>Ga0214472_10007300_pt1 | contig 11569 bp, 14 predicted proteins | sample RVTome_6_FD_207662 | JGI IMG/M metagenome (GOLD analysis project Ga0214472, IMG submission 207662) | Soil microbial communities from uranium-contaminated site in the Upper Colorado River Basin, Wyoming, United States - RVT140D175 | ecosystem: Environmental > Terrestrial > Soil > Contaminated >...
GTATCTCTCGGGTGAGATGAATGAAGAGCGGCTGATGGAGCGCGCGCTCGCGATCGAAGGCCGAGTCGCGGTGGACGAGCTGCGCGGGGCGAAGCTGACCGATCAGACGCGGGCGGGCGTCGGCGGCGCCGCGGTCCGGCTGCGCGGCCTGCCGCTGACGCTGCTGCCGCTGGCGGGCGAGGACTTCGAGGCGGTATTCCAGCGGCTCGATCCGCTGCGCCAGCTCGGACTCGTCGTCGTCGACTACCTGCAGCTGGTCCCGCCACCGCAGGAGCGGACCACGCAGGATGAAGACACCGCCCTGGTCCTGCGCCATCTCAAAGCGCTGGCACTCGCCCGTCAGGTCGCGCTGCTCGTCGTCGCGCAGGTGCCGCGCTTCCAGGCGGAGCGCGATGACCCTCGTCCGACACTCGACGACTACGGGGTTTTGGGCGCGCCGAAGCAGCATGCCGACGTCGTGCTGTCGATTTTCCGGGAAGAGATGTACCGGCCCGGCGGCGGCGTGGACGGCGCGACCGAGTTGCTCGTCGCCAAGAACCGCAACGGCCCGACGGGATTCGTGGATCTCTATTTCTATCGCCGGTGGATGCGCTTCGAAGATATGCTCGATCCTGATAGATGATGTAAGTTGGAAACGGGAGCTGGGAGCTAGGAGTCGGGGCATGGCTGGTCATAGTAAGTGGAAGCAAATCAAGCGGAAAAAGGCGGTCACCGATCAGAAACGCGGTGCCGTGTTCACGCGTCTGATTCGCGAAATTACGATCGCCGCCAAGCAGGGCGGCGGGGATCCCGGCGGCAACCCGCGCCTGCGGACGGCGATCGACGCCGCCAAAGCCGAGAACATGCCGGCCGATAACATCGATCGCGCCGTCAAGAAGGGGACGGGCGAGCTCGAGGGCGTGATCTACGAAGAGGTCACCTATGAAGGATACGGGCCCGGCGGCGCCGCACTGTTGATTCAGGCGACGACCGACAACGCCAACCGCACCGTCGCCGAGATCCGCAATGTGTTCAGCAAGCACGGCGGCAACCTCGGCGCATCGAATGCCGTCGCCTGGATGTTCGATCGCAAGGGTCAGATCGTGATCGACGGCAAGGCCAACGAAGACGCGACGATGGAAGTGGCGCTCGACGCCGGCGCGGAGGACATGGAGAAAGAGGGCGACATCTATCTCATCACCACGCCCCCCGCGCAGCTGCACACGATCGACCAGGCACTCCGGGCCAAGAAGCTGCCCGTGCAAAGCGCCGAGATCGCGCTGGTACCCAGAAACACCGTGAAGGTCGAGGGCAGCGACGCGAAGCGGTTGCTGCAGCTCGTGGAAAGCCTCGAGGAAATGGACGACGTGGCGAAGGTCTTTTCCAACTTCGACATCGACGCCGAGGCGATGGCGGCGGTGACGGGATGACGTGAGGGTCCTGGGCGTCGACCCCGGCACTCGGATCACCGGCTACGGCGTGATCGAAACGGGGAACGGGGGGGGCTCTTCCGGGATGGGGCGTCTCATCGAATGCGGCACGATCAGATTCGCGCGCAACAGCTCGCTGGCGCAGCGCCTCGCCGAGCTGCATGAGGGCATCGAAGAGCTGATCGATCGCCACCGGCCCAGCGCGCTCGCTCTCGAAAACGCTTTCTATCATAAGAACGTCCGCACGACCCTGGTCTTGGGCCACGCCCGGGGCGTCGTGCTCCTGGCCGCGCAACAAAACGGGCTCGATATCGCCGAGTACCCTCCCGCGACCGTCAAGAAAACGGTCGTGGGTGTGGGCGGCGCAGCCAAAGCCCAAGTCGGTGAGATGGTAGCCCGCTTACTCCATCTGAAGCACGCGCCGAAGCCCGCAGACGCCGCCGATGGGGTAGCGGTTGCACTGACCTTCATCCTTCGTACCCCCTCTCCGGGTCGGAGAGGGGGTCAGGGGGTGAGGACATGATCGCCCACGTTCGCGGCCGATTGGCCGCAAAGTCCGCCGACCGTGTCGTTGTCGAGACGGCGGGCGGGGTCGGCTACGAAATCGTAGTACCGCTGGGCGTCATGGAGCGGCTGCCCGCGGCAGGCACGGAAGTCACGCTCGCGACCGAGCTCGTCGTACGCGAGGACGGTTGGGCGCTGTACGGTTTCCTCGAGGCGTCCGAGCGACGCTTTTTCCAGCGGCTCACCAGGGTCACGGGAGTGGGGCCCAAGATCGGGATCGCGCTGCTCTCGGCCCTCGGGGTCGAGCGGGGAGCGCGCGCGCTGCGCGAGAAGAACATTGGGTTGCTCGCATCCGTGAGCGGCATCGGCCGCAAGACCGCCGAGCGCTTGGCGCTCGAGCTGGGGGAAAAAGTCGAAGACTTCACCGAGGCGCCCCCAACCGGCGCGGCTCCCCCAGCCGGCGCGGAGGCCGCCCTCAGAGCCCTCGAGCGCCTGGGGTACGGTACACCCGAAGCCGATCGCGCGATTCGCCAGGCACTCGCGGGGAACGGAACCGAAACGGAGACCGAAACCCTGGTGCGTCGCGCGTTACAAATCCTCACGACCCGATGACCTCTCCGCCCCTTGAAATCACGGCGGAATGGATCTGCACACGGTGCGGGTCGACCAATCGACGGCTCGTGCCCGGTGGGGTGACGCGCGCGGAGGATGAGTGTCTCCAGTGCCACACGCCGCATGAGATCGAAGCCGACAATCGTCCCGTGCGGTGGCGCGCCCAGGCAAAATCCAGAGGTTCCGATTCATGGATGGCTCGGCGGTGATTCACCCCTTCAGGGTGTGGATAACAAATGGCCAGATCTGAAATCACGACGCCCGAAGCGCTCGAACACGAGCAGCTGACGGACGCCGCCCTGCGGCCATCGCGGTTGGACGAGTTCGTCGGGCAGGCCAAGGTCAAGGAGTCGCTCCAGATCGCGATCGACGCGGCGAAGCAGCGCAAAGAGCCGATCGATCACGTGCTCTTCTTCGGCCCTCCCGGCCTCGGCAAGACGACGCTGGCGCTGCTGATGGCGAAGGAGCTGGACGTGAACATCCGTACCACGTCCGGCCCCGTCCTCGAGCGTCCCGGCGACCTGGTGGGCATGCTGACGTCGCTCAAGACCGGCGACATCCTCTTCATCGACGAAGTGCACCGCCTGCGCCCCGCGCTCGAAGAGTTTCTCTATCCGGCCATGGAAGAATTCCGCGTGGACGTGCGCATTGCCGACGGCCCGCACGCGCAGACGCTGCCGATGCAGCTCGAGCGCTTCACGCTCATCGGCGCGACGACGCGGTTTGGGTTACTCACGCCGCCGCTGCGGGCACGCTTCGGGCTCGTCGAGCGGCTCCACTATTATCCGCCCGACGACCTCGTGCAGATCATCACGCGCTCAGCCGGCATCCTGGGCGTGGCGGCGGACGCGGCGGGCGTCGCCGAGATCGCGCGTCGCAGCCGCGGCACGCCGCGCGTCGCAAACCGGCTGCTCAAGCGCGTGCGCGACTACGCGCAGGTCCGCGCCGGGGGCAAGATCACCTCGGCCGTCGCGGCCGAGGCGCTGAAGCGGCTGGATGTGGACGAGTTCGGGCTCGACGACATGGATGCCCGGATTCTCAAAGCCATCATCGAGATGTTCGACGGCGGTCCGGTCGGCGTGCAGACTGTCGCCGCGGCAGTGGGCGAAGATCCGGGAACGCTCGAAGAGGTCTACGAGCCGTTCCTGATGCAGCAAGGCTTTCTCGCGCGCACGCCGCGAGGGCGCGTCGCGACAGCCGCGGCCTACCGGCACTTCGGGTTCGTGCCACCGAAATCGACGGAGCAGGCGAGCATCTTCGAGACTTGACCTACCGCACCTCCGATTTCGTTTACGATCTTCCCTCAGGACAGATCGCTCAACATCCGCTTCCCGATCGCGACGCCAGCCGCCTGCTCGTGCTCGAGCGGGCCAGCGGCGCGATCCGGCATCTCTCCTTTCGCGACCTTGTCGAGCTGATCCCGCCGGGCGACCTGCTCGTCCTCAACACGTCACGCGTGATACCGGCGCGGCTGCGCGGCAAACGGCACGCGGGAGCACCCGCCGAGCTTCTGCTCGTGCGCCAACTGGCCGACGACACCTGGCTCGCGATGGGGCATCCCGGCGGCAAACTGAAGCCGGGCCGGCGGGTCACGGTTGGAGACGATAGCGCGGTCGAGATCGTGGAGGTGCTCGGCGGGGGACTGCGGCGCGTGCGGTTCCTCGGCTCGCTCGATGCCCGCGAAACCCTGGCCAAGTACGGCGAAGTGCCACTCCCGCCGTACATCACCCGCGCGCCGACGGCCGCCGACCGGGATCGGTATCAGACGGTATACGCGGCGCACGACGGCAGCGTCGCAGCGCCCACCGCGGGGCTGCACTTTACCCCGGAGCTACTGGCCCAAATTCACGAGCGCGGCATCTCGGTGACGGCGCTCGATCTGCACGTCGGACCGGGAACATTCAAGCCGGTTGAGACCGCGGCGCTCGACGCTCATACGATGCACCCCGAGGCCTACGAGATCTCCAAGGATGCCGCGAGCTGGGTCAACCAAGTCAAAAGCACGAGCCGTGGTGTGTGGAGTGTGGGAACCACCGTTGTGCGCGCGCTCGAATCAGCCGTCGATCCGCAGGGACAGGTTCGTGTAGGCGCGGGCGAGACGAGCCTTTTCATTTACCATCCGTTCGAGTTCAAGGTCGTGGACCACTTGATCACGAACTTCCACTTGCCACGTTCGACGTTACTGATGCTGGTGTGCGCGTTTGGCGGTTACGAGCGGGTGATGAACGCGTACCGGGAGGCGGTGAAGGAGGGGTATCGGTTCTATTCTTATGGCGATGCGATGCTCGTCTTGTAGGCTATCGGCTATCGGCTATCGGCTATCGGGGAACTGCACAAAACTCCCGGTGCCATACCCGATTGCTTATAGCCTATAGCCGACAGCCGATGTTCGATTTCCGAATCGACGCCACCTCGGGCGCCGCCCGGTCGGGCTCGCTCACGCTGCCGCACGGCACCGTCGAGACGCCGGTCTTCATGCCCGTCGGCACGCAGGCGACGGTGCGCACCCTCTCACCCGCCGACCTCAAGGCGGTCGGCGCGCAAATCGTCCTCGCCAATACGTACCACCTGCACGTGCGCCCCGGCGAAGACGTCATCGCGCAGCTCGGCGGCTTGCACAAATTCATGGCGTGGGAGCGGCCGCTGCTCACGGACTCCGGCGGCTTCCAGGTGTTTTCGCTGGAAGGGTTCCGGCGCGTGGACGAAGACGGCGTCGAGTTCCAGAGCCACGTGGATGGCGGCCGGCGCAAGCTGACTCCCGAGACCGCGATCGAAATCCAGTGGGAGCTCGGCGCGGACATCGCGATGGCGTTCGATCATGTCATTCCCGGTGGCGCGGATGAAGCCACCGCACGCGACGCACTTGACCGAACGCTGCGATGGCTCAAACGCTGCAAGAGAAGGCACGACGAGCTGACGGCCCGTCAGCCCGTCAGCCCGTCCGCCCGTCAGACCCTCTGGCCCATTATCCAGGGCGGCACGTTGCCCGCGCTCCGAACCGAATGCGTCGACCGCATCCTGGAATTAGGCCCGTGGACCGGGATCGCGATTGGCGGCCTGTCCGTTGGCGAACCGAAGGACAAGATGTACGCGACGATCGATGTCCTGGAGTCGCGGCTGCCCCCTACGCTGCCCCGTTATCTTATGGGCGTCGGGTTTCCGGCGGATCTCGTGGCGGCGGTGGAGCGAGGCGTCGACCTGTTCGACTGCGTCGCGCCGACGCGGGGCGGGCGCAACGGGTCGGCGTATACGCCCGAGGGAACGCTGAACATTCGCAACGCCGCGTTTCGCACCGACGAGCGGCCGCTGGACCCGAGCTGTGACTGTGAGACGTGCACGACGTATTCGCGCGGATACCTGCGTCATTTGTTCGTCGCGGGCGAGCTGCTCGGACTGCGGCTGCTGTCGCTGCACAACGTGCGGTATTTGATCCGCCTCGCCGCGGAGATGCGCGCCGCCATTCAGCGGGGCGATGCGTTTGCGACGTGGGCCGACGACTGGCGCCGCCGCTACACACACACGGGAGTCGCATGACCACCGTACCACTGTTGCTGCTGCTGTTCACTCCCTCGGGCCAGGGTGGGCCGGGGCTGAGCGCGTTTCTCATCCAGATCGCGCTGTTCATCGCGATCTTCTATTTCCTCCTCATCCGGCCGCAGCGCCGCCAGCAGCAACAGCACAAACAGCTGCTCGCCTCGCTGCAGCGCGGCGACCGGATCGTGACCTCGAGCGGCATCGTCGGCGAAGTCGTCCACATCAAGGACGATGAAGTCACGATTCGCAGCGGCGAAGCGAAGTTCGTCATCATGCGCAGCGGCATCGCCAGTATCACCAACCGCACCGCAGTGGAGCCCAAGCCGGCGTGACGGTTCGCACCCTGCACCTCCTCGGCTCACCAGTGCTGCGCCAACAGGCCGGCGCGATTCGCGCCGTGGATGACGAGGTGCGCCGGCTCGTCGACGATCTATTCGAGACCATGCGTGCCGCCAAGGGCGTGGGGCTCGCAGCCAATCAGGTCGGCGTCGCCCGCCGCGTGGCCGTCGTGGACATCGGCGACGACGATCCGCCCCCGCTCGTGCTGATCAATCCCGTCATCGTGGAGCGCAGCGACGAGAAGGAGACAGACGAGGAGGGATGCCTTTCGATTCCCGAAATCTTCGGCGACGTCGCCCGCTCCGCCCGCGTGGTCGTGGAGGCGCTGGACCGGGACGGACGGAAGCACCGCGCGGAGGCGCACGGCTACAAGGCACGGGCCATCCAGCACGAGATCGACCACCTCGACGGCCTTCTCTTTCTCGATCATCTCAGCGCGGTCAAGCGGAACCTGCTGCTCTCCAAATGGAAGAGGGCGCGTAAAGGCCAGACCGGATATCTCAAGGAGGTTACGCCGGAGCCGGCGGGTGAGCTGTAAGTGCGCGTGGTCTTCTTCGGCACGCCTGAATTCGCTGTCCCCTCCTTGCGCGCGCTCGTGGGAGAAGGATTCGACGTCGTCGCCGTCGTTACCCAACCCGATGCGCCGCAGGGCCGCTCCCGCACGCAGCTGATTCCCCCACCGGTGAAGGTCGCCGCGCAAGCGGAGGATCTCACCGTCCTGCAGCCCGAAAAACCGACCGGCAACGCTTTTCTGGAGCAGCTGCGTGAGCTGCGGCCCGACATCGGCGTCGTCGTGGCGTACGGCCACATCCTCAAACCCGAGCTGCTCGCGCTGCCGGCGCGCGGCATGGTCAACGTGCACCCGTCGCTGCTGCCGGGCCTGCGCGGCGCGGCACCCGTCGAGTGGGCCATCATCCGCGGCCACGAAACCACCGGCGTCACCATCATGCAGCTCGACGCCGGGATGGATTCCGGTCCCGTGCTCCACCAGATCCCGCATCGCATCTCGCCCGACGTGACGGCCGGCGAGCTGGCGGCACATCTCGCCGAGATGGGCGCGCAAGCGCTGGTCGAAACGCTCGCGATGCTCGAGCAGAGCGACCCGCCGCCACAGCCCGTGCCGCAGAAGGGAGACCGCGCGACATTCGCGCCGAAGCTGACGCGCGAGATCGCGCGCATCGATTGGAGCAAGGACGCGCGGGCGATCGGCTGCCTGATTCGCGGGCTCGACCCCCGACCCGGCGCCTGGACCGAGATCGGCGGCAAAGAGATCAAGCTCTTCAGTCCCACAGTCATGGAGCCGCCCTTCCCCGGCACCGGCGCGCCCGGCGAGGTCCTTTCGGCCGAGCGGTCACTCGTCATCGCGACCGGTCCGTTCAAGGACACCGCCGGCGGATCGGTGGAGATTTTCGAGGTGCAGCCAGCGGGCAAAGAGCGCATGACCAGTGAGGATTGGCTGCGCGGCGCGCGGCTGACAGTCGGCTCGAAGTTCACATGAGACCGCCTTTGCCGCGGCTGCACGCGATCACCGACGAGCGCATTGCCCGCCGCGCCGATTTGCGGGACGTTGCTCGCGAGCTGGCCAAAGGAGGCGGCTCGCAGTTGGCCTTTCACGCGCGCGGGCGCGAGCTGAGCGGACGCGAACACTACGAGCTCGCCGTCCGACTGTCCGACAGTCAGACCGTCCGACTGTTCGTCAACGACCGCCTCGACGTCGCACTGGCCGTTCCAACCGCCGGCGTGCAGTTGGGTCACGGCAGCCTGCCCGTTAGCGCGGCTCGCGCCCTCAATCCGCTGTGGTGGATCGGTAAGTCGGTGCACGACTTGGCCGAGGCTGAAGCCGCAAGGACGGGAGGGGCCGACTATCTTGTGGTAGGGCCGGTGTTCGCCACCGCGACACATCCCGGCCGGAAGCCGCTCGGGGTGAAGAGATTGAAGGCCATCGCTTCAGCAGCGGACGGACTGCCGGTGATCGCGATCGGCGGAATCACGGCCGAGCGCGTGCGCGAGGTTCGCGATGCCGGGGCGTACGGAGTAGCGGCGATTCGGGCGCTGTGGGACGATGCCGAGCCCGCTGAGGCTGCGCGGAGGATACGAGAATGGATGTTGTGATCAATGGAGAGCGAAAACAGATCACCAGCGGAGCGACGTTACTCGATTTGCTGACGGAGCTCGAGCTCGATCCGCGCGCGGTCGTGGTCGAGCACAATCGAAAAATCGTGCGCCGGCCGGCGTTGGGCGATGTGACGGTAACCGAAGGAGACGCGATCGAGCTGGTGCATTTCGTGGGGGGTGGATGACCACCGCAGTCGAAACCATTCGCGACGAGCCGCTGACGATCGGCGGGCGCACGTTCCAGTCGCGCCTCATGGTCGGGACCGGAAAGTATCCCGACATGGACACGATGGTGCGCGCGATCGAGGCGTCGGGCGCCGAGGTCGTCACGGTGGCGGTGCGCCGCGTGAACCTCGATCGCACCAAGGAGAGCAGCGTCCTCCACTTCCTGGATCCGAAGCACTTCTTCCTGCTCGCCAACACCGCCGGGTGCTACACCGCCGCCGACTCCATCCGCTATGCCAGGCTCGCGCGCGAAGCCGGGTTCAACGACTTCGTGAAGCTCGAGGTCATCGGCGACGAAGAGACGCTGCTGCCCGATGTCCAGGGACTGCTCGAGGCCGCCAAGGTGCTCGTGCAGGAGGGGTTTAAGGTCCTCGCCTATACAAATGAAGATCTCGTGACCGCCTTGCGGCTCGAGGATGCGGGCTGCGCCGCGGTCATGCCGCTCGCCTCGCCGATCGGCTCGGGGCTCGGGCTGCTCAATCCGTTCAGCGTCCGCACGATCAAGCGGCGGTTGCACGTGCCGGTGATCGTGGATGCCGGCGTCGGCACCGCATCCGACGCGTGCGTCACGATGGAGCAGGGCGTGGACGGCATCCTGATGAACACGGCGATCGCGGCGGCGCAGGATCCGGTGGCGATGGCCCACGCGATGCGGCTCGCCACGATCTCGGGCCGCGCCGCCTACCTCGCCGGCCGCATGCCGCGGCGGGAAGTTGCCGTGCCGTCATCCCCGACCAAGGGGATGCTGGATTAAGGAAGCAACCGCCGCCCGTCGCGCGGCGCTCGAGATTCTCCGCGCGGTGCGGGCGGGCGCGCCGCTGGCCGACGCGCGCGATCGCCACCTCCAGGGGCTCGCCGAGCGCGACCGCCGTCTCGCCTACGAGCTGTCGGCCGGCGTGCTCCGCCGCCAGCGCGAGCTCGACACCGCGCTCGAGCTCGACCGCGCCGATCCCCGCCTGCACGACGTCCTTCGCCTCGGCGCCTATCAGCTGCGACATCTGACCCGCGTTCCGGCGCATGCTGCTGTCTCCACGTCCGTTGAGCTGGCCCGAGAGACTGTCGGTGAGGCGAGCACCGGGTACGTCAACCGCTCCTTGCGTAAGCTATCGGCTATTGGCTATCGGCTATTGGGTAACACCGCATCGCATCCGGACTGGCTCATCGCGCGCTGGAAATCGCGATTTGGGTCGACTGAGACGACGCGTCTGATTGAATGGAATGACAAGAAACCGGAGCTCATTCTCCAGCCGGCGCGGTGGGATCGTGTGACATTCCTTCAGCAGCTACGCCAATCGGGAGTTGAGGCCGACGATGCGCCATTCGGCGCCGGGATTCGCCTTCACCCAATAGCCAATAGCCGATACCCAATAGCCAAGAATCTGCCAGGATACTTCGCGGGCGCCTTCATCGTCCAGGATCCCGCGCATGCGCTCATCGCCCGCTTCGCCGCGATCCCGCCAGGCGATCAGGTGTACGACGCCTGCGCCGCGCCCGGTGGCAAAGCGGTGGCGCTGGAAACGATGGGCGCGCGCATTCTCGCTGGTGACGGACGCCACGAACGCATCGGTCGTCTGGCGGACACGACCCGGCGCGCGGGAGTGGCAATTCGTTGCGTCGCCGCCGATCTTGAGGCGGCGCCGCTTCGCCCCGCGAGCGTCGCGGCGGTGCTGGTGGACGCGCCGTGCAGCGCCACCGGCACGATGCGCCGGCACCCCGACGCGCGCTGGCGCCTGCATCCCGCGGTGTTCGCGCGCTTGGCGCAGCGTCAGACGCGTCTGCTCGCGGCGGCTGCTTCGCTTGTCCGACCGGGAGGCCTGCTGATCTACGCAACCTGCTCGTTAGAGCCGGAAGAAAATGAACAGGTCGTGGAGAGTTTTCTGACCCAGCATCCTGAGTTCGTCAGGACGCCGCGCAGCGGCTTGACGGTGCCCGCCGAGCTCCTCACCGCCGCCGGTGATTTTCAGTCGTTGCCGCAGCGCCACGGCATCGACGGCGCGTACGCGGCTCGGCTGATCCGGAGCGAGTCCTGATGCGCGTCCGCCGGCACTTCGCGGCGATCGAGGATTTCAGGATCGATCGCCGGTTCTGGAAATGGGTGGCCATCGGCGCGGGCATGGTGCTGGCGGGCTATCTCACCGCCTACCTCATCCTGTTCCCCGCGCCGATCCTGCCGGGACACCAGGAAGTGCCCCGCGTTCTCGGGCTCACGCTCGCCGAGGCGCAGGCCGAGATTCAGAAAGCGAAGCTGCAAGTCACAGACGGCGGCGCCGAGCCGCATCCGACGGCGACACAGGGCGTCGTGATCTGGCAGGATCCCCCGCCCGGCGTGATCGCGCCCGAGGGACTGAAGGTGACCCTGGTGTCGAGCGGCGGCCCGCCCAAAATTCCGGTGCCGGACGTTGCCAATCTCGATGCTTCGCTCGCGCAGTCGCTGATCGCCGCGGCGGGACTGACGGTGACCCGCGTGGAGTCAGTGCAGGCCGCGGCACCCACAGGCATCGCGATGCTCACGCGGCCGCCGGCCGGAACCGCGTTGGTGCCGGGTGCCGGGCTGACCGTCGTTGTGAGCCGCGGCGCGCCGACGATTCCGATACCCGATCTCCTCGGCATGGCGTCGGCGGACGCGCGCACCAGGTTGGAAATGGAGGGTCTGCAGCTCGGCACGGTGACGCGGCGGCGGACGGCGGACGCGTCACCAGGGACGGTCGTGGGACAGCGGCCCGCCGCCGGCACACTGGCGGCCCCCGGCACTGTGGTGGACATCGTCGTGGCCCGGAGCCCGCAATGACGAATGACGTGCGCATCGCGCCGAGTGTGCTCTCCGCGGACCT
>Ga0214472_10007302_pt1 | contig 11567 bp, 11 predicted proteins | sample RVTome_6_FD_207662 | JGI IMG/M metagenome (GOLD analysis project Ga0214472, IMG submission 207662) | Soil microbial communities from uranium-contaminated site in the Upper Colorado River Basin, Wyoming, United States - RVT140D175 | ecosystem: Environmental > Terrestrial > Soil > Contaminated >...
GACTATTGTCGGTCTATGGTCGCAATCGTAACCACGGCGCCATCGGAGGAAACCTTTCTCACCCTCGGCAACCATTCTCGCCTGTTGTCGCCAGCCGTGTGAAAGTACTCAAGCACGTACACATCGCTGCCGGATACCGCAACCGCCGTTGGCGACCACGGACCTGATGTTCGCAAGATGGTCGTTACTTTCTTGTCTGCTGTAATTTTCAGAACTGCTCTGCACCCTGTGGCAGCAACGTAAAGTGTCCCTTCTGTATCGACATCAAGGCCACGGAAGTACGTCCCAAGGTCGGAGCCAACCTCCGGCACCGAATCACAGCCGGACAAGGTAAGGTTGCCAACAACAGTGGTCAGTTCCCCCTGCGGGGTAATTCTCCTGATTGCCCTGTTTTCCGAAAAGTAAATCGAACCATCCGCCGATGCAACAATACCATTTAACCAGCGGAGTAGTCCGCTCTCGCTATGTGCGGGGAGTGTTGCAAGGACTGTCGTACTTCCAGAAGGAGCAAGGCGGAATATCTGCAACTGTTTACCAGAGCGAATCCATGGGTAGTACAGGTCACCGTTAGGCCCAACAGTGAGTGGAAAGTCACTGGAGAGGAGGAGGGTCGGGTCGACTCCAACCCTCGTGACGGTTGCATCATCGGACGAGAAATACGGCAGCGTCGCGTCCTTTAATCGACCATCAATGTCAATCGCCATCCAGTGGTAGGCAGGCCCTGAAAGTTTTGTGAGTTTGCCAACTTTGTCGATCTTCCAAATGCCGGATCCCGTATTGACGAAGTAGACGTTGCCTTGCCGATCAACGACGATGCCGGATCCGGGATGGGCGAGAACTTCATTCCCCACAAGGAGAAGAGCAAGGGTAAGTAGCGTGATAAATGTTCGCTTCATGATTGATCCTTGTTGGCAAAATGGCACTTAACGTTTAACAAAACACCGCAGTGCCGCTTGCCGCCTATCAACAAACCATTTTTTTCTTGCGGCAAGCGGCATTGAGCGACCCGCCCGACCGAACGTGTTTAGACCTACCACGGTCGTTCGGGCGGGGACAATAATTCTTATCAATGAAGGGAGCGTCGGTGTTATGCGAAGATTGCCACCAAGTAGTCCACATTCTAGTACCTCATTACGATGTCGTCGATAGGAATCTTATCAACCAAGAGTTGAGATGATTCTGTCCCGTAAACCCATTCCTGGAAGAACTTGTCGAGATTCCTCTTCGCAGTGCGCTCGCAGACCTTCTGAAACTCACGGAAGTTAATGTCGCGGCCAGTGAACTCTCCAAGCATATTTCGGATAATCAGCGCAAAGGTCTTCTCACCAACCAGACGAGAGAGGACGTAGAGTGACCAGGCCCCCTTCGTGTAAGAATGTCTGCCAAGTTCTTTCGCCCCGTAGTCGGCGATTGGCGTATCAAAAACCTGTCGATCATGCTGTGCCCACCGCACAAAGAGGTCTCGACTTTTTTCCATATCCTCCTCAAATGCCGTCTCGCCGTGAAAAGCTCTGATGGCCATGGCTTCAAAAAACGACGCGAACGCCTCATCGAAGTACCTGCACCGTTGTACTTCTTGCGCCGGTGTTGCATTCCACGTGTGCCCGATTTCGTGGTAGACCTCGGAGATTCTGGAGGTATCTCTAAACGCGGCTGCAGTTTGCAGGAAGTAGTAGTCGCTCGCCTGCGAACCCCATCCATCCGGGATTTCGATGATGGAGTATCCCTTAAAGCTTTCCGGCCTGCCAAACTTTTCGCTGTAGAACTTGATCACCGCTTTCGACGCATTGAGGATGTTCTGCGCTCCCGGACTGTCCTCCGGCAGATGGGAGATAACGATCCGGTCATTTGAATCGATCAATGTCGTGAACTTTGCCACCGCGACATCGATCCGCCACGTTGGTATCTTGCTTCGGAATGCAAACGTCGAATGAAGGGAGTCGGTAAAGGAATCAACCAGTTCCCCGCCGCAGGCAACGTTGTATTCGTTTGGAACGGTTGCGATCACCTCGTACGTAAATTTGGTGTCGTTTGCTGCAAGCGCACTGGCAAATGTGGGTTCTGCGAGCACAGGATAGGCAAAAGCATCGGGACGGAGTAGAGAGTAGTTTTCATCGATCCGATCCTTAACGTACGCCATCACTTCGGGATAGCCGAAGATGAATCCACTATACGTCAGCACAACGGTAACCGAATCGTCTGGTTTCAGGGGAAAAGGAAGATTGACGACCACTTCTCTTGCCTGAAGTGCTGGCTCATCACGCAGTTGACTGACGTTCTGCTTAAAGGTTAATGAGGTTCCGGCATTGTCTCCAACCAGTTCAACGGTGAGCAAGCGGTACAGCAGAAAAGGAAGTGTTGTATGCGTTTTGTCCGTACCGTTCTTTATTGAAAGCGTCGCTACCATTGAGACCCTTCGTTCCTTGAGGTCGAACACCGCATTAAGTTTGTAGTGCCTGACTGCCGGAAGTCCAGCACCTATCACCGACGTTGGATGAAGAAGGCACAGAAACAGCAAGAGAGCGAATGGTCTTTTCATATGTTCATGTCCTTTGGTGGAAATTTTCGCAAAACGTTCAGTGGCCACGCTCAACGAGTCAACGTTCATGCGACTCGTCGTTGAGTCGTTGACCCTGCCGCCGTCCACGCTCTCTATAAATGACGGCGGCCATGGAGCGATCACAATTATTCTTTCACACACCTTCATCCGAGCAATAGCAAACGAGGGAGCGCCGTTGTTGGGCGTGTTAGGCGCAGGCAGCCACTCACTATTGTACAGGTTAGTCGGCAATGATAATCTCGCTAAATGATCCATCCTCGAATATGAATCCGATGGCGGCTTTCTCGATGATCACGCAGGTTATGGCATCGTGCTTAAGTTGGAAATAGTCTTCCTTATCATAGTCATAGCAGGACGAGCCTTTTGGGAGCAGCCAAATATATTCGCCGCACGGTCGCAACATGTGTTGTTCATAAGTATTCCCTCGACGAAGGAATGCGAGAACGGATCTCCCTTCGACTCCGGAATGTGTCTTCCAATTTGTCAAGGCTGCGTAGTCTTGGAGACTGTCGCCATCAAAATCCCCCCAAACTAAATTTGGATAGCATTTTGAGGTGTCCAAATATCCCTTGAGTACGGGTTCATTTAGAACCCAAGAATTATCGACAAGGCTCCAGCTTGCATACTGTGTGTCCAGGATTGCGATGATTAGGCCCGGAAGAGCAACACGATTGACTTGCGCTTGCCCATTAACGCAAAAAAGAAGGATCGCTATGAGACTGTATGTTGTGTTCATCATGTGACCTTTCGGACTAACAAAGCAAAACCTTGGAGTGTGTTAGATTCTGATGGCTGCTTGCGTATAACGTGCGCGCCAAGCACGCTCAACGAGTCAACGTTCATGCGTGCTTTCTCGTTGAGTCGTTGACCACACCACACTCCACGCTCTTTATGATTGAGTGCGGTGTGGAGCGAACTCTACTGAGTTCGCTCCGACCTGCTTTACTTTAGCATTTACAAATGAGTGAGCGCCGATTGTGCCTGCTGTTAATCGCAGTTGCAGGTCACTCCTTCTGCCAAAACTTGGGATTATGCTCAAAGCCCAAATGGAAGAATTGAACATTTCCACAGTTTGTACATGTGTATATTCTGTAAATGACTGAACCGTACTTTGTGAATCCGAAAGAGGAACCAACTTCAGTTCTATCATTCTCGTCAGCTCTAATTTTGTAGTACCCCACCCCGCACGCCTTGCAGCGAATTGTGCTTTCGGGGCCAATAAGGTCGGCGTTAAATTCAATCCGTTGCAACAGATTGTCTATCTCCAACAGCAAGGCATTCGCATCCTTGAGGCAATCAGCCTCGTCTTCTACGATACATTTCGCAAACAGTACATTAGCGAATTGGATAAATGGAGCTTTGGGGAATAGCTCCTCTACGTTGAATTGATACCTTTGAAAATACCAGAGCCTGAGCACGGGCAAGCCTGAAACCATGGACCATAGAAGTTTACCAAGCGAAAACACGTCAAAGGAAGGCTTGATGTCTTCAATCCTCATCCCCATTGCCCATGCAGGCATCCAATCTCTACTACCCACGTTCTCGAATGTGTTAGAAATGCGGCTGTGCTTTTCGTCAGTGAAGAATACCAGACCGAAATCTCCAAGAACAAGTCCACCATTCTGATCAAGGAATACGTTCTGAGGTTTGATGTCCCTGTGTACTATTCCAGACTTGTGCAACTCTGCTACTCCAGCAACTAGTGGTCGAATCGCTCTGAGAGACCTCACGAACTCACCAGTGAACAATAGCATGTGACTTGCGAGAGTTCCCCTGGAGAAAAAGGGTGAGACGAACCACTTTGCTTCTGCATCAAAGTCGATCACTCTGAGAAGGTTCGGATGCGACACTTTTGCCATTGCATCGATTTCCTTTTTGATTCTATCCTCAGCACTTTTTGAATCCCGTGCATCCTCTGGCTTGTGCAGAACTTTTAGCGCGCAGTATTGAGATGGATCCTGCAATGCTACCAAAGTCAGAATGGAATTTTGGAACCTTTCAAAATCTTCATCATAAGTTGAAGCATTCGGGTTTTCAAGACTGAGTCGATGCAACGAGTATTGAAACCACTTACGGAATTCCTCTGTGGTGCGAAACCTTTTTGTGTCAAAGACTCTGTTGACTCGTCCCTGCCCACCCGAGCCTATTGCTTCAATGACTTTCCAACGTGGTTCGTATGTCATGATTTGTTTTCCATTGACCTGCAATTGCTCTTAACGTGTGCGCCAAGCACGCTCAACGAGTCAACGTTCATGCGTGCTTTCTCGTTGAGTCGTTGACCGCGCTACACTCCCTACGGGTCTACGACCTCCCTACGGGATCGTAGATCGTAGAGGATCGTAGATCGTGGAGGATCGTAGATCCACGCTTTTTATGATTGAGTGATGCGTGGAGCGAACTCTATTAAGTTCGCTCCGGCCTGCTTCGACCGAGCCTTACCAAATGTGTGAGCGACGTAGTTTGTCGCTGTTAGGCGCAGTGCCAACACTCACCTTGCATCAGGCCAGAGCATCTTTTTAGCTGTTTCACTGGCAATATCTACAAGAACTTTCTTGAACGTCTCTCCCGCAACGCCTCCTGCCTTGGTAATTAGCTTCTTGAAGCGCGTGGCAGCCAAACTTGTCCTCGGGCCTTCACGGACTAAGTCATCAAGGCTGGCCGCAAGTTGATTCCTCTCCTCATCATTCAGCCCATCCAGCTCTTTTGCCATTTCAACAGCCACACTGAGACGATTCTCAGTCCACGGATAAGGCGCACCACACTTATAACAGAAGGATGGGACAATGTAAGGGCTAGGGTAGCTTCCTCGAAGATAGCCACGGATCGGGGCGGTGCATTTCTTGCAGGCGGTGATTGTAGGTTGTCCGCACGAACTGCAGAATTCTTCGTTGTGCTCCGGATATTCGATGTAAGAACTATTTATGCAATGTCCGTTCAGACAAATTTGGGCTGTGTCGTAACCTTCCTTGTCAGGCGGATCATTGGCGTCAAAAGGTGGGTCATGAAATAATGGAGACATCGCTCGCCTATTTCTTCATTTGTGGGTTGTTGCCTGCCGTAATGCGCAGTGCTAAGGAGCTTTCTTCAGTGACTTGAGCTTGGCAAGCAAGCTCGAGTATTGGTAGACTGCCTTCATGATCTCTTTTGTAAACTCGATTCCGATTTGCACTTCATCCTCACCGACTTCATCGAAGACTTGGGATTCAATATGAGCTGCATCGTTTCCGAGCAATCTAAGGTCGTCCATGCCGTCAAGCAATTCCTTCGGAATCAAGACTTTGTTACCCAAAGCAGCGATCTTTTCCTTCAAGTTGTTTCCAGTAGCGCCTTGGTCGGAGCAAAGCAAGTCAAGAGTTTTCCGAATCATTATAGCAGATGCCATAAAGCATCGGTTCGCATGGCAGGAGATTGCCTCCTCAAGGGCTGCCAGTACTTTGGTTGGAATATCTGTTCGATCAAAATCAATCCTGAGGAATGGAAAGGTCTGAATAATCTTCCCTTGGTTCCGAATGAAAAAAAGCAACGTTTGGCAGTCGCTGTTCGGGCACTTGCGTAGACCAACCTCCTTACCCGGATGAATGGCTAGATCGTTCACTGCAAGAGGCAGAAAAGTTCCCTGATGCCCACATCCAGGACACCGTACTGCCACTGTTGAGCTAGGACCAGACTGTTGTGTATTGTCGGCTTTGATGATCATGAGCGATCCTTTATTGTCCGCGGGTAAGGTCAATAGATTATATCACGTCCACAAGCCTTGCATTTCTTCTGTTCATACTTGAAACTATCGACAGGAAATGAGTGAATCTTCAGTTCATTATTATGGAGCACGACTTTCACGGTATCGCCAGTCGTCAGGAAGTGACCATTAACAAATGTGATACCTATATCTTCGCCAGCATACCATACTATGTTAGTCCTTCCTTGGTCATCTCTTTCTACCGAACCTGATCCAGAGGTATTTACGGTGAACAGCTTGTATTTGTCATAGCCCGGATCATCGAAGACTGAAACTGTGCCCGCGAGGGAAGTTGGTGTGGTATGCTTCACAAACTTGTTCAGTTGGTATTGTGATGCGGTCAGATTGAGCTTATCAGGTTCGACTGGTTGATAAAGTGATTGACCTAATGCGCAACTATGGCAGTAGTACTCGCTCATGATGGATTCCTTTCAAAAAATGATCTGTAGCATTGCGCCTGCTATGTCCAAAGTCAATAGTGAGTGATAGACGAGTACAGAACCCGAGCCAGCCTGCTATTCGTGGTCCTCACCGCAGTGAAGCCACAAGTAATCGATTCGAGGTGTTCAATACTCAGAGAGGCGACAACCTAACGTACGTGATCTCTGCTTGGTACAGAGTGCACAGCCGCAATTACGTCGTCCTCTCAACCGCGAGCTATCTCAGCCGGGTTATGCTGCACGCCCCAGGATGTAGGGAGTGCCATCAAGAAGCATCCTCCTGGTCCGCAGCAATGTCATTCGTGCGATTGCAATGATTGCTCTCTTTGATCCTGAGCGTGTCTTAATCCGCTCATACTTCTTTCTCATCGCTCGATCCTTCCCAATCAAGCGCCATGCTACCTCTACCAATGTCCCACGCAGTTCATTTTTTCCAATAGCCGTGATTCGTCCCATACGAACCTTGTCCGCACTCGAGTATTGTGACGGCGTCAGTCCCACGTAGGCTGCCAGTTGATCTGCGCGTCGGAACCGGGCCACATCTTGAAGTTCCAGGAGAAGTTCCATTGCAGCGATCAGGCCAATCCCCGGAACGGATCTGAGGATTGCTACTCGGTCTTTGTAATGGGGTATCTCTGCCAATTCTTCCAAGACCTTGGTCTGTTTCTTGATCTGTTCGGTGAGGAAAGTGTACTGTTCCAACAATCGATGGAAACTTTCCTGTATCCACCGATCATGAAATTGTAGCCGATGGAGATTCGTCACGTACGCACAGCTCCACTTTCCCGTGGGTTCCGGGATCTCGATACCAAAGAACCGGAGTTCGGCTTTGATTCTATTCTGAGTACGCACACGGTCACCGATCAACTGTCTCCGCCTCCGGATTACTTGTCGCTGATATCGTTCTTCTTCACTTGGCACCCAGACTTCCTTCAGAAGTCCCTTCGCCAGCAAATGGGCCAGCTTCCGACTGTCGCGGCGATCCGTCTTTACTCTGTTTCCGTACTCCTGAGGTAACAGACTCGGTGGGGTCACAACGCATCGCGCACCGTATCTCACCAGATGATCTCGAAGCCAGAACCCAAAATACCCGGCTTCATACACAGCTTGAATCTTGTAGCCTCGGTAGCGACTCAAGAGCCGCTGCAAAGCTTCCCATTGTCCAGGAATACTACCACTGAACAGTTCCACATCCTCAACTCTGATGGTAATATGCCACCGGAGCCGGTGAAGATCGATTCCCACAAAGAGCAGTTTGCTTTTGCCCTCTCGTTGACTGTACCTTTTCATTAGAGCCTCCTGTTGTGTAGTGGTTGTACTTGTTGTTTTTGGTAACTACAAGCTACCACTCACAGCCGTGAGGCTCAACTACTTTGGAACATAGTTACTAACGTCTCGCCGCACCACGCCCGCCTGCCTTTTTTGGATTCTCTAAGGCGGGCAGGCAGCGGCGAGCACCACGCTGTTTTATCAAATGTGCGAGCCGTTGAGCGAGTACAACTTGTTATGTCTTCTTAACAAAGAAACGAGCGTCGATTGTGCGGCGTGTTAGGCGCAGGCCCCACTCTTTGATTAGAACAAACTCATTTGATCGGGCTTGACAATGCTTGACAGTTCTGCGAAAGAGGACACAGTATGATTTGGATTTGTAAGCCTTTCGTTATAAACGGAAGCGACTTTATTGCTATCCCAATGAGTGATCTTAAGAAGAGTGTCGAAGTTTTTCTTGTCGAAGTCGAGCCCATATTTTGCCCAAATTCCCACTGCACCGATATCGATTGCCGGTGCGACATCCTTTGCCAAGCTATCGCCGATGACATATGTGTTCTTGTGTGACACCTTGAGAGTATCAATGATCATGAGGTAGCCAACTGGGTTCGGTTTCAAATCATCATGTTTCAAAGGCCATAGTTTTTCAATCCTTGCGGCATACCCACCATCTTCAACTTGCTTTCGTATGTCCTCAGTCCACTCGTCTTCCCTGATTTGATGTCCCTCCCAGCCCGCCAGCCCATAAAAAAATATATCGATATTCAACCGTCTCAGGCGTTGCCTTGCCTGAAAGATCGGGGCATTTGTTACACCAATAACCCTCACTCCGTTTTTTCTTGCCCACACAAGAGTCTCCTTCACACCGGGATAGGGAGCAAGGTGCTTCTGTCGGGTAACAGAGAACGCTGCTTTTGCAATGCGGATGAGTTCACGAACGTCTTCTGGGTTCATGTGCTTCACAAGATCCAGTTCTTGAACGGAGAATGAATATTCAAGTGAACCGTGCTTTTCGTACACATTCTTGAAATCAGCAAGTATGTCCTCCTCACCGATTTTAGTCTGGCGTGCAATGGCGTGAACCATTGCCCGGAAGCTTGGTGCAAAATAGTCTACCCAGTTGTATACGGTATTATCAAGGTCGGTGATGATAATTGGTTGACTCATTGTCAATATTCTCTACTCAGTCACCATTCTGAACTACCCACAATGTAACATCTATGTGTCGAAGCTGCTCCAAGGATGGGACGCGCTGCCCCAATAGTTGACCAAGGCTGCCACCTAATTCGGGACGCGTAGGAAAAGAATCGTATCGGAACATTTGGTCGGAGAAGTCAATCAATTCTAAGGAACGCAGTAAGAACCACGCCGGATAGCTTCCACGATGATAGTAGGCTGGTGATCGTTCGGGATCAGGTGTGGAGATGCGGTCATCCTTTGTTAGAGAGACAAGTATCCGAGCGATTCGCGTGGAATACAACTTAGTAGTCCCTGAATTGAATAGATACGCTTGAACGTGTCCAGATGAATCCATGGCTTTGGAAAGTTCTTGAAACAAGTGCCGAGGAACTGATTCATACTGTCTCATCCACCACCCCCACCAAACCTCACCGAATTCGTCAATCAACTTCTTGTGCTCGTTTACGGTTCCGTCCTCCTCAGTAATCAGGTCACGAAACCGAAGGATCACTGTTCGCTTCATTTTGCTTCCTTTCATAGTTGTCAGGTCTATTCTGGTTTTGAGATCCAAATGGGGTGTAGGTTGTGATAATATAGCCCTTCCCGAGACAAAAGTCCCTTCTTGTCCACTAAGAAGGATAGCCAATCGGGGGTGTTCAGGACGCTTTCGACATCAAAAACAACTTCGTAGCCATTACCCTCAAGTGGGAAACTCGTCCGTACTGTACTTGGTATCCAAGAGAGAACTTCGGCAAAAGAGAGGCTGCTAGTCATCAGCAGCATACGACCCCCAGGATTAAGCATAGCATCCGCATTACGGATAAGATCGTGGAGCAGGTCGGTGCCAGCAACGGCCTTATGAAAATTAGCGACCCGAGACTCATTGAATCCAAGTTCAGGAGCAGTTGGAATGTATGGTGGATTGGATACTATCAAGTCGAATTTTCGGTTAATCAAGTCTGGTCGAAATGCCCCTGAAATGAGATAAAGACCTGGCACTGTTCGCTGATTGAATGTTTGCCCCATTATATTCCTTGCGGTACAGGAAACCGCGTTGAAATTGATGTCGACGCAGTAGAGTTCTTGAATGCTGATGCCGTGAGTGAACAGGAGAGATGATAGCATACCGTTACCGGTACCGATTTCTGCCGCTACTTTTGGTCTGAAGTCGGATGACTCAAGAACCTGTTGGGAGAGCAATTCGGATAAGATGAGTGTGTCAATGCTTGGTCCAAAAACGTTAGTATCGTTTCTGCGGTCTACGTGGACTACTATTCCTCGGTGAGCTATGATCTTATGCCCAGTAGCTAATATTCCTTTCAGGGCATTGCGTGCCGCAACGTCTGCCTGATCAATAGCTCCCCAAAAATCAAAAGCTGATTTCGGCCTAAGAACAATCGCGATAGGTCTTAGTTTTGGGACTTCGCCAATAATCTCGTAGTTGAGAATCAAGCACTTGCTCAACCCTGCAAGAAAAGCAAGTATTCCACCAGATTTCGGAAGGTTAGCATTCAGCCTTCCTTGTCGAAGGGAAGCTCCAAGGGATTTTGCAAAATGATCCCATGCCAAATACAACACTAGGTTCCCTGCGGTCTGTGGACTTCCTGGCATGCTCATCTGATTTCGCCACTGGTCAGCATGTAATAGCCACTTGTCAAATTCAACCGACGCAAATACTTCCGAGAAGAGTTTCTTTTCGACTCCGTGGTCAAGTACCGCAAGGAAACCATCGAGCATAGCATTGTTTGACGGTTTCTTCAAGGTAGCTTGCCACTGCAATTCACTGTTGGTGGATTCAACGTCATTTAATGCTTCCTTCAGGTTTCTGTGCATTGGGGAATTCAATAAGATCATTTGATCCATCCAGCTATTGTGAAACAGAAAAAGGCAGTCTGATAGAGTGGGGCTTGCGCCTAACTACCGGCTAAACGCATATCTGTTGCGTTTAGGCGGGGTAAGTACGCATACTTTGTGCGTTTATTCCGCTTTTGTTGACATCATATCATCTCTATTCCCAATCCACATAATCCACTTCGCACAGCACGGAGTGAAGGTCGTTGAAGACGATCTCCTTCGGCTCAAGAGGCAGCATCATCTCGTAATCCTCTTTTTCTCCTGAGACAACAAGACGAACACGAACATACTTATCGTCGTCGAATTTGATGAGTAAGGGGATCGGCATCATGAATTCCTTCGGCACGTTTTCCTGCAACACTTTGCACACGGCTTTGTATTTTCCATCGGGAGCCTCTGAAACTTTGTACGCGAACTTATACTCAGGAATTTTGGTGTCCATTAACCACTGGTTGAAAAACCAATCCATCTTGCCGCCCATATGCTTCTCCACAACGCGTTGAAAGTCGGCGGTGGATGCCTCTTTACC
>Ga0214472_10007303_pt1 | contig 11567 bp, 12 predicted proteins | sample RVTome_6_FD_207662 | JGI IMG/M metagenome (GOLD analysis project Ga0214472, IMG submission 207662) | Soil microbial communities from uranium-contaminated site in the Upper Colorado River Basin, Wyoming, United States - RVT140D175 | ecosystem: Environmental > Terrestrial > Soil > Contaminated >...
TGATGAGTGGAGAGTGGGAACACCAACCACTCTCCACTCATCACTCGCTACGATTTTTTTTCACTCCCGGCTCCGAACGCCATACCGCCATCTGCCACCTGGCCTCTGGCACCTACCTTCCACCACACGAGCATCTGTCTGTAGAAGCGCTTTTGGTCCTGCCGGAAGATGGTCACGTAGCACCCGATGGCGTGCGCCGAGCCGGCGATTGCTTTCGGGCATCGGCGGGAAGACGACACGGTTACTTGCCCCAGCAGACCTTGCAGATTAGACCACTCAGCCGGGGAGGACAAAGTCAAATCGGGCAACCGGATTCGCAGCCGATGGCGGCATAGCCACCACGAGCCGCTCATCGAAGATGGAATCCTGCGTGTTCCCAGCCTCCTTGGGGAAATACAGTTGCGTCGTCAACACCTGGCCATGGGGTGCTTGCACGTTGACGTGAATATGCCGAGTGCGGCCCGGATATAAGCCGGGCCTCACGGTCTCTAACCGATATTGCCCCTTGGCATCGGTAAATTGATGACCGCGCATGGTGTAGCCCTCGTTGTCATAAACCCCGTCCGCATTCGCTTGCCAGAAATCCAACAGGGCGCCAGCTAGGGGTTCGCATCGAGTGTTGAGCACCATGCCGGTGACCATGATCGGGGCGCCTTTTGTACCGGCTTCAAGCAAACTGGCGCGTTGGGGCGTATTGGGTGTGTAAAACGGTCCCGCAGTTTGACGCGGGGTCGCGTGCCCCTTCCCGCCGTCACATTGGGGTGTCGGGGGCAACGCCTCCTGCGCAGCGCCCGGCAAAGGAATTCCGGCAGCCATGCCTACCAACGCCAAACCACCTGCTTGCAACACGCGGCGCCGGGGCCACCAGCCATGGCGATGATACAGCACCTCAAGAAGCATCGCTTTGCGCATCGTATGTCCTCTTCGTCTACGAAATGAGCAGATAAGCAACCGTTGTAAATCAAGTCATCCATGCCATCAAAATGCTCCGGGATCGCACTTCCGGTGAAACTGGGATGGATTGGCGCGATGACCTCAAAATGCTCGGAGAGCTTTCGGAAAAACGGCAGGTGGTGTTGCGGTCCGCCCCCGCCATGGAGCAGCAAGAGTGGCGGCCCGGATCCCCAACGGATGACTTGCAGATCCATGCCGTGTAGCGTAACGATGCCGGCACCCTCTTCCATGCAGTCCCTCGCTTCAACGCCATCATGTGTCAGTGGTTGCTTCACAGTTTGCCCATCATACGCACAACTCCACGCCCATGGCAAGCACGCCCAGACCAGACCGCGAAAGATTGCAAACGGAGGCGTTTTTCCCGTCCCATATGCGACGCCTGCGCAACTAACCGACAGCAGCATTTATTTCTACTCCGCACAAGGACGTCATCCATGCTTACATTCAACACCCTCGCAGACACATACAATTGGTATATGAATAGTGATTTTCGCCACTGGGATTGGTTCCCCGGTTTCGATGAGGAACACCTGATTCAGTTCCTCTATTGCCATAGCAACGGGGCGCGTTCGAGTGAACAACTGGTGATGTTATTCCTACAATGTCAGGGTCAGGATGTCACCGCATACGTCGACTCGGACACCCGTCAACGGGCAGGATGCTGTACGTCCTGTGGTATGGTGCCATGGCAGACCGGCTCCGACGTACCGGATGCGGATGATGACTGGCGCTGGTGGGAGATCGCTAACGAACATGCTTACGACTGCGAGTGGGTGGGGACACGCGCGCATCGAGTGGCAGCGCCATGATCCCCAAAAAAAAATCTGCGCCCCATCTCAATCGCCATCTTTGACGCCTAGTGCCCGGCAGGTGGTTACGACCCAATATGAGTTGACTGCGTACGCGCCCCTTCGGGAACCTCCTCCACAAGGGGCTCAGAATTTTCAGCTAGCTCGTGATCGATAGCCGCTCATGCCGAGGTCTCCGCACTCTCATCACACTGTATTGACACCCCTCAAGGCTCCCCCATCAGGAGATAACCCACTGTAGTTACAGGACTTAGTTTTTCCGAGCAATTTGTACTTAAGTCCGTACCAGATCGCGCCGATATCATGAATACACGCCGCGGTGCTTAGATTTTAAATTCTTGATTTTGTCTTGAATTTTGAGGCAGGCGACAGCAATGTTGCCTGCCTTGAGCTGTTGTTACGCCCTCTCCATATTACCCCACAGCCTCAATCGCCGGTAGCTCAAACGCAGTCATTGTCGGGACCTCTCCCTCAAACCGCTCCACCTCAACCAAGGCCGTCTGTGCGGTCGGACTCTGCGCCAATTTGGATGTGCCCTTGTCGATGGTCAGGATATTCGGATTGCCATGTTTATCCAGACTCCCAATGGTGGCGGGATCCACCGGATCAAACCAAGCGCCGGTTGACAGATTGACGACGCCGGGGCGAATCGCATCCGTCACGATCGCCCCGGCCAAACACGCGCCGCGATCATTGTAGACGCGCACCACGTCGCCGTCCTGAATACCCCGGGCCGCCGCGTCTTCGGTGTTGAGCCAAATGCCTTCCCGATCAGCGACCTTGGCCGCCTGGCTGACATCGCCACAATCGAGCTGACTGTGCAGGCGAGCCTTGGGTTGGTTTGACAGCATATGCAGTGGATAGGTGCAGGCTTTATCGCTGCCCAGCCACTCCACTGGTTCCAGCCAGGTGGGATGACCCGGGCAATCGTCATAGCCGAACCCATCAATGGTTTTGGAAAAAATCTCAATGCGGCCCGATGGGGTCGGTAGGGCATGGGTATCCGGGTCATGGCGAAATTTTTCATATAACACCGGCGGATCATCGGGCGAGGGAAAGGCGATGTGACCAGACTCCCAAAAGGCATCAAAGTTGGGCATCTCGGTGCCTTGCGCCGCAGCCTGCTCACGCGTAGAGGCGTACAGATGCCGCAGCCACTCGCTCTCACTACGCCCCTCGGTGAATGGCGCGGCAAATCCCAAGCGCTCAGCCAAAGCCGAATAAATGGCGTATTCGGTGCGCGACTCCCCGACCGGCTCGATGGCGCGGTGCATGGCAAAGAGATAGCCATCGTGCTTCGAGGCGCCAATATCATTGCGCTCCACGGTGGTGCTGCACGGCAGCACAATATCCGCCCGCCGAGCTGCCGGGGTCCACCAGTGCTCGTGAATAATAATTGTCTCCGGTTTTTGCCAGGCGTGCAGTAAGCGGTTTAAATCCTGAATTTTATGGAACGGATTGCCACCGCACCAATACACCAGGTGAATATCTGGGTACGTTAAGCGTTCGCCATTAAAATCGTAGGTCGTCCCCGGATTGAGCAGCATATCTATAAAGCGCGCCACCGGAATCACCGTCTTGACCCCATTGGCGCCAGTATCGAACGACATCCCCGGGCCGTTGCTGCGCGGCCGCCCCAACCCGCTCGTGCAGCCATAGCCAAAGCCAAAGCCACCGCCAGGTAAACCGATCTGGCCCAGCATCGCGGCCAGAGCAATGGCCGCCCAGTAGGGCTGTTCGCCGTGATCGGCCCGCTGAATGGACCAGCTCACGGAAATCAGCGTGCGCCGATCTGCCATGCGACGTGCCAATTGGCGGATGGAGGTGGCGTCAATACCGGTAATCGGCGCAGCCCAGTCCGCGTCTTTGGGCTGTCCGTCGGTGTCACCCATCACATAGGCTTGAAACACCTCAGCCCCGACACAGTAGCGCTGCAAAAAATCGGTATCGTGCAGGTTGTCGGTCACCAAGGTGTGGGCGAGAGCCAGCATCAATGCCGTGTCGGTATTGGGACAAATGGGTAACCACTCGGCATCCAGCATCTGCGCCGCATCGTCCCGCATGGGGCTGATGTTGACAAAATCAACCCCCGCCCGCCGCACCTCGGAGAGCCAATCGGAATCGATGTGCGGCCCAGTGCCACCATTACTCAATTGTGCGTTTTTCGGGGCCATACCGCCAAACATCACCATCAACTCCGTATGATCCCGAATCGTCGGCCACGAGGTCAACGGACCGTTTAACGGCTCCAAGTTGCCCACCACATGCGGCACAATCACCGACGCCGCGCCGTTGCTGTAGTTGGTGACTTGATTCACAAAACCGCCAAGCCCGTTCATAAAGCGAAACAACTGCGATTTGGCATTGTGAAAGACACCCGCACTGGCCCAGCCGGAACTCGCATAAATGGCTTCATTGCCGTACTCGCCCACCACACGTTGCAGCTCAGCCGCAATCAAATTGAGCGCCTCGTCCCACGACACCGACACAAACGGCTCGACGCCGCGCCCGGCCCGGTCGCTCTCCACCCCCTGCTCCCAATAGCCCTTGCGCACCATGGGCTGGGTGATGCGGCTAGGGTGATAGACCGCGCTCGGCAGCGCATTCACGAGGGGGGTGGGATGCGGGTCATCGGCAAAAGGCCGAATGCCCACGAGCACACCGTCTTCCACCTCGACATCGTAAAGCCCCCAATGCGAACCGGTATGAAATCGCTTGGCCGTCACACTCATCTCCTGCCTCCGTTTACGATCCAGCGCATTGAATGATCATCATGGACACAAACATCGCGGTGGCGACGTACTCCTGCTCAATCACCTGCAACGTTTTGCGCATCGGCAACCTCATCTCCCCTATACCGATCACAGGGTACATCCCCGAAATATATCGACTGTAACAGTGACATCACCTCACGTCAACACGCGGCTCCAGACACCCTTTGCGTTGCCGGCATCGGCAGCTTTGCCCTTTTGCCTTGAAAAATTGCTCCTGAGCCGATACATTTCCTTAGTGTTTAATACTAACTTCACAGCAGTCCCTATTGTCCCATTTATCATATGGGTCTCCGTTGTTACGGCACATACCAAGTTGAGCCATAATCTATGTAGAAATAAGAGATTAGGGTTAAGCCTTCCTCCTGTCCTTCTATATATAAATCTACTACTTTCACAACCCTATACTCAGCCTTAACTTAGCGAGGAGAAGGGCAATGCTACGCAAAATGAAAGCACGCGATATTTATCACTGTGCAACATCATACGAAAAAATTAAAGCACAACAGATTATTGAATCACTCTATACGGATTTCACCCCCTGGGAAGGGCTACTCGATTTCGACCCGATTGTACGGGCTCCCAACGGCAACACCATTCAACTCCGCCACGATCCGGCCATGATCATAGGGATCGCCAATTTCCAAGGCATAGATGTGGCCGTCATCGCCCAACAAACGCCCGCCAGCGCCCAAGAGCGTCGCGTCCGCAACTACGGGCTGGTGCAAGCCCACGGGTATGGCCTGGCCCTGTGTATGATGCGCTACGCCGAACGCTACGGACTCACCCTGCACACCTTTGTCGATACCGTCGGCGGCGATCCGTTTGAAGGCTCGGCTGCCGACCTACAATCGTGGCTCATCGCCCGTTGCCAGGCTGGCATGCTGGAACTCAAGACCCGTTCGGTATCGACCATCATCGGCCAAGGGGGCAGCGGCGGCGCCATTGCCTTGCAGTTGGCCCATCGGCGCTATATGTTGGCCCTCTCCACCTATTCCGTCATTGCCCCGGAGGGCTGCGCGGCGATCTTATTCCGCAATGTGAATGAGGAAACTATTGCGTCAGCCCTCGATATTCTGCAACCTACTGCCGAGCACATGTTGAAATACGGCATCATTGATGGCATTGTGGATGAACCGCTTCTCGACGAGCCGGATTATCACACCCAGGTCGTGGCCAATCTCAAAGCGACATTGCTCCGCGCCAGCACAGAACTAGGCGAGCAGAATTTGGAGGATTTGCGGCACGATCTGCACCACAACCTCTCCGGCATTGGCCGGGTGGCCGAACAGCCATCCTGGTACCGACGCGGCAAGGGGTTAACCAAACGACTCTTAAGCTTTTCGCGCGTCTCCCATGCCACCACCGATCCACATATCGCCTACATCCGCCGCCACATCTTCGGCGATCCGGACTGTGCCCCGCAAGCTTGTAATACGGTCAAGGATGCCGATGGCCACGTCGTCCGCCAGGGCTGCGGGCACATCTCCTCTGAGGACGCCTTCCGGCAAAACTGGTCCGCCTGTCCGGCGTGTCACCGTCCCAATCCCCTCGATCCCGATACCTATGTCGATCTGCTACTCGACCCCGATTCCTTTCAGGAACTCTATGCTGATCTCACTCTGGAGCATATTGAAGGGTGGACGGATTTGCACGACTATAGTTCCACCCGGCAAAAGATTGAAAAGCAGAATTTGGGGAAAGAGGCCCTGGTCATCGGACACGGAACCCTGTTTGGCGATCTACACGTGGCCGTGGCCCTCAGCAACTTCGGCTATATGGGAGGCTCCATGGGTGCGGTTGTAGGCGAGAAGTTTCGCGCCTGCGTGCAATTCGCCTGCGAGCACCGTCTGCCGCTCATCGCCGTCACCACGACGGGCGGTGCCCGTATGCAAGAGGGTACCATGGCCCTGGCCCAGATGGGTAAAACCACCGCAGCGGTTCTCGCCCTACGCCATGCCGGCTTGCCATATATCACCGTGCTGGGCCATCCCACAGTCGGCGGGGTGCTCGCCAGCTACGCGTCCCTCGGCGACTTCATCATTGCGGAATCCAAAGCCACAGTGTCGTTTGCCGGCGACCGGGTAGTCAAACTCACCAGCTCCGGGCGCGGCTTGCCGCCAGATTCGATGACCTCGGAGTTCTTTGCTCAACACGGCGGCATCCACTCAGTGGTAAAGCGACACGAGATTAAGTCCATCATTGCCGGGGTCTTGCGCATGACCCCGTGGTACCACGATCTGAAGGGCTTGGAAGATTTTGCCTAAGGACTCGACACCCCTTGTACCCCGAGAGTCTCTCAGCCACGGAGCGATTATGATTGAAGCGTTGGCGCCCGGCGTCGATCCGGATGCCCTCTATGTCACAGAGGGGCATCAGCTCCTGACCATTTCAGTTGACAAGCGCCGCCTTTACCGGCGATCTCACACCCGAGGCATTTTATCGCCGGGAGCGGGGCCGAGATTCATTTTCGGCGTGTAGCAGTGGTTGACATATTCGGTGCAATCATGAATGATAGGGACGATTATGCTGGCTCGAACAGTGGCTATCTTCAGGGCCTTATCATCACACCAAGAGAGGGAACACGGCGATGTCGGAGGGCGTGTTTACGATCGAATCAGACGGATTGCTCGCAGTGGAGAAGCACAAGGGACAACTGTCTGCGGCCCTCGACGAGATCCTCTCTACATTTGCGGAGCCCGTTCACACAACGGCGTTCCGGAGCCATTACCGCATCACATCCGCCTCGATTTGGAAGGCCAGACGTCAGGGGCTCTCGCTGGACGACATCACCCACGCCCTTGAGACGTATGGTGAGACCGACATACCGACCAACCTGCTTGACGATGTGGAATTGTGGAGTCAGCAGATTGATCGGCTGTGGCTGGAGACAAATGAGGGACGCCTCGTGTTGCGGAGCCAGAATCCCCGGCTCATTTCCGCCATTCTACGGCAGCGTATGTTGCGTCGCTTCATCAAGCAAAAAGTCGATGTCAACTCTTTGGAATTGCGGGTGGACATGGAACCGGATTTGATGCAGGCATTTGATGACGCGCAGTATCCCATATTGGATCGGCGGCGCGAGGCAAATGCTGTATCGGCGCCTCATGAGGCTCGCTCAGCTGCAAACCCAACCGGACGGCGGCGCAAGCGCCAAAAGGGCCCTCAAAATCGCCAGTCTCTGGAGGTGGAGGTGCCCAAGCTCACCGCGCCATTGCCGCCGTCCCGTGCAAGCGTTCGGACTGACGACTTCTTTGACGTGTTTGGCAGTCAACTCGCGCCTCGGTGCCAGGCGAGGACCAGAACGGGCCGGCAGTGCAGGAACCGCGCGCAGCCATCAGCTGTTTACTGCCGAATCCATATGAAACTCGCTCCCTTGGAACCTGATGCGACCCAGATTGCGTTTAGCCAAGATACATTTCGACAGATGCTCGATATCGATTCGATCACCATAGTGCAAATGGCCTTGTTCCGCGTGGGGATGAACGTCGCACTTGGCCTGATTACCTGGCTGTTGAACACACTTTTCATGTGGATCGGCACAGGCTGGCTCGGTCTGCCACTAGCATCATGGTACATTGCCCCCATCGCTTTTTTGTTCACCTGTTGGCTTGTAAGCAAGTTCGTGTTTCGTGTCAGCTTGAAAGCGATTATGCTACTCCTATTCTTCTTTAATCTATCGATGCTGATGGATTGCTTCAACAAAGAAGGGTTGATCCTTAATATCTGCTTTGTGCTTATTCCATTTGTGTTGCCACTCTATCTGCTGTATCAACATAGCCTCTCAGGGTGGTGGGCTCTTCTTTTTATTCCCGTTGGACTCTACGGTGGGCGAGCGTTCTACCACATTCTCGACGACGCCTCTGAGTCGTCGAGGCGGGGTGCACCTTAGCTCCGATATCCGGTACCCTCAATGCGTTCGAGCTGCCGCACGAGCGCTACCCACTCCCGCCCCACTTCATTAAAGCCACCTTTGTCGTACATCTTCAGACCGGTCTCAATCGATTTTTGCTGCGTGGCCTCAGACAACGGGTTGAGTGCCGAGCCGCCCGACAGGGCGTCGATCTGCAACCGGCAGGCGGTTTCGATACGGTAGATCCAAACAAAGGCTTCGCCGACCGTCTCCCCTACCGACAGCAAACCATGATTGCGCAAAATCAAAATTTTGCGGTCGCCCAAATCGCCCACGATACGTGGCCGCTCGCCCGCCTCCAGGGCCGGTCCTTCAAAATCGTGATAAGCTACCCAGCCCATGACGGTCAAGGCTTTTTGGCTGGCGGGCAGAAGCCCGTGTTTTTGCATTGACACCGCAGAGCCAAACCGGCTGTGCGTATGGATGACACAGTGGGCATTGGAGACCCCCATGTGCACCGCACCATGGATATTAAATCCAGCGGGATTTGCGGGGTAATCGCTCTCGCCGATGAGATTGCCCTCATGATCGACGACAATTAGCGATGACGCGGTGATTTCGTCGAATAGCATGCCGAAGGGGTTGAGCAAAAAATGGTTCGGCGGGCCCGGAAGGCGGGCCGAGAAATATTTGAGCCATGCTCAGATGGCCTCCTTCGTTAGACAGTCAGGGGTTAGACAGCCAGGATGAGGTTGCCGATTTGCGCAGTTGTAGCACAAGGAACTTCGAGGGTAAGCGCGACCCGGTGCGCTTCCATCTAAACGCACCTCGCCCCTAGATTCCACTGGAATCTTAGTTAGGCACCATATTTGGCCAAACGGCCAGCATGGGCAAGCGCCAAGCCCATCAGATGGATTCCTGGACGAAGCCCCAGCGCACCGCGCATACAGGCCACCTCATCGAAGGTGGTAACGTCGTCGACGCGCGCGGTGCGTGCGTGTAGCAACGTCGGTACCGGATGCCAGCTATGGCTGCCCATCACCGCAGGCGTGGAGTGATCGGCGGTCACCACCAGCACATCTGGCTCGAGGTCCAACAGTTGTGGCAGAAGTCGGTCGACTGCTTCAATCGATTGCACTTTGGCATTGAAATCGCCATCCTCGCCCAGACTATTCGTTTTTTTCACATGCAGAAAATAAAAATTGTACGTCTCATCATAGCAAGCTCGCAGGGCCTCAAATCGGGCTTGGAGCCCCCCCGGCGGCGGCGGGACATGCATTCCGAGTAGACGGCTCACCCCTCGATACATCGGGTAATCGGCAAGACACACCCCGGAGAGGTGAAAACGCTCGGAGAGGGGAGGAATCGGACGGTATTGTTCAAAACCTCGCAGCAATATCCCGTTTGCGTCCGGTTCATCCGCCAAGACGTCGCGGGCTTGTTTGACGAATGAGCGCACGATTTGGGCCGTGTGTTCCGCCTCCTCCGTACGAGGTTGAGGGGTAAGCGGCGGCAGCCCAGTCTGCTGGGGATCGGTGTCATCCATGGCATCCGAAAGCCCAGCGCCGCGCAGAATCAAAACGGCTCGATGCTCACTCACGGTTTCGAAAAAATATTCCCCATTAAAATGATGGAGGCTTACATTTTGTGTAATTTGCTGACACAGGCGCTGATTGGTGCAGGTCTCAATACGGCCGGCACGCCGGTCGGTAATGTGGCCGTGATCGTCCAGAGTGGCAAAATTGACGCGGGCCGCAACGTCACCTTCTTGCAAGTCGAAATCAATACCCAAGGCAGAGAGAACCCCACGGCCAATCGAGTAGGTTAAAGGATCGTAGCCAAATAGCGCCAGATGCCCCGGGCCACTGCCTGGGGTAATGCCCGGGCCAACGATTTCAAGCAGTCCACAACTCGACCGCGCTGCGAGATGATCGAGATGCGGGATTTGTGCCACCTGGAGCTCGGTGCCGCCATGCTTTGCATCGGGCAAACCTCCAAGGCCATCCATGACGAGATACACAATGGTTCCGCCTTCTGGCTGAGCTAAGTCTTGCCAAACGTTAGTAATGTCCATAAGGCATGCTCCTGGGCGCCCCCTCAGCTGGCAGATGCCGCTAGCGCGGAAACGCGTCTTTGTTACTAGTGATGATTTGTTGACTCGCTGCCACCGTGATGTGCAACCTTGCACCATGTGACATGAGATGCTTTCATGCCTCGATAGAGAGGCAAATCTTATGCCAACAATACAAATCAAAACGGTGCTCGCATAGACTTCTCGTCGCTCTCTCAAATCGATCTAACGATCTTTCATAATGAAAGATCGTTAGGCTTCGTGCCCGCTGTACTACGGGCGGGATTTTTCTGCGGTACAACTTTTAGTCGAGAAGTGATCGTGTAGGACATCTCCATCATATGGGAGCGTCTATTTTCAACGGCACATCTTCGGGTCGCCTGGTCATCGACGACACCGGGTAGCCGCGCTCTAAATCGGCCGAGAAGCTCGCCTATCTCTATAAACTGCGCGACAAAGAAAGCGGCGGCTACGTCTGGGGTCAGGGCTCCTGATCTCACCAAAGCACGACCTTTCTGCCCATGCATCTCACCGATTTACTCAGAATCGACACCTTATCGCCCTAAAGCAAAATATTAGGCTGCTTTACGGCCTCTGGCCAGCTTGACTTTGATAGGGTACTCAACCTGATTGGTCATAGCCCGTAGCTGCAACGTAGGCTGAAGCTGAAAAAGGCTCCAGGGTTGACCCGGGGTGATCTCGTGATGACCCGCCCGAAGCAAGAACAAGTAGGCCAGCACCGCGATCCCCACGGCGTTCATGCTGCGCTTCTCGTCCCCACTGACTTGATGTGGACCCAGACCCAAGCTCGATTTGAGTTCCCAATTCACGAGTTCTATGGCCCAACGCTTTTGGTAAATGCTCACCCCTTGTCTCGGCGTCAACTCCGGCAGATTGGTCACCCATATTTTGACACTTTTCACTTGCGATTCCCAGTTGATAGCTATCAAAAAATGCTGCGGCCCAGCAAATACGGGGCTCAACACACATTCGAGTATGATTCCTGAAGCGGATATTCTGAATCCTTGTTTTAATTCCAATTATTGTAAATAAAACAAGGGGTTAAATGGATTTCTGCCCTATTTTAGGAATCGCAAGTGAAAAGTGTC
>Ga0214472_10007305_pt1 | contig 11565 bp, 5 predicted proteins | sample RVTome_6_FD_207662 | JGI IMG/M metagenome (GOLD analysis project Ga0214472, IMG submission 207662) | Soil microbial communities from uranium-contaminated site in the Upper Colorado River Basin, Wyoming, United States - RVT140D175 | ecosystem: Environmental > Terrestrial > Soil > Contaminated >...
AAGTTGATTGGGAGCGAGACCAGTACAGGTACGCGGGAACTCCGGCCATCAGAATGCCGACCCCGATGGCAGATTCACGCGGTGTTTGGAGAATCGTATCGCCGACGAGGTACAGCGAGAAGGCAATGAAGATCAGCGGAGTGATCGGGTATCCCCAGGTGCGGTACGGCCTTTCCAGGTCTGGCTCGCGAAAACGAAGGAGGATCACTGCTGCCGCAGACAAGGCGTAGAACAGGAAAGAGACAAACACTACGTAGGTCGCGAGTTGGATGTACGATCCTGTCATCGTCAAGGCAAGGGCGATCAGCATTTGCGCGAGGAGCGTGAGGACAGGTGTCCTGAACTTCTGGTGTACTCGGGCACCCCAGGCGAAGAAGAGCCCGTCCTTCGCCATCGCGTACGGGATACGGGCGGACGTGAAAACGATTCCGTTGTTGGCTCCGAGTGTGGCAACCAGGATGGCTGCCGCGATGAACAACCCTCCGCCGGCACCCAGTACGACCCGCATGGCATCGGAGGCGACGAGGTCCGATCCGGCAACGGTCTCGGGTGAGAGGATGAAAAGGTAGGCCGCGTTGACGATCACATACAGAACGATGATCAAGGCGGTGGACAGGATGATCGAGAGTGGGAGGTTCCGTTTCGGGACCTTGATCTCACTTCCCACGTAGGTCGATTCGATCCAGCCATCGAAAGTCCAAAGCACGGCCACCATGGCCGGTCCGAAGGCCATGAGCACCGTAGAGGGGTCATCGGGCCATAGTGGGGCGAGGTTGGACAGAGTACCCCCCGACAGAACCAGCGCCAGGGCCGGAATGGCCACCAGCGCCCCAATCTTGAGCGTCGTGAGAATGTTCTGCGTGACTGCTCCGACCTTGACCCCCAGGCAGTTGAGCAGGGTCAGGAGCACGATCGACACGACAGCGACAAGTTTGATCTCTGACGGGGAGAGGGGAAGGAAGACACCGAGATAGGAGGCGAAGCCAACGGCGATGGCGGCAATCGATGCCGTATTGATGACGAGGAATGCGCCCCAACCGTAGAGGAACCCTGCGAGTGGACCATACGCCCGCTGGAGGTAGACGAACTGCCCTCCTGCCTCCGGCATCGCCCCACCCAGTTCCGCGACGCAGAGGGCCCCACAGATGGAAACGAACCCTCCCACGACCCAGACCAGAAGGGAGGGTCCCGACGCCAGGAATCCCGCGGCGATGGCCCCCGGCACGATGAATATTCCTGAGCCGATCATTGTCCCGGCGTTGATCATGACTGCATCGAAGAGGCCGAGTTCGCGCCTCAGCTCTCCTGAAGAGGCGGGCATGGTTCAAGTCCTGGCTGAGGGTGCGCCGAAGAAACAAAGCGCTGACAAACCTATCACCTCTCGCCGAGCGGCCAGAGTGGTGTACTTTCTCCTTACTTCCGACCTCACATTCACGGGAACCCTGTCATGACCGTCTGCTCCCCACGCCTCGGCCTCTCCCTCGGTCTCTTGCTCCTGGCCCCCTTGACCTCGGTCACGGCCCAACGCCCCCGCGGCGGTGCGGCTGGCGCCGATTCGAGTAGTGGGTTCACTACCTCGACGCTTTCGGGTCTCAAGTTCCGCGAAATCGGTCCTGCACTCACGTCAGGTCGTGTATCTGACATCGCGGTCGACCCCACGGACAAGACGATCTGGTATGTCGGAGCTGCATCGGGTGGGATCTGGAAGACCACGAACGCAGGGACCACCTGGGAATCGATCTTCAGCGACCAGGGCTCCTACGCCATCGGCGCCTTGGCGATCGACCCGTCTGATCCCCTGACGATTTGGGCCGGTACCGGGGAAAACAACAGCCAACGCAGTGTCGGCTACGGCGATGGCGTGTACAAGTCGACCGATGGAGGCAGAACCTGGAAGAACACCGGCCTCAAGGCGTCGGCGCATATCGGCCGCATCGCGATCCACCCCACGAACGGCAACATGGTCTACGTCGCGGCCCAGGGGCCCCTATGGTCTGGCGGAGGGGACCGAGGGGTCTACGGGACTACCGATGGAGGTGCGACCTGGAAACTCGTGCTCGCCGGAGAGAATCAGTGGACGGGGGCCAACGAGGTTCACCTCGATCCCCGGAATCCCAAGGTGATCTATGCTGTCATGTGGCAGAGGTTTCGTCGCCAATGGGGCTTCATCGACGGTGGTCCCGGATCGGGGATCCACAAATCCACCGACGGCGGGGAGACCTGGACCAAACTGTCGTCGGGGCTCCCCCGAGGTGAACTCGGGAAGATCGGCCTGGCAGTCTCCCCGGCCGATCCGAACACCGTCTACGCCGTGGTGGAGGCAACCCAACGTGGTGGGGGACTCTACCGATCCACGAACGCGGGCTCTAGCTGGCGTCGCATGGGCTCCTACACCGCCGGGCCCCCGTTCTACTACCACGAGCTGACGCCGGATCCTGTCGAAGTCGAACGGGTCTACAGCATCGACGTGCGGCTGATGGTGACCGCCGACAGCGGCCGATCCTTCATTGCCCTTCCGACACAAACCAAGCACGTCGACCACCACGCCCTGTGGATCGATCCCGACGACAACCGGCACCTCATCACTGGGAACGATGGCGGTCTGTACGAGAGTCACGATCGAGGCGCCAAGTGGCGTTACAGTGCGAACCTGCCCCTGACGCAGTTCTACAAGGTGGCCATCGACAACGCGAAGCCGTTCTACAACGTCTACGGCGGCACGCAGGACAACAACACACTCGGTGGTCCCTCCCAGACAACGTCGGGTAGAGGCATTCTCAACGACGATTGGTTCGTCGTCACCGGTGGAGATGGTTTTCAGCCGGCGGTCGATCCGGTCGATCCGAACATCGTGTATGGGGAGTCACAGTATGGGGTCCTGGTGCGACTCGACCGCCGCAACGGAGAACGGGTCAACATCCAACCCCAACCTGATGCCGGAGAAGATGCACTACGCTGGAACTGGGATTCCCCTCTTGTGGTGAGTCCCCATTCGCATACCCGCATCTTCTTCGCCGCACAGCGACTTTTCCGCAGCGACAACCGCGGTGACACTTGGACACCCATCAGTCCGGACCTCACGCGCCAGATCGATCGCAACACGCTCAAGATGATGGGTCGGATCTGGAGCGTGGATGCGATCGCGAAGAACACCTCCACCAGCGCCTACGGCAGCATCATCGCGGTGTCCGAATCTCCAGGACAAGAGGGGCTGATCTATGTCGGAACCGACGACGGTCTGATCCAGGTCACCGAGGACGGCGGCGCGAACTGGCGGCGGGTGGAGAGCTTCCCGGGTGTTCCCGACACCACATTCGTCGCGGATGTCGTGGCTTCCCAGCACGACGATCGGACCGTCTTCGCCACGTTCAACAATCAGAAATCCGGGGATTTCAAGCCCTACGTGCTCAAGAGCACCGATCGGGGCCGCACCTGGACCTCGATCGCTTCCGATCTCCCGGAGCGTGGTTCAGCGTGGGTCATAGCCGAGGATCACGTCGATCCGAATCTTCTATTTGTCGGCACCGAATTCGGCGTCTTCGTGAGTACGAATGGTGGAGGCAAGTGGGTGCAATTGAAGGGCGGGCTCCCAGTGATCCCGGTTCGCGACATCGCCGTGCATCAAGGTCAGGACGATCTCGTCCTCGCGACCTTCGGACGCGGATTCTGGGTGATGGACGACTACAGCCCATTGCGAAAACTCAGCCCAGAGGTAATCGCGGCGGAAGCTACGCTGTTTCCCGCTCCGCCGACTCCAATGTTCATCCCCACCGGCTTCGACGCGGGGGGACAGGGCGACGCCGTGTTCACCGCCTCCAACCCACCTCGGGGCGCCGTGTTCACCTACTTCCTGAAGAGTGCCCTTCGAAGCACCGCGGACACGCGTCGTGAACGAGAACGGGCAGCCGCGCGCCGGAATGAGGATACGCCATACCCCACCTGGGACGAGCTTCGCGCCGAAGAGCAGGAGGAGTCTCCAGCGATCCTTCTCACCATCACCGACGCCGACGGCAATGTCGTTCGCCGCCTCACCGGCTCGACCTCGGCGGGCCTCCATCGCGACGACTGGGACCTGCGCTGGCCCTCTTCGACACCGGTGCGAGCAGCACAAGGAGGCGGGGGGTTCGGAGGTGGAGGTGGCTTCGGCGGAGGGGGGAGCGGGCCCTATGCGGCTCCTGGCAGGTACACCGTCACGCTCGCGAAGCGCGTCGACGGCGTGATCACACAACTCGGGGAGCCACAGACCTTTACTGCCGAACCGGTCGGCGTGTCGAGCCTCCCGGCAACTGATCGAGATGCGCTCCTGACCTTCCAGCTCCAGACGGCACGACTGCAACGCGCCGTGCTGGGCGCAGCGGCACTGATGTCCGAAGTCACTGATCGTTTGGGTCTCCTCAAGCGCGCCATCGAGCAGACACCGACGGCCGATCAATCGATGCGGCAGGAGGCACGAAACCTCGAGTTACGCCTAGCCGAACTCGCTGTCACCATGAATGGCGACCGCACCATCGGTCGAGCCAGTGAACCCACGCCTCCCGGGATCGTTGCTCGCGTCCAATCCATCATTCGTGGGCATTGGCAGTACACCGGATCCCCGACGAGCACCCATCGGCGAGACTATGAAATCGCGGCCGCCGCCTTTGGTCCGGTGCTGGCGAGTCTTCGGACCCTTGTCGAGACCGACCTCAAGGGATTGGAGACCCGAGCCGAGGACGCTGGTGTACCGTGGACGAGTGGTCGGATTCCCGTGTGGCCCTGATCAGATGCTGGAGCGACTTCGGCGTCTTTATACGCACCTGGAGTGGTCGAACAGAAGGGTGTTCGAGTCATTGAAAACCGCGAACGCCACCCCCGCGGAAGCGCTCGGACTCTTCGCCCATATCCTCGGGACCGAGCACCGATGGTTCACGCGAATCACAGGGAGTGAACCCCAAGTCCCCGTTTGGCCGGAAGTCTCTCTCGAGGCGTGTGAGTCCCTCATCGCTCTCAACAGCAAAGACTTCGGGTCACTGCTCGAGAATGCTACACTCGTGGATCTCTCTCGGGTGGTGCACTACACGAATAGTGCTGGTGATGACTTCGAGTCTCGCGTGGATGACATCCTTCTGCACGTGGTCCTACACGGGATGTATCATCGAGGACAGGTGGCGCTCACACTCCGTCAGGAGGGTCAAACACCGAGCCCGACCGATTTCATCGCGTTCGTACGCGGCGCCGCGGCCGCGACGCGAGCACCCATCGGTATTGACCAAGACGATGAGCCCCATCACAGCTGAGGTATACCATGAACGGCACGACACTCTCCGAAGCACATCGCAAGCTCGCCCGACTGGTTGGAACCTGGGTCGGCGAGGAGAAGATGTTCCCCTCACCGTGGCTCCCTGAAGGCGGTACCGCAACCGGTAAAGTGGAGAACACCAGCGGTGTCGGTGGGCTCATCGTCGTCCAGGAGTACCGCCAGGAACGAGATGGGGTTGTCACATTCCAAGGACACGGCGTTTTCGCGCACGATCCCGTCAAGGGCAAGGTCGTCATGCACTGGTTCGATTCGATGGGACCCACTCCCAACATCTATGAGGGTGACTTTGAGGGGAATACCCTGAACATGACCATGCAGATGTCGGAAGGCTGGAGCAAGGCGAGTTTTGAGTTGACGTCCCCGGACAGTTACACCTTCGGGATGGACGTTTCCCAGGACGGGAAGAACTGGGCTCCGATGATGAAGGGGTCCTACACGCGGAAGGAGTAAACCATGGCCAGACACGTTGATGCAGCCAAGGCTGGCATCGGGTTCGGGACCGCCTTGGCCATTGCTATTTCGTGGAGCCTCTACAAGTCGATCCTGTGGGCCATCGTTCACGGATTCTTCGGATGGCTCTACGTCATTTACTACGCCTTTACGCGAAGCCCTTGATGGAGCGTCCTACTCGTATCGAATCGCGGTCATCGGGTCGACACGGGTCGCTTTTCGAGCGGGGATGACGATGGCAACCAGTGCCACGAGGAGCAGGAGAACTGGGATCACGGCGAAGGTGACGGGGTCTAGTGGCTTGATCCCGTAGAGAAGGCTCGCGAGGGAGCGGCTCAGCAACCCAGCGGCAACGAGCCCGAGTCCGAGCCCGATGAGCGCGGGCCGCATCCCCTGCCTGAGGACCAGCGCACCAACCCGCACGCGGTCAGCGCCTAGGGCGACACGAATTCCGATCTCCTGGGTGCGTTGACTCACCGTATAGGCAACCACCCCATAAATCCCTATGGCCGCGAGAATGAGGGCGAGGCCGGCGAAGACACCCATGAGTGTTGTGGTAAACCGCTGACCTTGCACCGCATCAGACATCACGTCACCCAGCGTTGCCACCGCCGTGAGGGGGATGTTGGAGTCTTCTTGGTGGACCACGCGCTCTACAGAGGAGAGAATCGCCCGTGGATCGCCAGAGCTTCGCACCACCAGAGTCATCCCCCTCGGGGTCGCTCCAGCCGACGCGGCGAATTGTGCGTGTGGTACGAACCACTTGCGCTTGACCGGGTTGATCAGGCCGTTGTGACGTGTGTCGCCGATCACGCCAACGATAGTCAGCCACTCCGTGCCACCAAACACTCGTGCCCGCTGTCCTATTGGGTCCTCGCCCGGGAAGTACTGGTCAGCGAGTGTCTCGTTGATGGCCATGACGAGCTGGCCGTCAGGCGTATCTCTTGGATCGAAGAACCGACCACTGACCAGCCGCATCTGCATCGCTTCGAAATACCCTGGGGTAACCACCTGCCAATCGGCCTGCCTCCCTTGCTCGCCGGCCGGGATTGGCTTTCCGTCGATGATCATCCCGGCATCTCCAATCTCACCGGCGAGAGGGAGGACACGAACGAAACCCGCAGCCCGCACGCCATTGAGCTCTTCGACCTGCCTACGAATGCTCTCGAAGAATCCCACGCGGGATTCTGTGGTGGAGTACTCGGCCTGCGGCAGCGTGAGTTGGGCCGTGAGCGCATTCTGGGAACTGAACCCAGGATTCAGGTCGGTCAAAGCCATGAAGGACCGCATCGTCAGTCCGGCGCCGATCACCAGGACAACCGCTAGGGCGACCTCTACGACGACCAAGAGCGATCGAGTCTGGTGTCGATCTCGTTCGGTAGCTGCCCGGCCTCCGTCACGTAGGGATGTGGCGAGGTTCACACGCGACACACGCCAGGCGGGGAGCAGGCCGAAAAGCACGCCCGTGAGGATGGAAAGCACCAGGGTGAAGACAAGTACGATGGGGTGGATACCGATTTCGGCCGCCCTCGGAATACTGGTCGGGGCCCCGGAGATGAGCAGTCGGACTCCGGCCCAGGCTAGCCAGATCCCGACGACCCCCCCACCCACGCCAAGAAGCACGCTTTCCACCAGGGCCAATCGCATGATCCGGCCCTGGCCCGCTCCGAGGGCAGAGCGGACCGCCACCTCTCTGGCCCGGCCTTCGGACCGGGTCAGGACCAGATTGGCCACATTGGCGCAGGTCAGGAGCAACAGGAGGCCAACGGCACCGAGCAGCACGAAAAGCGTCGTCCGCACGCCCCCACTCACCTCATCGACCATGGCAACGGCGAGAGCCGTGAATTGCATGCTCTCCGGATAGAGGCCCTCCTCGGTCCATCGGGAGGTCAAGGCCCCGAGTTCGCGCGTTGCCGTTTCAGCAGTCATTCCCGACTGCAGGCGGCCTATCCCGTACAGCCCATGGTTTCCCCGACTTGGGTTGCTCGAATTCACACGCAGCGGGATCACGAGTTGGGTGGGGCGCAGCGTCTGATACTCGAGTGGGAAACGGAATCCTCGGGGGAGGACACCAAGAACCTGAAAGGACTGACCGTCGACCTGGATGTTGCGGTCTATGATGCCCGGATCCCCGCCAAACCGGCGTTGCCAGAGATCGTCAGAGATGAGGACGACGTTGGGGCCTCCGACGACGGCATCATCAGCATCGAACACGCGTCCCCGCGCAGGAGGTACTCCCAGCACTTCGAAAAAGTTGGGAGTGACCGAAGCTGCCGGAACACTCTCCGGGACCCCATCACCTGTGAGGGTGGCGTTACCGCCGGTTCCCCACGCCGCAACATCCTGAAAGAGACGCCTCTCTCGCTGATAGTCGAGGTACTCGGCAGCTGAAAGCCAGGTCTTGTCGAAGTTGTTCCAGCGACTCCAGATGAGTGCGAGCTGCTCGGGAGCCTCGTAGTCGAGGGGTCTGAAGACGACCCCGTAGATGACACTGAAGATTGCGGTGTTCGCCCCGATTCCCAGGCCCAGTGTACCGATAACCACCGCGGCGAAGAGAGGCCTGCGTATCAGGGCCCGAAGAGATAGGCGTACGTCGTCGACAAGATCTCGCATGACGGGATCGACCTCGAGTGACGGGGATTAGACTATCTCCATTTGACGGGGCGAGTGATCAGAATGTTGCAGGGCCAGGTGCGGTCTAGCCGGGTTGCCGACACCCGCCCTATGTTGAAGTGTCCCCTCGACAGGAGAAGCGGTGCCGGAATTCCGCGCCCGGCTTGAAGCAGCCCTAGGATCCGCCTACCGCATTGAGAGCGAACTCGGCGGCGGGGGGATGAGTCGCGTTTTCCTGGCCGTCGAGGTGGCACTGCTTCGTCAAGTCGTGGTGAAGGTCCTCCCACCCGAGATGGCCGCGGGAGTCAACGAGGACCGGTTCCGCCGCGAGATCCAGCTTGCTGCCGGCCTCCAGCATCCCCACATCGTACCGCTCCTCAGCGCGGGAGCCTCCGACGACCTCCTCTGGTACACGATGCCGTTCATTGAAGGTGAGTCCCTCCGCAAGAAACTGGCGCGCGAGGGCGAATTGCCGGTCGAGGAGTCGATTCGCATTCTTCGGGAAGTCGCCGACGCTTTGGCCTACGCACACGCCAAAGGAGTGGTGCACCGGGACATCAAGCCGGACAACGTGATGATCTCGGGTAATCACGCCCTCGTCACCGACTTTGGCGTGGCCAAGGCGGTCTCCGAGTCGACCGGTGCTCACGCTCTCACCTCGGTAGGGATGGCCCTCGGCACCCCTGCATACATGGCACCCGAGCAGGCGGCCGGGGACACTCATGTCGACCACCGCGCCGATCTCTATGCTTTGGGCGCGATGGCGTACGAGATGCTTACCGGACAACCACCCTTCACTGGACCCACTCCCCAGGCACTCCTCGCAGCCCACCTGACGCAGGCACCAACCCCTGTTAGTGGATCCCGTCCAGCCGTTCCCCCAGCCCTCGAAGGCCTGGTGATGCGGTGCCTCGAAAAGCGGGCGGCCGATAGATGGCAGCAAGCCAGGGATTTGCTCCCTCAGTTCGATGCGCTGACGGCCCCGAGTGGCAGCGTGGCCGCCACGAAGGCGACCCCCGTTCTGTCTTCAGGCACCGAGGCCGCGCTCCGTCAAACGCATCCCGTGCGTGTCGGCGCCCTCTTCGCCATCGCCGCGGTCGTGACCCTCACCGTGACCTGGTGGTTGGTCCAGGAACTCGGCCTCCCCGATTGGGTGGTCACCGGGGCAGGCGTGTTGCTCGTGCTCGGACTTCCGATTGTCGTGCTCGCAGCCAAACACGAGCGCAGACGGATCCTCGACCGCACCGAGGGGAAGACTGTGACGACTCCCCCAGGAATTGTGGGTCGCCTCACGACGTTCAAAGGAGCATTGACCGGTGGGGGGCTCGCGTTCAGCGGCCTGGCCGTGGGCACGGCTGCCTTCATGGGACTCCGAATCCTCGGTATCGGACCTTTCGCCACCCTGGTCTCGGCGGGAGTCCTCGAAGAACGTGGCCTTCTCGTGGTAGCCGATTTCGAAACGTCCGCCGAGGACTCGACGATCGCTGCCTCCATCACCGAGGCACTCAAGATTGATTTGGGCCAATCCCCCATGGTGCGCTTAGTGGAGGGACAACAGATTGGTGCTGCACTCGAGCGCATGGAGCTGCCGGTCACAACCAAGATCGGTGCCTCCGTCGCCCAGGACATCGCCCAACGCGAGGGTGCGAAGGCGTTCGTTGCCGGTGAGGTCTCGCGGCTGGGTGATGGATTCGTGCTCTCGGTCCGGCTTACCTCCTCGGTCGATGGGTCGACGCTGCTGGGCGTCCGCGAGAGCGCGACCGATGCGGCTGGGCTCATTCCAGCGGTCGACAGAATCTCCCGAAGGCTCCGCGAGGGCATCGGAGAGTCGCTTCGAAGCATTCGCTCGGGCGAACCGCTGGAACAGGTAACCACTGGGTCGTTGGAGGCCCTCCGGCTCTATACCCAGGCACAGCGTGCACGCGACGCGGGTCAGATCGCGGAGGGGATTCGACTCTGGGAGCAGGCGATTGCTGCCGACTCCGGATTCGCCATGGCCTGGCGCAAGCTATCCGTACAGCTGAGCTATCCGGGCGGCGACCCTGCTCGGTCACTCGAGGCGGCGCAGCGAGCTTACGACCTTCGTGACCGGTTGCCTCGCCGAGAGGCGGACCTCGCCACGGCGTTTCTGTATCACCGAATGGGGAACCGTCAGGAAGCGATACGAGCCTACGAACGGCTCCTCACTTCCTGGCCGGACGACGTACCCTCGAGGAACAATCTCTCCATCATGTACAACCAGGAGGGCCGCTATTCAGACGCCGAACGCCTGCTCCGCGTCGCGACGGACAGCGGTGCCATCCAGGCGGCCTTGTACGACAACCTGATCGATGCCCAGCTGTTTCAGCGAAAGTACGAGGCGGCCGAGAGCACGGCGATTCTGTACGGAAAGACTGTGCCGAGCGCGGCAGACCAAGCTGCGTATTTCAGGAGCATCGTCGCCTTCACTCGGGGCGACTATGACAAGACTCAGGCCATCGTGGACACGATCGGCGTTTCAGGAGATGCAGTGTTCCAAGGGTACGTGGCGTTTCAAACGGGGCGGCTGCTGACGTTGCGCGGACGTGTTGAGGAAGCAACGGCCCACGCGGAACGTCAGCAAAGGCGGCTGGAGGAAGTAGGCCTCTCTGCCAACGCTGGTCTCCTGCGTATCGAGCTGGGGAAGGTGTTGATCGAAGCGGTGAAGCTTGGGCGGACGGAGGAAGCCGGGCGGGCGTTGGAGGTCGCGGTCGAGAAGTATCCGCTCGATTCCGTTCCTCCACTCAACCGGAACCATGCGGAGTTTGCTCGGATAGCAGCGCTGGTTGGGCGGTCCGAAATAGCATCCTCATTTTACGCTGACTACAGGGCGACGGTCCCCGAGGCCACGCGGGAGACGAGTGGTGAGGATCCCTGGTTGCAGGCCACGATCGCGGCCACACGGAGTGAATGGCCCGAGGTTATTCGGTTGGCGCGGATCTCACAACGGCGGTTCGGCTGTCCCATGTGCCTTGGGTTCGAGATCGGGACGGCCTTCGAACGGCTGAACGAGCCTGATTCGGCACTGGCAGTGTACGAGGAATTCGTCACCCGACCTATTTACTGGGACGTGGGGCAAGAGCACACCCTCCCGATCGTCCTCCTGCGCCTCGCCGAACTGCATGAAGCCCGAGGGAACAAGTCCAGTGCTCTCGAGTACTACGGCCGGCTCGTGGACCTCTGGG
>Ga0214472_10007306_pt1 | contig 11563 bp, 12 predicted proteins | sample RVTome_6_FD_207662 | JGI IMG/M metagenome (GOLD analysis project Ga0214472, IMG submission 207662) | Soil microbial communities from uranium-contaminated site in the Upper Colorado River Basin, Wyoming, United States - RVT140D175 | ecosystem: Environmental > Terrestrial > Soil > Contaminated >...
GCCACCTTCGTGCTGGACGAGGAGGGAATCGTGCGGGAGATCATCCAGGCCGAGTCGTTCGGGACCGCCCGGGCCTTCTCGTCATACACGGAGACACTCGCCCGACTCTGACGTCAACCGAAGAGGAGTCTCCAGCCTTCGATGAACGGGTTGGCATCCCCCGGCTTGGGCAGAGCAGCCATCAATTGCTGCATGAGGTCATCGGGCAACGACCCGACCACCGCCCAGGAGACCCCATCCGACTCCCAGACCGTCGAGACCGACTGGTCACCCGCCGCCGCCTCAGGGTGACCTCCGCCGACGCGCATCACTGCGACCGTGAACAGGCCGTCGCCGTACACGGCGACCTGCCCGTCGTCGATCGGGTATGTCGCCACCAAGGGGATACCGGCGAGCTCGTCGGGCATGTCCCCGGTCACCGGTTCATAGACCGCCTCGGTCACCTCGGCCCGGATGTCGAACGGAATCGACGCTTGAATCGGCAGCTCGATCGGCTCGAACTCCACGAGTTCGAGGACGCAGGTCGCCGATCCGTCCGCATCGAGCAATTCCCGGTACACGATCACGCCGGTCTCGGCGTCGATGAAGAGATTGGCTCGGCTGTATCCGTCGCGGCCGAGTGTCACGACATCCGTCGTACGCCCCCGGAACTCCTCACGTCTCGTTTCCGTGACGGAGTACTCGCCGACCGTGGGCGCCGGACCGGTCACCCGCACGGTCTCGATCGGGCCTTCGGCGGGACCGGTGGACACCGAACCCCTGTTGAGCACCGTCAGCTCTGCCAGTGGGTCTGCCATCACGGTCACGGCACCGATCCGGGTGACGTCGACGGTGGCACCGACCGACCCGTCTTCGTCGCGGCAGGCCATCGTCTGCCTGGCGTTGTATCGGGCCGATGAACCGCTGGTGAGATGCTCCGCTGCCGGCGAGCCATCGGAAGCGACACCGAGCGAACTCGTCGCAGCCAGGATCGCCTCGGCTTCCGAAACGTCCACGCTGGTGGTGATGTCGGAGACGAGTCCGATCATGCCGAGAGTCCCGATCGCGACGACGGCGACGGCAGCCGCCGACATCGTGGCCAGTGCCGCTCGTCTCGTCCACAGGTGGGTGACTCCGGCCGCGGGAACGATGCCGTCGGGCAGGTCGAGCATCGGAAGGCTGCGTACCGCGGCTCGCGCCGAGGTGAGATCGTCGAGCTCCCTCCGACACTGGCCACAGCCGTCGAGGTGATGGACGACCCAGACGGCTTCGGTGTCGGACAGCTCACCGTCCAGCATCGCCGAGAGGAGCTCGGGGCGGTGACTCATCCCAGACGCTCCTTCAGGAGCTTGCGACCACGGTGGATGCGGCTGCGCACGGTACCGATCGGCGAGCCGATGGCCTGGGCGATCTCCTCGTAGCTCATCCCAACGATGTCACACATCACGATCGCCTCGCGGAAGTCGGCTGGGAGGTCGAGGAGAGCCTTCTGGATGTCTTCGCCGAGTCGAATGGAGGCGAGCACGTCGTCCGCAGCCGGCGACGAGGTACCGGAGAGACGGTCGACGTCGTCGGGAAGGGGTGAGGTGGGACGTCTCTTTTGCTTACGGACGTCATCGAGGAAGGCGTTGCGGGTGATACGCCACAGCCAACCGTCGAACGAGCCCGGCGTGTAGCTGTCGAGACCGCGGCGGACGCGCAAGAGGACTTCCTGGACGAGGTCCTTGGCATCGTGCGGATTCCCCGTGAGGCGGTACGCGTAGTTGTAGATCTTCCGTCCATGGGTACGCGCCACGTCCTCCCAGGTCGGGATGGAGGGATCGTTCATGGCGCCCTCGGCGGTGACAACGTCGAGGAGTGGACGGGAGTTCCTAGATGGCGGGCTCGTCGTCCGATTCTTCGTTGCCCTCCTGGACCCCCTTGCGGAACTCCTTGGCGGACGCTCCGAGCGACCGTGCCAGTTCCGGAAGTTTGCGGGCACCGAAGAGCAGGACGAGTACCACGAGGATGATGATGAGTTCTTGGCCTCTGGGCACGGTGGTCTCCTTCGAAGGTCATCATACCGGCGGGCCCTCCCCTACTGGGCGACGCCGGTTGGACGTGAGCGGTGGTCGGTTGGTTCCGGGTGGTCGATGAGTGATCCACGAGCCGGCCTTTCGCTCGCGACCCCTCGCAGACTACGCCGAGCGGTCGGCACGCTCCGCGCCGAGGGCCACTAGAGGGAGAGACCGTCGACGAACTTCTGGAGACGCTCCCGGGTGAGGAAACGGATCCTCGGCTCGCGGGCTTCCTTCTCGTAGATGCCGAAGGGTGCGTACTTGTCGGAGACGAACAGACCGCGGTCGGTGCCGGCGGTCTGGAACTCGAAGAGGAATCGTTGGATGGAGCCGTCGTCGACTTCCGGATGGCCGTCGGGGGTGAGAGGGTCTTCGCGAATGAAGGTTCGCTCGCCGCCCTTCTGCGCGAACCAGGTGTGGTCGGCGATGCCGGGCGTCACCTTGTAACCGACGAGACCGAGCATCCCTGTGACGAGTTGGGCGGCGGTCATCGTCCCCGGGTCGATGCCCTGGGCTCGCAGGCCCGTGTCCACGGCGCGCGGGACACTGATGTCTCCGCCGACCGGGCCGATCTGGTCACCGACCGAACGACTGGGAAGGTCGAGCTTGGAGGGCCCCTCGCCGACGAGCACCGCCAGCGGATCCATGGCGATGGCGCTCAGATTGAGAAGGGAGGGTCCGGGCTCTTCGGGAAGCACGCCATCCGGGAAGGATCGAATCGTGACCTCGCGCGGCGTCGGAGTCCCGGCGTACACGGCGATCTCGGTGAACGGGGGAAGCGCCGAGCCGTGACGGCGCTCCCGAACGACCTCCACGGCTTCTGCCATGAGAACGTCGCGCAGCACGTCGTCGACCTGGGCCGGCATCGGCACGGCGAACGTGACCTTGGCGATTCCCGACTCGACGTCGAAGGCGGCGACCGGAGGACGGGGTGGGGCGAACGTCTCCTCCGACTCGATCGCGTTCTTCAAGGCCTGGCGGCCCCCAAACATCGATGGCTTCGGGGGCGCGTCGTTACCCGAGAGGATCGCCTTCTTGTCGGGACGGACCCGCCGCAACAGAAGCCCGACGACGAACAAGACCACAGCGATCAGGATGAGCGGTAGACCCAGCTCCAACGGAATGCTCCCTCGTAGACCTCGCGCTCAGTGTACGGAAGCGGCGCCGAGCGAGAAGCGTCAGGAAGCGCGGCGGGCGGCAACCATCCGCTCGCGACGAACCCGACGACGCTCCCGCTCCGACATACCGCCCCAGATCCCGAACTTCTCGCCATGGACGATGGCGTACTCGAGACAGTCGACCCGGACCTCGCAGGCGGCACAGATCCCCTTGGCCCGGCGGGTGGAGGCTCCTCGCTCGGGGAAGAACAGGTCCGCGTCCGCACCTCGGCAGTTCGCATAGTCCTGCCAGGAGAGCTCGACCACCGCCAGCGCTTCGATGAGTTTGCTCTGCATGCGGGGGTCCCCCTCACATCGTTGTAATTACACCAGTGTGAGCATGACACACGCTGCGCGCGCCGTCAAGGGGACCAGTGGATCATTGACGAAATGCCTGCTGCCTCCGGATTCGGCATAATCGGACGAAGTCGTCGAACGAGAAGGTTGGAAGTGGCTGTGACCACCCGGTCTGAGAAGCGCCAGGTTCCCTGGCCCGTCGAGTTCTATCGCTCGGCAGTCGGCAAGAAATGGGTGATGGCGGTCACCGGCATCGTGTGGCTCGGCTACCTGTTCGCCCACATGGTCGGGAACCTCAAGGTGTACATCGGTTTCCTGCCCGAGTTCGGTGCATACGAGATAGACATGTACGGCGAGGCGCTGCGCTCCCTCCTCTTCCCGATCTTCCCGGAACACGTCGTGCTGTGGATCCTGCGTATCGGCCTGATCGGAGCGTTCGTCCTCCACGTCCACGCCGCCTACAGCCTGACGCTCATGAACCGGCGCGCTCGCCAGGTCGGATATCAAGGCCCGCGGGAGTATCTGGTGGCCAACTATGCCAGCCGCACGATGCGGTGGAGCGGGGTGCTGGTCTTGGTCTTCGTCGCATGGCACCTGGCCGACTTCACCTGGGGCATCGCCCCCTTCGCCCCCGACGGATGGGAGCGAGGTGCGGTCTACGACAACTTCGTCGCCAGCTTCAGGAGGATCCCGGTGTCGATCCTCTACATCGCCGCCAACCTCGCGCTCGGGCTCCACCTCTATCACGGGGTCTGGTCGCTCTTCCAGAGCCTGGGGGTCAACAATCCGAGGTTCAATCCGTGGCGCCGGTACTTCGCCATGGCGTTCACTGCGGTCATCATCATCCCCAACGTGAGCTTCCCGATCGCGGTGCTCACGGGAATCGTGAGTTAGGAGAATGCCGATCACACTCGACTCGAAAGTCCCGCCCGGCCCTCTCGCCGAGAAGTGGACCCAGCACAAGTTCGACACGAAGCTCGTCAACCCCGCCAACAAGCGCAAGTACAAGGTGATCGTCGTCGGCACCGGCCTGGCCGGAGCCTCGGCGGCCGCCACGCTGTCCGAGCTCGGCTACAACGTCGAGGTCTTCACGTTCCACGACAGCCCTCGCCGCGCCCATTCGATCGCCGCCCAGGGCGGGATCAACGCCTCCAAGAACTACCGCAACGACGGTGACTCCGTCTTCCGGCTGTTCTACGACACGATCAAGGGCGGGGACTATCGGAGCCGCGAAGCCAACGTGTACCGGCTGGCCGAGGTCTCGGAGAGCATCATCGACCAGGCCACCGCTCAGGGCGTCCCCTTCGCTCGCGAGTACGGAGGCCTGCTGGACAACCGCTCGTTCGGTGGCGCCCAGGTGTCGCGGACGTTCTACGCCCGCGGTCAGACCGGGCAACAGCTTCTGCTCGGTGCCTACTCGGCTCTCATGAAGGAGGTGGCATCGGGGCGGGTGACGCTGCACACCAAGATGGAGATGCTGGAGCTGGTGGTGAAGGACGGGCGAGCGGTCGGCATCACCACCCGGCACCTGGGGACGGGTGAGATCCAGTCGTGGTCCGGTCATGCGGTGGTGCTCGCCACGGGCGGCTATTCGAACGTCTACTACCTGTCGACCAACGCGATGAACTGCAACGTGACCGCGGTGTGGAGGGCGCATCGCAAGGGCGCCCTCTTCGCCAACCCCTGCTTCACCCAGATCCACCCCACCTGCATCCCCGTCTCCGACGAGTTTCAGTCGAAGCTGACACTGATGTCGGAATCACTGCGCAACGACGGTCGGATCTGGGTACCGAAGGACGCCGACGAGAAGCGCCCGGCGCACGAGATCCCAGAGTCGGAGCGTGACTACTACCTGGAGCGGATCTACCCGGCCTTCGGCAACCTGGTGCCGCGCGACGTCGCCTCCCGCAACGCCAAGACCCAGGTCGACTCCGGGCGGGGGGTCGGTCCGATGAAGAACGGGGTGTACCTCGACTTCAAATCGTCCATCGACCGTCTCGGCGAGACGGCCATCGAAGAGCGGTACGGCAACCTCTTCGAGATGTACGAACGGATCACCGACGAGAACCCGTACAAGCAGCCGATGCGGATCTACCCGGCGGTCCATTACACGATGGGCGGGCTGTGGGTGGACTACAACCTGATGACGACCATCCCCGGCCTGTTCGCCATCGGCGAGGCGAACTTCTCCGACCACGGAGCCAACCGCCTGGGTGCCTCGGCGCTCATGCAGGGCCTGGCCGACGGCTACTTCGTCCTGCCGTACACCATCGGTGGATACCTGGCCGACTTCCTGAACGAGCCGTTGGTGCCGACCGACGATCCTGCTTTCGCCGAGGTCACGCAGGAAGTGTCGGACCGGGTATCGGGGTACCTCGCCAAGCGCGGCACCCGAACGGTGGACGACTTCCATCGTCAACTGGGGCGGATCGTCTGGGACTACGTCGGCATGAGCCGCGACGAGACCGGACTGCGGAAGGCCCTCTCGGAGATTCCCGCTCTGTACGACGAGTTCCAGGCCGACGTGAAGGTGCTCGGCGTCGGAGACTCGGTCAACCAGACATTGGAGAAGGTGGGTCGCGTCGACGACTTCTTCCAACTCGCCACCCTCTTGGCCCGGGACGCCCTGGATCGGGAGGAGTCATGCGGCGGCCACTTCCGGGAGGAGCACCAGACCGAAGAGGGCGAGGCCCTGCGGCGTGACGACGAGTTCGCCTTCGTATCCGCCTGGGAGTGGAACGGCCCGGGAGCCGAGCCGACCCGGCACAAGGAAGAGCTCGAGTTCGAGAACGTGAAGCTGACCACCAGGAGCTACAAGTGAAACTCGCCCTCCAGATCTGGCGCCAGGCCGGTCCCGCCGCCGAAGGCGCGTTCATGACGTACAGCGTCGAAGGCATCGAGCCCGACATGTCGTTCCTGGAGATGCTCGACGTACTCAACGACCGGCTCACCCTGGAGGACGAGGAACCGATCGTCTTCGACTCGGACTGCCGCGAGGGCATCTGCGGCACCTGTTCGCTGATGATCAACGGACAGGCACACGGCCCCGAGCTCGGCACGGCGACCTGTCAGCTCCACATGCGGAAGTTCTCCGACGGAGACACCATCGTCGTCGAGCCCTTCCGGGCGACGGCGTTCCCGATCATGCGCGACTTGATGGTGGATCGGGAGGCGATGGACGCCATCGTCGCCGCCGGCGGTTACATCTCGATCCCCACCGGTTCGGCGCCCGACGCCAACGAGATCCCGGTGCCGAAGGAGGTGTCGGACACTGCGTTCAACGCCGCCGCCTGCATCGGATGCGGTGCGTGTATCGCCGCCTGCCCCAACGGCGCCGCCAACCTGTTCACGGCGGCGAAAGTCGCCCATCTGAATCTGCTACCGCAGGGCCAGCCGGAACGCTGGGAACGGACAACACGGATGGTGGACACCATGGAGGAGTACTTCGGCTCGTGCACCAATCACGGGGAGTGCGAGAAGGCGTGTCCCAAGTCCATCTCGATCGACTTCATCGCCATGATGAACCGGGACTACGTGAAGGCGAAGTTCAAGAACCGCCGCCTGCTCGGCCAGCGCGGCTGACCCTCGGACCGCTTCCCGGCCTGGATCGGGTTGGGTCTGGGGCCTCATTGCCGGCGAGAACCCGTCCGTCACACTGACCGTGGGACCACTCACCGTGGCGGACGAGTGGACAGGGCAACCGTGAGGCTGACTGTGGGGCAACCGATCGCGATTTCGAGTGGCTGGTTTCGGAGACGTTCTTCGAGACCACCGACCACCGAAATCCCCATTGTTTCTTGGGTCTTCGGACCCATTCCCCCGGCCGACAGCCGCGCGAGCATGTAACGCAGGGCAAGTCGGGGAGGCTTCAAATGTCATATCGGGGCAACACTCTCAGCGCGAGGCGTGACCGCGAGCGAGGGGCGGCTTTGGTCGAGATGGCGCTGGTCACACCGCTGTTGATCCTGCTGCTGTTCGGCATCTGGAGCGTCGCTCGGGCGTACAACGTGAAGAACACGATGGATCACGCCGTCCGCGAAGGCGCCAGATTCGGAGCGACCGTCGACCCGTGGGATGCCAACTCCGCCGACGCCGTCCTGGCGGTGATCGAAGCCGAGCTCAGTGCCTCGGCCATCTCGCCCGCCGCCATCTCCGTCGGCTGTATCGAGCTCGTCGAGGAAGGTGACGACGGATGCTCGCTCGACGGCACCGACCAGGTCGTCGGCGCACCCGCCGATCAGGTCGTCGTCAACATCGAGTTCGAGGACTATTCGCTGGGCTTCATCTTCTTCGACCTCGAAGTCGACTTCGTCAGCCAGGCCATCTCGAGGCACGAGTCGTGACGCCGCTGCGCAACGAACGCGGCGCCACCGCCGTGCTGGTGGCAGGAGCGATGTTGTTCCTCTTCGGAGCCGCGGCTCTGGCCGTCGACACGTCCATCTTCTACGGAGACGCCCGCACCGACCAGACCACGGCCGACCTGAGCTGTCTGGCCGGCGTGATCGAGAACGACAGCGACGACAAGATCACGATGGCTGCCGAGTTCGCCCGCCAGAACTGGCCGACGATGCAGGGCGAGTCCGTGAGCATCGTCGGGACGACGGGGTCCATGTCGGACGGTACGAACCAGGTGCTCTTCGAGGCCGAGTTCGACGGCGACGAAGACCGAATGAGGGTTCGCGTGCTAGAGGTCGCCGATACGAACTTCGCAGCGGTTCTCGGCGCCAGCTCGGTCAACGTGGTCCAGGAAGCCATCTGCCTGCGGGGCTACGAGCAAACGGGATCCGGGCCGCTACCCATCGGGATCATCCCGGGCGGATTCGACGGCGGCATCTTCCAGCCGAATCCCTGCGGGACGAACAGTGGGAACTGCGGAGGGCTCGCGATCGGAGGACCCGGGGCGAACACCTTCGCCGAGAACATCTCCGAGGGCATCCCGCGCAATCTGTCGAAGCACCATGGACCGGCGACGTGGCCGGACTCAGACACTGGCCTCATCGTCACGGACTGCGACTCGGTCGGTGATAAGGGCGAATGCAACCACCTCTCGACCGAGACCGGATCGATGGCCGGAAAGCTCGCCACCGGGTTCCTCGAACGCTTCGCCAACGACCCGGACGCAACGTGCACGTTCCTCCGAGACGGCGACCTGATCAACTGCGATTCACCGGCCCAGATCATCGGGAACGGCGGTCCGGTCGGTCTGTACAGCCAGTTCGGCGCCACCCCGCCGGCATGGTGGGAGGTCAGCCTGTACGGGCCGTGGGATGCCGCCTCCACCACCAACCACTACTGGCACGACGGAGTCGTCGACAAATGCGACTCGCCTCGCCGGGCGCTCGTCCCGATCGTCGATGACGACGCGGACTGGGACATCGGCGACCCTGGTTCCGGATGGCCCAGCGGATCCAGTTCCGACGTGAAAGTCGTGGCGCTGGTCGACGTGATCATCATCGACCCGAACAACAACGGTGATTTCACCGGAAACGGGAATGGGCAGGGCGCCAAGACCGTGACGGCCGACGTCGTCTGGTACGGACCCAATGCCGTCTGCTCGGACGGATCACCCGTTGGGGTGTTGAACGGAATCACCGGGACGTACAAGCCATCGGTGAAACTCGTGGCGGGCTGAGGCGGATTCGGTTGCTCCCCCTCCCCGCACCATTAGGCTGCCGCGGCGAGAGGGGTGACGGGGTCGGGCCTCCCACCGCATCACGAGGGAGTCGAGGGGTGACTGTTATCAGGCAAGTGCGTTCACGTGGCGACGGCCAGGCCGGTGCCGCGCTCGTGGAGTTGGCAATTCTCGCCCCGCTGCTCATCGTCCTCGTCCTCGGTGTCGTCGAGTTCGGATGGCTCTTCGGCCAGTTCAACGACGTCCGGCACGGCGCTCGTGAGGGCGCTCGTTTCGCGGCCGTGAACGCCGGCGACAACGACGACATCGCCGACACGGTGTGTATGGCGATGGACGGACTCGATGCGGGGATGACGTCGATCGAAATCGAGTTCAGCCACATCGAGTCCTACGGAAATGCGTCTGAGATCACCCGCGGCGACAAGGGGTCCATCACGGTCACGGCGACGGTTTCCTCCCTGTCAGGTGTGCCCCTCATCTCCGGATTCTTGCCCAGCCAGCTCACATCGGATGTCGAATTTCGACTGGAACAGGATCCGACCTCGTGGTCGGACATCAGTGGCAGCCCGATCGTGAAGACGAGTTGCCCATGAGGTTCTCGGGTGAGCGCGGAGCGAGTGCGATATTCATCGCCAGCGCCTTGCTGCTCTTGATCGGAGCGGCCGCCATCGCCACCGACGTCGGTGCCGGGTTCAACGAACGCCGCCAGACCCAGACCGCGGCAGACGTTGCGGTGATGGCTGGAGCCCTCGAGGCCAGCTTCCTCACATCATCGGACGAGGCCATCACCGAAAAGGCGCTGGAGCTGGCCCGGACCAACACGCGGGAGGTGTTCGGCGTGATCGCCGATCCGGCTGATCCCATCTGGGTCGAACTCTGGCGCACCTGTCAGGATCCGGACAAGGACTCGAGCTATCTGCCACTGCCCGAGCCGCCGGGGTGGGGCGCGGTGGTGACGGCAACGCCCAGCACCGGGGCACTCGATTGCATCAGCCGGAATTCCTCGTTCCTGCGGCTTCGCATGCCTGACCAGACCGTGGAAACCGCATTCGCCAACGTGGTCGGTGTTTCCGAGCTGCGAACCAGTGCACTGGCGATCGCGCTGATCGAGACCGGTGACGCGAATCCTCCGGTCGTTCCGTATGGGATCAGCGGAGGGACGTCGGCCGGCGAGACCTGCTTCGGGAGCGGTCCGCCCGGTACCGCGTTCCCGCCCTGTTCCGGTCCCAGCGCGGGAACCTTCGGAACACTGCTGTCCGAGTCGTTCGGCGACTACTACGGCACGGTCGACTGCTCGAACCCCGGTGCATCCGAGATCGCCACGCAGACGGCGCTCGGGGTCGATCATCTGATCAGTGCCTGGCTCAACCCGGATGGCCTTGCGATAACGAAGGGCGATCCATGGCCCGGCGACGGGGCAGTGCTCGGCTACACCGACACACATCGGGACGCGTGCGACGAGGTCGGTGGTGTGGCGGAGGCCGTCGACTTCTTCCCGGTGAACACCGTTCGCGTGGACTCCGGCTTCCCGGCCGGCGCCATCGAGAGTGGCCTCGTCTCCGATGACACGTTCTATGGGGAGAGCTCCCGGCTCCAGCAGGCGGGCGAACACCTCGATCCATCCGGAAGTCCCGTAGCGAACACGACCCGAGACATCGTGAGGGTACGGGCCGGCGCCAACGAGACCGTCTGGCCGCTCGACAATCACGGGCCGTGGGACTACCTCCTGGCCTCGGCCACGGGTGTCGACGCAGCCTGCAATCCCGCCACGTACACCTCGGCCTTGGACGAGTTCCAGAAAGCGGATCGGTTCAACCAGTGCCTCGCGGCATATGAGTCCGACCCCACCCAGCCGGTGATCTTCGACGACTACCTCGACCGGTCACCACGGTTCGTCTGGGCACCTCAATACTGGTTCACCGTGCCAAACACCGGCTTGTCCTGGGAACCGGTCCATTCGTTCCGTGTCGCATTCATGGGCGGGACGTTCTTCAACTGCAGCGGGGGGTCGTGTGAGGTGGTGGTCTATCCGGACGCCGATCAGACCTCCGAGTTGTGTGCCACCTTCGCCGGTGGGTGTAAGACGCTGTCGCTCAATCAGATCAGCTCGTGGGTACTCCCGGATGCAGCGGTGAACATGCGGATACGCAATTCCTTCCCTGGTGGCCAGACACCGTTCGAGCCGACCCTGTACCGCTGACGATCTGAGTCGACGATCGACCGGCCAAGAGAATCGCCAGGTCACATCGGTTCAAGCTGGTTCATCGACGGAACCAATCGGTTCGAATCCCAGCCAGGCGAGTCGAGCGTCCCTGTGTGCCTGGGCACCTCAGCAAGCTGCGCGACGTTGCGGATCCTGCAGGTCGAGGCCTTCCTACTTCCCGACAGCGCAGTGCCAGCTTCAGTCGCCAACAACTTCCCCGGTGGTTCGACGTCGGACC
>Ga0214472_10007307_pt1 | contig 11563 bp, 10 predicted proteins | sample RVTome_6_FD_207662 | JGI IMG/M metagenome (GOLD analysis project Ga0214472, IMG submission 207662) | Soil microbial communities from uranium-contaminated site in the Upper Colorado River Basin, Wyoming, United States - RVT140D175 | ecosystem: Environmental > Terrestrial > Soil > Contaminated >...
TGATCAGCGCCATTTCCCGCGGTGAAGAGCAGGTGATCGTCTTGTCGCTCATCGCCATGTTCGTCTTTGCCGCAATGGGTGGAGCCTGGTTTCCACTGGAAGTGACCGGCAAGACGTTCGCGGCCATCGGCCACCTGCTGCCTACCGCCTGGGCCATGGATGGTTTTCAGAATATCGTCCTGCGCGGCTTGGGATTTGAGTCGGTGGTTGGTTCAGCGGGGGTGTTGTTGGGGTATACGGCCGTGTTCTTTGCCCTGGCCGTCTGGCGCTTCCGCTTTGAATGAACCGGGGAACGGCCGTCGCCGCCGCAAATTAGCGGTTGTCAGCCACCCGCTTATGTTAGAAAAAGGTAACTACTCAGGCTCACGAGAAGAAGTTCAACTTTTAGCCGACAAATCGTTTGGTCAGCCAGAGAAAAAGTTGAACTTCTGGCTTAGTAGTTACAGAAAAAGGAAATTGAGACAATGAGTCAAATTCGTGAATTACTACCCTTCCTCTGGCCTTTGTTTGTGATTCAGTTGGGCCTGATAGTTTTCGCCTTAGTTGATTTAAACCGCCGCACGGTGGCGCGTGGTCCTAAATGGGCCTGGGTTTTAGTTATCGTTTTTATCAACATCATTGGCCCTATTGTTTACTTTGTTGTAGGGCGCGGGGATGAATAAATGGAAGCCATCCGTTGTCAACAATTAAGCCGGACGTACGGTGAAGTTGAGGCCTTAAAACCGCTTGATTTAACCGTGCCTGAAGGCGTCATTTTTGGCTTTTTGGGGCGCAATGGGGCGGGCAAAACGACGACCATCCGGCTGATTACCGGGCTGGCCCAGCCGACGACCGGCGCGGCCTGGGTCAACGGACTGGCCACAACCAATACTGACAGCGCGGCTAAACAGCAGTTTGGCTACCTGCCGCAGGAACCGGCTTTTTACAACTGGATGACGCCGTGCGAATATTTGGATTACGCGGCGCAAATCTTTTGTATAGACAAGAAGGCGCGGCAGCAGCGGATTGAAGAGCTGCTGGCGTTGGTAGGCCTGGAAGCGGCGGCAAAACGGCCGATTCACGGCTTTTCTGGCGGCATGAAGCAGCGGTTGGGACTGGCCCAGGCGCTCATCCACCATCCGCCCGTCCTCATTTTGGATGAGCCGATGGCCGGGATGGACCCGGCGGGGCGGCGCGACGTGATCGATTTGCTGGACAGCCTGCGCGGGCAGGTGACGGTCTTTTTTTCCAGCCACATCTTGGCTGACGTGGACCGGGTGTGTGATCAGATCGGCATCATCCGCGAGGGGGAGCTGCTGCTGGTAGCCGACCGGGCTGAACTGCTGGCCCGTTATGCGACCAATGCTATCTTTCTGGAACTGGCTCACGAAAGCCGCGACCGGCAGGATGAATTGGCGGCCCGTTTGCAGGCCGAATCCTGGGTGACCGGGACGTTGGCCGAGAATGGCGGACTGCGGGTGGTGGTGACGGACACGGCCGTTGCCCGGCAATCACTTTTACCCCTCCTCGTCCAGCAGGAGGTTGTGTTGAATAAGTATGATTGGATACGGCCGTCGTTGGAAGATGTGTTTTTAGTGATTAGTGGTTAGTGGTTAGTGATTAGTGGTTAGTAATTAGTGGTTAGTGGTTAGTGGCTGGTCATCAACCCACTTTGCACTTTGCAACTTGCAACTTTGAAACCATGATAATTTTTCTGTACGCGATTTCTATTTCCTTGATGATTTTGCTGCCGGTGGTGGCGGCGGTGGTCTGGCGGCGGCGGTATCCGGTGCGCTGGGCGTTGTTTGGCGTGGGGATGCTGACCTTTGTTGGCTCGCAGGTGTACCATCTGCCGCTCAACAACTGGCTGACCGATTTGGGTTTGATTGGTGAGATTGGACCGGATAAGCCCAATTTGTTGGCGACGTCGCTGGTGCTGGGCTTTTCGGCCGGGTTGAGCGAATCGGTGGCGCGGGCCATTGGCTACTGGCTGCTGTTTCGCTGGCGCAAGGCGGAAACGTGGGCCGACGGCGTGATGGCCGGCCTGGGACACGGCGGGATTGAGGCGATGGTTATCGGTGGCGTGCTGACGGCCGTTTCCGTGTCCTCGTTGTGGGCGCTGCGCGAGACCGACTTAACGACGCTGGGGATTCCGGCGGAACAGTTGCCGTTGGTTGCCCAGCAAATGGAGCGGTTTTTAGGCGCGCCCCACCTGGCTTTTGTGCCGTTGCTGGAGCGCCTCATTGCCATGACCCTGCACGTGATCCTTTCGGTGCTGGTGTGGCAGGCGTTTAAGCGGCGGAATGCGTTGTATTTTGGGCTGGCGGTCTTGTATCATGCGATTTTTGATGCCGCGGCCGTTTACGCTTCCCAGTTCATCGGCAACGGTTGGCTGCTGGAGGGGCTGTTTGCGGCGATGATGTTACCCGGCGTCGCCTATCTGTGGCGTAGCGGGGTGGAGGAAAGAGGGGCAAGCCATCGGGTACGGCCGTTGAGCGATGAATTGGCGTTGTTTGGTACGGCCGTGCGTAAAGAATTGGTGCAGCAGTGGCGAACCAAGCGGGTCATCGTCGTTGGCGCCGTCTTTTTGCTCTTTGGGCTGATGTCGCCGCTGCTGGCCAAGTTTACGCCGCAAATGTTGACGATGATCGAAGGGGCCGAACAGTTCACCGACCTGATTCCCGAACCGACGACGGCCGATTCGTTGGCCCAATACATCAAAAATCTGACCCAGTTTGGCTTTATCCTGGCGATTTTGCTGGGGATGGGGGCAGTGGCCGGCGAGAAGGAGCGGAGCACGGCGGCGCTGATTTTGAGCAAGCCGCTGCCGCGCTGGGCCTTTTTGTTGAGCAAGTTCACGGCTCAGGCGTTGGTCTACCTGGGCGGTTTTGTCCTGGCCGCGTTAGGGGCGTTGTATTACACCAGCATCTTGTTTGAGCCGTTCCAGGTCGGGCCGTTTTTGTTGGGGAATGGGCTGCTGCTGCTGTGGCTTTTGGTGTTTACGGCCGTTACCCTCCTGGGCAGTACGATTGGCAATGGCACCGGTGCGGCAGCCGGCATCGGGCTGGTGGGGGCGGTCATCCTGCTCCTGGCCGGCAGCCTGCCCCGCGTGGGCATGCTCATGCCGTCGGGCCTGGTGGCCTGGGCCGGCCAGTTGGGACTGGACGTCACCATTCAGGCCAACGGCGGGGCGGTGGCGGCCAATGTGGTTTTGATTGTGGTGATGCTGGTAACGGCCGTGACCCTGTTTGAGACGCAGGAATTGTGAAGTCCAATAGATCGTCTATTTGAGATTGGGCTATTTTTGATCAACCATGGCGAAGGATCAGCGAACGAGATTGGCTGGATAAAAACGCCAACAGCACCTGGCCACCTGACCAGGAAAAACCCTCCCCATTGGCTCAATCACCCTCTCCCCAGATGCCTGATGTATCCGGGGAGTTTTTGTTTTATAGTGTGGGTAATGGTTTTTAGTGCGTAGTGCGTAGTGCGTAGTGCGTATTTGCCCCTGCTACGCACTACGCATTACGAGGAATAATGATATGTTTCGCATTGGTTTTTACATAGCAACACCTCTGATTATCGCTTACAATGCTGATGTCAACACCTACATCCGGGCAGTTGGACCCTAGTACGATGCGTGTGTTATTGGCTGATGATCAGGTGACAGTGCGCTCCGCCTTGCGGCTGCTGTTGGAGCAGGAAGCGAACATCCAGGTAGTCGGTGAAACGGCCGATGCTACCGGACTCCTCCTGGCTGTGGAGCAGAAAGCGCCGGAGCTGGTGCTGCTGGATTGGGAACTGCCCGGCCTGCCACCTGTTCAGTTACTAAGACTGCTGCGCTATGAACGGCCGTTCCTCAAAATCATTGCCATGAGCAGCCGGCCGGAAGCGCGCCAGGCGGCGTTGGCAGCGGGCGTTGAAGCGTTTGTAAGCAAAAGTGAACCGCCGGAACGGGTTTTGGCGGTGATCCGGGGTTTTGTTACAGAGGGGAAATGATCAGGAAATTAATTATCTCACCATCAATGGAGAAACGGCCGTTTTGGCCAGCCCCAATAAGGGTTTTCATCATCGGTCTTATTGGTCTTGTGCTGAGCATTAACCTGTACGTGGTCGGGAGTCAAATAGGCTGGGCGGTGCTCTTATTGGCCAGACTGGGTTTTAGGCTCATCCCGCCGGTTCTATGGATTGGGGCCGTATTCATTGTGGGGCTGTGGCTGGGAGTGCTGCATCGGGTCTGGCGGCAATGATCAACTTAATTGGCAGAACAGTATGAAGGCAAAAAAATGGATTTTGCGAGGTATGGTGGGTTTATTGGCCGTATGCATCGTGTTAGCCAGCATTTTGGCGCTGCTCAACCGCAATTTGCCCAGGCAATCGGCCGTGGTCGATCGCTTGAGCGAAACGGAAAAGGTGCGGTTGGCCGAGTTCTTCCAGGTGCGGCGGCAGTTGGGCGATGCAGCCTGGCCGGGATGGGGAACGGCCGATATTCCCATCATCGTTTACAACGAGGCTTACGCCTTCCTGGTGGGGTATCTCGATCCGCCAGACGGTTGGGCCAAAGTTCCCCAGAATGAATTACGCGGCGGGCGATGGGAATTAGTACCCAACGATTCATTTAGCGGCAAACCGTATTACCGGCAGCCGTTGCCGGCTACCGGGGAGACACCGGAAGCGTTTACGGTGAAAGTGGGCGACCGCTGGGTAGCCAGTATGACCACGATGGAATGGATGGAAATCAGTTTGGCGAACCAGTTTCGGCAGGAATTGCCCTCTTTTCTGGTCCCCATTTTCCCTTATCCGCTTGTCACCGGCTTGTTTTTGCGCGGCAGCGAGGGCTACATTTCCTACGTCGCCCACGAATCATTTCATGCTTATCAAGGAATGACAGCACCGGAGAGATTGGCGGCAGCGGAAACGGCCGTTTCCCACTCCGAAGCTGACTATCCCTGGACCGATCTGGCTTTCCAGGAAACATGGCAAAGGGAACTCGATCTTCTGGCTACCGCAGTTCAGGCGGAATCAGAGGCAGAAATGGTTACTCTGGCGCAGCAGTTCCTGGATCAACGAGCGCTTCGCCGGGAAAGCGCCGGTCTGACTGCGAATCTGGCCGATTATGAGAGGCAGCGTGAATGGCTGGAGGGACTGGCCCGATATATCGAATTAGAAATCTGGCGGCAGGCGTCCCTGGCAGAAAATTATGAGCCAGTATCCGCTTTGCGAGATGATACCGACTTCTCCGGGTATGCGACCTTTAACCGGCGCTGGTCGCAGGAGATTGACCAGATGAGACGCATGGCTGACGATATGGGCGACGGCCGTTTCTACTACAGCGGCATGGCCCAGGCAGTGCTGCTTGACCGGCTCATGCCTGATTGGAAGAGTCGGGCATTGGACGAGGGTGTTTTTCTGGAAGATATGCTAGAAACGGCCGTAAATAAATATGAATAATGACATAATTGACTTTACCGAAAAAAGGTCGCTTGCCGCTAAAAACTCGGTTTTTGTAGTCGAGTAGGTTGTGGTAATTAAAGCTAAAAACCGAGTTTTTTCGGTAGACTCAATATTTGGGTTAGTTGGAACAATACCAAATTGAATGACTTCGCAGCCGGCAAGAAAGCGCGTTCAGTCAACGGCAAAATCCGTCTTGGTGTCCCCCACTCTGTCACTACCAGATGGATGCGTCAGTACTGCATCAAAGGAAGAACACACCACATTGGCTGGCTCATTCATTACAGCGATTACGAAATCGTTTCCTTCTATGGCGCACAGATACGGGGACTGGTCAACTACTACCAGTTAGCACCCAACATCAGCCAACAACTGGAACGAGTACGTTGGGCTTGCCTGGAATCCTGCCGGAAAACGTTGGTAGCCAAACACAATCTCACCAAGACGCAAAGCTACAAACGTTATTACAAGCGGGAGGCAGCCAAACGAAACCATCTTTGTGTGCGGGTTGAACGGGCTAACAAAAAGCCCTTGACTGCCAGATGTGGTGAGCAATCCCAGAAACATCGTCCCAATGCAACTTATGCCAACGATGAAATTCCTCCTTTTACCATTGTCGGCCGACAACGAGAACTGACCAAACGCCTGCTGGCGGAAAAATGCGAGGGCTGTGGGGTGACAAACGTCCCCCTTGAAGGTCATCATGTCCACAAATTGGCCGACCTGAAGCGGCGCTGGCAAGGTCGAAAATACAAGCCGGAATGGGTAAAGTGGATGATTGGTCGTCGGCGTAAAACCATCTTTGTCTGTCGTCCCTGTCATGAAGACATCACACACGGACGCTACGATGGGACGAAACTTCGTTGAGGTCTCTGGAGAGCCGAGGTGAATCGAAAGGTTCAAGTCCGGTTCGGTGCGCCACGAAGCACATGACTAACATGCTCGAATGACAAGAAAAGGAGGTGATGAAAACAACAAGTTGGTAGAGACAGGGGCACTCCCCAGTGACCCTGAGGCCAACTCGGCAGGCGAGGGACAATGAGGAAGAACTCGTCACGGCCGTCTTGCCCGACCGTTCCTGCTAGTGGGGTAGAAGCAAACGGGCCTTGACACATTCCGGGTTGCGAGCCATACCGACAACATCAAACGACTCAAAACCAAAATCAGACAGATGACTCATGGACAGCAAATAAGTGACCCCCTGTTGAAGATACAGGCACTCAATCGCGTCTTGCGGGGTTGGATTCAGTACTACCGACATGCGAACGTCAAGGACATCGCCCACCAATTGGACTGGTGGATTTACAGGCGAGTGACACAATGGGTAGCGAAAACGTAGCGAGCCTGTAAGATTTAGGAGAAATCTTTAACATAAAGGGATGTGTTTCAAATGAGTTGAACTTCAGCCTGCAGCATCACACTGAATACCGACGCATCGTGATATAATGACATTGCGATCGCAACCATGTAGAAAGAGTCATGAAGCACCTATACATATCGCTGCTCGGCAGCTCTACCGTCACACTCGACAACCGTCCCCTTACCCAATTTCGCTCCGCCAAATCGCGGGCGCTGCTCGCTTATCTGGCAATGCAGCCGGACCAGGACCATCCCCGCCCCGCGCTGGCCGCGTTGCTCTGGGGCGACCTGCCGGAAACGGCCGCCAGGACCAACCTCCGCGTCGAACTCTCCCACCTCAAGAAACTGCTGCAAGCCGCCGGGGCGCTGACCATCAGCCGGCAAACGGTGCGCCTTGCCGGAACGGCCGTTACCGTCGACACCCGCGACCTGTCCCGCACAGTGCAAACCTTCCTCTCCCTGCCCGGCGAATCTCTGCAGCGGCGGCGGCCGGAGCTGGCACGCACCGTGGCAACTTACCAGGGCGAATTTTTAGCCGGCTTCCACCTGCCGGACGCGCCCGACTTTGACGACTGGCAGCGGCAGACGCAGGAACGGCTGCACGCGCAGGTGATGCAGGCGCTAACGGCTTTGCAGCAGCATTACGCGGCGCAGGGCCAATGGGCAAAAGCGGTGAGGCGATGCAGTTGGCGGCGGAGCGCTGGCCTTTACGGACGAAAATGGCCTGATGGGCATTGTGGAGCCGGCGCTGCTCTTTTTGCACATTGAGCAGGTGCAAACCGGGCTGGGGCAGCCCACCGCCGCTTACGAGACGCTGTAGCGGGCGCACCGCTGGATGGAGATGATCGCCGGCCGCATTGAGGATACGGCCGTGCGCGATATCTTCTGGCAGCGTCCGGACAACCAAAAGGTACGGCAGCGGCTGGCCGAATAATGAAATGGACTCAGTTAGTGGAGCCGGTACAATTACACTTCAAGGTGATCGGATGGTTTTCATCCTAATGTATCATTTCGGCGATAATTACACTTTTGAATGCGAACGCCATGCGTCAAATTAATAAAAAGGATTAAATCTGCTATGTCTATCCCCCTCTCCGTTGGAGGCCATTTGTTTGAAGCCCTAACCCAACAAGAGATTGTACGCCTCCTCGATGCCTTGTGGGCCACATTGCCGCCAGATAGGCAAGATGAGGTTTCGGATCAACTGCCGCCGGACACCCGGCAAACTGTACAGCACATTCTCTCCCCACCCGACTCATCCGGCACGGCAGACGCCGCGCCGGACAAACCGGTGTCTACGGCCAAATTGGAACAGACCTGGAATGAACTGTGGGGGGAGTGGTATGATATTGTGGCTGAAGCCTCAGAGGAAGACGGCGAATATGTTATACAAGATCACCATTGGGAGCCGCCCTACTTTGATGAATCGACGGTAATTGCTGACCTGGAAGCGATAGCAAAAAAAATGCGGCCGCTGATTCCACACGCTATTGAGCATTACTTTTCTCCAGGCGAGAGTTTTGCTGAAGCCATTGCCATGATGGAAGATGAAATTTCAGCAGGAATGCCAGAATGGATTTACGTGGAAGGCTTCTATCTGGAAGAAAATTTAACGCTCTGTTTGCTGGAATGGGAGTGGCTTTCGTTTATAAGGGACGCGGAAATAGAAGAGAAGGCCCCCGATGCCTTTGCCTTTGCCAAATCCATTCTGGAGTTGGAGAACAGTTTTTCTCAGGTGGCCTTGAATAGTGAAAACTTCTGGGATTTCTTCACCCAATTACCGGAAGCGGATCAGGAGACTATTTTTAGAGGTCTCGCCCAACATAAAGAAACACCCCCCTGGCAAAATGAGTTAAAAAATACATACTCTCACTGGCATGCCTTCTATATGCACTGCGTGGATAAATTTGCCCCGGAGCAATACCTGGGCAACCTGCGCGAAACCATTCCGCAGCAATGGCAAAATGGCCTGCCGGTGATTGAGGATTTGCTGGCAAAACAGGAGTACCAAGAAGGCTTGAAGGTGGTTCAAGAAACCCTCCCCTTTATGTTAAAATACGAACAAATCCGTGATGCCTGGACGCCTGAAACCAGGCTGTTATATCCCCTTACCCAACGGCACGACAACGATGATACCAAGTTGCAGAACCACAAGACTCTGTTAAGTTATTACCAAAAAATAAGCAAAGAATTGGGCCAAAACAAGATGGTTAAAGTTCTGTCTCTCCAGCTCATCACCTTTGAACACTGTTTCAACTGGGAAGCCATGTTCAAAGCCTTTGCCGAAACGCCGGTCTCTGAACAGGTTCGGCAAGCCCTCTTTGCATCGTGGCGCGAGTACATCATTCAACGGGCCAAACCTTCAGCATGGAGTTGGGGCTGGAACCGTCCCAAACCCCGCGATAGTTGGTGGCTGCATTGGTTGATTGACAGTATTGTGGATGATCAAAAGGGACCCGCCTGGTTTCAACAACAGATGACCGACTGGTTAACACATTTACCGGGTCAGAAAAAGGATATGGGCGAAGATTATGAATTCTTACGGTTGCTGACTAAAGATTTAAGCGAGATTGACAGCCGGGAGAAAGATCAGTACCCTCAGTTTTATGCGGTGGTCATCAAACCCAGCGAACTAAAATCACCGGACCAAACCTCTCGCCGAACCTACTTAAAGCAGTATGCTTCTGATGATTTAATTTACCAGGTTATGGGCTATTGGAAAGCGTATTTGCAAAACTTTGTGCCCAAACCTGAAAATGTCGAGAAAGCGGATTACACCTCGCACGCTCGCTGGATGGTCGCCTTGCGCGAGTTGGTCCCACAAAGCTACGCGGTTCTGCTGGATAAATGGCGTACTGACCATCACCGCCGGCGCAATCTGTGGCAAGCGATGGCCAAAGTGGGGCTGGATTAAAGATGAATGAAAATTTCATAATTCATCCTTCATAATTCATAATTATTTTTCGAGGAGATTACCATGAATGAACTGCTTGCTTTAATGGACAAAGTCGAAACGTCAGGAACATTTTCCGTCGGTGGAACGCTGCCCTCTATCGCTCCGGGGCTAAGGGTGAAAGGGGTGGGGAATGTTGCTCTCCCTCTTCTTGAACAACAGGCCAAAGCGCTGATTGAATTTAGCCAACAATCGCCCTTTGGGTATGGAGAAGAAACGATTTACGACACAAACGTTCGTAAATCCTGGCAAATTGCGGCTGAAGATTTTGAGCTGACCAATCCCCAATGGGAGGAGGCGCTTCAAGAAGCAGTCAAGCAGATAGGAAAACAGTTAGGCCTGTATGATTGCAAAATTGAGTTTGAGCCGTACAAACTGTTAATTTATGAAAAAGGAGGATTTTTTGCCGCGCACCGCGACACAGAAAAGATACCAAATATGTTTGCCACGTTGGTCGTTAACCTGCCTTCTGAGCATGAAGGAGGCGAACTGATTGTAAGTCACGGCGGCCAAAGCCATACTTATTCATTTGCCGATAGTGATGGCTTCCATCCTCCTTTTGTAGCCTTTTATGCCGACTGTTATCACGAAGTTAAACCGATTACGTCCGGCTATCGAATAAATTTGATATACAACCTGTCAATTGTGGATAGAGAAAAGAAACCGCTTTTATCTGAACAATCTAAAGTTATTGAGGATATTGGCAGCGCCATACAAAAATGGAAGCAGGAAAGTGGTGAAAATCCAATCTTAACCTATTTGCTTGAACATAGTTATACAGAGCAAAATATCAGCCTGTCTAACCTTAAACATGGCGACTTTGCCAAAGCTTCCGTCCTGTTAAACGCCGCAGACCAAAACGATTGCCAGGCATTTTTATGTTTGGCGACCTATTATAGAACAAGTTACGGGGAGACAGCCTATTATGGCAGATATTCATCCCCCTATGATTTGGAGGAGGATGATTTTGAAGAATATGATGTTGACGAAGAAGAAGTTTATGCCCATTCCTTTATATCCGCTGCAGGGGAAAAGATAGATGTAAAAAAACTACGGTTGGACGAGGATGATCCCCTGGCAAAAACGCCCTTACGTGAGGGACCGGGGCGCGGTTACTCCATCTCCGAAGCAACGGGAAACGAGGGTGCAACCAAGGACCTTTGGTATCATCGCGGCGCGGTAATCATCTGGTCAAAGGATCGAGAATTTGATTTGGCAACAAGAATGGACCTGGATTATGGCCTCCATGTTTTGAAAACATCGCTTCAAGAGCAGAATTTAGCAGACGACGATTATCGCCAGAAAATAATTGGACTGGCAGACCATATCCTCGAAAATCTGCCTATCTATCGTAAGGACGAAATTTCAAAGGAACTCATTCTCATTGGGGAGATTGCCCTGCTCAAAAAGTTCCTGCACAAGCAGATGAATCAATACACTCTCAGCCAGGTCGATGATCAAATTGTCAGGCAGATACTTGAGCGTTTTGGCTGGCAGCATTTTGAGGAAGACATGAGCGCCTATTTAACCCCGCAACGGGGGGCGCTGGGCTGGTTGAACGCTCTGCTGTTAGCCGGCGTGTCTCTTTCTGGTGAAGGCCAATCTATTATGACGAGATGGGTGAATGAACTATGGCAGCCGTCATTGGCGTATGGCTTAACAAAAGAAGCTGTAGCAAATCTGGTACAAATGGTTTCTTTGCTCAAAATCGAGACCATAACAGATGAGATTATTGCGTTTTTATCCGGGCAGAAGCAGAAGGAATTTCTAACAGCCACATATGGGCCAGCCCTGGTCAGCAGCCTCAAGGCGCTTAAAGGG
>Ga0214472_10007308_pt1 | contig 11562 bp, 14 predicted proteins | sample RVTome_6_FD_207662 | JGI IMG/M metagenome (GOLD analysis project Ga0214472, IMG submission 207662) | Soil microbial communities from uranium-contaminated site in the Upper Colorado River Basin, Wyoming, United States - RVT140D175 | ecosystem: Environmental > Terrestrial > Soil > Contaminated >...
ATTGTGGAGCGGTCTCCAAAAGACGACGCACACAGTTGGGCTAGGAACGTCGATCGCCGAACGACGCGACCGAGAGGTCGGATCATATACGGCTATCATTGTGTCCAAGAAATCGTGAGCGGTACACGAGGATACACGCGCCGCGAACTGGTTTCTGAAGGCGCTTCCTTTCTACAACGGGAAGGGCCAGTTCGTATTCCGCTGGCCCATCCTTTCTAGCCAAATCTGTCTGGTATCAGGCTATTTTGACGGGTAACTATCGATCGGGATCATCAAGTGCGCATAGGGAGTGTCAGCCCACATGATCCAAGGTCCGCCGCTTTTCGAATTGGTGGGTACGCTTTTCAGCGCCTCCACGTCAGGGACGAGCACCATGATGTGCGCGCCGACTCCTTCTACCCAATCATCTCCCGGCTTTGGCTCGGTCGCGAATGGATCCGTATTGCTCACCGGTTTGTCGCCTTGCAGCATATACGCAATGCCGACCTGCGTGTACGTCGGCTTCTGTTTGTTCTTCACCGCGTCCATAAAATTGAGCCACGGTTCGTTCATGCATATGGAGTCCATGCCCGGCGTGTTGGGATTATCGGGCATGCAGGTCCACCCATTGGTGCCCTCGCGTTGCACTTTCCCATCCTGGTCCGTAATCGTCGCGTGTTTGGAAAGCGAGGAAGGCCCGGCATTCTCAGCGCGCGCGAGCTCAGCGGCATGACGCACCACGTCCCGCCGTGCACCACCTTCGCCATGGGCCGGTAGAAGAGGCAGTGCGACGGCTGCGGCTATGATCAAAATCCCTGTCAACGCGACGGCCATTGATTTCCCGAATAGTGTCATAGGCATCTCTCCTTTCCAGAAATAACGGCAAACCCCATGTGAATTTATCCTAAGCGCCAAGGTATTTGGAAGTCCAATTGGGTCGAAACAAAGGGACTGGGATCAGCCACTGGACCGGTCCGAATGGAGATCCTACCTGGCGGTATTCTCTTTCGTAGCTGAGAGCATGATTTCTTTGATCGATCCGACTCTGCGGTTCGCGACATAGAACTCTGCTCTCTCGTCGTCAGCCGGGACAATAAAGGTCGCGCCGAATACGCCTTTGCCGCCGAGCAACAGCTCGCCGTGGATAGGAATGGTCAGATCTTCGGGCAGTGGGGTATAGAAGTCCAAGGGGATAACGGCCTTACCGTCAGACGTCCGTAGTTCGAGCTGTCTTCGTGACAACGTAAGGGGGGGCGTTCGCTTCTCGACATCTAGCTCGAACAGCACTCTAAGCAGGCGATATCCCGGTTTGGGAGAAACTGTCTTTCGCTCCTCGTTCAGTCCTCGATCCGTTACGGCGAACATGCCGGTGCTGACCGTCACGCGGGACGGAAAGTCCACCTTGGTGACGACGAGGGGAAACCGGCCAAGTGAGAGATCCAGCGGTTGCCGGATCGATCGTCTCGAAGATGCCACGAGTCGTACCATCGTAAACCCTGTCGGTTGAAAAGCAAGCGCACAGCACCCAGGGGGAAACTCCTACCCCAGAGATTCAATCCCTGTCAACGTGAAATGGCACAATGAGGGAATGGCCTGTCGGGAATCGGTTCATGCGTATTCTTGCGAATCAGGGGCGGGTGCGGAAGAAACCAATTGGAGTGGGAGTAGCCGCCGGGCGTTCATTTACCTTCGTCCGTCATACCAAATCGATAAGTGCTTCTTGTCGTGCAATGTCCGGCGCGGACGGAGCAAGACTCGCAGGATCTGGCCGGCAATCTCTCGCCCTGAGTAGAGTGCCACCTTGCGCGAAGAGGTCTCCAGCGGATGCGTGGTCAAGATGGTGAATTGAAGACCGCGCTGCCATCCCCACTGTTTGAGCTGTTTGCTTAAACGTATTTCGTCCATCGCGTAGAGATCCTGGTTGAAACCACCGACATCACGAAACGCATCGCGACGACACACCACCAGCGCACCCGCCGCCCAGCGGAAGAGAATCGACGTACCTGTCCATAGTCGCAAGGTCAAGTTCGCCCACCAGGGCAATCCTTCCATTCGAAGTGTGCTGCCACAACCCACGCTCTTGCCGTCTTCAATCACTCGCACGATATCGGCAAGCAACCCCGGACTTAACACACTGTCAGCGTCCAGAAACAGCAACCATTCTCCTGTCGCCTCGGCTGCACCGGCATTGCGTGCCCGGCCGATTTGATTGATGGGTTCAAACACGACCCGAGCACTGGCCTGTCTGGCCAGATTGGCCGTGTTGTCGGTGGAATTATTGTCGACCACAATAACTTCCGATGTAAACCCGGGCGTGAGATTTTGGGCGACGGATGCGGCAACCGACCGTAGACAGCGCTCAATCAAACGCGCTTCATTGAAAGCTGGAATGACAATTGAGAGATGCATTCTGGTTTGTAAATTAACTGCTCAAGTGGCTATTACCATGCGACCATCAACCGGGCGATACTCTACGCTTGCACGCAAGACAAACAAAGAAAATATGTTTTGTCATTCGTGACAATCAGAGCTGGCTCATGCCTTCGTCGGCCACCAGCTCGGTGCCAACGATGAATGCCGACTCGGGAGACGCGAGAAAGAGGATGCGCTCGCAATCACTGGTCTCTGCCTTGGCCGTGCATCGAATGATCACTGTGGAGGGAAGGGAAGATAACTAGCCGGCCACTGAGGGGGAGGTGCCATCCCCCTGACGCAGCATCTCACGCACTGGAACTCTAGAGGCCCGCTCTCGAAACTCGCAGACGATGAGAAAATCATTTTCGCCTGGGTAGCTTTCCGCCATTTCAAATCCAACACGATTCCGCTCCGGTTGACAGGCGTCATAGGTCGCGAACGTGTTTAACACGGTCACCTGACCGATGCCGGGGACTGCGGTCAGCAGCACGATTAAGAGAAACCACATGGTACATCCTTTGTCCAGGGTATGGACCTTGCCTCTCCCCCCTTCGCCCCATGTCTCGACACCACTCGAAGTGCACCACCTACTCACGATCTGCATAAAACGCTTCATACACCACGGCAAAAATTGCGCTCAATGCAAGTCCTGCTACTATGAATGTCATCATGGCTTCAGACATATCCCTCACCTCCCTCACCTGCGCCGCGGATCATCCCGCATGCTTAGATAATACTGTAGCTCCGTCACATGATCGATCCATGAACGGATCATGAAGAATTCTTCATCATCCTGAGCCGGTTTGGGCACAGGCGCCCGCGGTCTGAGATCGCAGCTTGCCCGCCATTCAGAAGCCATTCCGCCTCGGTTCCTGTGGTGAAGCGAGCGGCGTGTGTGGTTGGTGAAACGTGGGATGCCTTACGTGACGGGGGGTGGCCTTTGATGCCGGGGGCTCCGCTGGTAGGGGAGGGAACGATTGACTGGGTGCGTGTGGTTGCGGATGTGCGAAAATCCTGCCGCGTTGTTCCCTTGTCTGCATCGGCCAGTGTGTGAGCTTCTTGACCGGACAGGAGATTAGAAGCGGTTCCACCATGGTTTCGTCCGTGATTGAATCGAATCTGTGAAAAGTCTGGCCATTCCTTCTGTACTGTCCGCCCCTGACGGAGCACGTCACGCACTGGGACGCTAGGGGTCTTCTCTCGAAACTCGCAGACGATGAGAAAATCATTTTCGCCTGGGTAGCTTTCCGCCATTTCAAACCCAACACGATTCCGTTCCGGTTGACAGGCCTCGTAGGTCGAGAACGTGTTCAACACGGTCACGCGGCTGACTCCTGGGACTGCGGCAAGCAATACGATCAAGAGAAACCACATAGTGCGCCTTTCGTCCATCGATATGGACACTGCCCCTTACCCTCGAAGTGCGTTTCCTATTCCCGATCGACATAAAACGCTGCATAGACCACTCGAAACATTGCACGCAATGCCATAGCTCCCACGACTGACGTGATCATCAGCTCAGCTATCATGATCTCAAACATAATCCCTGCCTCCCTTTCCCGCGCTGCGGATTATCCTGCAGCTTCGTTGATGCTCTGCCCCCGTCATATAAACCCGCATGCTGATGTGATGCATGGCTAGGCTCTGTACGATTCTAGTTAATCAGCCTACATTAACCAGGCATTAGAGCGAGCTTAGAAATGACTCACCGAGACTCGCTGTCGAATGGAGCGACAGCGGACGCAGAGGAAACGTGTTGAGGATTGGTAGGGGCGGGGAGTGCAGCGGTTCAGTCAGCGGCGAAGAAGGAACGAAAGCCGGCGTGAGAGAGGATACGAGTCACACCTCTCTGGACATATTCAAATGGTTTCTGACACCTTGTTCTTCACCGTGATACGTTCCTGCTTCTTCGTCCTATAGCACTGCAAAAAGTACCACGCATACAGCAGTGCAAGAAGCACAAAGTTGGGAATGAGAATGGTTGGGGTCATCCATTGCCAGCCGTTGAACTTCCAATCGAAGAGGGGCCATAAGACTGGTGTCGGGAAGAACGCATATGAATGTGTAGGGATGTCAACCAGCACATGCAGGCCCCAGGCTGCGAGTTCCCAAAGCGGCTGCTTCAGGAGGAACCAAATCAAGAAAAACACGACGAGGAACACGATGAAACTATGTGTGACATTGTAGAGGTGGTGCACATACTGAGGGATCGCAGATTCCGGGGGTGTGCCACGACTGAAATCGGGCTGTTCTGAAAAACCGAGCATGGCTGCTGCCCACAGAATCCCGAACGAGAAGAGATCGGGAGCTATGCCGATCACGAAGGCCAGCCAAAAACTCGATCGGCTCTTTCGACCGAAGGCAATCGAACCCCAAAGACCGTGAGAGGCGATATCCATCAGCTCCTTTTCCGTCGAACGCGGACATTCTACATGTTCGGCATAGCGGGGTCGATTGCTGTGTGGCGGGGTAGGGAAACAGGGGGAAGCCTCCCCTAGTGACTTGCAAAATGCAAGTTACTAGGGTATAGTGTTTCGCATGAAGTTCGAACGGTCATCCTGCCCGATCACCAATGTCCTGGATCTCCTCGGAGACAAATGGACGTTGCTGGTGATTCGCGATTTGGTGCTGGGGAAGAGGCGCTATCAGGAGTTCTTAGACTCTCCTGAAGAAATGGCATCGAACATCCTTGCGGACAGATTGAACAAATTGCAGGCCTCCGGCCTCATCACCCGGCGTGCGTACCAGCAAAATCCTGCCCGGTACGAGTATTTCCTGACCAGGAAGGGAAAGGGCCTCGAGCCGATTTTGGAGGCGATCATCGTCTGGGGGAAGAAGCAGTATCCCGGCACGAAGAAATTTCCGCGCGCCGAACGTCGCTAAGAACCCGCGGGTTCAAACGGCGGGCGCGTACTGACAGTCCCAAGGAAGGAGCACTTGCGGATGGATCCTTAGCTTCAAAATGGCAGGAACGGTGCGGATAGCGATGAACGGATGCCCAACGAATAAGGAGGAACGAGCTATGCCGTTATGGAAGGTGTATCATCCCGTCGGAGCGTTTACGGCTGAGGACAAGAAGATGCTGGCCAAGCGGGTGACGGAGGTGTATGCGAGCGTCCCGATTCCGAAGTTCTATGTGGTTTTCGTGTATGAGGAGATGGCCAAGGGTTCCTGCTTCGTCGGCGGCGAGCCGCACGACAAGTTTATTCGCTTCAAAATCGATCAGATTGCCAGGACGGTCCCAGGGCCGGTCTTGAGAGAATGGTGGGTCAAGACGCTCGATGCTGTGATCGCTCCCTTCGTCAAGGACAGAGGGTATGATTGGGAAATCTCCATTGACGAGACACCCTGCGACCTGTGGTCGCTGCAAGGGGAACTGGCTCCGCCGTTTGAATCCGTGGCTGAAAAGCGGTGGGTCAAAGAAAATAAAGTAAGTCCCTATACGTTAGCGGAAAAGCTTCCTATCAATCTCCTCCTCGCTCCCGGTGTCGCGGACCGATAGATTTCGGAGTCGGACCCAAGAGAGATGACGTCCGGCATCGCAGCGTCATCTCTCTTGGGACGATACCCGCTTTTCTCTCTCCTTCACGAAGTTCGCGAACGGCCCTGCAACCAGCTCACGATCTCATGCGTGACCCGCTGAGGTTCATCTTGGTGCACGAAGTGCCCGGCAGTATCCATCCTTGCGATCGTCAGATCGGTGACGAATGTATCCAGGGCATCAAGATTCTGTGGCACGAGCGCCTGGTCTTGCAGCCCCCAGATCACCAGCGTCGGGACATCGATGGCGGGATATCCCAGCTTTCGCTGGCGAGCGGCCCCACCCCCTCGCACTGCCGCGCGGTAGTAATTGAGCATCGCGGCGAGGGCGCCCGGCTCACAGGCCTGTTCCCGGTACAGGCGCACGATGTCGTCCGGAAGGTGCTCGCGATGAGCCCGCATGCGTTCGAAGATGATGCCGATCGCGCGTGCGTGACCGGCCGCAAGCACGGCTTCGGGAAGCCAGGGGATTTGACACATCACCATGTACCAGGATCGGCGTAGCTGCCGCCAACGCCGCACCTCACGCTCGAAGCAGGCCGGATGGGGGGCGTTCAACACGACCAGTGCCTCCACACGAGTTGACTGTCGCATGGCGTAGTACCAGGCGATGATCCCGCCCCAGTCGTGCCCGACCAAGATGACGCGGTGAGCTTTAGAAGCGTCGATGAGCGCGGTCACGTCCTCCAGCAACGTTTCGATGCGATAGGCGTCGAGGCCGATCGGACGAGTCGTGCCGGCATAGCCTCGCAGGTCGGGAGCCCAGACCCGATATCCCGCGCGTGCCATGGGAGCGATTTGGTGGCGCCAAGAAATGGCGGATTCCGGGAATCCGTGCAAGCACAGTATCAGTCGATCGCCGGATCCGGCTGCGGCCACTCGGAACGACAGCCCGTTGGCGAATACTTGTTGAAACGAAAACGTCTGTTCGCCGACGGTGTCAGTCGCCATGCTCCATCCCATTCCGACTGAATTGGAGAAGAAGAAAGGTCAAAAAGTGGGGACATTCTACTTTTTCAGGTCGGGCTGGTCTATCGCTATGTGAGGAAAGGTGGCTAGGGCGGTTTGTCTGGTTTATCTTGTTTATTTCGTGTCCAAATCCAACGAACCAAACAAACGAACCAAACCAAATGAACTAGATTCCCGCCACGCGCCGAAAAATGTGCGGTTGCAAGACCTAACCCTTATGTTCGTCCGTAACGGGCCCGGAGCGAAGGCGTGACGACGAGGGATTCGACGATGCCGGCCAGCCGAGAGCGGAGAGAGCCTGGAGGGGCGCCGCGTCAGGCGGGCGGCGGGGCCGAGGTGGCCGCACGGATGAGACGTCCGAGCGTGAGCCCCTGCACGAGGATGGAGAACACGACGACTGTGTAGGTGATGACCAGCAACGCGTCGCGGGTCGTTCCCCGGTGGAGCGAGAGCGCAAGGGCCACGGAGATGCCGCCGCGCAGGCCACCCCAGGTCAGGATGAGTGTCGCGCGCCGGCTGACGTCTTGGGCCAGGCTCAGCACCCAGACCGGCAGTCCCACGCTGACGAATCGCGCCAGGAGCACGATCGGGATCGCCAGCAGCCCGGCCTCCAGGTAGTCCGCCCGGAAGGTCAGAACTAGGACTTCGAGTCCGATCAGGACGAAGAGCACCGCATTCAGTAGCTCGTCCACCAGTTCCCAGAACGTGTCCAGGTATTCCCGCGAGGATTCCGACAGGGCAAAGCGCCGACCGTGGTTCCCGATCAGCAACCCGGCTACGACGACCGTGATCGGGCCGGACGCGTGCAGCGCGCCCGCGAGGGCGTATCCGCCCATCACGAGGGCCAGGGTGATGAGGATCTCCACCTGGTGCTGGTCGATGGACTTGAGCATTCGATGCGCGACCGTGCCTAGGAGGAGACCGATCGCGGCGCCGCCGCCGACCTCCTGCAGGAAGAACAGCGCGACGTGGCCTGCGGTCGGCGCATCCTGCACGGCGAGTTCGGTCAGGAGTAGGAAGACGACGACCCCGACGCCGTCGTTCAGCAGGGACTCGCCGGCGATCTTGATCTCGAGCGACGCGGGCGCGCCGACCTGCCTGAGGATCCCGAGGACTGCGATCGGATCGGTAGGCGAGATCAGCGCGCCGAAGATGAAGCAGGCCAGCAGCGGCAGATCCAAGCCGACTAACCGAAAGGCGTAGAAGCTGAGCGTCCCGACGATGACCGTCGAGACGACTACGCCGAGGGACGCCAGCGCCGCGATGATCCATTTGTACCGTAGGAGTGCGTCCAGGTCCACGTGCAGCGCGCCCGCGAACAGCAGAAAGCTCAGCATCCCGTGCATCAACGTCTCGTTGAAGTCGATGCCGTCGATGAAGTCGCGAGCATCCCGCCCGATTCCGAACCCGAACCCATCCAGGACCACGAGCGTGAGCGACATGGCCAGCGCGATAGCCATGAGGCCGATCGTCAGCGGCAACCGGAGCCAGCGGTGGTTGATGTAGCTGAAGACCGCGGACAGGCAGACCAGGACGGTGATCGTGTCGATGAGACTCACGTCGCCGCGCGCTCCGGTTGGCTGGATGGAGAAGGGTGCCGCGCGGACCCCGAGAGCGGCCGGGCACAGACACGGGCGACGGAGGTTTCCCCGATCAGGATCACGAGGATGCTGGCCGAGGCGCCGGCGCTGGCAACGTCGTTCACAGAAGAAAAGGGGACAGGCTGAGCTGCCCCCGATTCCGTGGACACCAAGTTAAGACTCATCAGGAATAAGGGGTCGGGAGTCTTTATCGGGAGACCTTGGAACGTCATCGTGGCCGTAAGGTCGATCCATTCCAAACCGCTTGGCATCCGTCGCACCCCGTCATCATCACCGAAGGGACGAGTCGTCCGGCGCGACGGTTCAGGACATGATACGTGAGGTCTCCGGCGGCGAGGCGGGGACGGCGAGGCATGGGGAATCTTCTAACGAAGCCGACGCGATTCTGTCAAGAAAAGACTCCGATCCTTTTTCTTCGACGACCCCGTTCCCTCTCTAAACCAAACGAGCCCGACCGCCACGAGTCGATGACTCGTTTCGCTCGTGTGAAGGGCGGCTTCGCCCATCTGGCCGCTTGGCTTGACTGCGGAACTGTGCGGGAGGGAGCCCGAATTCTCGTTTGAACGCCCGGTTGAAGGAGGGCTCGGACTCGTATCCGACGTCTCCGGCCACTTCGGCAACGCTTTTGGATGAAAAACCGGGACATTCTACTTTTTCAGGTCGGCCTGGTCTATGGCTGTGTGAGGAGAGATGGCTAGGGCGGTTTGTCTGGTTTATCTCGTGTATTTCGTGCCCAAATCCAACGAACCAAACAAACGAAACAGACCAAATGAACTAGATTCCCGCCACGCGCGGGGAGATGTGTGATTACAAGACCTGGCCTTCAACCGGGTTCACATTATACGAACACCGTCACGCGCAAGAAGGTTGCAGGAATGGAAGTGGAATCCTTGTGCGGGCTTTTGTTTTGGCTGGTGAACAGAACTTCCAGTTCATTCTGTAAATCACCGGCTCGACCGTTCTTTTCTGCAGCTTCGAACGCATTCATGGTTGGCCCATAGTATTTTCTGAATGTACCAAGCAGCTCAGACGGTGTGCAGGGATAGTTGAAGCTAAACGTGTCTTTGACGAAAGAGATCTTCTCTTCGGGAACCCCCGCGCCTGCAAATCGCTCGATCACGTTGCTCTCGATCCCCCACGTCACCGGACTCACGAAGCCTTCCGGCGGTGGTGGCGAGTACGAGGAGCTGATTTTCAAGATTTGTGCGACCAATGTCGGATCATTGGGAATCCAGTTCCCCATAATGATCCGACCTCCGGGCCGGGTCACGCGTACCATCTCCTTGGCCACATCAAAAGGCTTTGGCGCGAACATGGCTCCAAAGATGCTCACGACAAGATCAAACGCATGATCGTTCAACTCGTGCAAATTGGATGCATCGCCTTCCTGAAATGTGCAGTTCGTGAGGCCCTGCTCCTGTGCACGTTTGTTCCCAGCCTCAACCAGGTTGCTCGCGATATCGACGCCCAATACGTCCGCTCCGAGCTTCGCCTCTGGTAATGCCGTCGTTCCATCGCCGCACCCGAGATCCAAGACCTTGAGGCCTTTGTTGATTCCAAAACCCTTGACGAGTGCCTCTCCGCTCTCTCTCATACTCTCCGCAATGCGAGTAAAGTCGCCTTTTTCCCACAGTGCTTTGTTTAGATTCATGGGAGTATTCCCTCTCCTTCGATCACGGAAACTGCGACGAGCCGGATGTCTGCAATGGCGACAGGTCGGCTTCTTCCCTTGGCACCGTACGAATAATATATGAAGAGAGGGCCATATTCTACACGTTCGAGCCAGCTTGGTCCCTCGCTGTTTTTTCTTGCTTTCCTTCACTTCTTACTGCACGCGAATTTCCAGACTGATTTGGCTAACGCCTTTGGCGGAATGGGTGCCCATCGTGACTCGCCCGACCTCTTATACACCACGCTGCCCGATCCCATATTCCCGGAGAAATTCGTCAACGCACGTAACCGAAAGCGCGGTTCCGTACAGTCGTGCTCTTCTTGTGCACGCGAGGATAAGTACCTGTCCGCGCCTCTTGTCTGGACAGCCTTGAAATCGTCTAAGACCCCTAGTTCCACCACATCCCCCGTACGGTGCACCGTCGCCGGATCGATATAGACCGTTGCGTGCTCATTGCCATCGACGAACACCCACTCCGCAAACACCGGAGTCAGTCCGAGCGCCTGGAGACCAATGAGGGCGTGGAGCACCATAAGATGGGGGAAGGACCGCACAACGAACGGCATGAGAACCTCGCAGGAGGCGTATTCTAGGAGGGGACACGAAGCAGGGACAAGAGCGAACGAGAGGACTGCGGGAACCATGAAAAAGAGCAGGTTAAGCTGGCCTATGTGGCACCTCCTCGGGAGCTATCGTGCCCCCTATTGAGGTGTCCATGAAATCGGGGCTAGCTCAGCTTGTCCCCCTTTATTTCCTCAGACAGCGTCATGAGACGTCACCGAATGGAAGCTGCAGTTGTGCACTGGACAGACGATCTGTAAGGAGACGACGGCGAGTCGGCGTGCGCATGCGCGTTGTCTGCGAAACCGGCAACCAGGTCGATGACCTCGGTGTCACGCGAGAATGTCTCCGTCGTTGCCGTCTTGGATGCTCTCTATTTCGTAGCTGCTGAATCTGCTTCAACATGACTTTTTTGTGATCACCACAAATGCCATGAGATGTCATGTGTCGATCGTACAGTTCCACTTCACCAATGAGGCTCTGCTTCCCTTCCTGTTCACACCATGCACAAATTACTTTCATACTGCCGTATGACCTCGCAAGCTCAATGTTGAGAATATCGGACAACCAATAACAGGCAAATGCGGATAATGATGGGTTAGACGGATGCTACCGCATCATATGGCGAAAGGGAATGTTGTGAAATCCATACAGGAAAGGTGCGGCGTCAAACCTGTAGATTAGAGTACGGGAAAAATGGGGACATTCTGAGCTACCCCCGATTCCGTAGACACCCCCGAAGGGGGACAGGGTTCTGGGTTTCAAACTGCTCGGGACTGACATAGCCGAGCGTCTGGTGTAGTCGTTGCCGATTATAAAACACTT
>Ga0214472_10007310_pt1 | contig 11559 bp, 9 predicted proteins | sample RVTome_6_FD_207662 | JGI IMG/M metagenome (GOLD analysis project Ga0214472, IMG submission 207662) | Soil microbial communities from uranium-contaminated site in the Upper Colorado River Basin, Wyoming, United States - RVT140D175 | ecosystem: Environmental > Terrestrial > Soil > Contaminated >...
CACGGCGTCCAGCCGCCCGCCCAGGCCCACTTCGAGAACCGCCGCATCGAGCGAGCTCTCGGAGAAAAGATGCAGCGCCGCAGCCGTGCCGAACTCGAAGTAGGTCAGCGGAACGCCGCTGCGGGCAGCCTCGACCGCCGCGAACGACCGCGCAAGCGCTTCGTCGCCGGCTTCCGCTCCCGCGATGCGCACGCGCTCGTTGTAGCGCACGAGGTGCGGCGAGGTGTACAGGCCGGCGCGGTAGCCGGAGGCGCGCAGGATCGCCTCCAGCATGGCGCAGGTCGAGCCCTTGCCGTTGGTTCCCGCGACGCTGATGACCGGGCAGTCGAGCCGGATCTTCATCCGCGCCATGACGCGGGAGACGCGCTCCAGCCCCAGCGCGATCGGCTGCGGGTGCTGCCGCTCGATGTAGCAGAGCCACTCTTGCAGCGACTTCACGACAGGCTCTGCCGGTAGATCTCGCGCACCGTGTCGATGGTATCGGCCTCGCCGGGGCGCTTGTCCGGGCGATAGGCCTTGACCCGCGCGAAGCGCAGCGCCAGCCCCGCCGGGTACTGCGGGCTTTCCTGCACGTCGTTGAACGCCACTTCCACCACCAGCTCGGGCCGCACCCGGACGGTCCACGCGTCGCGCGAAACCTCGCGCGCCGCAAGCTCGCGCGTCTGCCACTCGAGCATCTCGTCGGTCAGGCCCTTGAACGTCTTGCCGAGCATCACGTAGCCGCCGAGCGCCGGATCGCGCGCGCCCAGGTGCAGATTGGAGAGCCGGCCGCGGCGCCGGCCGTGGCCCCATTCGGCGGCGAGCACCACGAGGTCGAGCGTGTGGGCGCGCTTTACCTTGAGCCAGCCGGCACCGCGGCGCCCGGCCTGGTACGGCGCATCGAGCGCTTTCGCCATGATTCCCTCGTGGCCGCGGCGCAGCGCCTCGTCGTAGAAGCCCTGCGCCTCGTCGGGCGAGGCAGTGACCAGCGAGGGCGCGAGGAGTTCCGCCGACAGCACCTGCTCGAGCGCCTTGCGGCGCTCCGCGGTTCCCTTCGCGACGAGCGCCAGCCCGTCCCGCAGCAGGCAGTCGAAGAAGAAGGCCGAGAGCGGCAGCTCGCGGCGCAGCGGCTCCGGGTCCAGCTTGCGGCCGAAGCGGCGCATCGTCACCTGGAAGGGATGCGGCCTGCCGTCCGCGCGCAGCGCGATCGCCTCGCCGTCCACGACCAGCGAGTCGGCGCGCGCCGTCCGCGCGGCCGACACGACCTCGGGCACCGCGCCGGTGACGTCGTTCAGGTTGCGCGTGAAAACGCGCACCTCGCTCCCGGCCTTGTGCACCTGCACCCGCGCGCCGTCGAGCTTCCACTCGAGCATCGCCGTACCGAGCGCTGCCAGCGCCGCCCGAACGTGCTCGGCGCTCTGCGCGAGCATGGGCAGCACCGGCTGCATCGGGCGGATCGAGAAGGCATCCAGAGCGGCCGCCCCGCCGGTGAGCGCGGCGCGGGCGACCGCCGCGAGGCCGCCGGCGAAGGTCGCCGCCCGCCGCACTTCGGCCGCCGGCACGCCGGCCGCGAGCGCGAGCGCCTCGAGCATCACGCCCTCGAGCGCCCCCTGGCGAAGCTCCCCGAGGATCAGGCGCATGAGAAAGTCCTGCTCCTCGGCGGTGGCGCCGGCGAAAAGCGCCGCCAGCCGCTCGGCGCGCCGGGCGAGCGCGCGAGGTCCCTTGATGCCCTTGAGATCGTCGAAAGCGGCGTCAACCTCGTGCAGCGTGAGCTTCGCCGCCGGCGCCGGCGCGCCTTTCGCCCGGTGCAGCGTCTCGGCGCCGAGCGCGAGCTTCCCCTGCCGGATGTCGCCGCTCAGGAAGGCGATCGCTATCCCGGTCTCATCGGGCTCGAGCTGCCGCAGCAGGCTTGCGAGGCGGGCGATCTTGGCGAGCCGGCTCGATGTGGCTGCGACGGCCCGCGAGGCGCGCGCGAGCTCGGCCAGCAGCGTCACGCCGCGGGTTCGGCAGGCAGGCCCAGCATCGCCGAGAGCAGCAGGTGCAGCCTGTCGCGCAGCTGCCGGCGGTCGACGATCATGTCGATCGCGCCTTTCTCGAGCAGGAACTCGGCGCGCTGGAAGCCCTCGGGCAGCTTCTGGCGCACCGTCTGCTCGATGACGCGCGGGCCGGCGAAGCCGATCAGCGCCCTGGGCTCGGCGATCACCACGTCGCCGATCATCGCGAAGCTGGCCGAGACGCCGCCCATGGTGGGATCGGACAGCACCGAGACGAAGGGCAGCCGCCGCTCGGCGAGCTCGCTGAGCGCCGCCGTGGTCTTCGCCATCTGCAGCAGCGAGAGCGCGCCCTCCTGCATGCGCGCGCCCCCGGAGGCGGTGACGCAGACGAACGGCAGCTTGTGCTCGACCGCCACCCGCACCCCCCGCACGAAGCGCTCGCCGACCACCGAGCCCATCGAGCCTCCCATGAACTCGAACTCGAACGCGGCGCACACCACGCCCAGCGCCTTGATCGAGCCCTGCATCACCACCAGCGCGTCGCCTTCGGCGGTCTGCTCCTGCGCCTCGGCGAGCCGCTCCGTATAGCGGCGCGAGTCCTTGAACTTGAGCGGGTCGAGCGGCAGCACCTCGGCGCCGATCTCGAAGCGCGAGTCCGCGTCGAGCATCGCGTCCAGGCGCGCGCGCGCGCCGAGGCGCTCGTGGTGCGAGCACTTGGGGCAGACGTTGAGGTTTTTCTCCAGGTCGGTGCTGTAGAGCACCGCGTCGCAGGCGGCGCACTTGGTCCACAGCCCCTCGGGGACGGTCTTGCGCGCGCCGCCGACGGCGCGCTGGATCTTGGGAGGAAGCAGCTTTTGCAGCCAGCTCACGCGTCGAGCGCCTTTCGGATGGGAGCGAGGAAGTCCTTGACGCGGGACACCGCGTGCTCGGGCCCGGCGGACTCGATTTCCTGGATGATCCGGCTGCCGATGACGACCGCGTCCGCGACCTGGGCGACGCGGCGTGCCGATTGCGCATCGCGGATGCCGAAGCCCACGCCGATCGGCAGCCGGGTGGCGGCGCGGATCTTCGGGATGCGCGCCGCGACGTCGTCGAGGTCGATATTCGCCGCTCCGGTAATGCCGCGCAGCGACACGTAATAGAGATAGCCGCTGCCGAGGCGCGCCACCTCGCCGATGCGCTGGTCGGTGGAGGTCGGCGCAAGCAGGAACACGGGATCCAGCCCGCGCTTTCTCAGCAGGGCGGCGAATTCGACGCATTCCTCCGGCGGGTAGTCGACGACGATGACGCCGTCGATGCCGGCAGCGCTCGCCGCATCGACGAACTTCTCCACGCCCATCGCCTCGATCGGATTGGCGTAGCCCATCAGCACGACGGGCGTTGTGCCATCCGCCTTTCTGAAGTCAGCGACAAGTGTCAAGACATCGGCAAGCCCGACGCCATGCTTCAAGGCGCGCTCGCCGGCGCGCTGGATCACCGGGCCGTCGGCCATCGGGTCGGAAAACGGCACGCCGAGCTCGAGGATATCGGCGCCCGCCTCGACCAGTGCGCGCATCAGCGGCACGGTAAGGGAAGGATGCGGATCGCCGGCGGTGATGTACGGGATCAGCGCCTTGCGCCTCGACCGGGCGAGCGCCTCGAAGCGCGCCGCGATGCGCGACATGTCAGATCTGCATCCCCGAGCGCTGCGCGACCGTGTGCATGTCCTTGTCGCCGCGGCCGGACAGATTCACGAGCAGGATCGCGTCCTTGGGCATGCCGGGGGCGATCTTCATCGCATGCGCGATCGCGTGCGCCGATTCCAGCGCGGGAATGATGCCTTCGCAGCGGCACAGCGCGTGGAACGCCTTGAGCGCACCCTCGTCGGTCACGGCCACGTACTCGGCGCGCCCGCTGTCCTTGAGCCAGGCGTGCTCCGGACCGACGCCGGGATAGTCCAGGCCGGCCGAGATCGAGTGCGTCTCGGTAATCTGGCCGTTCGCGTCCTGCAGCAGGTAGGTACGGTTGCCGTGCAGCACGCCGGGCCTGCCGGCGCAGAGCGACGCTGCGTGCCTGCCGCTCGCGAGCCCTTCGCCCGCCGCCTCGACGCCGATAAGCCGGGTGTTCTCGTGAGTGAGATAGGGGTAGAAGATCCCCATGGCGTTGGAGCCGCCGCCGACGCAGGCGAGCACCGCGTCGGGCTGACGCCCGGCCATCTCGGGCATCTGCGCGAGGCATTCCTCGCCGATCACCGACTGGAAGTCGCGCACCATCATCGGGTAGGGATGCGGGCCGGCGACCGTGCCGATGATGTAGAAGGTGTTCTCGACGTTCGTGACCCAGTCGCGCATCGCCTCGTTGAGCGCATCCTTGAGGGTGCGCGAGCCCGACTCGACCGGCACCACCTCGGCGCCGAGCAGCTTCATCCGGTAGACGTTCTGGAGCTGGCGCTTGACGTCCTCCGAGCCCATGTACACCACGCACGGCATCCCGTAGCGCGCGGCGACGGTGGCGCTCGCCACGCCGTGCATGCCGGCGCCGGTCTCCGCGATCACCCGCGCCTTGCCCATGCGGCGCGCGAGCAGCGCCTGGCCGATGGTGTTGTTGATCTTGTGCGCCCCGGTATGGTTCAGGTCCTCGCGCTTGATGTAGATCTGCGCGCCGCCGCAGTCCGCCGACAGCCGACGCGCATGATAGATCGGGCTGGGCCGGCCGACGTAGTGCTTGAGCTCGTAGCGGAACTCGGCCTCGAAGGCCGGATCGCGGCGCGCCTCGCCGTAGGCGGCGCGCAACTCGTCGAGCGCCTGGGTAAGCGTCTCGGCGACGAAAACGCCGCCGTAGGGGCCGAAATGCCCGCGCGCGTCGGGCAAGTCATACATCCGCATCTCTGACCTCTGCTATGAAAGCGGCAATCTTGGCGGCGTCCTTGATTCCCTTGGCGGACTCGACTCCGCTCGACACGTCGACGCCCCAAGGCCGCACCCGCCGGATCGCCTCGGCGACGTTGTCGCGCGCCAGCCCGCCGGAAAGGATGAGCGGCCGCTCGCGCCGGGCGGGCACCAGGGACCAGTCGAAGCGCTCGCCGACGCCGCCGTACTCCTCGACGAAGCTGTCCAGCAGCCAGGCCGCGGCGCCCGAGAACGCTCGCAGGTATTCTAGCAAATCGACTCCCGCCCTTACCCGGCATGCCTTGACGTACGGCATGCCGAACTGCGCGCAGAACGCGGGCGATTCATCGCCGTGGAACTGGAGCATCCCCGGCCGCACCCGGCCGAGCACCTGGCCGACCTGCGCCGCGTCCGGGTTGACGAACAGCGCCACCGCCTGCACGAACGGCGGCAGCGCGTCGCGGATCAGCACCGCGCGCTCGGCGCTCAGGTAGCGCGGACTGGGCGGATAGAACACCAGCCCGATCGCGTCGGCGCCCGCCTCGGCGGCGGCGCGCGCGTCCTCGGGACGGGTAATGCCGCAGATCTTGACGCGCGTTCTCACGCCGGCAGTCCCCAGCGCGCTTCGTATTCGATCGCTTCCAGGGTCAGGCCTTCCGGACCGAACGTCGGCGCCGCCGCGGCGCGGTTTCCGGACTCGAGCACTTCAGCCACCCATTGCGGCGGATGCTTGCCCTTGCCGACGTAGATCAGCGTGCCGACGATATTGCGCACCATGTGATGCAGGAAGGCATTGGCGCGCAGGACGAAAGCGACGCGCCCGCCCCGGGCCTCGATCTGCAGAGCGTACAGCGTGCGCACCGGAGAGCGCGCCTCACACTCGGCGGAGCGGAACGCCGAGAAGTCGTGCTCGCCCAGCAGCAAGGCTGCCGCCTGTCTCATCTTTTCGATGTCGAGAGGCAGATGAAACCAGCCGACCCGGCGCGCCTCGAGCGCCGGGCGTACCGCCCGGTTGAGAAGCTCGTAGCGGTAGGTGCGCGAGCGCGCGCTGTAGCGTGCATGGAAGTCGTCCGCCACCGGCCTCGACCACAGTACCGCCACCGCGTCCGGAAGCATGCCGTTCACCCCGCGCACCCAGGCGGACTCGGGGCGGCTCGCGCCGGTATCGAAATGGACCACCTGCAATCGGGCATGCACGCCGCGGTCGGTCCGTCCGGCGGCGGTGACCCGGATGGGCGCGCCGGCAATGGCGCCGAGCGCCGGCTCCAGGACGTCCTGCACGGCGCCCCCGCCCGGCTGCGTCTGCCAGCCGAGAAAGCCGCTGCCGTCATACTCCAGTCCGAGGGCGATTCTCAGCCGATCTTGGCGAGGACTTGCTGCGCCTGGGCCTTCTGCGCTGCGTCGCCGTCCTTCATCACCTCGTTGAGCAGCTCGCGGGCGCCGTCCTTGTCGCCCATCTCCTCGTAGGCCTTCGCGAGGTCGAGCTTGGTGGCCACTTCCTGCCATTTCGGATCCGAGCCGGCTGCCGAGGGCTCGCCGGCCGAGCCGAGGTCGAGGCTGATCGAAGCGAGGTCCATGCTCGGGGCGGGCTTCTCCGGCTCGCCGCTCGAGTCTTCACCGACGTCGAGCTTGAGATCGAAGTCGAGGCCGCCATCGGACGCCGGGGAGGCGGCGGCGACCGGCTGCGATTTCTCCGCGGGCTCCTCCAGGTTGAATTCGAGCTCAGTCGAGGTCTTGCCGGTTTCGATGGCCGGCAGCCTCATGGTCTGGAGAGACTCGGCCGCCTCTCCGGGCGCGGTCGTGCCGAGGTCGAAGTCCATGCCCGAGGCGGTGATGTCCTTCTGCGGCATCTCGAGGGGGATGTCCGGCGCCGGCTCTGCGCCCTGCGATGCCCCGCCCAGGTCGAAATCGAGCGCCGGGGCAGCCGCGGCGGCGGCCGGGACCGCGGCGGCGGCGCCGCTGTAGAGCGAGCTCTGCGGATCCATCGATCGGCCGAGCGCTGCGGCCTTGTCCCAGTCCGGGCCGCTGCTGCCGGTAAGGTTCTTCAGCTTGAGCGCCGTCTGCTCGAACGAAGCGACGTCGCGCCGGTTGGCGTAGATCTCGAGAAGCTTCGCGTGCACCGCCACCCGACCCGGGTCCTTCTGCAGCGCCTCCTTCAGGATTTCCTCGGCCTGGGCATCGCGGCCATAGGCCATGTAGACGTCCGCCTCGGCGATCGGATCGACTTCCTCGGCCTCCATGCCGGCAGGCGCCTGGCTGACCGGCGCCTGCGACACCGGCGGAACGCTCGCCGCCGGCTTCACGCTCGACTGGCCCTGCGTCGAGCTGGTTGCCGCGGCGGCGCCTGCCACGCTGTCCTGAAACTGCGCCTGCGTGGCCCGCTTCCTGCGGTACGAAATCATCGCATAGGCGAGCAGCAGAATCAGGAGCGCGCCAAGCAAAGCGAGATAAAGCGGATTTTCCAGGATCTCGTCGAGCAGGCTCGGCGTCGGCGGAGGCGGCTTGGGCTTGGGCTTGGGCTTCGGTTTGGCTGCTGCCGGCGCCGGCGGTTTCGGCGCCGGCGCGGCGGGCTTCTCCGCGACCGGCGGCGGCGCCGGCTTGGCGGCAGGCTTCTCCGGAGCCGGGGCCGCCGCCGAAGGGGCGGCGGGCACAGGGGCCACCGGAACCGCAGGCACCGCAGGCGCGGGCTTGGCGGCAGCCTGCTTCTCCAGCTCCGCGAGCTGCCGGTTCTTCAGCTCGAGCAGCTTCTGCAGGTCCGCGACATTCTTTTCCAGGTCGGCGACGCGCGACTGCGCCTCGTTCAGCGCGCGCTCGCGCGCTACGCGGTCGTCTCCTGCCGCCGCCGCGGCACCGGGCGCGGCGGGCTTGGCCGGATCGGCCTGCGACAGCCTCACCTGATCCTGCGCCGAGGCAGGCGCAGGCGCCGCGGGCTTGGGCTCGATCTGGCCGCTCACCGAACGCTCGCTCGGAGCGGTTTCCGCCTGCGCCGGCGCCGCGGCGAGCCGGATGCGGTACTCGTTGAACTGCGCCATGTGCGACTTGACCAACTGGCTCGCGGCATCCTGATCCACGGTCCCGATGAGCTCGCCCGAGGGGATGTGCAGGATCCGCCCCGCGCGCACCAGGTTGATGTTGCCGCGGATGAACGCGTCCTCGTTGGAGCGATAGATCGCGATCAGCATCTGGTTGAGCGTGACGCCGGGAATCAGATTGCGCCGGGCGATGTCGCCGAGCGTATCGCCTCTTTTCACCTCGTAGGTCCGGGCAGTGTCCGGCGCGGGAGCCTTTTCGGGCATCGCGGGTGATTCCTGGGGGGGCGCTGCGGGTGCGGGAGCTGCAGCCTCGGGTACGCTCGGCGCTGGAGCGACCGGTGCCGCAACCGGTGCGGGCGGAACCGCCGGCGCGGGCGGAGGCGCGGGGACAGGCGCCGGCTCCAGCGGCCTGACCTCCACCGGCGGCGAGGGCTTGCGCGCCGGCGCAGGCGCCGGCTTTGCGATCGGAGGCGGTGGCGCCGCGGCAATCGCCTGGCGCTCCTTGTACTCCGGCGGGTCGAGGAGAACGGTGTACTCCCGCACCAGGCGGCTCGTATCCCACACCAGCTCGACGAGGAACTCGAGGAAAGGCTCGCTGACCGGTTGCGAGGTCGTCACGCGCAGTACCGGCGCGCCGGGGCGGCGCTCGATGCTGAACCGCATGCCGACCAGCGCCGGACTGAGCTCGATTCCTGCCTCGGTGAAAACCTGAGGATCGGCCAGCCGCGCGCTCAATCCTTCGAGCTCTCCGGGACGCAGCGAAACGATCTCGATTTCTGCGTTGAGCGGCTGGCCAAGCGGAGAAAGAACCGTGAGCTTGCCAAGTCCGGCAGCGTGCGCGAGCGGCATCACCAGCCAAAGCGCGGCCGAGAGAATGGCGATGCTGACCGATCTGCCCACTATGCCCCCACCCCTGAGTCTTTCTTTTGCGACCAACTACCTTAACATCATGGTCTTACGGCTGCAAGTTGAGAAAATTTCTGGGTTTTTTCAGGTTTTCACCCCGGCATCGAGCAGGATTCGCAGCATGCGCCGCAAGGGCTCGGCGGCGCCCCAAAGGAGCTGGTCGCCGACCGTGAAAGCGGCAAGGTAGTCGTTTCCCATCGGCAGCTTGCGCAGCCGGCCGACGGGAACCGAGAGCTTCCCGGTCACGGCGGCCGGCGTGAGCTCCGCGAGCGATTCCTCGCGCCGGTTAGGGATCACCTTCACCCAGTCGTTGGCCTCGGCAAGCATGCCTTCGACTTCATCGAGCGGCAGCGCGCGGCGCAGCTTGATGGTCAGCGCCTGGCTGTGGCAGCGCATCGCGCCTACGCGCACGCAAACGCCGTCGACCGGCACGGCACTGCCGTTTCGCCCGAGGATCTTGTTGGTTTCCGCCTGGCCCTTCCACTCCTCCCGGCTCTGGCCGTTGCCGAGGTCCTTGTCGATCCAGGGCAGCAGGCTGGCGGCAAGCGGATGGCCGAAGCTCGCCCTCGGCAGGGCGCTCGAGCGGATCGCCTCGGTCACCGCGCGGTCGATGTCGAGCGCGCTCGAGGCCGGATCGTCGAGCAGGCGCTTCGCGCTCTCGCCGATGCGCGCCATCTGCTCGACCAGCTCGCGCATGTGCGCCGCGCCCGCGCCGGAGGCCGCCTGGTAGGTCATCGTGGTCATCCACTCGACCTCGTCGCGCTGGAACAGCCCCGCCAATCCCATCAACATCAGGCTGACGGTGCAGTTGCCGCCAATGAAGTTCTTCTTTCCGGCGGCCAGGGAATCCTTGATGACCGGCATATTGACCGGATCGAGGATGATCGCCGCATCGTCGTTCATGCGCAGCGCGCTCGCGGCGTCGATCCAATAGCCCTTCCAGCCCGCCTGGCGCAGCTGCGGGTAGACCTCGTTCGTATAGTCGCCTCCCTGGCAGGAGATGATCACCGGAAAGGCCTTCAGGGCCGCGACGTCCTTCGCGTTGCGCACCGGCGGGACCGGCTTGCCGATCGCGGGGCCAACGCCGCCGGCCTGCGAGGTGGAGAAGAAAACCGGCTCGACATGGTCGAAATCGCGCTCTTCGCGCATGCGCTGGACCAGCACCGAGCCCACCATGCCCCGCCAGCCGACGATTGCGACGCGCAACATGCCGCTAGTTTATAAGGCCGCGGCGACTGCGTCGCCCATTTCTTCCGTGCCAACGCGGCGCGTGCCCGGCGTGTGGATGTCGGCCGTGCGGAATCCGGCGCGCAGCACCTGGGCGACGGCCGCCTCGACCCGCGCGGCCGCCTCGGGCCGGCCCAGCGAGTAGCGCAGCATCATCGCCGCGGACAGGATGGCGGCAAGCGGGTTGGCGGCGTCGCGCCCGGCGATGTCCGGCGCCGAGCCGTGGATCGGCTCGTAGAGCCCCTTGCCGTGCGCGTCGAGCGACGCCGAGGGCAGCATGCCGATCGAGCCGGTGAGCATCGAGGCCTCGTCCGAGAGAATGTCGCCGAACAGGTTGCCGGTGACGATGACGTCGAACTGCTTGGGATTGCGCACCAGCTGCATGGCGCAATTGTCGACGTACATGTGGCTCAGCTCGATATCCCCGTAGTTCTTGGATTCTTGAATCAAGACTTCACGCCAGAGCTGCGAGGTCTCGAGCACGTTCGCCTTGTCGACCGAGCACAGGCGCCGCGAGCGCGTGCGCGCGGCCTCGAAGCCCACCCGCGCGATGCGCCGGATCTCGCTCTCGCTGTAGCGCATGGTGTCGAATCCTTCGCGCTCGCCGCCCTTGGTGCGGATTCCCTTCGGCTGGCCGAAATAGATGTCGCCGGTAAGCTCGCGCACGATGAGGATGTCGAGGCCGGCGACGAGCTCCGGGCGCAGCGAGGAAGCCGCCGCGAGCTCGGGATGCACCTGCGCCGGGCGCAGGTTGGCGAACAGCCCGAGCGACTTGCGCAGGCCGAGGATCGCCTGCTCGGGGCGCTTGGCGCGCTCGAGCCGGTCGAAGCGCGGATCGCCGACCGCGCCGAACAGCACCGCGTCGGCCTGCTTCGCCGCTTCGAGCGTCGCCGCCGGCAGCGGTTCGCCGGCCGCCTCGTACGCCGCGCCGCCGACCACGGCTTCCTGCAGTTGAATTTCAAGATTCAACTTCTTCAGTATCTTGCACGCCTGGGCGACGATCTCCGGCCCGATCCCGTCGCCGGGCAGGACTGCGACGCGCATCAGAAGTACCAGGGAAACTGCGCTTTGCGGCGCGCCTCGAAGGCGCGGATCTTGTCCGCCTGGCGCAGCGTAAGCCCGATCTCGTCCAGGCCGTTCAGCAGGCAGTACTTGCGGAAGGCGTCGACCTCGAAGCGCATCACCTGGCTGCCGTCGGTGGCCGAAACCGTCTGACTGTCGAGATCGACTCTCAGCTTGAAACCCGGAAAAGCGGCGGCCTCGTGGAACAGCCGGTCGACCTCGGCCTCGGAGAGCACCACGGGAAGCATGCCGTTCTTGAAGCAGTTGTTGTAGAAGATGTCGGCGAAGGAGGGCGCGACGACGCAGCGAAAGCCGTAGTCGATCAGCGCCCACGGCGCATGCTCGCGCGAGGAGCCGCAGCCGAAATTCTTGCGCGCGAGCAGGATGCTCGCCCCCTGGTAGCGCGGCTGGTTGAGCACGAACGCGGGGTCGTGGCGCCACGCGGCGAACAGCGCCTGGGCAAAGCCGGTGCGCTTGATCGACTTCAGGTGC
>Ga0214472_10007311_pt1 | contig 11558 bp, 8 predicted proteins | sample RVTome_6_FD_207662 | JGI IMG/M metagenome (GOLD analysis project Ga0214472, IMG submission 207662) | Soil microbial communities from uranium-contaminated site in the Upper Colorado River Basin, Wyoming, United States - RVT140D175 | ecosystem: Environmental > Terrestrial > Soil > Contaminated >...
ACCCGGGAGGCGCTTGAGCGCCAGACCGCGACCGCCGAGATCCTGAAGGTGATCAGCAGCTCGCCGACCGACACGCAGCCGGTGTTCGAGGCGATCGTGCAGAGCGGCTTGAAGCTGTTTCCGAACGCCGCCGTGGTGGTGACGCTGCCCGACCGGGACCAGGTGCGGCTCGCCGCTGTCGCGAACATCGATCCCGGCCAGGCCGATCAATGGGGCAAGCGCTTTCCATTCCCGCTCACGCGCGAATACATGCACGGCGTCGCGATCCTCGATCGCCGCATCGTTGACGTGCCCGACGCCGCCGCGAATACCGACGAATCCCTCGCCGCCGGAATCGAGAACTTCCTCGCCAGCGGCTATCGCGCGATCACCATCATGCCGATGGTGCGCGGAAGATCGGCGATCGGTACCGTCGGCGTGGTGCGGCGCGCGCCCGGGCCGCTCAGCGACAAGCAGATCGCGCTTTTGCGCACCTTCGCCGACCAGGCGGTGATCGCGATCGAGAACGTGCGGCTGTTCAACGAGACCAAGGAGGCGCTGGAGCAGCAGACCGCCACCGCGGAGGTGCTCAAGACCATCAGCCGCTCCACCTTCGATCTCGACTCGGTGCTGCATACGCTGATGCTCAATGCGACGCGCATGTGCAATGCCGTCAAGGGCGTGATGTTCCTGCCGGATGCCGAGGGCCGCTTCGTTCCCGCCGTGGCCCACGGCTACGAGCCCGACTCGCCGATGCTGGCGGAGCTGCGCGCGCGCCCGATCCGGCCGGGGCGCGGATCGGCGAGCGGGCGCGCGCTGCTCGAGCGCCGCGTGGTCCACCTGCCGGATGTGCTCGCCGACCCGGAGTACGACCGCCGCGAGCTGGCGCAGCTCGGCAGCCTGCGCACGCTGCTCGCGGTGCCGATGCTGCTGCGCGGCGAGCCGATCGGCGTGATCTCCATGTCGCGCGGCAGGGAGGTCGAGCCGTTCAACGACAAGCAGCTCGAGCTGGTCACCACTTTCGCCGACCAGGCGGTCATCGCGATCGAGAACGTGAGGCTGTTCAAGGAGATCGAGGACAAGAGCCGCCAGCTCGAGATCGCCAACAAGCACAAGTCGGAGTTCCTCGCCAACATGTCGCACGAGCTGAGGACGCCGCTCAACGCGATCATCGGCTTCTCGGAGGTGCTGATGGAGCGGATGTTCGGCGAGGTGAACGAGAAGCAGGCGGATTACCTCAAGGACATCCACGAGTCGGGGCGGCACCTGCTCTCGCTGATCAACGACATCCTGGACCTTTCCAAGATCGAGGCCGGCAGGATGGAGCTCGAGCTCTCGAGCTTCCACCTGCCTACGGCGCTCTCCAACGCCATGACGCTGGTGCGCGAGCGCGCGCAGCGCCACGGCATCCAGCTCGGCCTGGAGGTGGACCCGCTCCTGGGCGAGCTCCAGGCGGACGAGCGCAAGCTCAAGCAGATCGTGCTGAACCTGCTGTCCAACGCGGTCAAGTTCACCCCCGACGGCGGCCGAGTCGATGTTTCGGCAAGACAGATGGAAGAAAAAATCCAGATTGCCGTGCGTGATACCGGCATCGGCATCGCGCCCGAGGACCACGCGGCGGTATTCGAGGAGTTCAAGCAGGTCGGGCGCGACTACACCCGCAAGGCCGAGGGCACCGGGCTCGGGCTTGCGCTGACGCGGCGCTTCGTCGAGCTGCACGGCGGCGAGATCCGCCTCGAGAGCGCGCCCGGCAAGGGATCCACTTTCACCGTCACGCTGCCGCTACGCCAATGAGGATGCGCCCATGAGCCTGGTGCTGATCGTCGAGGACAACGAGAAGAACATGAAGCTTGCGCGCGACGTGCTGCAGGCTAAGGGCTACGCCACGCTGGAAGCGGTGACCGGCGAGGACGGCGTCAGGCTGGCGAAGGAGAAGAAGCCGGACCTGGTGCTGATGGACATCCAGCTCCCCGGGATCAACGGCATCGAGGCCTTCAGGCAGATCCGCGGCGACCCGAACACCGCGCGCATCCCGGTGGTGGCGCTCACCGCATCGGTGACGCCCACCGACCGCAGCCAGATCACCGCCGCGGGCTTCGACGCCTTCATCGGCAAGCCGATCAGCCTGAAGGAGTTCGTCGAGACCGTGAAGCGCCTGGTCGCGGGCGCCGCAACATGACAGCGTCGCAGCGCATCCTGGTGGTCGACGACACGCCGCAGAACGTGAAGCTGCTCGCCGACCTGCTCACGGCGAAGGGCTACGCCGTGGCGACCGCCGCCAACGGCGAGCAGGCGCTCGAGCGCATCGGCGGCGAGCCGCCCGACCTGGTGCTGCTCGACGTCATGATGCCGGGGCTCTCCGGCTACGAGGTGTGCCGCAAGATCCGCGAGAATCCCGCGACCGCCCTGCTGCCGGTGGTAATGGTGACCTCGCTCGACCCGCAGCAGGAGCGCGTCAAGGGCATCGAGGCGGGCGCGGACGACTTCCTGTCGAAGCCGATCAACCAGCCGGAGCTGTTCGCGCGCGTGCGCTCGCTGCTGCGCGTGAAGGCGCTGCAGGACGAGCGCCTGGCGCGGCTGAAGAGCTTCTTCTCGCCGCAGCTCGCCGAGGCGATCGCCGCCGGCCGGGGCGAGGAGCTCCTGAAGACCCACCGCCGCGAGATCACCGTCGCGTTCTTCGACCTGCGCGGCTTCACCGCCTTCACCGAGTCGACCGAGCCCGAGGAGGTGATGGAGCTGCTGCGCGCCTACCACTCGGCGCTGGGGCGCCTGGTGCTCGAGCACCAGGGCACGCTGGAGCGCTTCGCCGGCGACGCGGTGATGGTGTTCTTCAACGACCCGGTGCCCATCGAGCGCCCCGCCGAGCACGCGGTGCGCACCGCGCTCGCCATGATGCAGGCCTTCGCGCCGATTGGCGCGCACTGGGCGAAGCGCGGCTACGAGCTCGCGCTCGGCGTGGGCATCGCGCAGGGCTACGCCACCCTGGGCGCCATCGGCTTCGAGGGGCGCTGGGACTACGCCGCGATCGGCAACGTCACCAACCTCGCCGCGCGCCTGTGCGGCGAGGCCAAAGCCGGCCAGATCCTCCTCGACCGCAAGACCATGGCCACCCTCGAAGGCGCATTCGACTTCGACCCCGTCGGCCCTCTCACCCTCAAGGGCTTCTCCCACCCCGTCCCCGCCTTCGCCCTGCGAAACCGGGGTCAGAGCCCGAATTCCTAGGCGCCATGGGCACCGTGCGTGCGGCCAAGGGGCGGAAAAAGGCGCGCCCGCCCGCCCGCGGCAACAGGCGCGCGAGCGATCCGCTCAAGCGCGCCCTGGCGGAGCGCGACCAGGCCCTCAGGTTCCAGGCGGCGACGGGCGAGATCCTCGCCTCGATGCGCAGCTCGGTCACCGACGCTCAGCCGGTGTTCGGCGCGATCGTGGACAACGTACTGCGGCTCTTCGGTACGCGGTATGCCGCGGTGTTCCTGGTCCGGGATGACAACCTGGAGCTCGCCGCAGCCAGGGCGGACGCGGACTTCGAGCGGCGGCAGAGCTCGGCGTTCCTAAAATTCCGCGAGTCCTTCCCGCAGCGCGTCGACTACGGCGGCTTCACCGGAAAGGCGCTGCGCTCAGGGCAGATCATGCAGATGGTGCCCGTCGTCGGCAACCCCGAAGCCACCCCCCAGGCCGTCGCGCTCGCGCAGAGCTTCGGCTACGACTCGCTCGTGGTGGCGCCGCTCATGCGCGAGGGCAAGGCGATCGGCGTGATCGGCACGACGCGTCCGGAAGCCAGGCGGTTCGACGAGGAGGAGCTCGCCCTCCTCAGGGCGTTCGCCGACCAGGCGGTGATCGCGATCCAGAATGCGCGGCTGTTCCGCGAGATCCAGGAAAAAAGCGCGCAGCTCGAGGTGGCGAACAAGCACAAGTCGGACTTTCTCGCCAACATGTCGCACGAGCTGCGCACGCCGCTCAACGCGATCATCGGCTTCTCGGAGGTGCTGATGGAGCGGATGTTCGGCGAGGTGAACGACAAGCAGGCCGACTACCTCAAGGACATCCACGAGTCGGGGCGGCACCTGCTCTCGCTGATCAACGACATCCTGGATCTTTCCAAGATCGAGGCGGGACGCATGGAGCTCGAGCTCTCGAGCTTCCACCTGCCCACGGCGCTCTCCAACGCCATGACGCTGGTGCGCGAGCGCGCGCAGCGCCACGGCATCGAGCTCCGCCTGGAGGTGGATCCGCGCCTGGGCGAGTTCGAGGGCGACGAGCGCAAGGTGAAGCAGATCCTGCTCAACCTGCTGTCGAACGCGGTGAAGTTCACGCCGGATGGCGGGCGGGTCGATGTCACTGCGAGGTCCATCGATTCGAGGGTGGAACTCGCCGTGAAGGACAGCGGCGTAGGCATCGCGCCCGAGGACCAGGCGTCGCTGTTCGAGGAGTTCAGGCAGGTGGGGAGCGATGCGACGCGCAAGGCGGAGGGCACCGGGCTCGGGCTCGCGCTGACGAAGCGCTTCGTCGAGCTGCACGGCGGCGAGATCCGGGTCGAGAGCGCCCCCGGCCAGGGCGCGACGTTCACCGTGCTGCTGCCGGTTCCCTAGAAGGTTCGCCGGAAAAATGGGGTCTGACCCCATTTTCCGGGAAATGTTGATCTGACCCCATTTTTCAGGCCACCTCGAACAGGCCCGCGGCGCCCATGCCGCCGCCGATGCACATCGTCACCACGACGTGTCTTGCGCCGCGGCGCTTGCCCTCGATGAGGGCGTGGCCGGTGAGCCGCGCGCCGCTCATGCCGTAGGGGTGGCCGAGCGCGATCGCACCGCCGTTCACGTTGAGGCGCTCGTTGGGGATCCCCAGTCGGTCGCGGCAGTAGATCACCTGCACCGCGAAGGCCTCGTTCAGCTCCCAAAGGTCGATGTCCCTGGCCTGCTTCCCGGTCTGCTCGAGGAGCTTGGGCACCGCGAACACCGGGCCGATGCCCATCTCGCGCGGGTCGCAGCCGGCCACGGCGAAGCCGCGGAATATCCCCAGGGGCTCGAGGTTGCGGCGCGAAGCCTCTTTATCCGACATGACGACGCATGCCGATGCCCCGTCGGAGAACTGGCTGGCGTTGCCGGCGGCGATGCAGCCGCCCTCGACCGCGGGCTTGATCTGCGATACGCCCTCGTAGGTGGTGTCGGGGCGGATTCCCTCGTCCTCGGCGACGGTGACCTCCTTCATCGTCTCGAGGCTGGTGTTCTTGTCCACCACCTTCATCTTGGTGGTGATCGGGGCGATCTCGTCCTTGAACTTTCCCTCGGCGCGCGCCTTGGCGGCGCGGTTCTGGCTCTGCACGCCGTACTCGTCCTGCTTCTCGCGCGGGATCTCGTAGCGCCGCGCCACGTACTCGGCGGTCTGCAGCATCGGCCAGTAGCTCTCGGGCTTGTGGCGGTGCAGCCACTCGTCCTGGAAGTGGTGCTTGTTCATCTCGTTCTGCACCAGCGAGATCGACTCGACGCCGCCGGCGACGTAGACCGAGCCTTCGCCGGTCATGATGCGCTGCGCCGCGAGCGCGATGGTCTGCAGCCCCGAGGAGCAGAAGCGGTTCACCGTCATGCCGGGCACGCTGACCGGGCAGCCGGCGCGGATCGCGATCTGGCGCGCGATGTTCCAGCCGGTGGCGCCCTCGGGGTTGGCGCAGCCGATGATCACGTCCTCGACTTGCGCCGGGTCGAGCTTCGCGCGCTCGAGGGCGGCGTGCATTACGTGGCCGCCCATCTTCGCGCCGTGGGTCATGTTGAGCGCGCCGCGCCAGCTCTTGCAGAGCGGCGTGCGGGCCGTTGAAACGATGACTGCTTCAGCCATTGAACCTCCTCGATTCCTTAGCGAGTTTCACAAGCAGCGGCGCCGGCTCCCACTGGCCGCCCTGGTAGCCCTTCTGGAAGCGCTCGAGTGCCGCGAGCACCTTGTCCAGGCCGACGGTGTCGGCGTAGAACATCGGCCCGCCGCGGAAGGGCGGGAAGCCGTAGCCGGTGAGGTACACGATGTCGATGTCGGAGGCGCGCAGCGCGATGCCTTCCTCCAGGATGCGCGCCCCTTCGTTCACCAGCGCGTAGATGCAGCGCGCCACGATTTCCTCATCCGAGATCTTTCTCTGGGGAATGGCGTTCTCGGTTCGGTACTGCTGGAGCAGAGCGTCCACTTCCGGATCGGGGATCGGGTGGCGGCTGCGCGGCTCGTACTTGTAGAAGCCCTTGCCGGTCTTCTGACCGAAGCGCCCGAGCTCGCAGATGCGGTCGGCGATCTTCGAGTAGACGAACTCGGGGCGCTCCTGGTAGCGGCGCTTGCGGATCTCCCAGCCGATGTCGTTGCCCGCCATGTCGTACATCGCGAACGGGCCCATCGCCATGCCCCAGCCCTGCAGCGCGGCGTCGACCTGCTGCGGGCTCGCGCCCTCGTCGAGCAGGAACAGGCTCTGCTGGCCGTACTTCTCCAGCATGCGGTTGCCGATGAACCCGTCGCACACCCCCGAGACCACCGGCACCTTCCTCAGCCGCTTGCCGAGCTTCATCGTGGTGGCGAGCACATCCTTGCCGGTCTTCGCGCCGCGCACCACTTCCAGCAGGCGCATGACGTTGGCGGGCGAGAAGAAGTGCGTGCCGATCACGTCCTGCGCCCGGCTGGTCGCCTCGGCGATGCGGTCGACGTCGAGCGTCGAGGTGTTGGTGGCGAGGATGGCGCCGGGCCGGGCGAGCGCATCGAGCTTGCGGAATACCTCCTGCTTCACGTCCATGCGCTCGAACACCGCCTCGATCACGATGTCGGCGTCCTTCACCTTGTCCATGTCGGTGCTGGCGTCGATCAGCGCCATGCGCGCTTCCATCTCGTCCTGCTTCAGGCGCCCCTTGGCGACCGTAGCCGCGTAGTTGCCGCGGATGCGCTGCAGGCCCTTGTTCAGGGCGTCCGGCGTCATGTCGAGCAGCGCGACCGGGATGCCGGCGTTCGCGAAGCTCATGGCGATGCCGCCTCCCATGGTGCCGGCGCCCAGCACCGCCGCCTTGCGGATCTCGCGCACCGGCGTGTCCTCGGGCACGCCCGGGATGCGGGAGGTCTGGCGCTCGGCGAAGAACATGTGGCGCAGCGCCTTCGACTCGGGCGTCTCGACGAGGTGCGCGAAGCGCTCGCGCTCGAACTTGCGGCCGTCGTCGAACGCCAGGCTGACGGCGGCCTCGGCGCAGGCCACGATCTCGAGCGGCGCCGGATAGCCGCGCGAATCCTTCGCCACCTGCTCGCGCACTTTTGCGAAGAACGCCTTGGGATCGCCTTCGAGCTTCGCCTTCATGTCGCGCAGGCGCCAGGGACGCCTGCCTTCGGCGAGCAGCTTCTTCGCGTAGGCGACGGCGCCCTCGAGCAGGTCGCCTTCCACGACCGCGTCGACGAGCTTGAGCTCCTTCGCGCGCTGCGCGTCGATCGTGCTGCCGGTGGTCATCATGCGCAGCGCTTCGGCCATCGGGATGGCGCGCGGCAGGCGCTGCGTGCCGCCCGAGCCGGGAAGGATGCCGAGCTTGACCTCGGGAAGGCCGAGCTGCGCCCGCGGCGCGGCGACGCGGTAGTGGCAGGCGAGCGCGAGCTCGAGCCCGCCGCCGAGCGCGAAGCCGCCGATCGCGGCGAGGAGCGGCTTGGTCATCGCGTCCTGCTGGTCGTTCACATCCGGCAGGTCGGGCTTCTCGCGCGGCTTGCCGAACTCGCGGATGTCGGCGCCGCCCGAGAACGCCTTCGCCGAGCCGATCAGCACCACCGCTTTCGCCGCCGGGTCGGCCTCGGCCTTCCTCAGGAGCTCGAGCAGCGCCGCGCGCAGCGCGTTGCCCAGGCCGTTCACCGGCGGGTTGTTCATCGTGATCACCGCGATGCCCTCGCGCACCGCGTAGGTCGCCACCTCGCTCATCCGGAAATCTCCACCGGTTTCATGCCGAGTCTTTCGAACAGCGAGCGGTCGCGGCCGGCCTCGGGATTTCCCGTGGTCAGCAGCTTTTCGCCGTAGAACACCGAGTTCGCGCCCGCGAGAAAGCACAGCGCCTGCACCGCGTCCGGCATGCGGCTGCGCCCGGCCGAGAGCCGGATCCAGGCCTGCGGCAGCGCGATGCGCGCCGCCGCCACGGTGCGCACGAATTCCAGCGGGTCGAGCGGCTGCGCGCCGGCGAGCGGCGTACCCTCCACCGCGACCAGGTCGTTGATCGGCACGCTCTCGGGCTGCGGCTCGAGCGCCGCGAGCTGCGCGATCAGCGCGGCGCGGTCGCGGCGCGACTCGCCCATGCCGACGATGCCGCCGCAGCACACGCGCATGCCGGCGGCGCGCACGCGAGCGAGCGTCTCGAGCCGGTCGGCGTAGCCCCGGGTGCCGATGATCGCGCCGTAGAACTGCGGCGAGGTGTCGAGGTTGTGGTTGTAGTAGTCCAGGCCGGCCTCGCGCAGGCGCTCGGCCTGGCCGGGCCTGAGCAGGCCCAGGGTGGCGCAGGTCTCGAGGCCCAGCTTCTTCACTTCCTCGATCATGGGGAGGACTCTCTCCAGGTCCTTCTCCTTGGGGCCGCGCCAGGCGGCGCCGATGCAAAAGCGCGTGGCGCCGCGTTCCCGGGCTTCTTTAGCGGTTCGAACTACTTCATCCACGCCGAGCAGCGCCTCGTCCTCGACGCCGGTCGCGTAGCGGCGCGATTGCGGGCAGTAGGCGCAGTCCTCCGGGCAGCCGCCGGTCTTCACCGAGAGCAGCGTCGAGAGCTGCACCTCGGCGGGATCGAAATGCAGCCGGTGAACCGTCTGGGCGCGATACAGGAGCTCGGCGAAAGGCAGCTCGAAGAGCTGCGCCACGTCCTCGACGTTCATGGCGCTAGGATAAACTACCTGCAGCAAGAGGAGACGTTCATGCACGGCCTGATGATGGACATGCCGCTGCTGCTGAGCGACCTGATCAGGCAGGCCGACCGGCACCACGGCGCCACCGAGATCGCGTCGAAGACGGTCGAAGGCGGCTTTCACCGGTACACCTACCGCGAGGCGCACGCGCGCGCCCGGCGCCTCGCCAATGCCTTGAAGCGATTGAAGATCGGCATGCACCAGCGGGTCGCGACGCTCGCCTGGAACGGCTTCCGGCACTTCGAGGTCTACTACGCGGTGGCCGGCAGCGGCGCGGTGATCCACACCATCAACCCGCGCCTGTTCCCCGACCAGATCGCCTACATCGCGAACCACGCCGAGGACAGCTACGTCTTCTTCGACATCACGTTCGCCCCCCTGGTCGAGAAGCTGGCCCCCGAGCTGAAGAGCGTGAAGGGCTTCGTCGCCATGACCGATCGCAGCCACATGCCGGCGGCAAAGATTCCGAATCTGCTGTGTTACGAGGAGCTGGTAGAAGCCGAAAAACCCGACTTCGAATGGCCATCGTTCGACGAAAGGACCGCGGCCTGCCTTTGCTACACCTCGGGCACCACCGGCAACCCGAAGGGCGCGCTCTACGCGCACCGCTCGAGCATGCTGCACGCTTATGCCGCCGCGCTTCCGGATGCGCTCGACCTCTCGGCGCGCGACGTGGTGCTGCCGGTGGTGCCGATGTTCCACGTCAACGCCTGGGGGCTGCCGTACTCCTGCGCGCTGGTGGGCGCGAAGATGGTGTTCCCGGGCCAGCATCTCGACGGCAGGAGCCTGCACCAGCTGTTCGAGGCCGAGGGCGTGACCATGAGCGCGGGCGTGCCCACCGTGTGGCTCGGGCTGCTCAATCACATGAAGGAGCACCGGTTGCGCTTCTCCACGCTCAAGCGCGTGGTGATCGGCGGCTCGGCCTGCCCGCCGGCGATGACGCGCACCTTCCAGGAGGACTACGGCGTCGAGGTGCTGCACGCCTGGGGCATGACCGAGATGAGCCCGCTCGGCACCGCGTGCACCTTCAAGGCGAAGCACGCGGCGATGAGCCAGGGGGAGCGCCTCGCCCTGCAGGCGAAGCAGGGCCGGGTGCTGTTCGGCGTCGACATGCGCATCGTCGACGAGAACGGAGCCGAGCTTCCCAACGACGGCAAGGCCTTCGGCGACCTGCAGGTGCGAGGGCCCTGGGTGATCTCGAGCTACTTCAAGGACGAAGGCGGCGACCCGCTGCGCCGCGACGGGAACGGGCAGGCCTGGTTTCCGACCGGCGACGTGGCGACCCTCGACCCCGACGGCTACATGCAGATCACCGACCGCTCGAAGGACGTCATCAAGTCGGGCGGCGAGTGGATCAGCTCGATCGACCTGGAGAACATCGCCATCGCCCACCCGGCGATCGCGGAGGCCGCCGTGATCGGCATCAGGCACCCGAAGTGGGACGAGCGCCCGGTCGTGGTGGCGGTGAAGAAGGCCGGCCGGGAGGTGTCGAAGGAGGAGCTGCTCAGCTTCTACGAGGGCAAGATCGCCAAGTGGTGGATGCCCGACGACGTGGTGTTCGTTCCCGAGCTGCCGCACACCGCCACCGGCAAGCTCTCCAAGCTCACCCTGCGCCAGCAGATGAAGGACTACCGGTTTGATCCGAAGTGAGACCCGCAGCCGCGTAGCCCGCATCGAGCTCGCGCGCCCGGAGAAGAAGAACGCGATCACGGCAGAGATGTACGTGATGCTCGCCGATGCGCTCGCCGCCGCCGAGGCGGATGCGCAGGTTCGCGCCGTGCTGCTGCACGGCGCGGCAGACTGCTTCACCGCCGGCAACGACCTTGCCGATTTCCTGGCGCGCCCGCCGCAGGGCGAGGGCTCGCCGACCTGGAAGTTCTTCCGGGTGCTCCCCGCGATGGAGAAGCCGGTGGTGGCCGCGGTCGGCGGCCCCGCGGTGGGCATCGGCACCACGCTGCTGCTGCACTGCGACCTGGTGTACGCGACGCCCGGGGCGAGGTTCCAGCTGCCGTTCGTGCCGCTCGGCATCGTGCCGGAATTCGGCTCGACGCTTCTGCTGCCGATGCTGGCGGGCTACCAGCGCGCCGCCGAGCTGCTCCTGCTGGGGCAGCCTTTCAGCGCGCAGAAGGCGCAGGAAGCCGGCATCGTCACCGCGATCGTGCCGCAGGAATCGCTGCTCGAGGAGGCGGCAAAGGCCGCAGCGGCGCTCGCCGCGCTGCCGTCCGCGTCGGTCCGGCTCACCAAGCGGCTGATGAAGGCGCGCCACGCGCAGGCCGTGAGCGCGACGATCGCGGAGGAAGGGCGCCTGTTCCTGGAGCGGCTCGCCTCGCCGGAGGCGAAAGAAGCGATGAGCGCGTTCCTGGAGAAGCGCAAGCCCGACTTCTCGCGCTTCCCGTGAGCGGCATCCGCGACCTGGAGCGCCGCGTCGGCGAGGAGGTCGCGGTCTCCCCCTGGGTCGAGATCACCCAGGAGCGCATCGACACCTTCGCGCGCGCGGTGGAGGACTTCCAGTGGATCCACATCGATCGCGCTCGCGCTCGCGCCTCGCCCTTCGGCGGCACCATCGCCCACGGCTTCCTCACCCTGTCGCTGCTCTCGCACCTCTCCGAGATCACGTTCTCGTTCCAGGATCGGCGCATGGGCATCAACTACGGGCTGAACCGCGTGCGCTTCACCTCGCCGGTGCCAAGCGGCTCGCGCGTGCGCGC
>Ga0214472_10007312_pt1 | contig 11557 bp, 8 predicted proteins | sample RVTome_6_FD_207662 | JGI IMG/M metagenome (GOLD analysis project Ga0214472, IMG submission 207662) | Soil microbial communities from uranium-contaminated site in the Upper Colorado River Basin, Wyoming, United States - RVT140D175 | ecosystem: Environmental > Terrestrial > Soil > Contaminated >...
CCGGATGGATCGCGCAGTGGCCGCCCTCGGCCGCGCCAATCGCCCACGGGCTGCCCACGTCGTCCGGCTGCGCCGCCAGCGCATTGTTGGCGCCCTTGCGCCGCTCGCGCCCGATCGGGTGGATGGGAGGCAGGTAGAGCACGTCGAAGCCCATCTGGGCGATGGCGCGCAGGCGCCCGGCGCAGTCGCGCAGGCTTCCGTGGTGCCCCGTCTCGGGGGCGGTCGAGCGCGGAAAGAGTTCGTACCAGCTGCTGAAGCGGGCCCGCTCGCGATCGACCGTGAGCGGCAGCGGGGCGTGCGTGGCGGCAAAGCGCCGGTCCGGATGGCGCGCCGCCAGCACCGCCAGCGCTTCGTCCTGGCCGAGCGCCTTGAGCGCGTCGGGGTCTTCCTCCGCGCGCAGGCGGGCGGCCCATTCGGCGAGTTGCGCGCCCTCGGCCCCCGCGGCGCGCGCGGCGGCCTCGTCGAGCAGCCGCGCGCCGACCTCGGCCGCGACCCGGATATCGGCCGGATCGATGCGGCGCGCGAGCTCCTGGCGCCACGAGCGGAACGGGTCCACCCACGCCGTGACGGTGTACCACCAGCGGCCGATGGCGTCGACGGGGAAGCTGCCGCGCCAGCGATCGTTGCCGAGCGGCGTCATCGGCGCGGCGTGCCAGTTGGCCTCCGCGTCGCTGCGCCAGCACACCACCGCCACCAGCGCATCGTGCCCGTCGGTAAAACAGTCGGCGTCCACCGTGACGCGCTCGCCCACCACCCGCTTGACCGGGAAGCGGCCGCCGTCGAGCTGCGGGGTGAGCGTCTCGATCACCGCGCGGACGCGCCCCTCGGGGTCCGACGGCAGTGGCACGGGGCGGGCCTCATGCATGGCGGGCGTCCTCCGCGACAAAGAACAGCGCCGCGAGCGGCGGCACGGTCAGCGTGAGCGAGTGGTAGCGGCCGTGGGTGGCCACCGGTGCGGATTCCACCCCGCCGTGGTTGCCCATGCCGCTGCCGCCGTAGTCGCGCGCGTCGCTGTTGAGCGCCTCGCGCCAGTGGCCGGGGCAGGGCACGCCCACCGCGAAATTGAGGCGCGGCAGCGGGGTGAAGTTCACCACCACCAGCATGTAGCGGCCGGCGCGCGACTTGCGCACGAAGCTCACCACGCTCGCCTCGCTGTCGTTGGCGTCGATCCACTCGAAGCCGGCCGCGTCGAAATCGAGCTCGTGCAGCGCCGGCTGCGCGCGGTAGAGGCGGTTCAGGTCGGCCACCCAGCGCTGCAGGCCGGCATGCTCGGGGTACTGCAGCACCCACCATTCGAGCGCGCCCTCGTGGGTCCACTCGCGGCGCTGGCCGAATTCGCCGCCCATGAAGAGCAGCTTCTTGCCCGGATGGCCCCACATGTAGCCGTACAGCGCGCGCAGGTTGGCGAACTGCTGCCAGCTATCGCCGGGCATCTTGCCGATGAGCGAGCCCTTGCCGTAGACCACCTCGTCATGCGACAGCGGCAGCACGAAGTTCTCGGTGAACGCGTACCACAGCGAGAAGGTGAGGCGCGAATGATGGAACTTGCGAAACAGCGGATCCTGGCGCGCGTAGTTGAGCGTGTCGTGCATCCAGCCCATGTTCCACTTCATGCCGAAGCCCAGCCCCCCCAGATACACCGGGCGCGACACCATCGGCCACGCCGTCGATTCCTCGGCCATGGTGTGCACGTCGGGGTGGTCGCGATAGACCGACTCGTTCAGCTGGCGCAGGAAGGCGATCGCCTCCAGGTTCTCGCGGCCGCCATGGGGGTTGGGGATCCATTCGCCGGCGCTGCGTCCGTAGTCGAGATACAGCATGGAGGCGACCGCATCCACGCGCAGGCCGTCGATGTGGTAGCGCTCGAGCCAGAACAGCGCGCTCGACAGGAGGAAGGCGCGTACCTCATGGCGCCCGTAGTTGAACACGCACGAGGTCCATTCCGGGTGAAAGCCCTGGCGCGGGTCGGCGTGCTCGAACAGATGCGTCCCGTCGAAGCGCGCGAGGCCGTGCGGGTCGTTGGGAAAATGCGACGGCACCCAGTCGAGGATCACCCCCACGCCGGCCTGGTGCAGCACGTCGACGAGGAACATGAAATCCTCAGGCGCGCCGTAGCGCGCGGTCGGCGCGAAATAGCCGGTGGTCTGGTAGCCCCACGAGCCGTAGAACGGGTGCTCGGTCAGCGGCATGAACTCGACGTGCGTGAAGCCCATCTGCAGCGCATGGTCGGCGAGCAGCGGGGCGAGTTCGCGGTAGTTGTAGAGGGTGCCGTCGTCGCGCCGGCGCCACGAGCCGAGATGCACCTCGTAGATGCTGAGCGGCGCGTCGAGCGCGTTGCGCGCGGCGCGTGCGGCCATCCACTCCGCGTCGCCCCACGCGTAGTCGAACGACCACGCGCGCGAGCCGTCGTCGGGCGGCACTTCGGCGTACAGGGCGAACGGGTCGGCCTTGTCGGTGCGATGGTGGTCGGCGCCTTCGATGCGGAACTTGTACACATCGCCGCGCGCGACCTTCGCCACGAAGCCCTGCCAGATGCCCGAGCCGTCGTCGCGCACCGCGAGGCAGTCGGCGTCCTCGCGCCACGCGTTGAAGTCGCCCACCACCGACACCGCGTGCGCATTCGGCGCCCACACCGCAAAGTGCGCCCCGTCGCCTTCCAGCCGGCAGCCGAGCTTGGCGTACAGGCGCCCGTGCGCCCCTTCGCGGAAGAGGTAGACGTCGTGGTCGGTGAGACGGCCGGGGTGGGGAGCGGAGTCGGCGTCCGCCGGCGCATCAAGGTGGGTCAATGGCTGTCGCTCCTGCCATCGCGGCGGCGCTGCGGCACCGTCCGGGGCGCTGCGTCCCTGCAACCGGCGTTCCTGCCGCAGGCGCGGGCCGTTCGATGCTCCCTGGGTTTTCCGGTGCGACCGGGGCTCCGCCGTGAAGTTCAACCGCCGCGCCGGCGCCGATGGCGGGCCGCGCGCGCCCGGCGGGGCGGCACCTTTGCGCACAATCGCCGTGCTGCGGGTAGAAATTACCTGCCGGCGCGGCGCCACCGCGTGGCCGGGCGGGCCGCCGCCATCGGCATGCCGATTGCTGTGCCCGGGGTGGCGTTTGTCCTGTCGCTGGTCTTTCATGCATGCACGCACCCTGGCCTCCGTGAATCACACCCTGCCCAGCCTGTTCGAGACCGGGCGCAACTGCTGCGCAGTGGCCCACGCTGCGCGGGTCGCGCTGCTGGTCGATGGCGAAGAGTACTTCCGTGCCTTCGCGCATGCGGCCGAGCGCGCGCGCGGCAGCATCGTCATCCTGGGGTGGGACTTCAGCAGCAGCACGCGCCTGCATTTCAATGCGAAGGCCGGGCGGCACGCGCCCCCGGCCTGCCTGGGCGACTTCCTCAACTGGCTGGTGCGGCGCCGCCACGGCCTGCAGGTGTTCGTGCTCGACTGGGACTATCCCATGGTGTTCGGCGTCGACCGGGAGTTTCCGCCGATCTACGGGCTGGGCTGGAAGCCGCACCGGCACGTGCATGTGGCCTACGACAACACCCATCCGGTGAGCGGCTCGCACCACCAGAAGATCGTCCTGATCGACGATGCGATCGCTTTCGTGGGCGGGTTCGATCTCACCGACCGGCGCTGGGACACCTGCGCGCACAGTGCCGACGACGAGCGCCGCGTGGCCGGTGGCAGCCCCTATCCGCCGTTCCACGACCTGATGATGGCGGTCGACGGCGAGGCGGCGCGGGTCCTGGGCGGCATCGCGCGCTGGCGCTGGCAGGCGGCCACCGGGCACCCGCTCGCCGCGGCTGCGCAGGCGAACGATCCGTGGCCGCCCAATCTGACGCCTGCGCTCACGCACGTCGAGGTGGCGCTGGCGCGGACCCTGCCCGGATTGCCGTCGCACGAGCCGGTGCGCGAAGTCGAGCAGCTCTACCTCGACATGATCGGTGCGGCGCGCAGCCGCATCTACATCGAGAACCAGTACTTCACCGCCTACCGCATCGGCGAGGCGCTGGCGGCGCGCCTGGGCGAGCCCGACGGTCCGGAGATCGTGGTGGTGCTGCGCCTCGCCAGCCACGGCTGGCTGGAGGAGCACACCATGCACGTGCTGCGCACGCGCCTCATCCGCACCCTGCGCGAGGCCGACCGGCATGGACGCTTCGCGGTCTACTACGCGCACATCGACGGCCTGCAGGAGGGCATGTGCATCGACGTGCACTCCAAGCTGATGATCGTCGACGACGAGATCCTGCGCATCGGTTCGGCCAACGTGTGCAACCGCTCGATGGGCATGGACAGCGAATGCGACGCCGCCATCGAGGCGCGCGGCGACCCGCGCGTCGCGTCGGTGATCGCGGCGTTTCGCGAGCGCCTGCTGGGCGAGCACCTCGACGTGGCGGCCGACGAGGTGCACGCGCAGATGGCGCGCAGCGGCACCCTGCGCGGCACGATCGAGGCGCTGGCAGGCAAGCCGCGCACGCTCAAGCCGCTCGAGCACGTCGAGGAGTGGCCGGACGCGGTGATCACGCTCGCGCGCGTCGCCGATCCCGAGCGTCCCGTGTCGCTCGACCAGCTGGTCGACGAGTTCGCCCACCAGCCGGCCACCTCGACCGCGGCGTGGCGGCGCGGGCGGCTGGTGGCGATGGTGGTGGTGCTCCTGGCACTCACTGCGGTGTGGCGCTACACGCCGCTCGCCGAGGTGATCAACGCCGAGAACGTGACGGGCTGGGCGCGCGAGTTCGCCGGGCGCTGGTGGGCGCCGCTGGTGATCCTCGCGGCCTACACGCCGGCCTGCGTCGTGATGTTCCCGCGCCCGCTCATCACGCTCGGCGCGGTGATCGCGTTCGGCCCGCGCCTCGGCTTCGCGCTGGCGATGTCGGGCATCCTGATCGCGGCGCTCGTCACCTACGTGGGCGGGCGGGCGCTCCCGCGCGACACGGTGCGCCGTCTCGCCGGCGAGCAGCTTAACCAGGTGACCGAGACGCTGCGCCGGCGCAGCCTGCTGGCGATCACCGCGTTGCGCCTGGTGCCGCTCGCGCCGTTCGCGGTGGAGGGGCTGGTGGCCGGCGCGATCCATCTCGGCATGTGGCCGTTCATGCTCGGCACCTTCATCGGCATGCTGCCGGGCACGCTCGGTGCGACGGTTTTCGGCGGGCAACTGGAGACGGCGCTGCGCGACCCCTCGCAGGTGAGCTGGGTGCTGCTCGCGAGCGTGGTCGCGGTGCTGATGAGCCTCTCCCTGATCGTTCGCAGCTGGCTGCTGAGCCAGCACCGCGAACCGGCACGGCATGGCGGCGCGCATCGCTGAACTGGCGAGCTGGCGCAACCTGGACCGGGCGCTGGGGCCCGACTGCCTGCGCATCGCCTCCTACAACGTGCATCGCTGCGTGGGCGGCGACCGGCGCCTCGATGTGGCGCGCATCGCGCGCGTGATCGAGGAGACCGGCTGCGACACGATCGGGCTGCAGGAGGTCGACAGCCGCTCCGACGGGCGCCACGACTCGATGCAGCTCGATTACCTGGCGGGCGCCAGCGGCATGCAGGCGGTGGCCGGCCACACCATCGTCCGCCACGAGAGCGAGTACGGCAATGCGCTCCTCACGCGCCGGCCGGTGCTGGCGGTACGCCGCCACGTGCTCGACTTCGACGGCTGCGAACCGCGCGGCGCGCTGGAAGTGGATCTCGACGTGGCGGGGCGCCTCGTGCGGGTGGTGGTGACCCACCTCGGGCTGCGGCCCGCCGAGCGCCGCTTCCAGGTGCGGCGGATGCTGCGCCTGCTGCACGATGTTCCACCCGCGCAGGTCGTGCTGGTGCTGGGCGACATCAACGAATGGCTGCCGCTGGGGCGCCCGCTGCGCTGGCTGCACGGGATCCTCGGGCACGCGCCCGGCGAGCGCTCGTTCCCGGCCCGCTGGCCGCTGTTCGCGCTCGACCGCGTGTGGGTGCGCCCGCGTCACGCCTTGCTGGCGTTCGGCGTACACCGTTCGCCGGCGGCCCGCATCGCCTCCGATCATCTCCCGGTCAAGGCCCTCGTGGCGAGCGCCGAGCGTCACCCCGCGACCTGATCGCGCATCCTGCCGCGCGCGGCGACGGCAACGCGGTTCCCCCGCATTCGAGGGCCAGAGATGGGCTCATGGCCCAATTTGGGGGCGCGCGTGCCGCGCCGTGCGCGCAAATCCAGCGGCGGCGCAGGATCGGGCGATTCGCGCGCTGGCACGCTGCGTGCGTGATCTGCGCGATGCCCGGCATGCGTCCGGTGCCTGCCCCGCGGGAGACGAGCAACTAATTAGCGACAGGCCTTCAGGCCTGTCGCACTGAATGAATTTGGAAGGGGTTTGCATCCCCTCCCAAATTGCTACGGCTGAAACCCCGGCCTTCAGGCCGGGGTATTCAACCTCCGCACCGCCCTGAAGGGCGGGGTTTCAAACCGGAGTCAGTTTTACGATGAACGGTGGCCCTACCACCTTTGCCGGTGCCTGGCGCGGAGCCCGCCCGAGCGCCCTGGAGGCGGTCGCGCGACGCTGCGCAAGCCGTCGTCCGCCAGCCCGCACGCGCGCCGGCGCTTGGCAAGGCGTGCTGCGCTTCGCGGCCCACGTCGCGCCGCTCGCCGCCTGCTACGCTGGTAAGAACACCCGGGAGACGTGATGGTGATCAGGGACATCGAGGGCGGAATCGCGCCGGCGGCCGGACTGACCCGAGGCGGGGCGAGGCAGGCGGGTGCGTCTTTCAACCTCAGCCGCTGGTTCGGCATCGTGGCGCTGCTGTCGATCACCGCCATCTCGGCCGCGGCCGGCTACCTGATGTCGCGCTTCGTCACCGACCGCATGCTGCATCAGGAAGGGCAACTCACGATGGAGTTCGTGCAGAGCGTGGTGCTGGCCGAGAAGTCGCTGCTCGCCTACTTCTCCGATCGGACGGAAGCCGACTCGGCGCAGCTCGAAGCGGCCCTCGAACACTTTTCGCGCATGCCGGACGTGTTGCGGGCGAACGTCTACGATCGTGGACGAACCATCATCTGGTCGAGCGACCGCCTCCTCATCGGGCAGCGCTTCGCAGCCAACGACGAGCTGGACGAGGCGCTCGCCGGCAAGCTGGTGGTCCACGGCAAGGAGCACGATGAGGAGGCCAAGCCCGAACACCAGCGCCTCGCCCGGCGCGCCAACCTGTTCGCCGAGATCTACGTGCCGGTGCGCGACGAGAGCGGCGAACGGGTGATCGGCGCGATCGAGTTCTACAAGAATCCGCAGGGGCTGTTCGACGCGCTGCAGTCGCTGCGCAGCTACATCGCGGTGGGGGCTGCGCTCGCCGGCGGCTTCCTCTACCTCACGCTGTTCGGGCTGGTGCGCCGCGCGCACCTCCTGATTCGCGAACAGCAGCGGCGCCTGGTCGACAGCGAGACGCTGGCGGTGGTGGGGGAGATGAGCTCGGCGGTGGCGCATGGCATCCGCAACCCGCTCGCCGCCATTCGCAGTTCGGCCGAACTGGTACTGGAGACCGATCCGGAGATCGGACGCGAGGCGGCCGCCGACATCATCGCCGAATCGGACCGCCTCGAAGCATGGATCCGCGAACTGCTGTCATACTCCCGTCCGCTCGACGAGGAGGTCGCGGCGGTGCCGCTGGCGCCGCTCATCGGGCGCAGCATGGACGAGTTCGGGCGCGAACTGCAACGGCGCCGCATCAGCGCCGCCTTGCGTCTGTCGGACGACCTGCCCGCGGTGCGCGGCGACCCCCTGCTGCTCGGCCAGGTGCTGCACAGCCTGGTGGCCAATGCCATCGAGGCGATGCAGTACGACGGCCGTCTCGAGATCGCCTGCGAAGTCGCACACATGCGCCGGCAGGTGCTGCTCTCGATCCGTGACAACGGGCCGGGCATGAACGCGCAATTGCTGCAGCGCGTGGGCAAGCCGTTCTTCACCACCAAGGCCCAGGGGCTGGGGGTGGGGCTGGCGCTGGCGCGGCGCGTGATCGAGCGCTTCGGCGGCAGCCTGGAAATCGACAGCGCACCGGGCAAGGGTACCGTGGTGCGGGTGTTCATGCGGCCCGCCTGAGGCGGGCCGCCACAGAGGCAAGGAGTACGGGATGGGAAACGCAATCCTGGTGATCGAGGATGAGGCCATCCTCGGCAAGAACATCCGCATCTATCTCGAGCGCGCCGGGTACGACGTGCGCGTCGCGCCCGACGCCGAAGAGGGGCTCGGGCTGCTCGACGTGTTCAGGCCCGACGCGGTGGTGATGGACTTCAACCTGCCCGGCATCAACGGGCTGGAGGCGCTCGCCAAGGTGCACGCCTTCGACGCGGGCGTGCCGGTGATCATGATCACCGGCCACGGCAGCGTCGAACTGGCGGTGGAAGCGATGAAGCGCGGCGCCTACGACTTCCTCACCAAGCCGGTGGCGCTGGGCAAGCTGAAATTCCAGCTGGAGAAAGCCTTCGGCGAAAAGCAGCGCGACAGCGCGCTCGACTACTACCAGCGGCGCGAAGCGGACGCTGCCAATGTGGAAGGACTGTTCGGCGATTCACCGCCGATGCGCGCGCTCAAGCAGGCCCTGCGCCAGCTCATCGAGGCCGAGGCGCAGTTGCGCGACGTCGATGCCCCGGCGGTGCTCGTGCTGGGCGAGACGGGGACGGGCAAGGAACTGGTCGCGCGTGCCCTGCACTTCAACGGGCCGCGCCGCGACAAGCCCTTCGTGGAGCTGAACTGCGCCTCGATTCCGGCCCAGCTGCTCGAATCGGAGCTGTTCGGCTACGAACGGGGGGCGTTCACCGACGCGCGCGAGCGCAAGCTGGGCCTGGTGGAAACCGCCGACGGCGGCACCCTGTTCCTCGACGAGATCGGCGACCTCGACCTGGCCTTGCAGGCCAAGCTCCTCAAGCTGCTCGAGGAGCGCACCGTGCGCCGCATCGGCAGCCTGCGCGACCAGCGCGTCAATGTGCGCATCGTCGCCGCCACCCACCGCCCGATGGAAGCACTGGTGCGCGAGGGGCGCTTCCGCGCCGACCTGTACTTTCGGCTGCGCGTGCTGCAGCTTCACCTGCCACCGCTGCGCGAGCGCGGCCCCGACGTGCTGCGCCTGGCGCACCACTTCCTCGGGCTGCACGCCAAGCGCTACGGCAAGACGGTTCCGGTCCTGTCGGCCGGGGCCGAGCGCGCGCTGACCGAGTACTCGTGGCCGGGCAACGTGCGCGAGCTGCGCAACGTCCTCGAACAGGCGGTGCTGATGAACCTCGGGGACGCCATCGACGCGAGCCAGCTGGCGCTCTCGCCCGGCCTGAGCGAACGGCCGCAGGCGGCCGCGCCGGCCGCGCCGGCCGCGGTCGACGAGCCGTGCGCCCCCGCAGCGGGCACGCAGACCTTGGAGGAACTCGAACGGCGCGCCCTGCTCGAGGCCTTGCGCCAGACCGGCTGGAACGTCTCGCGCGCGGCGCGCATGCTGGGCGTGAGTCGCGACACGCTGCGCTATCGCATCGACAAGTTCGGCCTGCAGTCGCTCAACTGAGCGCCGGCAGACGCGCTCCCGCGGGGCGCGACAAGCGCAGCGCGGCGCGTCGCATCGGCCTCGCGGGCGCTCTTGCCCGCGCCGGCGCAATGCGGGCGCGCCGAATTCCGCCTTGCGCGAGCGGCATGCATGCTGGCGGGCCGCTCGCGCGAAGGATGCAGCCGCGGTCGATTTGCGGCACGATTCGCGCCTGTGACCCCGATCCGCGAGAGGCCGCCCGATGAACACACGCTGCGCCTGGGTGAGTGAAGACCCGCTCTACCGCGCCTATCACGATACCGAGTGGGGCGTGCCGATGCATGACGCGCGCGCCCTGTTCGAGTCCCTGGTGCTCGACGGCGCGCAGGCCGGGCTGGCGTGGATCACCGTGCTGAGGAAGCGCGAGCGCTACCGCGAAGTGTTCGACGGCTTCGACCCGGCGCGCATCGCGTGCTACGACGAGACGAAGCTCGCCGCGCTCCTCGCCGATCCCGGCATCATCCGCAACCGCGCCAAGGTCGCCGCGGCGGTGGGCAACGCGCGCGCCTGGCTGGCGCTGCAGGAGGCCGGCCTCGATCCTGCCGCGTGGCTGTGGAGCTTCGTCGACGGCCGGCCGGTGCAGAACGCGCGCCGCACGCTGGCCGACGTGCCCGCCACCAGCCCCGTCTCGGAGGCCATGAGCAAGGCGCTCAAGGCGCGCGGCTTCAAGTTCGTGGGCAGCACCATCTGCTACGCCTTCATGCAGGCGGTGGGAATGGTCAACGATCACACCGTGGACTGCTTTCGCCATCGCGCCGTCGCCGATCTCGGCGTCGCCCTGCACGCATGAGTGCCCCGCCGCGGCGTGTTCCCCCCATGCACGCGCTGGCCGCCTTCGAGGCGGCGGCGCGCCTGGGCGGCTTCGCCCCGGCCGCCGAGGAGCTGTGCGTCACCCCCAGTGCGGTGAGCCACCGCATCCGCCAGCTCGAGACGTTGCTCGGCACGGCGCTGTTCGAGCGCGCCCCCGGCGGGGTGCGCCCGACCACCGCCGGACGCCTCTACCTGGAGAACGTGCGCGAGGCCTTCGACCGGCTGGCGCAGGCGGGCGCGCTGCTGCGCCCCGAGCGCGAGCGCCTGCGCGTGTCGGTGCCGCCGACCTTCGCCCGCCAGCTGCTGATGGCGCGCCTGCCCGAGTACCTGCGGGCGCATCCCGAAGTCGAGATGGAGGTGCATCTGTCGATCCCGCTGCAGGACGTGCTCGCCGAGGCGGCCGACGTGGAAGTGCGCTGGGGGCGCGGCGACTATCCCGAGCGGGTGGTCGAAAAGCTCTTCGACGACGAGGTGCTGGCGCTCGCCGCGCCGGCGCTGGTTGCCGCGCGCGAGCTGCACTGCCCCGCCGATCTGGCCCGCGTCGCACTGCTGCGCTCGCCGCTGCTGCCGTGGCGGGCGTGGTTCGCCGCGGCCGGGCTGGAATGGCCCGAGCCCGAACGCGGGGCGGTGTTCAACGACCTAGGCATGCTCTTCGAGGTCGCTGCGGCCGGCCTCGGGGTGGCGGTGGGCACGCGGCGCCTGTCGGCCGCGTGGGTCGAGACTGGGCGCCTGGTGCCGCTCTTCGGCGTGTCGGCGGCGGCGCCGTTCACTTATTACGCGGTGACGACCCCGGCCCAGGCGCGGCGCGCGCCGGTGCGCGCGTTCGTGGACTGGCTGGCGCTGACCTTCGCCTGAGCGGCCCGTGAAAGGAACGGAAATGAACCGGCCGAATACGGGGCCGCGAGTGGCGAGCGAACGAGTGGGCGAGTGGGCCCACCTGTGGAAGCGCCGGCAGGCGCGAACGGGCGCCTCGGCGAGCGGCGACCCCTCGCGGACCGCGGTCGCGGCTCCGGTCGCGGCTCCGGTCGCGCTCGCGATCGCCGCGCGACGGGCCTCTTCCCGCGACGCCTTTCGCCCCGCACGGCAACGGAAGCGATGACGTGACCCCGGAACGCAACGACTGGCTGGTGTGGCTGTGCGCCAGCCGCACCGCGCTGTCGCTCATCTTCTGCGCCTGGGCGGGCGTGATGCCCTTCGTGCGCGAGGCGTGGGGCATGTCGGCGGCGCAGGCGGCCACCGTGCAGAGC
>Ga0214472_10007313_pt1 | contig 11557 bp, 10 predicted proteins | sample RVTome_6_FD_207662 | JGI IMG/M metagenome (GOLD analysis project Ga0214472, IMG submission 207662) | Soil microbial communities from uranium-contaminated site in the Upper Colorado River Basin, Wyoming, United States - RVT140D175 | ecosystem: Environmental > Terrestrial > Soil > Contaminated >...
CGCGCCGGCGCTGTCGGAAGTGTTCCAGGTGATCGAGCGCAATCACCTGTGGTGCACGGATCTCGAATTCCTGCGGCTTCACTACGCCATGACGCTGCGCCACTGGAGCGACCGGTTCGCGGCCAACCGCGACCGGGTCGTCGCCATGTATGACGAGCGCTTCGCGCGGATGTGGGAATTTTACCTGATCAGCGCGGAAATGATGTTCCGTACCGGCAGCCAGCTCGTATTTCACATGCAGCTGTCGCGGAAGCGCGACGCGGTCCCGATCGTGCGCGACTATACGGTTGCCATGCAGGAAGAATATCTGCGCCGCGAAGGCGAACTCGGTCTTGCGATCTGACCGGAGGCGAACTCGGACAGGCTTAACGCGACGTTACCGGAGCATTTCAAAACTGCTGGCATAATCGAACCGCAATTTAGGCCGCAAAAGGTAACCTATTCTCGGTCAGAATTGTGTGGGGCTGGCGAAAGTGCTGGGCAGTTTCCTTACCAATCAGCGGGGAAATTTCGCTCTGATTCTCGGAATCATGGCGCCGGCGCTGTTCGGTATCGTCGGTTTGGCGGTCGACTATTCAATATTCCTGTCGCAGCGCTCGCAGATGCAGGAGGCGGCCGATCTGGCGGCTCTTGCGGCGATCCGTGAAGCGTCCGTCAACGGCTGGAGCGACGCGACCGCCAACGCGGCCGTTGAAAACTTCGTGTCCTCGGCCCTGTCCGACGGCAAATATACGAGTGCGGACTATAGGGCCACGGCCGAACTCGACAGGGAAGAAAAGCGCATACGGGTCAGCGTCGCGCAGGACGGCCACGGCTATTTCCTGATGGGACTGTATCTGCAACACCCGCAGATCGAGGTGATTTCGGAAGCGTCGCTGGCGAGCGCCACCAATATTTGCGTGCTTGCCACGGAAACGCAGGGCGGTGGCGCAATCGAATTGGCGAAGAAGTCAGCGATCGTCGCGAACAATTGCAGCGTCATCGCCAATTCAACCGATCCCAAGGCGATCGATGTAGATTTCGGCTCCGGCATTCGCGCGCAATCGATCTGCACATCGGGCGGCTGGAATGGGACAAGCAACAGCTTCAGTCCGATACCGATCGTCGATTGCCCGCAGGTTGATGATCCATTGAAGGATCGCAATCCGCCGGCCGTCGGCAAATGCAATTTCAAAAATATCAAGATCAAGTTCGCCGCGGTCCTTGTACCCGGCACCTACTGCGGCGGAATTTCGATTTCCGGCAATGCCGTCGTGACGATGCTGCCGGGCGTCTATGTGATCAAGGACGGCGACCTCGAGCTTACTGACAATTCGACGCTGATCGGCGTCAATGTCGGGTTTTACGTGACCGGCACAACCGCAAAAATACGGTTCGACAACAGCTCGAATGTGAGCCTGACGGCGCCGAAGAAAGGCCCGCTTGCCGGGATCCTCGTATTCGAGGACCGCAATTCGCCGACCGACAGGATCTTCGAAATCTCGAGCAAGGACGCAAGAAAACTGGTCGGCACCATCTACCTGCCCAAGGGAATCCTGCGCGTGCGCGGGCAAAGCAGGTTTGCCGACTTGTCGGACTGGACCGCGATCATCGCGCGCGAAATCCTGGTCGAGCAGGGACCGGAAATCCGGCTCAATTCCAACTACGCCAGTTCGGACATTCCGGTGCCCGAAGGAATCGCCGGCAAGACCGGGCATGCCTATTTGACGAGGTAACGAGGGCCCCGCAGACGGGTCAGCGTGGCCATTGGAAATCCGGTTTCGCCTATCGCGCCACATTGCGCTATCATTGGCAAAGATTCGCGTTCCAATGGCGGCCATGCGTCAATATCTCGATCTGCTTCAGGATGTTCTGGAACACGGCGTCGATCGCGGCGACCGGACGGGTACCGGCACGCGCGCCGTGTTCGGGCGGCAAATTCGCTTCGATCTCGATGCCGGCTTTCCCGCGCTGACCACCAAGAAGCTGCATTGGAAGTCGATCGTCGTCGAACTTCTGTGGTTCCTGCGCGGGGATACCAACATTGATTTCCTGCACGAACACGGCGTCACGATCTGGGACGAATGGGCTGATGAGAACGGCGCACTCGGTCCGGTCTACGGTAAGCAGTGGCGCTCGTGGCCGGACGGCCGCGGCGGCGCGATCGACCAGATGGCGCGCCTGGTGGAGGGAATCAAAACCAATCCGAGTTCACGACGACACATCGTTTCGGCGTGGAACCCGGCGGAAGTCGACGAAATGGCCCTGCCGCCCTGCCATTGCCTTTTCCAGTTCCATGTCGCCGCAGGCAAGCTTTCCTGCCAGATGTACCAGCGTTCCGCCGACATTTTCCTCGGGGTGCCATTCAACATCGCATCCTATGCGCTGCTGACGCACATGCTGGCGCAGGCGACGGGTCTGAAGGCGGGCGAATTCGTCCTGACGCTCGGCGACACGCATCTCTATCACAACCACTTCGAGCAGGCGCGCCGGCAGCTCGGCCGCGAGCCGGGGCGCTTGCCGCGTCTGCGCCTCAACGCGAACGTGCGTGACCTGTTTTCGTTCAGGCTTGAAGACATACAACTCGAAAACTATGTCGCCGAGCCGACCATCAAGGCGCCGATCGCGGTTTGAGCCGGACGCGCTGCAGCCCCCGCGTCCATCGCCGGCAGGAGCGACGCGAATCCGGTATTTCGCGTCCGACGCGATCGAACGCTCAGTGCCCTGGCAGGGAGCGCAATATTGAATGAGATCGTCCTAATCGCGGCAGTGGCGCAAAACGGCGTAATCGGCAGCCGCGGTGGTTTGCCCTGGCGCCTGCCAACCGATCTCAAGCGGTTCAAGTCGCTGACAATGGGAAAGCCGATCGTGATGGGCCGCAAGACTTGCGAATCGATCGGCCGGCCGTTGCCCGGGCGCATGAACATCGCGATTAGCCGAAACCCCGATTTCTCCGCGCGAGGAGTCGATGTGGCGGCGAGCCTCGAAGAGGCGTTGCAGCTTGCCGAAGTGAGCGTGCGCGGTCGTGCGGCGGACACGCAAATCTGCGTTATCGGCGGCGAAGAAATCTATCGTCAGGCGCTGCCCATTGCCGACCGGCTCGAAATCGCGCATGTACTAGCGGAAGTTGATGGCGATGCGCGGTTTCCGGAAATCGATCCGGCTGTATGGGAGATATCAGCCGAAGAACCGGTCACTCAGGCCATGGGCGATTCTGCTCCGATTCGGTTCGTGACATACCGTCGCCGGGCCGGTTCGGGTAGTTCGGTTGCGGGTAGCCGTTGAATCTCGCCCGCGCGATGCCTATAACCCGATGAATACCGCGATTTATGCGGTCCTGGATGCACGAGGGTATCCAGGTCAAACAATTCCGACAAATCAAGGAAAAAGCATGCCGTGGAGCAATCAGAGCGGCGGTCCATGGGGCGGTGGCGGCAATCCCGGCGGACCTTGGGGGCAAGGGCCTTCCGGACCGCGCGGCGGCGGAACTCCGCCTGATCTTGAGGAAATCATCCGGCGCGGGCAGGACCGGCTTCGCCAGGCATTGCCCGGCGGGCAAAGTCCTAGAGCGATGTGGCTGGTCGTTGGCGTCGCGCTGGTCATTTTGTGGCTGTTCAAGGCGGTCTACACCGTCCAGCCGGATGAACGCGGCGTCGAATTGCGCTTTGGCGTGCCCAAGGACGAATTGTCGATGCCCGGCATCCACACGGTATTGTGGCCTATCGAAACCGTCGAGTTCGCCTCGATCGTCGAGCGACAGGTATCGATCGGCTCGAGTTCGCGCGCCGGCAGCGCCGGCGCCAGCTTGCGAACCGGGGCAGCCGACGCCGGCCTGATGCTGTCGGGCGACCAGAACATCGTCGATATCACCTTCGCGGTGCTCTATTCGGTCATCGATCCGAAGGCCTATCTTTTCAAAGTCGCCAACGCTGACGACGTGGTACGGCAAGTCGCCGAGAGCGCGATGCGCGAAGTTGTCGGCCGCCGACCGGCACAGGACGTTTTCCGCGACAAGCGGCAGGAAATCGCCAACGACGTGCGGCAGATCATCCAGACAATTCTCGACGAGTATGAAGCCGGCGTCCAGGTAAACACGGTGTCGATCGAAAACGCGGCGCCGCCGCGTCCGGTCGCCGATGCCTTCGACGAAGTGCAACGTGCCGAACAGGACGAAGACCGGTTCGTTGAGGAATCCAACCAGTACTCCAACCAGAAGCTCGGCGCGGCCCGCGGCCAAGCGGCGCAAGTCACCGAGGCCGCCGCCGCCTACAAGGACCGCATCGTCAAGGAAGCGGAGGGCGAGGCGCAGCGCTTCATCTCGGTCTATCAGGAATACTCCAAGGCGCCGGAAGTCACCCGCAAACGTCTTTTCCTTGAAACGATGGAAACCGTGCTCCGAGATTCGTCCAAGGTGATCATCGAGCAGAGCGCTGGCCAGGGTGTGGTGCCCTACCTGCCGCTGCCCGAGATCGATGCGCGGCGCAATGACAACAAGGGAGCAAGCCAGTAATGTTTGCGAACCGCTTTCCGCTTATCGCGGCCGTGATCGCAGTCGCGGCTTTCCTGCTGTACAGTTCGATTTATGTGGTCAACGAGCGCGAACAGGCGATCGTGCTGCGCTTCGGCGAAATCCAGGACGTCAAGAAGCAACCGGGCATCTATTTCAAGGCGCCGCTGGCCTTTGCCGGCATCGATAACGTCCAGATCATCGAAGACCGCAAACTGACCCTCGATCTCGAAGATATCCGCGTGCAGGTGTCGGGCGGCAAGTTCTACGAAGTCGACGCCTTTGTCATCTACCATATCGAGGATGGCAGGCTGTTTCGCTCGACGGTGTCGGGCGATCTGCTGGCGGCTGAGCAGCGATTGCGCACGCGTCTCGATTCGGCGTTGCGCGGCGTCTACGGCCAGCGCGGCTTCGAGGCGGCATTATCGGTGGAACGCGTTTCGATGATGCGCGAGGTGCGCGATCAGCTTCGTCCCGATGCTGTGTCGCTCGGCCTCGAAATCGATGACGTGCGCATCCGCCGAACCGATCTGACCAAGGAAGTGTCGGACCAGACGTTCGAGCGGATGAAGGCCGAGCGCCTGGCGGTTGCCGAGCTCATCCGGGCGCGCGGTCGCGAGGCGGCACAGCGAATTCGGGCGCGGGCCGATCGCGAAGTCGTCGAAATCGTCGCCAGCGCGCAACGCGAATCTGAAATCCTGCGCGGCGAGGGCGAAGGCGAGCGCAACCGCATCTTCGCGGAAGCGTTCAATCGCGATACGGGGTTCTTCGAATTCTACCGCTCGATGGCAGCTTATCGGTTGGCGCTGGAAAATACCGGAACGACCATGGTATTGTCGCCGGAATCCGATTTTTTCCGGTATTTCCGCGATCCGGCCGGCACGGCCAAGCCCGGGCAATAGGTTCTAAAGTCCGGTGGCGGATTTGCTCGTCGCCTTCGGGCTGTTTCTCGTGATCGAAGGCCTGGCTTATGCGGCGTTTCCGGGAGCGGTAAAATCCGTTGCTCGCCAAATTCCGGAAATGAGTGACCAGTCGCTTCGAAATTTCGGCGTAATCGCCATGTTGATCGGCGTCGGAATCGTCTGGTGGATTCGATCCTAGAACGTGATCGCGATGCCGAAGAAGTGGCTTTTCCCAATTTCGGGATTTCGGGTAAGACCGAAACCCCGGTGCAAAATGTGACATGAGGTCCGTCGTCATGAATGCCCCGTCCGTCCTGAACGTCTTTGCGCGGCCGGTGGCCGCAGCGCTGATCGCCGTTTCAATCACCCTTTTGCCGCCCGCAGCGATGCCGGCGCGGGCGCAAGGCCCGGCCTCGGTTGCCGATCTTGCCGAAAAGCTGCTTGGAACGGTCGTCAACATTTCGACCACGCAGAAGGTGACCGACGACCGGTCGCGCTCGCAGGGGCCACGTGCCCCGGAAGGCAGCCCGTTCCAGGAATTTTTCGACGAGTTGTTTCCGGAGCGCAGGGACGAGGGCGGCGAAAACGAACGCGGACCACGTTCGGCGCAGTCGCAGGGGTCGGGTTTCGTCATCGACGCTTCGGGGCTGATCGTCACCAACAATCACGTCATTGCCGATGCCGACGAAATCATCGCCAATTTCACCGACGGCCGGAAGCTGAAGGCGGAACTGATCGGCAGGGATGCGAAAACCGATCTTGCGGTGTTGCGCGTCAACAGCGTGACGCCGCTCAATGCAGTCGGCTTCGGCGATTCCGACAAGGCGCGGGTCGGCGATTGGGTCATGGCGATCGGCAACCCGTTCGGTTTCGGGCGCTCGGTAACCATCGGGATTGTCTCGGCAATCGGCCGCGACATCAATTCCGGCCCGTACGACAACTACATCCAGACCGACGCCGCCATCAACAAGGGCAACTCGGGTGGGCCATTGTTCAACATGGACGGCGAAGTCATCGGCATCAACACTGCAATCATTTCTCCGTCCGGCGGCTCGATCGGTCTCGGATTCTCGATTCCGGCCAATCTCGCCAGGGGCGTCGTCGAGCAGCTTGTCCAGTTCGGCGAAACCCGCCGTGGCTGGCTTGGCGTACAAATCGTTACCGTGACCGAGGAAATCGCCGAATCGCTCGGGCTCGACCGTGCGCGCGGCGCCCTGATCGGCGATGTCGTCAAGGGCGGCCCGGCGGAAACCGCCGGTATCAAGGCCGGCGATGTCGTCCTGAGCTTCAACGGCCGGGATATTCCGGAAATGCGCGATCTGCCGAAGATCGTCGCCGACACCGCTGTCGGCAGCGAGGTCGATGTCGTCGTGTTGCGCAAGAGTGAGCAGCAGACATTGCGGGTGACAGTCGGCCGGCTCGAGGACGGCGAAAAGCAGCTCGCTTCGGTGGACACCAAGGAGGCGCCGCAAGCCGAGGATGCCAAGCCGATGCTCGGCCTCACGCTGAAGGCGCTCGACGATGTGGCTCGCGCCGAGCAGGAGATCGCCGCCGAGATCAAGGGCGTGCTCGTAACCGAGGTGCTGGCCGGGAGCCAGGCCGAGGAGAAGGGTATCAAGCCCGGTGAGGTGATCGTCGAAATCGGCCAGGAAGCAGTATCGACGCCGCAGGAGGCCAGCGATAGGATCGATTTGCTGAAGAAGGAAGGCCGCAAGAGCGCACTTGTCATGGTCTCGTCGAAGACCGGAGACATCCGCTTCGTCGTGCTGCGGATCGAGGGCTAGATTTCCTCAGCGACAATTCGAAAGCCAGTCTGTCCGCTCGATCACGTAAGTGACGTGCCGCTTCAGGCGCGGGTGCGTGGCGGATACTCGCGGATGGTCGAAATCCAGGTCCGGCCGGCGTAGCATGCCGATTCGTTCCATCACCGCCGTGGAGCGACGGTTGCCGTCGACCGCGAAGGAAACGATGCGCGGCAGCTTCAGGTCTTCGAAACCGAAACGCAACCACTCGCGCGCGGCTTCCGTGGCATAGCCCTTGCCCCAGTATTCCGGCAATAGCCGCCAGCCGATCTCGATTTCATCGGGCGCGAAAAGCGGTTCGAGCCGGCATTGCACGATGCCGCAAAAACCGAGGCTATCGCCGCCTGTCCTGCGTTCGACCGCGGCAAACCCGTATCCCTGTTGCTCGATCGCGGCCGCCAGCTTTTTGCGAAGCTCCTCCGCCTCGCTGAAGTTGCGGCGGAAAGGAAAGAATTCCATCACGCGTTCTTCGCTGTTCAGGCGATGGAACATGACGGCATCGCGATCCGACCAGTTGCGGAGCAACAGCCTTTCCGTTTCCAGCAGACCCGAGCTCACTTGCGAAACTCCGACTGCCGATAGCCTTGCAGGTACAGGAGCGCGGTCAGGTCGCCATGGTCGATGCGAAATCTGGCGCATGCAGCGACCGATGGCTTGGCGTGAAGGGCGACGCCAGTGCCGGCAAGCGAAAGCATATCGAGGTCGTTGGCGCCATCGCCAACTGCAATGAAATCGCCGGGCTGGAGTTGTCGCTGCCGGCAAATGCGCAGCAGCGCCTGCACCTTTGCTTCGCGACCGAGGATCGGCTCGCGGACGGCGCCCGCGAGAATGCCGTTGCGCTCCACCAATTCGTTGGCGCTGTGCTCGTCGAAACCGATTTTCTCGGCGATCGGGCGCGTGAAACGGGTGAATCCGCCGGAAACCAGCGCGCAGTAGGCGCCGTTGGCGCGCATCGTCGCGACCAGAGTGCGCGCGCCTTTCGCCAGCCGGATGCGCTCGGCCAGGACACGTTCGATCACGGCGACCGGCAGGCCTTTCAGCAAGCCCACGCGCTCGCGCAATGCACCTTCGAACTCGATCTCGCCGTTCATGGCCCGCGCGGTTATCGCGGCGACACGTTCGCCGAAGCCGGCCTCCGCAGCAAGTTCGTCGATGCATTCCTGGTCGATCATGGTCGAATCCATGTCGGCGATGAGCGCCCGCTTCCTGCGGCTTTCGGCGCGCTGGAACGCCAGGTCGATCGGCCGGTCGCCGATCGCCGAGCGCAGTTCGGTCTTATGGGCTTCGACGGGCTTGCCTTCGTCCAGGGCGATGTCGCAGGCTGCGTTCAACGCCAGCCAATCCGGCGCGTGGGCGCCGGGCGGCAGGATACCTGCGACAAAACCGGGTTCGAGCGCGCCGCTGGCGGGATCGGCGACAAGGGTGGCGATGAGGGGCATGGACCAGACAAAAATCCTGCTCGAACGTATTGGCCGGGAGCGCCCCGAAGCCGTGCTGATAGCCGGGCCAACCGCGAGCGGCAAGAGCGTGCTTGCCCTTGAGGTTGCGCGCCTGCATGGCGGTGCGGTCGTCAATTGCGATTCGATGCAAGTCTATCGCGAATTGCGGATCGTGACAGCCCGGCCGGACGCGGCCGATCTCGCCGTCGCGCCGCACCATCTTTACGGCCATGTCCCGGCTGCCATCGCCTATTCGGCAGCCGCTTATGTCGGCGAAGCGGCGACGGTGCTCCGCCGTTTGCGCAAGGAAAGCAGATTGGCGGTCGTCGTTGGCGGAACCGGACTCTATTTCCGCGCGCTCGAAGGCGGCCTGTCGCCAATGCCGGATATCGATCCGGCGATACGGGCCAAGTGGCGGGCGCTTGCCGACGAGCAACCCGAGCGCCTCCATGGGGAACTGGCGCGGCGCGATCCGGCTGCGGCAGCGCGGCTGCTGCCCGGCGACCGGCAACGCCTGGTGCGCGCCTTGGAAGTAATCGCGAGCACCGGCCGGTCGATCCTCGATCTGCAATCGCGGTCAAGCGGAAGAAACCTGCTTGCCGGCATGAAGCTTGTTCGCATCCTCATCGATCCGCCACGGCCGCTGCTGCGCCAGCGCATCGAAAAACGGTTCGACCGGATGTTAGCTTCGGGCGCGCTAGGCGAAGTTGCCGCCTTGGCTGCACTCGCATTGCCGGACGCATTGCCGGCGATGCGGGCGATCGGGGTTCGCGAAATCGCGGCCCATCTTGGCGGGCGCATAACGCTCGATGAAGCGCGCCAGCGCGGAATCGACGCAACCGCCCAGTATGCGAAGCGGCAGTCGACTTGGTTCCGCAATCAGCTGACGAGTGATTGGCTTTCCTTCTTCCCTTGATTGCATCCCAGGTGAATACAACTGTTAACTGATTTTCCATGTCTGTTTGCTAGTCTGGCGCGGAATACCGGCTGGTAAACCAGAGGAATGGGCAGTGATTTTTCGCTCCGGTTCTGCGCGCGTCGACCTGTTTGTGGTCGCCGACGCCGTTCTGATCTCGCTTGCATGCATGCTTGTGATTTTCGCCTATCGCGAGATTTCGGCTACGCCAGCGCGAAATGCGCAGTTGCTTGCCGAGGCGATTGGAGGCGTGGCGATGGTTGGCGACGTCGGGGCAGCCGGGCGTCCGGAAACCCGCGCCGAATTGCAGCGCAGGATCGAACAGCCGGTCCTGCGCGCGCAGGAAGCCGGCATCACCATCCAGACCGCGTTCTATAGCGAAATTCCCGGGCTGAGCGAGAACGGCGAAAGCTTCAGCGACTTCCTGAAAGGCGCCTGGGATTATTATCAATCCGGCGGCGGGTCGGCCCCGATCAGCGCGGCCGGTACCGTCAATGGCGCGCAGGTGCATCGGACGATCTACCCGGTATTCGCTGCCGGTGACTGCAGCGATTGCGTCTCCGGCACGGCAAGCTTTCGCAATGGCGACCTCGTCGGCGTTCGCGAATTCCGGGTGCCGCGCTCCAGCGCGTTCACGCAGACGATCCGCCAGCTTCTGTACGCAATCGCGATTCTGGCGACGGCGCTGATGTGCGTGCTCGGCATCATTTTTCCGGTATTGAGGCGCAGCCGCGAGGACGGAGTGCGAATGCAGAGCCTGACATCCGACCTGGAACGCGAGGTCAAGACAGACCCGCTGACCCGACTTTACAATCGCCGCCACTTCGACAAGGCGCTGCAGGCTTACTTCGCGGAGTTCAACAAGATCAACAGCCCGGTTAGCCTGCTGTTGTTCGATATCGACCACTTCAAGCAGATCAACGATTCCTACGGCCATGACGTGGGCGACACCGTGCTGAAGGAAATCGCCGACAAGTTGCGGCACATCACGCGCAATCACGATGTTGCAGCCCGCATCGGCGGCGACGAATTCGCGGTGATCACGCCCTATCTCAGCGACCGCGATCTTCTGTCGGTGGCGGAGCGCTACCGCCGCGAAGTCAACGATTTGCGAATCCTGGTCGGCTCGGCGGTGTTGCGTCCGACGATCTCGGTGGGCGTGGCAACCGGCGGCACGGAGCCTGCCGCCCTGTTCAAGGCTGCTGATGACCGGCTCTATGACGCCAAGAACAGCGGTCGCAACCGGATTGCGGCCTGATCGGGCCGTGATAACGGTTGACGGCAATGGCGCCAGCGCATAGTTTGCCGCCCGAAAACACGGGCAGAAGCGAGGCCTTGCGCATGTTCGGCGCAATTCTTGTGGTGATTAGGCGCACACGCGTGACGGGTTGATTGCCCGCCGCTTGCAGCAGCGTGTGCGCGAAACAAGGCTCCGGAAGGGGCCTTTTTTATTGCCCGAAGCGAAAATGCGAAGTTGGACTTGCAGTTGAATCCGATCGGCGGGAAACGCAAATGAGCAGGAAGACGCAGATGACCGGCGCCCAGATGGTGCTGGAAGCCTTCGCCGAGAACGGCGCGGACACGATTTTCGGCTATCCGGGCGGCGCCGTGCTGCCAATCTATGACGAAATCTTCCAGCAGGAGAAAATCCGCCATGTCCTCGTGCGCCACGAGCAAGGCGCGGGGCACGCGGCGGAAGGCTATGCCCGTTCGACCGGGCGGCCGGGGGTTGTCCTGGTCACGTCCGGACCGGGCGCGACCAACATGGTGACGCCGCTGCAGGACGCATTGATGGATTCGATCCCGATTGTTTGCATCACGGGGCAGGTGCCGACCCCGTTGATCGGCACGGACGCATTCCAGGAAGCCGATACCGTCGGCATCACCCGGGCGTGCACCAAACACAACTGGCTGGTCCGCTCGATCGACGAACTCGCCTATGTCCTGCACGAGGCGTTCTACGTTGCCATGCACGGGCGACCGGGACCGGTGCTGGTCGACGTTCCGAAGGA
>Ga0214472_10007314_pt1 | contig 11557 bp, 14 predicted proteins | sample RVTome_6_FD_207662 | JGI IMG/M metagenome (GOLD analysis project Ga0214472, IMG submission 207662) | Soil microbial communities from uranium-contaminated site in the Upper Colorado River Basin, Wyoming, United States - RVT140D175 | ecosystem: Environmental > Terrestrial > Soil > Contaminated >...
AAAGCCTCTTCCACGGTCGGTAGACGCCAATCAGAGTAACCCGCTAAAGATTCTTTATTGGCCTGTTTGACATTCGCACTCATTTTGCGAATGGACGTGATATCAAACCCTTGTCTTTGCCACATTATACCGCTTGCCAAATCCGTTACCGTCAGCCCGTCCCTATTGTCAACCAGACAGCTTTGAAACTCCCCGTGGAGATTCAGTTTCGCGTCATAAAAATTGTTCGCTTTGACAATGGACGACAGGTCATCTTCAACAAGAAGGGCGGGCTCACTTCGAAAGCGCACCGCGGCAGCCGGAGCGTTCCTCTCGCCGCGAGCGGGCAGCCCCGCATTCATGTCTTCAACCGCAGGCGCGTATTTCACCGGTATCACCTTCGAGCCGTCTTGCGCCTCCAGGACATTATCAAGCAGCCACTGCTTGACCTCCTCATTAATCGAAAAACTTTTGTCCAGACCGATTTTCTTCCCCTGGGATGCTACGCAGGAATCGATCATCTCCTGCGGCGCATCAATTTCCGCGGTAACCCGGGCAAACTTTACTCCTCTTTCCATGAGACAGAGTCTCGCCGGTTCTTGCCAATTATCGATATAAAAGTAATAGTACCGTTCATCGAGGCTTCGAATCCACAGCCGGCTGCCCCAACTCTCGAACATGGTGAATGTCAGTTCCGGAGTTATTTCCCAATCGATTGCATCCATGCCTGGGACACCAAGTTTTTCAAAAAAACTCATTAAAAACCTCCATTATTTTGTGAAATCCAATGGACAAGATAAGAGATAAGCAGCATGAGAGAGGGGCTTCCTCCTCATATACCGCAATGGCACTCAGTTCAGCCCCCCCTTGAGGGGGATAAAAGCAGACGAGCTGCTCAACTCAGCTATATATGTTTGGACTGTTCTATCCGCTGCAAAGCTTGCGCGGCACACTGCCCGACAGTAACCGTTGAAAAGCGGCCCTGTTCATAAAAACGGACTTCAGCGGCATCGTTGAGCAAGGCGCGTATTTTTTCTTCACTCTCCTGAGCCCATAAGTTTCCTGAAGCCCAGGAAGCTAACCCTCGCACCGCGGCATCCTTCGAATCAAGGTAGGGGAGCAGGTGAACAACCGCATTTTTTTCAAGGAGAAGGATCCGGCGTTTCTGAGCTGCGCGACCGACGCCCCACATCAAGCCTCTCTGCAACTCCTCAAGCTCCAGGAAGAACCCCTCTTCCCGCATATAAGAAACCAACATGTGAATATACTCTTGGGCTAATCTTTCGTGGCATGCCACACTTTCGGCAAATGCCTCCGGGACCCCCCAGCCGATACCACCCGATTCATCATTCAGCATCCACATAAAACGCCGCATGACAATCCGGGCTCTCTCCATATCCTCATCCGCCAGCCTGGCCATAACATGACCGAAAACACTGATCGCCAGCCATCTCACCTTCTCCCTGCTGCTGCACAAGCAGGAAAAAAGTCCATGAACCATCGCCTGGGCGGAATGTTGATCTGAAAATTTCAGGAGTTCATCCAACGGCAATTCCCCAAGTTTTCGCGATACTTCCTTTTTCAGCCCACGTCCACTTGCAGCCATTTTCACTCTTCCCAACATATGCAGTCAAGGGGGCAGTTTTTTATGGCTTCATCCACTTGATCAACCGGATAGGTATCCTTCTCGACCACCTCGACAAATCCGGTATTCTCGTTGATTTTGAACACCTCCGGACATGTTTCGATACAACCGCCGCATACATTGCACATGCCAATATCAACTACTGGGTGTTTCATATAGTTTTCCTTTGTTTTAATCGGGTCCCGAATTTCCTCATCGCAGTTTGCCGGAAAAACCGCCCGTGATCCAGAAAGGTCTTTTATACCGCAAGGGCACTCAGTTCAGTCCCCTCTTGAGGGGGATAAAAGCAGACGAGCTGCTCAACTCAGCTTTATAACGCTCCATGAATGGTGTCACTTACCCATTTCTTCAACGGCAGATTGAGGGCATGCACCCCAACGCCGGGATGATAACCGTCTTCTTCAACTGCCTCCTGAAATAACTCTTGCGGCACCGCGATGCTTGCAATCTCCTCAGCACCTGCCATAGACCTGCGGATCAGAGTAACCTGGGGATCCAACCAGTCGTAGACGACAAAATAATAAGACTCCTGGTCGTTGCTGCTGACGAAATCGTTGCCGCGAATCCACCCCGTGCCCCATTCCAGATACATTTCAATCGCCTTTTCAGGGGTCATTGTCCAATCAATCAAATTAACAAGCTTTCTGTTGTCTTTCAGTTCACCGAGCGTCATCATCGCAAACCTCCGCGGTCCACTTACCTTTTAGTTGGTGGGTTTCCTTCTCCCTTTGCGCCTCCATCCTTATCTTATAGGCGCAATCACCTAGAATCCCGTATAGAAGGCGACAGCCATCGTCGTTGGCTGAAGCATTCCCCTCATCCGCCAGAATTATCATTTGCCGAGCTAAAGAAAAAACCTCTTGTATGAGCGCATTTGAACATTTCATGTCCATTGTACAGTTCAAGATATGGGCCAATCAGTGAATTTTTCTTGTGAAAGTCCTTTTCGCCCTTTAAATAAGGCGCTGAGGCGCCTTATTTAAGAATAAAAGCAGATACGCTTGGAGAAAAAGTGTCTCATTTCGACCAAACAGAAACACTTAAGAAGTAAAACAGAGAGAAAAGAAGAGGGTGAGACAGAAATAACTATTTGTATTTAAATAAAATATTTAGCGAGACATGCGTATCGATACAGTTGAGACATAATGAGACGCCAGACCTATCCAAAAGCAACATCGAGCACCATCATAGTCGAAAAACCGACCATAGTAGCCATTGTCACAACATCTATGTTCTCGCTGAGACGCTGCGACTCCGGGATGAGCTCTTCAACGACAACAAAGATCATCGCTCCGGCCGCAAAACACAGGGCGTAGGGAAGAAGTTCCTGCATATACAGGACAAATGCCGCGCCGATGACTCCAGCCACAGGTTCAACAAAACCGGACAGCTGGCCCAGGAAAAAACTTTTCCCCTTAGAGAGACCTTCTCTTCTGAGCGGCAATGAAACTGCTGCCCCTTCCGGAAAGTTTTGCAAGCCTATTCCCATTGCAAGGGCTATTGCGCCGCCCATTGTTGCTGCGGGCAAATCAGCGGCAACCGCCCCAAAGGCAACACCGACCGCCAGGCCTTCCGGAATATTATGCAGTGTTATGGCCAGGACGAGAAGCGTTGAGCGCCTCCATGATGTTTTAATCCCCTCACTCTGACTCAACTCTTTACCCAAATGAAGGTGGGGGAGAAATATATCGATTCCCCGCATAAATATTCCCCCAACCATAAAGCCTACGGCAGCCACTCCCCAGGAAACCATGCCAAGATTGTCGGCCATCTCAATACCCGGCGCCAGCAGGGACCAGAAACTCGCGGCAATCATGACGCCGGCCGCAAACCCGAGCATACAATCCATGAGTCGCCTGTTCTCATGTTTGGTGATAAACACAAGGGCCGCGCCAAGCGCGGTAACAAACCAGGTAAAACAGGTGGCAAACAGCGCCTGTATAATGGGGGGCATCTCTTTAAACCATTCCATAATCAGCCTTACAAAATATTTCTCCTCTATTCGGGTAGTTCGAATCCTTGCGCATTTTAATTATTCGGTGTCTCTCAATTCTTCCGGCTTAACAACATTATGAAAAAACTCCATGTTCAAACAGGATTTTCACCCCTATTCCGACGAGCACAAAACCGCCGATTACTTCCGAAACCGGGCCAAGTCTTGACTTTGATCCCGCAAAATGGCCGAGATGAATCCCTACCGTTGTAAAAAGAGTAGCCACAACTCCAATAATGGCAGCCGGAAACCAAATACTCAAGTCCAAAAGTGAAAAGCTTAAACCGACCGCCAACGCGTCAATGCTTGTCGCCACGGAGAGCATCACCATGGTTTTCCCCCTTGTCGGGTCGGCAATTTCCCTCTCCTCATCACCGGACTCAAGCGCCTCGACCATCATTCTGCCGCCGACAAAGGCAAGAAGGGCAAAAGCGAGCCAGTGATCTATTTTTTCAATATAACCCTGAATCGTTAATCCGGCCAGCCAGCCCAAAACGTTCATCCCGGCCTGAAAGAATCCGAAATGCCAGGCCAGTCTGAATGTATGGCGAAAGCCTACATTCGGGAGCACCGCCCCGCTTGCCATTGCTACCGCGAACGCATCAACCGCCAGGGCAAGCGCTATTACCAGTATCGTTGAAAAATCCAAAGAAACACCCAAAAATTGATTTCAAAGTACTTCGTCTGCAAGTGAAAATAAAGAAATTCGCATCAAGAATGAATAGTCAAAACTTCATCCCATTTTCCCAACCGATCCATGTTTTAAATCATCCCAGGAGTCTGTCGGAGTAGAAGACATTTCAGCACAAAAAGGAACATTTTTTGGCCTTGACAATAAATTGTTTTTTGTGAGAACATATTTTTATAATTAATGCGTCCAGGCACCTGTGCCAAACAAAAATATGAAGAAAAAAATCTCAGGAGACCGGATCGCTGCTGGATTGTAAGAGCCCGATCATTTAATACTCACAACGGGAGGAATGCACAATGGAAGATATATGCTGCAGCCTTAAGGTCGGCCAGAGTGTGCCCGACTTTGAACTTGATACCTTTGACCCCAAGGGCAGGTGTTTCGGGAAAATATCCCTGGAAAAATTAAAACAAGCCGGGAAATGGACGGTCATGTTTTTTTATCCGGCCGATTTCACTTTTGTCTGAGCGACAGAATTCACTGCTCTGGCAGAGCAGTACGACAGCTTTACCGCCCTCGGCGCTGAAATTATCACCGTCAGCACGGATACGCAATTTGTCCACTTGGCGTGGCAACAGAAGGAGCGCTCCCTTGAAAAAGTTCGATTTCCGATGGGTGCCGACCCAACCGGCAATGTCTCACGAATGTTCGGGATATATGACGATTGCAGCGGTCTTGACCTGCGCGGCTCTTTTATAATAAGTCCGGAGGGTGTTTTGTTAAATTCAGAAGTCAATTTCTACAATCTGGGCAGAAATATAGATGAACTTCTACGGCGGGTCAAAGCAAACATCTACCTGCAAAAGCACAAGGATCAAGGCTGCCCGGCCCAATGGAAAGACGAGGGCGATAAAACCCTGACGCCGAGCCCCGAGCTCATTGGCTTGGTTTTCGAGGCCATGCGCTGAACCCCCGATCTCAACCGGAAAGGTGTTCGAAAAAATAAACTATTGTTAATGCTGCTACCAAGAGCCTCGGGATTCTTGACTACCGGGCCTCTTTTTCAAACCACAGAAAGCGGAGAAATCATCCATGTCGACAATCAGCTGCGTACAAGCGCGGGAAATTCTTGATTCCCGCGGGAACCCCACAGTAGAGGCGGAAGTAATTTTAGAAAACTGCATTGTTGGACGGGCCTGTGTCCCCAGCGGCGCATCCACCGGCGAGAGGGAAGCGCTTGAACTTCGCGACGGAGACCAAAAACGCTACCATGGCAAAGGTGTTCTGACTGCTGTTAATCATATCAACAACACCATTGCCGGTGAGTTGTTCGGCTGGGACCCTTTTGACCAGGCCGGCCTGGACCACCTTCTCATTGAACTCGACGGGACCGAGTCAAAAGAAAGACTCGGGGCCAACGCAATTCTTGCCGTTTCTTTGGCCAACGCCAAAGCTGCCGCCCTGCACGCTGGCCTGCCGCTCTACCGGTATATCGGCGGCGCAAACGCACGCTCCCTCCCTGTGCCGATGATGAACATCTTAAACGGCGGAGAACATGCCGACAATAATGTTGATATTCAAGAGTTTATGATTATGCCGGTCGGCGCTGCCAATTTTCGCGAGGCTTTACGCATGGGGGCGGAGATTTTTCATACCCTCAAAAAAGTGTTGCAGGGCCGGGGCTTAAGTACCTCAGTCGGCGACGAAGGGGGTTTTGCTCCGAACCTGGAAAACAATGAGGAGGCTTTGAGCGTTATCCTGGAAGCAATCCAATTCGCGGGATATTCAATAGGACAGGAAGTCCTTCTGGGGCTGGATGTCGCGGCTTCCGAACTTTACAAAAACGGCAGCTATTTGTTCAACAATGAAGCGACGCCCAGGAAAACATCCGCTGAAGCCGTGGACTATTATACACAACTTGTAGATCGTTACCCAATCATCTCCATTGAGGATGGGATGGCGGAAAATGACTGGGACGGCTGGGCTCTGATGACTGATAAACTCGGGAAGAAAATTCAGATTGTCGGCGATGATATTTTTGTGACAAACACCAAAATTTTTAAAAAGGGGATTGAAAAAGGAATAGCCAACTCCATTCTCATTAAAGTGAATCAAATAGGCACTCTGACTGAAACCCTTGACGCCATTCAGATGGCCCAACAGGCCGGCTACACGACTGTCATTTCCCATAGAAGCGGCGAAACGGAAGATACAACCATTGCGGACCTGGCGGTCGCCGTTAACGCAGGACAGATTAAAACCGGCTCTCTCTGCCGAACCGATCGCATTTGTAAATACAACCGCTTGCTGAGGATAGAGGAAGAACTGGGCAGCACCGCTGTCTTTCCTGGGAAAGAGGCCTTTTATAACCTGCGCTGATCCCGCAGATTATTTAACCTTCCAAGATCTTTTACGAGTTTCTGAATGGCGATGTTTGCCAGGATCAGCCCGAAAACCCCAGTGATGGTAGGAAGACTGCCCAAAACCCGGCGCGGCCTCCCTCTCTCGTATCCGGGGACAACTGCATCCTCGTCGTCCTGCTCAGGATCCCGATATTCAAAATCAACATCCTCTTCGGAATAGACACAGGTAATACCGTCTTGGGCCCAATGTTTACGCAGTTTCTTGCGCAAACGCCTGGCTAAGGGGCATTTTTTTGTTTCCATAAGATCCGCCACCCGTATTTTCGATGGATCGGTTCGTAGCGCTGCCCCCATTGACGACAAAATAGGGATCCCCCGCTGAACTGCTTCCGTCAACAGTTCAAATTTCGGATTCAGTGAGTCAATGGCGTCTATAAGCAGGTCAGGCTTAGGCTCAAGGATAGCCCCGGCTGTGTCTTTGTCGGCAAACAGATCCAAGACATCCACCCGACACCGGGGATTAATCTGGGAAACCCGCAGGGCAATGGCCTCCACCTTCTTCATGCCGACGGTTGAATCCAAGGCAATTAACTGGCGATTTATATTATGCGTCCTGATTCGATCAAAATCCACCAGACGCAATCCACCGACTCCCGCCCTGGCAAGCCCTTCGACCGCGTATCCCCCGACGGCGCCCAGGCCAACCACGGTTACCGTTGAGTTTTTCAAGGCCTCCAAGGCGTCGCGGCCCAGCAATCTTTCAATTCGTAAAAATCTGTCCATTATCCCATAGTCTCTGCCGAAACAAATCGGCATCTATCTTACGCAGACCAGCCGCAAAGTCATACAACTCTACGACATGAAGCGGTTCACTAATTTTTCTCTTTTCTCCATCCATTGGCAGCGGATCTTCATGAATTAGATATGGAGAGTATTGATCCGGGGCGTCCGTTTCCAGGAGGAGCCGGTCAATTGGGACCTGCAGAAATGCCTGGCGCATCTTTTCGCGAGACGGGTCTGCCAGGCAGGACGAGAAGGAAGCATACGCCCCCAAATCAAGAAGCCTGGACAAAGTCTCCAGTGACCCGCCAAACGAGTGAAGCAGGATCCCGGAGGCCGCCAGGTCAAAAGTGTTCATTATTTCGAGCAGCCGGCCCCATCTCTTTATACAATGGATTGTAACCGGTTTTCCTGTCCGGGCGGCCAGATCAAGCTGCGCGCAAAAAACGTCTTCCTGCCGCCGCGCGCTGCCTTCTACAGTGCCATCCAGGCCGATTTCGCCGATGCCGCCCCCCTCCGAAACAACGGACTCAAGCCGGGCAAGCCAGCCCTCGGTTGTCTGGTGGGCGTACCACGGATGAACTCCATAACAGGGCACCACTGATATATACTGTTTGGCGAGAATTGCTACCTCCTGCCAATCTTTTTCACATACGGCATTGCAAACCATTTTGGCAACGCCGCATGCGAATGCCCGTTTGACGACCTCCTCCCGAACGAATTGAAACCTGTCATCCTGCAGATGCAGATGGGCGTCTATATATTTTTTGTTGCTCATCCTTTTGACCGGCAAATGATACCGTCCTTCGCCCACGCCCTTACAAACTCTCTCTCTTGCGAGGTTACCCTTGAAGTCAGCGCGACTTTATTATATTTTAAATTCAAAGCGCATGGCCACCTGTCCGCATAACCACTCACGGGATAAGCCGTCCTGAGACGAGATGCAAAAACACAAAACGACAATAATCACCCTCACTACCGATTTCGGCCTCTCCGACGAGTACGTCGGAGTCGTTAAAGGTGTAATTTATGCAAAAACGTCCGCGGCACGCATCGTCGATCTGACCCACGCCATCCCGCCTTATGATGTCGAAAGAGCAGCCTACCTGATAGCCTCGGCATATCTCTACTTCCCCGCCGGCACGATCCACCTTGTCGTTGTAGACCCGGGCGTCGGCGGCAGCCGTGACATTATCCTCGTACAGACGGAAAAACACCTCTTCCTGGCCCCCGACAACGGAGTTCTGGAACCGATTATAAAAAGCAACAGCACAGCGAAAGCCTTTCGAGTCACCAACAGTGCTCTTTTTCTAAATCCGCCTTCCCCGACATTCCATGGACGCGATATCTTTGCACCCGTCGCCGCCTTTTTGGCCGAAGGAGCGGAGCCGAAGACAGTCGGACCCGAAGTGCCGATTGCGCAGGTCACCAAGCTGCCTGTTAGGCAACCGGTCATTGACCTCACGCAAAAACGAATCAACGGCGCAGTCATCAACATTGATCACTTCGGCAACATTATAACCAATATTCATCAGACGGACGTGGAGCAAATTCCAAGCTGTCCGAAAGGGGGTTCTTATTCACTTTCCCTTAAAGGAAAATCATTCCAGCCATTAGGGCGATCATATCAGGATGTGCCGGCAGGAAACCCCTTGATCCTTTTTAACAGTAGAAACTATCTGGAAATTGCTGTCAACCAGGGAAATGCCGCTCGAATGTTTAAAATTCAGCCCGGCGACCCCGTCCTTTTAACGAAAGAATAAAAAACCTTTCTCTCCTCTTTACAAAAGAGAATCCCGGCATTAAATTGGACACTTAAATATTGAATAAAATGGACATCTTCCCAACAAATAAGTTGGACAATCAAATACGCGAAAGGAAATTCCATGGAGAATCAAGAGGTCGATAAAATTGCCGGACTGCTTAAAACAATGGCCCACCCGATCAGACTCAAAATTCTTTGCCTTTTATTGGACGAAGAAATGACTGTCGGAGAGATCCGCGATCAGGTTAAAACGACCAATGCGAACGTCTCCCAGCACCTGACAATTTTACGGAATAAAGATATTATTTCTTTCAGAAAAGAGGCCAATTTTATCTACAACATGATTTCCGACGGCCGCATGTATGAACTTATTTCCACTATGAAAAAACTTTTCTGCAAAGAAGAAGAATAACCTCGTGATTCTGAACACCACAGTCCGCGCGCCCTATTTTTTTACTCGCATCGAGTTTACACTATCTAAAAAAGCATACATCTCATGAGCAATTATTCAGAAAGCCTGCTCGTTCATTTTCGCAGAGCCGAAGACCTCAAGAGGGAAGCCCTCTTGTATCCGTCCATCGATTTGAACAAAAGACAGCTGTGCGATCTTGAACTCCTTTTGAACCGCGCCTTTTATCCCCTCAAGGGATATCTCGACAGGATCGACTATGAATCGGTCCTCTCATCCATGCGTCTTGCCGACAAAACTGTCTGGCCCATGCCGATCTGCCTTGATGTCACGGAAAAGACAGCCTCCTCTCTACAGGAAGGACAAAAAATTGCCCTTAACGATGAAGAGGGCTTCATGCTCGCTATTCTGACCGTCGGCGACATATGGAAACCCGACAAACGCATGGAGGCGGAAAAGGTTTACGGCTGCGTGAATGCGGAAAAACATCCGGGAGTACGTTATCTCTTAAACAGTGCCGCGGACTGGTACGTCGGAGGTGCCATTGAAGGCCTGCATCTGCCGCTCCATTTTGATTTCAAAGAACTGCGCCTCACCCCGTCAGACACCAACCGCCGCTTTTCGCAGAGCGGCTGGCGGAATATCATCGGTTTTCATACAGACGAGTATCTGCACTGCGCCCACCGGGAGATGGTCATGAAAGCAGCCAGGGACTCAAGCTGCAACATTTTCCTGCAACCCGTTGTCGGACTCGATCATCCAGGAAATATCGATCACTACACCCATGTTCGCTGCTACGAAGAAATCGTCAAACAGTTTCCCCGCAGCATGAGCATGCTCAGCCTAATCCCCTTGGCAAACAGGTGGGCCGGCCCGCGCGAAGCCTTATGGCACGCGATTATTAAAAAGAATTACGGCTGCAGTCATTTTCTTGTTGCCGACAACCATGGCGACCCATTTGCCCATCTGGAAAACGACGGTCTTTTTTATCCGCCGCACGCGGCGCAGGAAACCGTTGCGCAATACGGCGATGAAATCGGGATCACCATGGTCCCCCTCAAGGAAATGGTCTATGTCGAGGACAGAGCGGAGTATATAGCCAAAGATGAAGCCACCCCTGATATGGATATAAAAGGCATATCTTCGGCGGAGTTGAAACGGCGTCTCGAAAATGACTTGGAGATACCTGCCTGGTTCTCCTATCCCGAGGTGGTTGCTGAACTGAAAAAGGCCTTCCCGCCCCGCTCGAGACAAGGCTTTACCGTATTTCTGACCGGCTTGTCCGGCTCCGGGAAGTCCACCATAGCCAAAGCTTTAATGATCAAATTCATGGAGATGCGTGAGCGCCCGGTCACCCTTCTCGATGGAGACATTGTCAGACATAATTTATCGAGCGAACTCACTTTTTCAAAAGAGCACAGAAATCTCAACATCACCCGGATCGGCTTTGTCGCCAGTGAAATAACCAAGAACGGCGGCATCGCCTTGTGTGCGCCGATTGCCCCTTATGAAGAATCCCGGCAGGTCAACCGCGAACTTATCAGCAGATATGGGGGGTATATTGAGGTGCATGTCGCAACCCCGATTGAGGTATGTGAACAGCGCGACCGAAAGGGGTTGTACGCAAAAGCGCGGGCCGGCACGGTTAAAGGAGTAACAGGGGTTTCCGACCCGTATATTCCCCCCGCAAATCCGGAATTGACGATTGACACCACAAATATTACCCCGGCCGAAGCCGCTCAGGAAATTCTCCTCTACCTTGAAGAGCAGGGGTACATCAAATAAAAAGAGCTATTGTATGCAGCAGATGCGTACAATAGCTCTTTTTATACCTTGGCGGAGAGGGAGGGATTCGAACCCTCGGTGGAGTTTAACCCCCACACTCGCTTAGCAGGCGGGCACCATCGGCCTCTCGGTCACCTCTCCAGAATTTGCATCCACGCTGCACCCGGAAGCGCCTCGTCAACAAAATTAATTCGGGACTCTACCATA
>Ga0214472_10007315_pt1 | contig 11556 bp, 12 predicted proteins | sample RVTome_6_FD_207662 | JGI IMG/M metagenome (GOLD analysis project Ga0214472, IMG submission 207662) | Soil microbial communities from uranium-contaminated site in the Upper Colorado River Basin, Wyoming, United States - RVT140D175 | ecosystem: Environmental > Terrestrial > Soil > Contaminated >...
ACCTGCGGTGCGGTCGCCTCGCCTGCGGGCGAGGCTGAAAGGGCTGATTTTGCAACGATTTGCCACGCTCCGCGTGGCGAAAAAGAAATGTTTTGGTTTTGGATTTGGAAGTTCGTTTTGGCAAAGCCAAAGCAAAACAAAGTTTTGCAACCAATCTTTTTTTGTTTCGCCTTTGGCAAAACTTGGAAGCGATAATTTTTAATAATATTTTGACTTATGACAAACTCAAATAATACAAAAGAACAAACCAGAAAGTTTTTCATCTACGCCCGCAAATCTACCGATTCAGAAGATCGGCAAGTGCGGAGTATTGGCGACCAGATTTCTGAATTACAAGAATTGGCAAAAAAAGAAAATTTGGAAATAGCTGATACTATCGTGGAAAAACAGACCGCCAAGAAACCTGGTCGCCCTCTCTTTGCCGAAATGTTGAAAAAACTTGAAGCGGGCGAAGCTGTGGGAATTTTAGCTTGGCACCCTGATAGGTTGGCAAGAAATAGTGTTGACGGCGGACAAATTATTTATTTGGTGGACACTGGCGTAATTCAAGAGCTAAAATTCCCAACTTTCTGGTTTGATCCTACTCCACAAGGTAAATTTATGCTTTCAATAGCTTTCGGGCAGTCAAAATATTATGTTGATAATCTTTCGGAGAATATAAAGCGAGGTCATCGGCAAAAATTGAAAAATGGCTTATGGCCTCAAATGGCTCCTTTGGGATATTTGAATAATAAAGAAACAAAAATGATTTATGTTGATAAAGAAAAATCGCCATTTATCAAAAAGGCATTTGAGGCATACGCCACTGGAAACTATACTTTGAAAAATCTCCGAAAGATTATCAACGGCTTGGGACTTGTCGGCAAGAAAGGCAAAATGCTTTCCGTTTCAAATTATCAATATCTTTTACAAAATCCTTTCTATCATGGACTTATTCGCTATGGCGGAGAATTTTATGAAGGAAAGCATAAACCGATTATTTCAAAGAAGCTTTTTGATGAAGTGCAAGAAGTGATGAAAAGAAAATCTAAACCGCAAAAGGTTGAGACGATGAAATTTTTTCTTTATCGTGGATTTTTCAAATGCGGTGAGTGTGGATTTACTATAACGGCAGATAAGAAAATAAAGAAAAGCGGGAAAGAATATATTTACTACTATTGCACCAAGAAAAATCCGCACCACAAATGCACGCAAAATGTATTTACCAGAGAAGAAAAAATTTCATCTCAAATTAAAACGGAACTTCAAAAAGTTTCTTTGCCTGATGATTGCGCTGATTGGATGATCAAAGAATTGAAAAAAGAAAAAATCCAATCAAGCAAATTATCAGACTTTTTTGTTCAAAAGCTAAAAAAGGAACTTTCAAAACTTGATGAGAAGTTAGAAAAACTAATGAACGCATATTTGGAAAGTGTTTTGAATATCAGCGAATATCAAAAAGAGAAAAATATTCTCATCAATCAAAAACAAGTTTTGAAAGACAAATTGAAGTCTTTTGAACAAAAAAGCAATAATCGGTTCGAACTCGCCGACAAATTCATAAAAGACAGTAAACAAGCCAAAATTATCGCTTCCAAAGAAAATCCCGAAGGGATTCGGGATTTTCTAAAAAAGATTGGTTCGAACTTCCAAATCCAAAACCAAAACATTTCTTTTTCGCCACGCGGAGCGTGGCAAATCGTTGCAAAATCAGCCCTTTCAGCCTCGCCCGCAGGCGAGGCGACCGCACCGCAGGTGCGTAAAACTTCCGAAAACTCTGAAATTGTAAATTGGCGGAGAGGGAGGGATTTGAACCCTCGGAGGTTTTTACACCTCGGCACGTTAGCAGTGTGCTGGTTTAAACCACTCACCCACCTCTCCATTATTCTAATTTAAATCGGTCGGGATTTGGTCTCAAATCACTAAGTTTTTTATTTCGCTTCGCTCATAAAAATCTAAGTGTTTGCGACCCCGACTCGTCTGTCTCGCTTCGCTCAACATGACTCCGTCTCTTAATTTCAGACAGAAAGCAAAGCAGTTTGCTTTCTTTTCTGATAAATATTTTTATTGCGATAAAAACATTTATCAGAACTGAAATTAAGCCCTCGGAGGTTTTTACACCTCGGCACGTTAGTTTAAACCACTCCCCGCCCAAGGCGGGTCAGCCTCGGACTGAACCCACCTCTCCGTGTTTTATTTCCTATAAGATAACATTTTTTATTAAAAAATCCAAACAAAAAAGACCTAGTGAACTAGGTCTTTTTAATAAAAATTAAACATTAACCATAGCCGTTTCTAAATTAGGAAACCATTTTTCTTTCACGGAAAAAAGTGAATCAAAAAAATCGTTTTGATCTAGAGGTCTAAGTCCTAAAAAAATCTTAGTATAATCGTCTTCTTTTTTTATCTCCTCTATAGAAAATACGACAAAATCATTTCCACGGACTTTTTGAACAAAAGATTTTATTTTATGATTAACATTAAAATCACGCACGAAATAAAACTTTTTTGTCGACAAGCTAAATGTATAACTTATATTTTACCTCCTGAAAAAAACATTTCTTAGATTAAGAACAAAGACTATTCTTTTTATGTTTTGAGAATTATTTTCTTCCTTAGAGTTCCACTCATCAAAAACTTCTTTTGCGCAAGGTCTTGCAATTTCTCTTGTTAATTTCATGGCAATTCCTTTTTGTTTAATTTATTTTTATTAATATAGAACAAACTTAAATCTAAATAAATAATATAATAGCAAAAACAAAAAGTAAATGTTGATATTTTTATCACTAAAACAAAAAATGCCTAGCTTTACTCCGACAATCTTTTATATTTAAAATTTTGCATTATACTAATGCTATGAAACTAGAATCAAAAATTGGAGAATCTTTTCCTAAAATAACAGACGCTCAAAAAAAGGCTTTAGATAAGATAGGAATAAAAAAAGTCCAAGACTTGCTTTATTATTTTCCTTCTCGTTATAGCAACACAGACGAATTAAAAAACACAAAAAATGTAAAAAAAGGAGACAAAATTATAATTTATGCAAAAGTAAAAAGAATCAAAGCCACCAAAGCATATTACAAAAAAATCCCGATGACAGAAGCAACTCTTGAAGACAGTGAAGGGGTTCTACCTGCGGTTTGGTTTCGCCAACCATATATTTCCAAGATGTTGTCCGAAGGAACATTCGCAAAATTTTCAGGAACGATATCAGAAAGAAACGGGCGTCCATATCTAGCAAATCCAGAATACGAGATTACGAATGATATTCCAACAGGACTTTTTAAAAACAAAGGTAATGATAATTTTATTTATCCCATTTATCCTGAAAGTAAAGGTATTTCTTCACAATGGATTCAATACGCGATTAAAAAAATACTAAATTCAAAAATATTAAATGAAACAATAGACCCTATTCCTGAAGAAATTTTAAAAAAATATAATCTACCAAAACTCAAAACTGCTCTTATTTGGATACACTCTCCAAAAAAAGAATCTGATACTCTTTCTGCTAAAAAAAGATTTGCTTTTGAGGAAATATTTTTTATTCAAGTTTTACGCCAAAAACAAAAACAAGAAGCAAAACAAAAACCTTCTTTCAAAATCAAAAAAACAAAAACAGAAATTAAAAATTTTACCAAAAATTTTCCTTTCAAACTTACACTCTCTCAAGAAAAATCTATCAACACAATATTAGAAGATTTTGAAAAAAATTATGCAATGTCTAGATTATTAGAAGGAGACGTTGGTTCTGGAAAAACCGCTGTCGCAGCCACCACTTCTTATGCGATAATTTCTACCAAACCAAACGGGAGTACTGTCGGAAATTTGCAAGTCGCATACATGGCACCGACAGAAATTTTAGCAAAACAACTATATGATTCTTTTATTCAATATTTTGAAAACCTAAATATAAATATTGGTTTAATAACATCAAAAGGTTGTCGCAAATTTCCTTCAAAAATAAATCCAAAAGAATGGACAGATATTTCTAAAACGCAACTTTTAAAATGGGTAGAAAATGGTGAAATCCCTATTTTAATAGGGACTCACTCCCTTATTCAAAAAAATGTCGCTTTTAAAGATTTGGCTTATGTAATAATAGATGAGCAACACAAGTTTGGCACAAACCAAAGAAGAGATATAACAAAAAAGAACGAGAGGATTCCTCATTTGTTGTCTATGACAGCTACCCCAATTCCCCGCACTCTTGCCCTCACAATTTATGGCGACCTAGATTTAACTTTATTAGACGAAATGCCAAAAGGCAGAAAGCCAGTAATCACAGAAATAATTACTCCCGAAAAAAGAAACAAAACTTACGAGGAAATAAAAAGTGAATTAGAAAAAGGGCGACAACTTTATGTAATTTGCCCTCGCATAGACGAACCAGATCCTAAAAAAGAATTTGCATTGAGAGTAAAATCTGTAAAAGCAGAAGCAGAAAGAATAAAAAAACAAATTTTTCCTGAATACAACATAGATATAATGCATAGCAAAATGACACCAAAAGAAAAAGATGCTGTGATGAAAAAATTTGAAAATGGAGAAACAAATATTTTAGTTTCTACTTCTGTGATAGAAGTAGGAGTCAATGTACCAAATGCTACCATAATAATAATAGAAGGGGCGGATAGATTTGGACTTGCACAATTACACCAACTACGAGGTCGTGTTCTCCGAAGCAATCACCAAGCATATTGTTTTGTTTTTAGTGATTCAAAATCAGAACAAACAATCAATAGATTAAAAGCTTTAAAAACAGCAAAAAACGGTTTTGAATTGTCTGAGCAAGATTTGATGTTGCGAGGAGCTGGAGAATTATCAGGAAAAAAACAATGGGGTATTTCTGATATTGGAATGGAAGCAATAAAAAATATCAAAATGGTAGAAGCTGCCCGTACAGAAGCTTTAGATATAATAGAAAAAGATTTTGAGTTAAAAAAATACCCTCTAATCGCAGAACGACTAGAGGATATTGAAACTCATTTTGAATAATATTAATTAATCCAATAATAATCAAAAGGGTCTGATTCTGAAACATAATTATCTATAAAAACAGCAATTAAAATTTCTTCTACTGTTTCTGCAAATTTTGTTTTTTCTTCATTAAAAACAAAAAGTTTTCCCCCATAAATAGTACCAATTACCACAAAAAAAATATTATTCATAAAATACCTCCTTGTTTTTATATTTCTTACCTTATTAAATATCAAAACGAAAAATAAATCAAATGATTTGCTAAAGTAGTGATTTTTTTGTAAATTTTGGTATACTCTTAGTATTAATTGAGAAACAAAATGCGTGTGTAGCTCAGTTGGTAGAGCGCGGAGCTTATAATGGCTAGTGAGGGAAATATAAAAATACGAAGTAATTTTTATATTGACCGAACGACGACATTATATGGTTCTTTTAAAAAATTTGTGCGTGTGTAGCTCAGTTGGTAGAGCGCGGAGCTTATACCTCCGTGGTCCCAGGTTCGAGTCCTGGCACACGCACAAATTTTTGAAAAAACCATATACCTCCGTGGTCCCAGGTTCGAGTCCTGGCACACGCACAAATTTTTGAAAAAACCATATACCTCCGTGGTTTATTACTTAAAATTTTTGATAAAAATTTTAAGAGGTTCGAGTCCTGGCACACGCACAAAATAAAAAATGTTGACGGTTCGACCGTCAACATTTTTATTTAATTAACTTAAATTTTATTATTTTTACAGGACTATTTTCGCCAACTTTTTGATTATAATATTTTGAATAAGTATCATACATATTTTTTTCTGATTCAAATTTTTCGTGTCCTTTCCAATCTTCATCTGTCAATTCTCCAAAAACGGTTTCTTTCACATCTAAAATCTTTTCTCTTTCAAACTCTTCACCTGTCTCCCAAATAACAAAAGAAATTTCATCATCAACAGACAAATCTTTATCATCAAATAAACGCCAAGTGGAATTCTTTTCTTTTTTTAAAATTAAATCAACTAAATACTTTCTAAACTTTAATGTTTTCATTTTAAAAATTTTAAATTAAAAATTAAAAATTTGGCTGGGACACCAAAAAAGAAAGTGAAAATTAATTTTCACTTTCTTTTTTGGTGTCCCAGCCATATCCCCACCCCCAAGGAAAAGGAATAAGAGGAATAAAATTTCTTCCTCCCGCACGAACTCCTGCATAAAGCACATCTCCCATTCCTGGTAAAACAGCATTTACATTATCACGAAGTTCTATATCTGCTTTCAATTTATCTTCTTCTGTCCCCCCCAGCCAATAATAAATATCGTGTTTAATACAATAATCTTTCCAAGAGTGACTTAAAAAATCATCTGGCCAAAAAGAACAACCATCAGAATAAAATTCTTTTGGTGGTAATTCTTTTCCGTTGGCTATTCTTTCTATTTCAGCTTTAACTTCTTCTAAATCAGCTTTTACAATACCAGAGCTATCCCAACCTATCAAACCAACAACAAAAGAAACCAATATCAAATCTATAATAATTTTTCTCATTTCTATTTATTATAGAACGATTTTACACAAATAAAAACTCTAATAAATATCTCAAACAATTAATCTTTAAATAATTTCAAAATTAGATGAGATTCGTTTTTGTTTTTGAAAAAATTTTGTGAGGCGTATTACATATACGGCGAACAAAATTTTAATAAAACAAAAACGAAGATCGCTAATTTTGGGATTATTTTTTATTTTTTAGGTGTAATACCATTTACAATCAAAATATTATCAAACTCTTCTCTTTCAATAGTTTCTACCTCAATCAATTTTGCCGTTATATTGTCCAATGCTTTTTTATTTGTAGTCAAAACATCTTTTACTTTGTCATATGCTTCAGCAATAATTTTAGCTACTTCTGAGTCTATTAGTTGAGAAGTATTTTCCGAATATATTTTTTCAGTAGGAGCGCTTCCTATATAAGAGATTCTTCTTCCTTCTCCCTCAAGAGCAACCGGTCCAATCTTTTCCGACATACCATATTTTGTCACCATATCACGAGCCAAACCAGAAGCGACTTGCAAATCGTTTGATGACCCTGTTGTCATATCTCCAAAAATCATTTGTTCAGCAACATACCCTCCTAAAGAAACAGCAATATCATCTAAAAATTCTTTTTTAGAATTCAATCTTCTTTCTTCGGTAGGAAGTTTGAGTGTATATCCAGCCGCCCGACCACGAGAAATAATTGATATTTTATGAACAGGATCTGCTTCTGGTAAAATAGAAGCAACAAGAGCATGCCCCGCCTCATGATAAGCGGTTATTTCTTTTTCTTTTTTAGAAAGAATATAACTCTTTCTTTCAGGACCCAACATCACTTTTTCAATCGCACGAATAAAATCATATTGAGAAACTTTTTTTCTATCTTCTCTCGCAGCAAAAATAGCGCCTTCATTCATAAGTGATTGCAAATCTGCTCCAGAAAATCCAGGCGTTCTTTGAGCAACAACTTCCAAATTAACATCCTCTGTGAGCGGTTTTTTACGAGAATGAATTTTCAAAATTTCTTCTCTATCTTTTCTGTCTGGCAAATCAACCACCACTCGCCTATCAAAACGCCCTGTTCTCAAAAGGGCTGGGTCAAGAACATCTGGTCTGTTTGTTGCCGCTATCACAATCACTTTCTCATTAGGAGAAAAACCGTCCATCTCTACCAAAATCTGGTTGAGAGTTTGTTCTCTTTCATCATTTCCTCCTCCCACACCACTCCCACGAACACGACCAACTGCATCAATTTCATCTATAAAAATAATTGAGGGGGAAGAATGTTTTGCCATTTTAAACAAATCTCTTACGCGACTAGCTCCGACACCCACAAACATCTCAACAAACTCCGAACCAGAGATTGAGAAAAATGGCACACCTGCTTCTCCTGCCACAGCTTTTGCCAACAATGTTTTTCCTGTTCCAGGAGCTCCCATCAAAATAAGTCCTTTTGGAATCTCAGCACCAATATCCAAAAACTTTTTTGGGTTTTTAAGAAAATCTACTATTTCTTCCAATTCTTGTTTTGCTTCTTTAACCCCTGCCACATCTTTAAAAGTGATTTTTTGATTTTTATCATTCGGGTCTATCATTCTTGCTTTTGATTGTCCAAAAGAAAATGCTTGCATACCTGCCCCTTTTACTTGTTTGCTCATATACCATATTAAAAATAGTATAAAAAATACTGGCAATAAAAACGGTAATAAAACAGAAGCCCAAAAACCAAATCCTGTTGGATTGTTGATATCAATTTTTACTTCTTTTAATTGTTCGGTTGTAATTCCATAATTTATCAATGTTTCTGAAAGAGAAGATTCTACTTCTTTTTTGGTTATTTTTTCAGAACCATCTTTCAATTGTATCGCGAGTTTATCGCCCTCTACATTTATAGATTGTACTTCATTTGCTTTTATATTTTCCACCAAATCAGAGATTGTGATTTCTTCAATAGTTTTGTTTTTCTCCGCTACATAAGAATAAATAGTAAGAACAATGAGAAAAATCATAACAATATTCAGAATATTCCCAAAAAATTGTTTTGATATACTTTTTTTAGTTATCAATTTTTTCTTTGTTTTTTTGTTAGGTTTTTTATTTTTCATAGATACAGTATAAATGAAATAATGTTAAAAAACAAAAAAAAGTTGCTCGCAAGTGAGCAACTTTAATAATATTATCAAAATAATGAACTAGAAATGAACAATAATTCCCTCATCAACAATTTCCATTGTAAAATCCCAGGCTTTGTCTATTTCTCTAAAGGTATTAAAAATCTTATTTTTAATACCTTCTTTAAATCTTTTTTTATCATAAGGGAACGGAATCTCTAATACGACAACACCTTCCCCCTCCTCAAAGCCCTTGATTATATTGGTAATAAAAATTTCTTTATTTCTGTCAAAAAAATCACCAACTTTTTCTTTAAAAACTTTCCAGCTCTCTTCTTTTTTTGGAATTTGAAAATTCATAATTTCTCTCCTTTTCTTTTTTTTTAATCTTTAATGAAAACAAATCTCCCACCAATATACAAAAAATTCTCAATAAATACTAGTCTTAGCCTGTCATTGCGAGGAAGAGCCACAAAATTGATAATCGGCTCAGTCCTTTTAGGACTGAGCCGATTATCAATTTTGTGGCTCAACGAAGCAATCCAGTACGAAAGAAAAAACTAGCTTAAATCTTAAACCTTAATTCCTAAATCCTTTCAATTCTGTTAGAATTGAAATATGCCAACATTGATTAAAAACAAAAAAGCGACATTCAATTATGAAATATTAGAACGATTTGAAGCCGGAATTGAGCTTTTTGGATATGAAGTAAAAAGTATCAAGAATAATAAAGGTAATATAGAAGGGGCTCATATCACAGTGAGAGGTAGCGAGGTTTTTTTACTAAACGCCAATATTCCTCCCTTTCAACCAGCAAATACACCTAAAAACTATGACCCAGAAAGAAACAGACGCCTACTTTTAACTAAAAAAGAGATTAGTAAATTAGCTGGATTTGAAGCAAAGAAAGGATTGACAATAGTACCTATTTCAATGTATACTAAAGGTAATAAAATTAAGGTAGAGATTGCTGTTGTAAGAGGAAAAAAGAAATTTGATAAGAGAGAAGATATAAAAAAGAAAGATACCCAAAGAGATATAGATAGAGAAATTAAAGGTTATCGATAAAGCACCCATATCATACCACTGTTCATTGAAAATTTACCGGTCGTTCGTGAGAAAAATTTTTCTTTCAGAAAAATTTTTCTCGGGGATGATCGGCTTAGATAGTTGATTTACTTTTATTTGTGCAAAATCGAGTGTGGAACTCGTTAAAAGCTACAAAAAAGATAAGTGCAAACTTGTCACAAAAAGCAAAAGCTATGGTTTCACCATATTTCGCTTTTGCTCCAGCATTAGCTTAGTCTAAACTGGCGGGCAATTTGTTGATTGTTTGATAAACAAATTGTTTGTTATAATCTTCAAACTAGGAAATAAAAATGTTTTGCTTTATTTCCGAAATTAAAAAAATCGACAATATAAGGTTTTGTTTATTTCTAACTTATATTGTTTAAAAACAAAAAATAAACTACATTTTGTAGAATCATCTAAAAGCATCTTCTTAGACGCGGGTTCGATTCCCGCCATCTCCACAAAATAAATTTGCTACGTATTATGCTACGTAGCATTTTTAAAAAGTTAAATATGAAAAAAACAGGTAATCAAAAAGAATACGACTTAATTGTAATCGGAGGTGGTCCGAGTGGTATGATGATGGCTGGTCGTGCTTCAGAGTTAGGAGCAAGTGTTTTGTTGTTGGAAAAAAACAAAGACCTAGGTAAAAAACTCCGCATCACAGGAGGGGGTCGTTGTAATATTACTAATGCTGAATTTGATATAAGAAAATTTTTGGAAAACTTTCCTGAATCAAAAAATTTCCTTTTCTCCCCTTTCTCAAAATTCTCCTCGGAAGACACTTTTAATTTTTTTGAAAAAAAAGGTCTTCCTCTTGTTGTTGAAGCTCGCAAAAGAGCTTTTCCAGAAACACAAAAAGCAGGAGATGTTTTTAAAATATTAGAGCGATACATTCGTAAAAATGGAGGAGAAATAAAAACAGATTCTCAAGTAGTAAAACTAAATAAAGAAAATAACAAAATTATTTCCTTGGAAACAAAGAAGGGTGAAAAATATTTTGCCAAAAATTTTGCGATTGCCACAGGCGGAGCTTCGGCACAATGGACAGGTTCCACAGGAGATGGGTTTAAGTGGCTCACAAAACTAGGACACTCTATCAAAACTCCTAGTGCCAATCTTGTACCTCTCACCACAAACGAAAAATGGGTTCACCGTCTTTCTGGATTAGATTTATCTTTTATGAAAATTCGTTTTATCCAAAATGAAAAAATTCAGATCACAAAACTCGGAAAAATTCTTTTCACTCATTTTGGTTTGTCTGGACCTTTGATTATCAATTCTTCTCACGAAGTAAAAAATCTTTTAGAAAAAGGAAAAGTTTTTGCCTCTATTGATTTGTTTCCTGACACAGAAGAAAATGATTTGGACAAAAGAGTGTTAAAACTTTTTGAACAAAACAAAAACAAAACTCTCAAAAATATTCTTCCAGAAATGTTGTTGAAAAATTTTGCAAAAGAAATTTTAAATTTACCCGAAATAAATTTAACCGAAAAAGAAGCCAACTCTATTACAAAAATTGATCGAAAAAAACTTGTGAAAAAAATGAAGGATTTGAAATTTGAAATAACAGGAACTCTCGGTCTTGAAAAAGCAATTATCACGGACGGAGGGATTATTTTAGAAGAAGTAGATTTTAAAAACATGACTTCAAAAATTTATCCAAATTTATATCTACTTGGAGATGTGTTAAATATCAATCGCCCATCGGGAGGATTTTCTCTCCAACTCTGTTGGACTACAGGATATGTGGCAGGATCGGATGTTGTAAATCAGTTGTTTTAACTAAGGACATTTGGCACTTTTTGTTGATGTAATTTTAACATCTCGTTTGGTGTTTTTCCATTTAAACTACAATGTTCTAAATTATTATAATAATTATTCCAAATCTTAAGTTTGGTTT
>Ga0214472_10007317_pt1 | contig 11555 bp, 9 predicted proteins | sample RVTome_6_FD_207662 | JGI IMG/M metagenome (GOLD analysis project Ga0214472, IMG submission 207662) | Soil microbial communities from uranium-contaminated site in the Upper Colorado River Basin, Wyoming, United States - RVT140D175 | ecosystem: Environmental > Terrestrial > Soil > Contaminated >...
TGTTGAATCTCGCAATGGCCGTCCAGCACTGTCATCCAAGGAATGACTCCGCCCGAGCGACAAATCAGGGCGGTCAGTTCGTGCAAGACTTCTCTATCATTCGGACTTCCACGACCAGTCCGAGCGCTCCTGTCTGGCGTCTCAAGAATTCCTCTACCATTCAGCCTCCTGAAAAGCCCGTTTCTGTACGGAGCCGAGGCATGTCGGGGCCGGCTCGACTTCGCCTGTGTCTTCAGCACGCCGGGGACCAACTCCCGAAATCTATCCAAGAGGACGGCTACGAGATTACGTTTCAACAAGTTGGCAATGGGTCTCGGGAGGGAAGCGCCGACTGTCCACGAGAGACGGGAAAGAGGCTGCCCGCAGTCGACGACGGGCGCATTTCTTGCAGTTCCTGGGACCGGAGGTCAAGGAGCGAGCGTTTCGAATGCTGCCAATTCGATCGCCCAGCAGTGACGTGGCCGAGGCTCGACTTTATCACTGGGTTCTCCGAGCTGTTAGCGTTCGCGAGCCCAACAGCGCCCGTGGTCCGCGTGGAGCCATTACCGGAAAGCGCCCCGGCCAGCCAAGATCGCGCAACTCTTGCAGTGATCTTCCTTGTCGAGCATCTTTGGACGCGCAATTCCGCCGGCATATTCATTCGCCTGTGTGTTTTGCGCCGCCGCAGAGCATCTCCCGTGGAGTGCCGCAGCGATTGAGAGCAACTGGAACGCCGCGTGCATGGTTGTCCTTGGGACATGACGATGACCAAGAATATGGGTGATGGCGGTCCGTGGGCGGAACCCTCCAGCGCACCGGGTTGGTCGCCGAAGGACCGGCAGGTGCGCCGGCGGATCGTCGTATGTCGAATGCCTTCGTCCCGGTATGAAGGCGCACTCGACGAGTTGAGTTCGCTACTACGAGTGGATTCCCACAAACACAGAGCCGCAAAAGCCGCGGGAACGCCTCCTTCGGGACATGACGAGGTCCAGGGACGCATCGATAGATCGTGCGGAACCGTGCGTGGAGGCCGCCTGATCCGAGAATTGTCATCTTCCCTGCAGCTCTCGCATCAACGCCTTTCTCGACTGCAAGTGTTGCAGTTCAGTAGGACCAAAACCCCGACACTGCCCCTTTCGAAGAGGATAAACCCGCCGAGCTGCATTGACATGAAGTGTCTGGCATACGGCATGCCAGGACGGGAAAAGAAAGACCGTTGGAGGAGGTGAAAGAATGGGTTACACCGTAATTTCCACGGTGGCGGAGAAGCTGCAGATTAGCGCTGCCACCATACAAAACCTGGCTGAAGAAGGGCTTGTCGACACTACGGAGAGGCAAGGCCGGCTATATTTGACCGGCCCCGAAATCTACAAACTGCGCTTCATTGTGTATCTCGAACGACACCATCACTTGGCATTGTCCGACATCGAGGGGATCTTGCAGCGTCACAAACCTCCGTATACCAATTGGAGAGCGGAGCTGAAGCAGACGGTGCGGTAGCTCGGCGTGGCACAATCCGCCCTGCCGGGGCAGCCGAATCCAGACAAGACCTTCGAGTTTAGTAGAAGGTGCGCGGGGCGCCGGGACCGTGTTCCCAATTCGCCTGGCCCAATCTGGATTACTTACGTCTAGGAAGGTCAGTGGAAATGCGCGAGGAGAGGCACAAGACCAACAGCATTGATGACACAGCACATCTGCGCTACTTGCTGACGCTGGCCCCCCGGGACTGCGAACTTCGCTTGCGGCTGGCGGAAATCCTGATCGGGCAATCTCTGTGCCAGGATGCACTCCGTGAACTGGAGGCCATCATTCGCATGGATCACAACAATCTAGCTGCACGGAAGCTCCGTGGAAAGCTCATTGGATAGGGAAGCCGCGATCGCACTGCTTGCCGGCGTCATGCTTTTGGGGATGGTGCAGGCACTACACTGAAAACAGGGCACGCATGCTGAAACTGGCCAGTGGCGGTCGTTTCTCGTCGCTTCGAGTTGCCGTTCCGACCCTGTTGGGCTTAGCTCTGGCGCTCACGGTCGTCCTGGCCTGGAGCCTGGAACGATGGTATTCCACTGTTGCCGAACCACTTCTGATGGGCGGGCAGCCCGCCAGGATTTCAGTCTCCGACCTCGGCCGGCTGGCGCTGATTGCGACGTTACTGGTGGCAACGGCGGGTGTCTCCGCCCTGGTGGTTCAGGGATACCGTAAAACGCAGCAGGACTTGGCGCGCGCCCAGGTTCTCAGCCGTAACATCCTAGAGAACATGGTGGGAGGGGTCATCGCTTTCGACACGGAAGGCCGCATGATTGTGGCGAATCCCGCCGCTCGCCGTATGCTGGAGTTGCCAGACGCCCATGGTGACGGCGGACTGGATCTGCTCGCCGCACGACAGCCCGACATGGCGCAGTTCGTGCGCTCAGCTCTCGAGGAGAAGCGCTATGTCCAAGACCGCGATGTTGGCTATACGCGCTCTTCGAAACAGTCCACCTGCCTGCGCGTGGCCACCTGCCCGCTCCTGGCAAACGAAGGGAAACGGGATGGGCTCGTCGTTCTCGTGAAGGACGTCACCCGTTTGGTGCAAATGGAACAGCGATTGCGCCAACTCGACCGCCAAGCAGTCACGGAGACCATGGCGGCCGGGGTTGCTCATGAGGTTCGGAATCCGCTCAGTGCAATCTCTCTGAACCTGCGCTTGCTCCAGGACGAGGTCTTTGCGGAAGTTCGAAATCCTCAGGAGATCCAGGAGTACTTTGAAATCCTGGACGCGGAAACGCGCAGGCTCAATCGCATCACCGAAGAGTTCCTCACGGTTTCACGGCCGACGCCTCTTGTGCGACGCAAGTTGCTGGTGACCGAGGTCATTGATCGCGTGGCACGCCTTCTGCAAGCGGAGGCCGCGGAGAAGAGCGTGAGTCTTCGAGTCACCCCTGCGTCGCAGACCCTGGAGGTTTTTGGTGATGCGGAGCGGCTGGAACAGGTCTTGATCAACGTTCTCGTGAACGCGTTGGAGGCGACGCCGGCCAAGGGCGAGATCGCGGTCTGGGCAGAGCCGGCCGATATCGAGCAAGCAAGGCTTGTCGAGATTGGCGTCCGTGATAACGGAGCGGGTATCCCGCCGGAATGCCTTCCCAGGCTTTTCGACCCGTACTTTACGACCAAGACCAGCGGAACCGGACTGGGCCTCGCCATTGCCCACCGCATCATTTCAGACCACGGCGGCGAGATCCGGGTTGACAGCACGCCTGGCATCGGAACCACTGTCAGCATCATGCTGCCCGTGGAGGCTCCCGAATGGCAGACTTCCCCCGTGGCCGGGTTATGAGCGCGAACCTTCTGATTGTCGACGATGAAGTCAATGTCCGAGCAGCATTGTCGAAGATGCTGGGGAAGGAGGGGTTCGCGGTTTCCTGCGCGGGCAGCGGCCCCGAGGCGCTGCACCGGCTCGGCCGCGAGCGGTTTCACCTGGTGATCACAGACCTCAAAATGCCGGGCATGGATGGCATCGAGCTTCTGAAGCAGATTCGATCCGCCGATCCACAGATCGAGGTCATCGTCATGACCGCCTATGGAACCATCGAGACCGCGGTCACCGCGATGCGCGAGGGCGCCTATGACTACATCACGAAGCCTCTGGATTTTGAACGGCTGAGTGTGCTGATTCAGAAAGCGTTGCAGCGGCAATCCCTGCTGGTAGAGAACAGCCGCTTGCGGCGAGTGGTGAGAGTCAAGGATGAATTTGGCCAGCTCATCGGCGGAAGCGGCGCGATGGCGGAGATTTTTCGCCTCGTCGAAGCAGTCGCGCCCACGGATGCCACGGTGCTGATTCAGGGCGAGAGTGGGGTAGGCAAGGAACTCATCGCCAATAGTCTGCACCAAAGGAGCCGGCGCTCGAAAAGCCCGATGATCTCGCTGAACTGCGGCGCCCTTCCCGAGTCCTTGCTCGAAAACGAGCTCTTCGGACATGAGAGGGGTGCTTTCACGGGCGCGGACGCGGTGAGACCCGGCAAGATCGAGCTTGCTCATGGTGGCACGCTTTTCCTCGATGAGGTCGGCGAGATGTCTCCGAGGACGCAAGTCGAGTTCCTGCGCGTCTTGGATCAGCGTCAACTGCGGCGGCTCGGCGGCAGTAAATTGATCCCAGTGGATATCCGCGTGGTGGCGGCGACAAATAAGAGGCTGGACGAAGAAGTGAAGGCGGGCAGGTTCCGCGAGGACCTGTTCTACCGCTTAAACGTAGTTCCCATTCATGTCCCACCCTTACGCGAAAGGAAAGACGACATTGCCTTACTGGCAAACTCGTTTCTCGCTGAATTCGCGGAGACCTATTCCCAACCGCCGAAGCGGCTGACACGGCCGGCCTTGGAGTCTTTGCTTCGGCATTCGTGGCCCGGAAACATCCGGGAGCTGCGCAATCTCATGGAACGGCTGACCGTGACCCTGAACGACACGGTGATTCACCCGAGTGATCTGCCTGTGGAATACCGCGATGCCGACAATCCCTCGGTGACCCTGGAGGTCCCGTTAGGCACAACGTTGGAGGAGATCGAGGCGCTCGTGATTCGCCGCACGTTAACCGATATCACCCCTCATCGTGAAAAGGCTGCTCAGATTCTGGGGATCAGCCCCCGCGCGCTGCACTACAAATTGAACCGGTACGGACTTCGCCCTGATGCTGACTCTGGCGCTGCCGGCCCAGCGCCCGCTGAGCGTGACGCCTGATCTTGCTTGGCGCGGCCAGAGATCTCACTCGCCGCCGCCTTTCTGGGGTTGAGAGGCCTGCGCAACCGAGTTCATCTCTGGTCTTGATGTTGGGCTTTGGTTTTGCTTGAAACGTCCGACCGCAAGAAGAATCCCATACAACAACGCCTCAGGTCGAGGCGGGCAGCCCGGAATGTATACGTCTACGGGAACCACTTCGTTGACGCCGCCCACCGTTGCGTAATTCCTGCCGAAAATGCCCCCACTGATGCCGCAAGCACCGACGGCGACAACAACCTTGGGATCCGCCGTGGCCTGGTAGGTCTTCCAAAGGGCCAGTTCCATGTTCCGAGTGACGGGGCCGGTGACCAGCAGCATATCGGCGTGCCGTGGCGACGCGACAAAGTGGATTCCCAACCGTTCGAGGTCGTAGATCGGGTTGCTCAGAGCACTGATTTCCAACTCGCATCCGTTGCACGAGCCGGCGTCGACCTCGCGAATCGCAAGCGACCCGCCTAGCACCTGATTGATTCGCTCGCTCACCTTCTGCTCCAAGCGCTCGATATTTCCCTCAGGCGCTGCTAGTCCCCGTTGCACATCTTTGAGTTGATTGTGCGAGCCGTCGGAGTTGAGCGAGTACTCGCCGGTCAGCACAAGATCGCGCCGCTCGTTCGTAGCCAACTCGAACTGCCGCGTGATTTGAATCGCGCCGTCAGTGTTCGCCTCGGCGCACTGTCCGCAAAAGATGCACAGCCCGTAGTCGACGGTAACGCGTCTGGAGTTGTCCGATTCGACGATGGAAATGGCCTCGGTCGGACACGCCTCGGCCGCGGCCCTGGCATCGCGCCAGCGCTCGAAGTCGAATTGAGGCGCGCCGCGGAACCGCTCCGAGACGACGGCCGGCGCATCGGGATACCCGATGGTGACGATCCCCGTCCGCAGGGTATTGTTGAGAATCTTGAACATCGCTAACGGTCCGTCCCGGAGTAGGAGAGATTGAAGCTTTTGTTGATGACCGGGAAATCCGGCACAATATTGCCCTGCACGGCTTCCACCAGCCCCGGCCAGTTGTTCAGCGAGGGGTCTTTGATTTTGCAGCGTTCGAGCCGGTTTTGCGATCCCGTTCGAATCCAGTGCAGAATTTCGCCGCGCCAGCCCTCGACCGCGCTCAGTGCGCAGCGATCCGCGGGCAGCGGCGGCAGCGGGACTCGAAATTCGCCGCTACTCAATTCGATGGCCCGGATCAGCCGCAATGACTCCGTGATCTCGTCGGCGCGCACCATGACTCGCCGCAGCACGTCGCCTTCCTGGTACACGGGAGCTGTTACCGACATGCCGTCATAGGCCGCGTAAGGATGGTCGCGGCGGACATCGCGATCCACTCCCGAGGCGCGCCCGGCGACTCCCACAATGCCGAGGTCTCGCGCCTTATCCGGGGACAGAATGCCTGTACGCTCCAGACGGTCGCGAGTCGAGTCAGAGGATTCGATGATGGCCATCAATTCCTTGCATTCGCGCTCGAATGTCAGCAGCGTCCGCGGAAGATTCTCAATCTGGTCCCGATTCCAGTCCCGCCGGACTCCACCCGGACAGACCATCCCCCGCAAAAGCCGGTTGCCCGTCAAGTCTTCGTTCAGGCTGAAGATCATCTCGCGCAATCGCGAAGCGTGTGCATTGGCCACAACGAAGCCGACGTCGGTGGCGATCGCGCCGATATCGGCGACATGGTTGTAGACGCGCTCCAACTCGAGCAGCACGGTGCGCATTCGTTGCGCCAGGCGGGGGATTACGACTCCAGCGGCGGTTTCGATCGCCTGGCAGAACGCAACACCATGCGAAAAACTCGAGTCGCCGGAAATGCTCTCCGCCAGAAAGACCCCCCGGCTCAGCGGCAACTGCTCGAAGCGTTTCTCGATTGCCTTGTGCGTATAGAACATCCGCAACTGCAGGTACAGGATCGGCTCTCCCGCCACGGCAAAGTTGAAGTGGCCGGGCTCGATGATGCCGGCATGAACGGGACCCACGGGAATTTGAAAGACGCCCTCGCCCAAGGTCGGCCGGTACACATGCTGTATTCCCACGAAAGGAGGCAGTACCGTCTCGATCGCAAAATCCTTCCGCATAGGATGCACGTCCGGCCAGTTGTCATGCAGGGCAACTCTTCTTGGATTCGGGTGCCCCTTGGCGGTGAGTCCGAACCAGTCCTGTATCTCGCGTTCTTGCCAGTTGACGGCTGGAATCGGCGCCGCCAGCGAAGGGAACACGGGGCTGGCAGCCGGAATAGGCGCCCGAACCAGCAGGTAGCGCGGGTCTGCTGGATGCTCGAATACGTAGTAGTTGTAGAAACGGCCTTCTTGAGCGCAGCGGTCTTCCGCAAAAACGGCGGCCAAGCGCGCCGAGAATCTTCGAATGAGGTATGCGGCCACTGGCGGAATATTCGAGTCTGAGAGATCGAGATAGATCTCGCGCCCGCTTTCCGCTGCCCAAGGATCCGGCGAGGCCTCAAGTGGCTCCGGCACCTCTAAGGCATACGAGCCGAACTGTGTCATGGCCGAACCTCAAGCACGCGGGCGGCGCCCTCGACCAGCGCGAATAAGGGAGCGGGCAGCCAGAATCCGAGCACGATCACGACGAAGGCGAGTCCCAGCACGGGATAGCTCTTCCAACGGGAATCTTCGCCTCGCGGCCTGCCGTTGGCCGGGCCGAGAACAAGGTGCGCGATGTGGAAAAAGAAACCGCAGAATATCGCCACGAGAAAAGCTACGAATAGAATGGCTGCGCCCGTATGCCTGCCGGCAAAACCAGCGCGCAGGATCGTAAACTCGCTCTGAAACAGGCTGAAGGGAGGCGTCCCTGTGACAGCCAGCGCCGCCAGCAAGAACATCGGGGCGCTCACCGGCAGGCTGTGGATCAACCCGCCCGGATTCTTCTTCAACGAATCCGTGCCCAGATGCTGCTGGGCGTTGCCGGAGCAGAAGAACAACAGCGGCTTCGTGATGGAGTGGAATGTCATGTGAAGCAGCATGCCGAGAGCGCCGAGAGCGCCGCCAAAGCCGAGACCCAGGACCATGATTCCGCCGTGGTCGATGCTCGAATACGCCAGCAGCCGGCGGTGGCTCCGCTGGACAAGGATGAATGGCACAGCGACCGCCATCGACAGCAGCCCAAACAGGATGAGCAACCGCGAGGGGAAGGAGGGACCCAGGCAATGCACGGCCAAGACATAGAACCGCGCCAGCGCGTAAATTGCGCAATTCAACATCGCCGCCGCCATCAGCACTGCTGCCGGAACCGGAGCTTCGCCATAGGCGTCCGGCTTCCAGGTGTGCATCGGCGCCAGGCCGGCTTTTGTCCCGTAGCCCAGCAGTACCAGGATGAATGCGAGCTGCATGACGTTCTTGTCAAACTGCGCCGCGCTGTTCGCCAGGGTGGACCAGTTCAACGCACTGAGCGTCTCCACGCCCGATACCTGATAGGCCGAATAGTAGGTGAGAATCGTTCCGAACAACGCCATCGACAGGCCAACGCTGCCGATCATGGCGTACTTCCAGGCGGCTTCCAAAGAAGTGGGCCGGCCATAGAAGGTGACCAGGAAGATGGAAGCGAGCGTCGTTCCCTCGACTGCCACCCACATCACACCCAGGTTGTTAGCCAAAACCACCAGAAACATCGAGAACCCGAACAGCGGCGCGAGGACGTAGTACTGCAGCAACTTCTTCTCGGCCGGCGGGCCGGCGCCATTTTGCTCAAAGGCGTGGCCAGCCACGTCATGCCGGAAGTAGCCCACGGCGTAGGGAGCCGAAACGAGGTAGACGAACGCGGTCAGCACGGCGACCAGCGCGCTGAAATGGTCGGCATGAAGGAACCCGTCCCCCCAGGAAACACCGCCCTCTCTCAAGACCTGCGCCGCCAACTCAACAGACAGCCCGAACATCGTGGCCGCGGAAACCAGATGAATGGCCTCCATCGCCCGCCGGCCGCGCAGCAGCCCGGTCAAACCGCTTGCGAGCAAGGGCGCCAGTAATAAGGCGACAAGAATCATTGCGAACTCAACCTCTCAGCCGGCTCAGCCGGCTCACATCCATCGAGTCGAACGTCGCACGGATGCGATAGACCAGAATGGCGAGCACTAAAACCGCGATTAAGAGGTCAAAGAAGATCCCGAGTTCCACCACCAATGGCACTCCATAAGTGAGAGAGATCGCGGCTAGAAAAACGCCGTTTTCCAAAGAGAGCAACGCCAAGACCTGCGTCAGCGCTTTGCGCCGGTTCGTCATCATGAAAAAGCCAATAAGGAACAGCGAGATGGCGACGGCTAAGGTGTTGTGCCCCAAACTCGCCGCCCCGGCTGCCTCGTCCGGCCGTTGGAACGACTCGGCCACCACGTATGCCATCAAGGTCAGCATCCCCGAGATAATGATCGAAATCGGCATGTTGATGAACGGCTCGACCTCGCGGCGAATGTCGACCCTTGCGAGCAGGCGCGTCAAAACGACTGGCAGGATGATCGCCTTCAGCAGCAAGGTGAGAACGGCGACCGCGTAGATGTGTGGCGCGTCGTTAAAGTAGGCGATCGTCGCTGCGATGCAAGCCAGCAGGAACGATTGCGCCGCGAAGACGCGGATGATCGTCACCAGCCAGTGTTGGGCCACCATGATGATCTGCAGCACCAGTATCAGCGCCGCCATCAGCGTGATCATCTTGTCGCCGAACTGCGGGTCCTGCCAGAAGAACATTGCCAACTCCTGTCAAAAAATAAACATCGAGATAAGCGCCAAAGCGCTCAGAACGAACGCCACGGCCAGCAGTTCCGGCACCCGGAACAGCCGCAGCTTGGCATTGGTGGTCTCGACAAGAACAACCACGCCCGCCAGCAGCAGTAGTTTCACAACGAAGAGCACGAAGCTCAATGCCAACGGCAGCGCCGACCACTCCGTGCTCAGACCGAACGGAAAAAACACGTTGACCAGCAGCGTCATCAAGACCAACTGCTTGATCGAGGCGCTCCACTCGATCAGCGCCAGATGGGGTCCGGAGTACTCTAGAATCATCGCCTCGTGAATCATCGTCAGTTCCAGGTGGGTCGCGGGATTGTCCACGGGGATGCGGCCCGTCTCGGCGATCAGCACAACAAACAGCGCGGCAAACGCCAACATCTGGGAAGGCGCCAGAAAACGCCAGCTCTGCCCCAGCGCGAACTCAGCCACCGTGCTCAGGTTCGTGGATCCGGCCCCGAGCGCCACGGTGAAAACGGCTAGCATCAAAGCCGGCTCCGCGATGGCCGCGATCGTCATCTCCCGGCTGCTCCCCAGGCCGCCGAACGAGCTGCCCGTATCCAACCCCGCAAGGGCGAGGAAGAACCGGCCAAGGGCGAGCAGGTAGACCACCGCCAGCACGCCTCCCGCCCAACTCAACGGCGCTTGCGCGGAAACGGTCGGGATCATCAGCCCTGCTAGGAGCGTCGTGACGAACAAAACGTACGGTGTCGCATCGAAAATCCACGAGGCGGTGTCCGGAATGACCATGCCCTTGCGTACCAGCTTGTGCAAGTCACGGTAGGACTGCAAAAGGCCCGGCCCGCGGCGCATCTGCAGGCGCGCTTTGCAGGTTTTCGAGAAGCCGGTGATGAACGGCGCCAGCACGAGCAGCAGGCCCAGTTGCAGCAGCAGAGCGATTGCTTGCGCACTCATCCGCGCACCGCGAAAAGAAGGAGCAGGATCAGGGTCACAAAGATGTAGGCCAGGTAGGCATGCACGCTTCCCGCCTGAATCCCGCGCACCCGCACCGCCAGCCGCAGGATGCCCTCTCGCAAAGGATCGTAGAAGTGCTTCTCAAAGGCGGGCTGTATTTCGCTCTCGAAGCGAATGGTCTTCGGGTAATAGGGAGAAACGTCGAACTCGGCCTGGATCTCGCGCCGCGGCTGGAATAGCGCCGCGAAGATCATCCGCAAGGGCTTGGAAAAAGCGGTCGCTGTGTATTCGTTCGCGGACGTCAGTCCCGGCAGGCCGCAATCCCAGGTGGGCCCCGTGCGGCGCGCGCCGCGCCGCCCCCACAGCAGCCACAGCAGCGCCGGCACTGCTCCCAGAACAACGAAGAAGACTGCCATCGCGGCGGTCGAGACCGTGCCGCCCCGGGCCATTCCCGCGGAGAGCAGAAAACCATTCCCGGCGACCAGATCCACGCTCGCCGGGACCCCCAGCGCACGCTCCGTAATGGAATCGAACAAAGGCAAAAACCAGGTCGCCCCGAGGCCCAACAGGACACAAAGCGCGGCGAGAATCGCCATGCCGATCCGCATCGAACCGGAAACCTCACGGGCCTGCGCCGCTTCCTCGCTGCGAGGCAGAGCGAGAAAGGTGATGCCAAATGCCTTCACGAAGCAGGCGGCAGCCAGGGCCGCCGTCAGGGCCAACAATGCGCCCGCCACCGGAAATGCCACTCGCGTCAGCGTGGCTGTCGCGCCGAATCCCGCCAGCAGCGCCTGATAGGTCAGCCACTCGCTGACAAACCCATTGAGCGGCGGCAGACCGGAAATCGCGATCGCTCCGATCAGGAAATACAGTGCGGTGGACGGCATCCGCCGAATCAGCCCTCCCATCTCCTCCATGTCGCGCGTGTGTGTGGCATGCAGGACGCTGCCCGCGCCGAGGAAAAGCAGGCACTTGAAGAGCCCGTGATTCAGCGTGTGGAAGAGTCCGGCGACGAGTGCCAGGGCGGCCAGGCGAGGATGGCCGAAGGACCGAAACAGCAGCGCCGATCCAAAGCCCATCAGAATGATGCCGATGTTCTCGATGCTGTGATAGGCGAGCAAGCGCTTGAGATCGTGCTCCATTAAGGCATACAGAACCCCCAAGAGCGCGGAGACAACGCCGACCAGCAACACC
>Ga0214472_10007318_pt1 | contig 11553 bp, 10 predicted proteins | sample RVTome_6_FD_207662 | JGI IMG/M metagenome (GOLD analysis project Ga0214472, IMG submission 207662) | Soil microbial communities from uranium-contaminated site in the Upper Colorado River Basin, Wyoming, United States - RVT140D175 | ecosystem: Environmental > Terrestrial > Soil > Contaminated >...
CGGGGCCGCGACCCTCGGGCTCCTGATCCCGCCGTCGATCATCATGATCGTCTACGGCGTCACCGCCGAGGTGTCGATCGCGCGGCTCTTCATCGCCGGCGTGATCCCCGGGATCCTGCTCGCGGCGCTCTTCATGGGTTACGTGATGGTCTGGGCGCTGGCGAACCCGGGTCAAGTGCCGCCGATCGAGCGCAAGACGAGCTTCGGCGAGAAGGTGTATGCCTCGCGCCATCTCATCCCCGTCGTCACGCTGATCCTCGCGGTCCTCGGCTCGATCTACGCCGGGATCGCCACCGCCACCGAGGCGGCGGCGTTCGGCGTCGTCGGAGCGCTCGCGATCTCCGCCCTGCAGCGCTCGCTCACCTGGGAGACCTTCCGCGATAGCCTGCTCGGGGCGACGCGACTTTACTGCATGATCGCGCTGATCCTCGCCGGCGCATCGTTCCTCACGCTGGCGATGGGGTATATCGGCCTGCCGCGCCACCTCGCCGAGTGGATCGGGTCGCTCGGGCTGTCGCCGTTCATGCTGCTGATAGCGCTGATGGTGTTCTACATCGTCCTCGGCTGCTTCCTCGACGGCATCTCGATGGTCGTGCTGACGATGGGCGTGATCCTCCCGACCGTGCAGAAGGCTGGCATCGACCTCATCTGGTTCGGCATCTTCGTCATACTGGTCGTCGAGATGGCGCAGATCACGCCGCCGGTCGGCTTCAACCTGTTCGTGCTCCAGGGAATGACCAAGAAGCAGATCACCTGGATCGCCAGGCAGGCGCTGCCGATGTTCTACCTGATGATCGCGGCGGTGCTGCTGATCTACTTCTTCCCCGGCCTCGTGACCTGGCTGCCGCAGCAGATGATGTCGCGGTAGTGAAGGTTCTCGTTCTGGGCGCCGGCGTGATCGGCGTCGCCACCGCCCACTACCTCGCCGCGGACGGCCACGAAGTCACCGTCGTCGACCGCCAGCCGGCCGCCGGGCTCGAAACGAGCTTCGGAAACGCCGGCAACGTCTGCCCAAGTTACGCCACGCCGTGGGCGGCGCCCGGCATGCGCTGGAAGGCCGCCAAGTGGCTGCTCGAGCGGGACGCGCCGCTCGCCGTGCGCTGGCGCGCGGACCCGCGCCTGCTCGCCTGGGCCGGGTCGTGGCTCGCCAACTGCTCGCGCCGCCGGTTCGAGCGCAACAAGCCGCGGATGCAACGGCTGTCGCACTACAGCCTCGCCTGCCTCCAACAGCTGCGCGGGTCGCTCGGCCTCCACTACGAAGAGACGACGCAGGGCATCTTGCAGCTCCTGCGCACCGAGCGCGAGCTCGCCGCCGTCGTCGACCACACCCGCATCCTCCAGACCGCCGGCATCCCGCACAAGGTGCTGGGTCCGAAGGGCTGCATCGAAGTCGAGCCCGGGCTTGCGCACGCGCGTGTGCCGTTCGCCGGCGGCCTGCACCTGCCGGCGGACGAGACGGGCGACTGCCAGATCTTCACCCAGGCCCTCGCCGAGCAGGTGGGCCGGCGCGACGTGCGGTTCCGCTTCCAGACGGCCATCGAGGGCATCGCGGTCGACGGCGGACGCGCGACCGGCGTCGCCACGAGCGACGGCCTCGTCAGCGCTGACCGCTATGTCGTCGCGCTGGGCTGCGGGGCCGTGCCGCTGCTCGCGCCTCTGGGCATCCGGCTGCCGATCCAGCCGGTGAAGGGCTATTCGCTGACGCTGCCGATCGCGCGGCCCGGCCTCGCGCCGCGCGCCTCGATCATGGACGAGCACACTAAGGTTGCGATCACGCGCCTCGGCAACCGCGTGCGCGCGGCCGGCACGGCGGAGCTCGGCGCCACGACAACCGACGCGCCGCCCGGGCGCTTCCGGACGCTCGCGCGCGTGCTGCGCGAGCTGTACCCCGACGCCGCCGAGTCCGAGCGACCGCAGTACTGGGCCGGCTTGCGGCCAATGACGCCCGACGGGCCGCCGATCCTCGGCCCCACGCCGATCGGCAATCTCCTGCTCAACGTCGGCCACGGCTCGCAGGGCTGGTCGATGGCGTGCGGCTCGGGGCGCGTCCTCGCCGATCTCGTTTCCGGCCGGCGACCGGAGATCGACCTCGAGGGGCTGACGCTCGGCCGTTACGGTTGAGGACTTAGAATCCGGTCCGACCATGCGCGCCGAGCTTCCGCCGCTCTATCTCACCAACGGCATGCGCGCGCTCGAGGCGGCGGCGCTGAAGCGCGAGCCGCAGGCGAAGCTCATGGAGCGTGCCGGGCTCGCGGCCGCCGAGCTCGCGCGCGAGCTCGCCGCCGGTCCCAAGCGCAGCGTGCTCGTCCTCGCGGGCCCCGGCAACAACGGCGGCGACGCGTTCGAGGTCGCCGCGCACCTCAAGCGCTGGCACTACCGCGTCGACGTGCTCTTCACCGGCGATGCCGGAAAGCTGCCCCACGACGCCGCGCAGGCGTTCGCCAAGTGGAATGCGGCGGACGGCCGCCTGCTGCAGTCGCTCCCGCCAGCCGGACACTATGACTTGATCGTCGATGGGCTGTTTGGCATCGGTCTCGCACGCCCGCTCGCCGGCGTGACGGCCGACGTCGTCCGCGCCGCAGCCGCGCTTCCCGGGACGAAGCTCGCACTCGACATCGCGAGCGGGATCAACGCCGACACCGGCGCGATCATGGGCACCGCGTTTCGCGCGACGCACACTATTACCTTCATCGCCGGCAAGCCTGGCCTCTACACGCTCGACGGACCGGATCACTGCGGCGAGGTGCACCTCGCGGATCTCGGCCTCGCCGCCGCCTCGCTCGCGCCGCCAGAGGGACAACTCATCACCGGTGCGATCGTCGAGGCACCGCTGCTCGCACGCCCCCGCAACTTCCACAAAGGCCTCGCCGGCAGCCTCGCGATCGTCGGCGGCGCGGCGGGGATGGTCGGCGCGGCGCTCCTCGCCGGACGCGCGGCGATCAGGCTCGGCGCCGGCAAGGTGTTTCTCGGGCTCCTCACCGACCATCCGCCGTACGTCGACTACGCGCAGCCCGAGCTCATGCTGCGCAAGCCCGATCAGCTCCTCGCCGACGTGCCGCTGACCGCGGTTGCGGCCGGTCCCGGGCTGGGAACGGACAGCGCGGCGCAGCGCGTGCTCGCCCAGGCGCTGCGGCTCGACGTGCCGCTCGTCCTCGACGCCGACGCGCTGAACCTGATCGCGGCGTACGGCGTGCTGCAGTCTGCCGTGCACTCGCGAAAAGCTCCGACGCTGCTGACGCCGCATCCGGCCGAGTGCGCGCGACTGCTCGAGGCCACGACCGCCGACGTCCAGTCGGATCGGATCGGCGCGGCGAAGCGGCTCGCCGCCCGGTTCAAGTCGTGGGTCGCGCTGAAGGGCAACGGCACGGTCGTCGCATCGCCCGAGGGCCGCTGGTGGGTCAATGCGTCGGGCAACCCCGGCATGGCGAGCGCTGGCATGGGCGACGTGCTGACCGGCATCGCCGGGGCGCTCGCGGCGCAAGGCATGGACGCCGAGGATGCGCTGATCGCGGCCGTCTATCTGCACGGCGCGGCAGCCGATGCGCTCGTCGCGCGCGGCGCCGGCCCGGTGGGCTTGACCGCAGGCGAGCTGATCGACGAGGCGCGCCAGCTCGCCAACGGCCACCGGCTCCCCGACTGACCACGGCCACGCGCCGTGGTCCACTCAACTTTCCCTTCGAGGCGCAACCTCATGGCAACCGGCGTGCTCATCAACGCGAGGACTTTCCTCGGCAACGTGTGGAAGCTCTCGGCGCCCTACTGGCGGTCGGAGGAGCGGTGGCGGGCGTGGGGGCTCCTCGCTGCGATCGTCGTGCTCTCGCTCAGCACGGTGTACGTGCTCGTGCTGCTCAACGAGTGGAACCGCCAGTTCTACAACGCGCTCGAGCAGAAGGACGAGCAGGATTTCTTCGCGCTGCTCGGCTACTTCTGCCTGCTCGCCGGGATCTACATCGCGGTCGTGGTCTACGAGACCTATCTCGAGCAGATGCTGCAGATGCGGTGGCGGATCTGGCTCACCAAGCAGTATCTCGGCGACTGGCTCGGCAACCAGGTCTACTACCGCCTCGAGCTCGAGCATCGCGGCACGGACAACCCCGACCAGCGCATCGCCGAGGACCTGCGGCTGTTCACGAGCGGCACGCTGAGCCTGACGCTCGGCCTGATGCGCGAGATCGTCACGCTCGCCTCGTTCGCCGTGATCCTGTGGGGCCTATCGGGTTCGCTGCCGCTCCACATCGGCGGGACCGACATCGTGGTGCCGGGCTATCTCGTATGGGTCGCCCTCGGCTACGCGATCGTCGGCAGCGTGGTCACGCACTACGTCGGCCGGCCCCTCATCCGGCTCAACTTCCAGCAGGAGCAGCGCGAGGCCGATTTCCGCTTCGCGCTCGTGCGCCTGCGCGAGAACGCCGAGGGGGTCGCGCTCTATCGCGGCGAGCCAGCGGAGCGGCGCAACTTCCTCGACCGGGTCGAACGGATCCGGGAGAACTGGTGGGGGCTGATGAACTATACCAAGAGGCTCAACACGCTCGTGATCGGCTACAACCAGGTCGCCATCGTCTTCCCGTTCTTCGTCGCCGGGCACCGCTTCTTCTCCGGCGCCATTCCGCTCGGCGGGCTGACGCAGATCGCGAGCGCCTTCGGCCAGGTGCAGACGTCGCTCTCGTGGTTCGTGAACAGCTACAGCACGCTCGCCAACTGGAAGGCGAGCGTCGACCGGCTGCTCACCTTCCACCGCGCGCTCGAGGACACCGCCGCGGAGCAGGCGCGGCACGGCGGCCTCGACGTGCAGCGCGACAGCGAGCCGACGGTGCGCGCCGAGAACCTCGATCTCGTCCTGCCGAACGGCCGGGTCATCCTCGCGGACACGGGGTTCACCATCGAGCCCGGCGACCGGATCCTGCTCTCCGGCCCGTCGGGCTCGGGGAAGAGCACGCTCTTCCGCGCGCTCGCCGGCATCTGGCCGTTCGGCCGGGGCCGCGTGCGGTTCCCGGGGAACGCGCGCGTGCTCTTCCTGCCGCAGAAGCCCTACATTCCGATCGGCAACTTGCGCGACGCAGTCGCGTATCCGGGCGCGGCGGCCGAGTTCGGAGACGATGCGGTCCGCGGTGCGCTCGCCGACGTCGGGCTCGACGCGCTCGCGGATCGACTCGACGACCGGCAGAACTGGAGCCTGCAACTCTCCGGCGGCGAGCAGCAGCGGCTCGCGATCGCGCGCACGCTGCTGCACCGGCCCGACTGGCTGTTCCTCGACGAGGCGACCGCGGCGCTCGACGAGGCGAGCGAGAGACACCTCTATGGGTTGCTGCAGCAACGGATGCCGAAGGCGACCATCGTGAGCATCGCGCATCGCCCGACGGTCGCCGGATTCCACCGCCGGCGCTTCAGCCTCGTGCCGGACGGGGCGCGGATGCGCCTGGCGGCGACGGCCTAGGGCGAAGCGTCGGCGACGCGGACGCGGAGGTCGTCCGGCTCCGCCGCGTGGCCGTCCTCGATCTCGCGCGCCGTCGCCGCGCGCACTCCCCGAACCTTGCAGCGGAACTCGATCGCGATCCCGGCGAGCGGATGGTTGCCGTCGAGCACGACGCAGTCCTCCGCGATGTCGGTCACGGCATAGATCACGCCGTCCTGCTCGCCGCCCGGGACGCCTTCGAACTGCATGCCGACCGCGAGCGCGGCGGGAAAGCCCGCGCGCGGCTCGACCCGCAGCAGGCCCTCGTCGTACTCGCCGAACGCCTCCTCCGGCTCGAGGCCGAGCGTGAGCTCCTCGCCGCCCCGCTTGCCCTCGAGCGCGCGCTCGAGCGCCGGCAGGATGTCGTCGTACCCGCCGTGGAGATAGTGGACCGGGGTGTCGGACCGCTGGATCAGGTTGCCCCACAGATCGGCGAGCTCGATCTCCAGGCTCACGACCGTGTGGCGGGCAACCTCCATTGGCAGGCTCGCTCGCGCGCGAGAGGTCCCCGGCACTCGGTCTAGGAGAGCAGCTTGACCAGCCCCAGGATCTCGGCGACGTGGCCCTTCGGACTGACGCCGTACAGCGCGTGCCGGAGCTTCCCCCGCTTGTCGATGATGAACGTCGACCGGACGATGCAGCTCCGGCGGGCCTCGGTCGGCTCGCGCCAGACGCCATAGGTCCGGCACACGTCGCCGTCGGGATCCGCGAGCAGCCGTACGGAGAGCCCGTTCTCGTCGCGGAACTCGGCGTGGGTGATGCAGTCGTCGCACGACACGCCGAGGACCACGCAGTCGTACTTCTCGAAGTCCTGCTCGTGATCGGAGAAGTCGATCGCCTGCATCGTGCACCCGGGCGTGCCGTCCTTCGGATAGAAGTACAGCACGACGTGCTTGCGCCCCCGGAAGTCCGCAAGGTCCACCGTCTCCATGTCGGCGTCCGGCAAGGAGAACTGCGGTGCGGATTGACCGGATTGCAGCATGCGAATGCGTGAGTGCGAGTCGCGCCGGATTCTAAACCAGATCCTTCGTCCCGGTGTCAAGCGTTCCGCGGCGTGCGCGATTTCCGCTCATATAATTCGTGCCCCGCATCCGCTTCTCCTCCGCAACTGCACTCGAGTCCGCGCCCCGCACGCTGCTCGGGGGGATTTCGGCGCGCGAATTCCTCCGGCGGCACTGGCAGCAGCGGCCGCTGCTGGTCCGCGGCGCCTGGCCCGGGCTGCGCGATCCCGTGTCGGTGAGTGATCTCTTTCGCTTCGCGGCGCGCGCGGACTGCGAATCGCGGCTCGTCGCCCGCGACCGCGGGCGCTGGCGGCTCGAGCACGGTCCATTCCGCACCGCACACCTGCGGGCGATGCCCGCGCGCGGCTGGACGCTGCTCATTCAGGGTTTGAATCATCTCGTTCCGGCCGCGGACCGCCTGCTTCGCGCGTTTCGCTTCCTGCCGTACGCCAGGCTCGACGACGTCATGGCGAGCTATGCGGCCGACGGCGGCGGCGTGGGTCCGCACTTCGACTCCTACGATGTGTTCCTGCTCCAGGGCCGCGGCCGGCGGCGCTGGCGAGTGAGCCGTCAACGCGACCTCGAGCTCGACCCGCGCGCGCCGCTCAGGATCCTGCGCGACTTCCGCGCCGGCGAGGAGTGGGTGCTCGAGCCGGGCGACATGCTCTACCTGCCGCCGGGCGTCGCGCACGAGGGCACGGCGCTCGGGCCCTGCATGACGTACTCGATCGGGTTCCGCAGCCCCGCGGCGCGCGAGCTCGGGGTCGAGTTCCTCGCATTTCTCCAGGACCGGATCGAGCTCGGGGAGGAGCGCTACGCCGACGCGGGCGCTCGCCCGAGCCGCCGACCGGCGCGGATCGGCGACCCGCTCGTGGATCACTGCGTCGCGGTGCTCGAGGGCGTGCGCTGGCGCCGTGGCGACGTGGCGGAGTTTCTCGGCCGCTATCTCTCGGAGCCGAAGCCGCACGTCCGCTTTTCCCGGCCCGCCCCGCCGCTCGCGCGGCGGGCCTTCGAGCGCGCCGCTCGCCACGCCGGCGTGCGTCTCTCGGCTGCCACCGGAATGCTCTTCCGGGGCAGGCGCATCTACATCAACGGCGAGAGCATCGCCACCTCCGGGCGGACGCGCGCGCTCCTGCTGCAGCTTGCCGATGCGCGCCGGCTGCCGGGCCGCACATCGTTCACGCACGAGGCCGCCGCGCTGCTCTACACTTGGTACCGGGCCGGTTATCTCGGATTGGGAGACGCCAATGGATGATCTCGCGAAGATTCTGCCGCAGCCGGAGCGGCGCAGCATCGGCGCGCGAAGCGAGTATCTCGCGGCCTTCGATGCGCTCGTGGCGGGGCTCCGCCACGAGCTCCGTGTTTTCGATCCGGATTGCGTACAGCTCGAGCTCAACGCCCCCGCGCGCGCGGACGCGCTGCGCCGGTTCCTGCTCGCGAACCGCGACAACCGGCTCCTCGTCGTCGTTCACGACGCCGATCACATCAGGAAGCGCTCGCCGCGCTTCATGCGGCTGCTCGCGGAGTTCAGCGCCTCGATCACGATCCACCAAAGCGAGGGCGAGGCGGCGCGGGCCCAGGACTGCTTCGTGCTTGCGGACATGGAGCACTTCGTGCGGCGTCCCGTCGCGTCGGCATGGCGCGGCGTCTACGCGATCAACGACCACCACGAGTCGCGGCTCATCCGCGAGCGCTACGACGAGATCTGGCAGAGCTCGTTCCCCGCGGTCTCCGCGACCTCGCTCGGGCTGTAGGCAGAAAAGCTGGCCACAGAGATCAGAGAGGACACAGAGAACTACCCTAGCGTTGTTGAGTCAGCCAACGACCTTGGTGTGAGCGCGCTTTCTCGGTGCTCTCTGTGACCTGTCGCTAGGCGCGTCAGCGCCAGCTACAGCGAGCGCCAGTCGAACCCGTTCGCCTGATCGGCGACCGCGATCTCATCCTGGGCGCACCCGAGCACGCCGGACAACGCCGCGGTCGCGAGCCGCGGCAGGTTGTTCGTCTGCGACAGATGCGCGGCGATCACGTGCTGCAGCCGCGACCGGTCGATGGTCGCGAGGATCTCCGCCGCCGCCGCGTTCGCCAAATGGCCGAGCGGCCCGCCGATGCGCGCCTTCAACCACTGCGGATAGGGTCCGCACGCGAGCATGTCCGAGTCGTAGTTGCACTCGAGCACGAGCGCCGCGATGTGGCGCGTCGGTGTGCCGACGTCGGTGAGGATGCCGAGCCGGGCCGCGCCGTCCGAGACCACGAGCTGCACCGGCTCGCGCGCGTCGTGCGGGACCGGGAACGGCCGCACCTCCAGGTCGCCGATCGCGAACGGCGTGTGGCTGTCGATGATCGTCACGTCGGACGCGTCGGCGGCGAGCTCCCGTGCCGTCCCATGGGTCATCCAGGCACGCAGGCCGTGGCGGCGCGCGAACGGAAGAGTGCCGTCGGCATGGTCGCCGTGCTCGTGGGTCACGAACAGCCCGGCGAGGTCGCCGGGCGCGAGGCCGAGACGCGCAAGCCGGCGCTCGGTCTCGTCGGTGGAGAACCCGCAGTCGACGAGGATGCAGGTCGAGCCGGCCCCGACGACGAGGCCGTTCCCCTGGCTCCCGCTGCCGAGCGACGCGAAGCGCACGGCGGTGTTACGCGGTCCGCCGTGCGAGCACCGTCGCCCGCCTCACTTCAGCTGATCGTAGAGGAGCGAGAGGATCTTCTTCGACGCGCCGGTCGTGTCGGGCTGGCCGTCCTTGCCGAGCACCTGGACCTGGGTGTCGTCGGCGGCGCCCTTGACGGTCACCTGATACTGCACCGCCTTCGCCGGCTCGTCCGTCCGCCAGAATGCCAGCTTCGCCAGCAGCCCGTCGTTCTTCTTGTTGTCGGTCGCGGGATCCACGTAGCGCACGAAATAGACGCCTTTCGACCGGTCGCGGTCCTCGACCGTGAAGCCGACGCGGTCGAGCGCGAGGCCGACGCGACGCCAGGCGCGGTCGAACGGCTCGGCCACGTTCAGCGTCGTCGCGCCGTCGCTCTCGGAGACGAGCTTCGCGCGCTCGTCCCGGGTGATGCGGGCGGCCACCTGGGCCCTCGCCTTCGCCTCATCGGCGCCCAGCTTGACCATCAGCCGCTTCAGGAACTCGGCCTCGAGCTCGGGATTCGGCGGCGCCGGCTGCCAGACGGTGCCGTCGAAGCCGGTGCCCTGGCGGCTGTTGACGATCTGCTCGACCATCCCGCGGTGGCTGATGTAGATCTCGGTGCCGCGGCCGTCCGGCAGGCGCTCGACGCGCGTGCGGAACTTGTCGCGCTCGCCGCTCGAGTAGATCTGATCGAGATACTTGCCGAGCACGTTGCGGATCGGGTCCTGCGGAATCTTGGCGCGGTTCTCGGCCCAGTCGGTTTCCATCACCCCGGCGTCGGGCATTGCGATCTTGAGCAGGAAGCCGTTCTCCTGCCAGAAGTCGCGCAGCACCGGCCAGACCTTCTCCGGCGTCTCGCGCACGATCAGGTAGCGCGTGTTGCCATCGCGGGCGATCTGCACGGTGTCCGAGGACGGCAAGACCTCGCTCGTCGTCGGCGAGCGCGCGCCCTGGCGCTCGGAACTGTACTGAGAGAAGGTCGCGCTGCTGTTGGGGTTGGCCTCCGGCACCGAGTAGCGGTCGTCCCGGCCGGGCCGGGTGAGGTCCGGCGGCACCTCGAGCGGCGGGAGCTTCCCCGCGCTCTTGTAGTCGACCTTCCGGTCCAGGTCGAAGCTGCAGCCTGCGACGAGCGCCGCGGCCGCGGCCACTACGACGAGTCCCCGCCTCTTTGCCGTCATGCCGCTCCTCCCTCCACAAGGCGCAGGCCGCCCGTCGGCAGGACTCCGGCCTCGCGCATCGCCTCCCGGACCGTATCGTGGTGTTGTGGCGAGAGCGGCGTCAACGGCAGGCGGATGCCGCCCTCGATCAGGCCAAGCTGCGCGACCGCCCACTTCACCGGGATCGGGTTCGCCTCGACGAAGAGCTGGCGATGGAGCCCGAGCAGCCTGAAGTTGATTTCGCGGGCGCGCGCGAGCTCGCCCGCGAGCGCCGCCGCGCACATGTCGTGCATCAGCCGCGGCGCGACGTTCGCCGTCACCGAGATCACGCCCTGGCCGCCGAGGAGCGTGAGCGCGAGCGCGGTGGCGTCGTCGCCGCTGTAGATCGCGAAGCCCTTCGGCGCGCGCTTGACGAGATCGGAGCCGCGCTCGATGTTGGCGGTCGCGTCCTTCAGGCCGACGATGTTCGGGATCTGGGCGAGCCGCAGGACGGTGTCGTTCGCAATGTCCGCGACCGTGCGCCCGGGCACGTTGTAGAGGATGGTCGGGATATCGACCGCCTCCGCGATCTTGCGGAAGTGGCGATAGAGGCCCTCCTGCGTCGGCCGGTTGTAGTACGGCACCACCGACAGGCAGGCGGCCGCCCCGGCGCGCCTCGCCGACTCGGTCAGCTCGATCGCCTCCGCGGTGGAGTTGGCGCCCGTCCCGGCGACCACCGGGACCCGACCCGCCGCGTGCGCGACGGCGACGTGGATGAGCTCCTTGTGCTCGTCGAAGTCGACGGTGGGCGACTCGCCCGAAGTACCGACGACGACGATGCCGTCGGTGCCTTCGGCGACGTGCCAGTCGATGAGGGACTTGAACCGCGCGATGTCGAGTCGGCCGTCCTCGAGCATCGGCGTGACGATCGCGACCAGGCTGCCCTGAATCATTGGCTTCACGCCCTTGCGGAAATGCGAAATATTACCGGATTTCCCCTGCCCCTGGCACGGCTGCTAACCAATCGTTACAGATCCTGCGGCGGCCCGCACCGCACAAACGCGCTGGATCACGGCCGGCTTCGGCTCGTCCACCCGGCCCTGCTCGAACGCGACGACGGTGAGCCGCTCGCCGAGCGCCCCGAGGAGCTCGCCCGGCCGCAGGAGGAAGTCGGGATTCGACGGCCGGCCGAACGCCTCGTTTCCCTGCATGAACGTCTCGTAGATCAGGACGCCCCCGGTGCGCAGCGCCGCGACGAGGTCGCCGAACAGCGGGCGGTGGAGATAGTTGGTGACGACTACGCCGTCGAAGCGCTCCGGCGGGAACGGCCAGGGCGCAGCCTC
>Ga0214472_10007321_pt1 | contig 11552 bp, 13 predicted proteins | sample RVTome_6_FD_207662 | JGI IMG/M metagenome (GOLD analysis project Ga0214472, IMG submission 207662) | Soil microbial communities from uranium-contaminated site in the Upper Colorado River Basin, Wyoming, United States - RVT140D175 | ecosystem: Environmental > Terrestrial > Soil > Contaminated >...
GCTCGGGAGTGAAGTCGCTTCTGGACGTCCCTGCCACGGCCGAGCTCCTCGAGACGCTGGGCGTTCCAGTACTCGGCTGGCGCACGGACGAGCTGCCGCTCTTCTACAAGGCGGGGGGCGGCCCACGCGTCTCGCAGCGGGTCGAGTCCCCCGAGGACGCGGCGCAAATTGCCCAGTTCCACTGGCGGCTCGGTCGCCACTCGGCGCTCGTGCTCGCGCGTCCGCCGGACGAGAGCCTCGAGGTCGACGACCTGATCGAGGAAGCCCTCGCCGAAGCCGAAAGCGAGGGTGTGAGCGGCCAGGAGGTGACGCCGTTCGTGCTCGGGCGGCTCCACGAGCGAAGCGGCGGGCGCACGGTCGAGGTGAACAAGAACCTCGTCGTCGAGAACGCCGCGCTTGCCGCGCAGGTCGCGGTCGCCTTCTCGAAGCTCACCTAGCGCGCGCCGTGAGTCTTGAAGGTTCTTGCGACAAGGAGTACTTTCCCAGGCGGGACTCGGTCGGGCGAGGAGGGAGAGATGAAGCGGAGGGTGAGGGTCGCGCTGTCGGCGGCTGCATGCGTAGTTCTCGTGCTCGGCATCGCCAGCATCGCCGGCGCGCACGGAGGCGACAAGTCGAAGATTCACTCCTGTGTGAACAAAAAGACGCGCGCCGTACGGATCGTCGCTCCGAGCGCCAAGTGCAAGCCGACCGAGCGGGCGGTGGACTGGGGCGTCCAGGGCCCCGCTGGCCCCGCGGGCCCCGCAGGCCCCGCTGGCCCCCAAGGGCCTCCAGGCCCGGCAACCGGTCCTGCCGGCGGCGACCTCACCGGCAACTACCCGAACCCGCAGATTGCGGCCGTCCCCTGGAACAAGGTGACCGGCGTGCCCGCCGGCTTCGCCGATGGGACTGACGAGGCCGGCTCACTGCAGAGGTACTGCGCCCTCGTAAAGGCGCACCCGCGCTCGTTCCCCGATGAGCCCTGTCGCGTGCGATCCGAGCTCATCGACGGGCCTCTCGCCGTGGGCAGATACAACTCGATCGCGATCAGCTTCGACGGGAACCCGGTGGTCAGCTACTTCGACGACGGTGACGACGCTCTCAAGGTGGCGCACTGCGACGATCCCCTCTGCACCGGCGACGGGGAGACGGTCACGACCGTCGACCCCGGTGGCGCCCCCACTCCCGTAGTCGGGCTGTACACGTCGATTGCGATCGGCACCGACGGCAATCCCGTCGTCAGCTACTACGACCAAACGAACGGCAATCTCAAGGTCGCGCGCTGTAATGATCCCGCCTGCGCGGGCGGCGGCGAGACGATCTCGGTCGTCGATGGTGGTCCCGTGCCCGCCACCGACGTGGGGGAGTATTCGTCGATCGAAATCGGCACGAACGGCAACCCCGCCGTCAGCTATTACGACAGAACGAACGGCAATCTCAAGGTGGCCCGCTGCAACGATCCCGCCTGCTCCCCGCTCGTGGGAGCCGGTGAGGCGATCAGCGTCGTCGACGGAGCCGGCAGCGAGGATGTCGGGTGGTACACGTCGCTCGAAATCGGGACCGACGGCAACCCCGTCATCAGCTACCTGGACGTCACGAACTTCAACCTGAAGGTGGCACGCTGCAACGACATCACCTGCCTCGGAAACAACGAGACGATCACCACCGTCGACACGACGCTCGGCACCGGCGAATTCACGTCGATCGCGATCGGAACCGACGGCAACCCGGTCGTCAGCTATCAGGGCGCCGTCGCGAACGAGCTGAAGGTCGCGCGCTGCAACGACCCTGCTTGCGCCGGGGGCAACGAGGCGATCAACACGGTGGTCGGAACATGGTCGAACTCCATGTCGATCGCGATCGGCGTGGACGGCAACCCGGTCATCAGCTACGTCGACGGGTCGGGCGCCGGTGTCAAGCTGGCACGCTGCAACGACCCGGCCTGCGCGGGCGGTAACGAGGCGATAAGTGTCGTCGATCCGTCGCTCACCGTCGGTGACGACACGTCGCTCGCGATCCGCACCGACGGGGTCCCGATCGTCAGCTACTTCGAAGACAACACTGACGACCTCAAGGTGGCCCGACCGCCCGTAGTCCCGTAGATAAGGTGGGCGCGTGCCGCGCACGCCGCTTCTTCTTGCTGTCCTGGCGTTCGCCGCCGCGGGCTGCGGCGGAGGCGATGAGCCTCCCGAGGCCCCGGTCGCCGCGCCTGAGCCTGCCACGACCGCCGAGCCGCCGGAGCCCGTGACCACCGAGCCTCCCGCGTCGGAGGCGAAAGCTCCGCCCGGAGCTCCGAAGTTCGTCGCGGGTTACGAGGACTGGCCGAAGCTCAATGACCAGCCGATCGGGCCGCGTGACTCGGATCCGCATCTGGGCACGAAGAACGTCTACGCCTCGGAGGCACAGCAGGCGAACGACCGCTTCCCGTACGGAACGATCATCGTGAAGGATGCGACCCGCCCGGGCAAGGACTTCATCGGCCTGCTCGCGACGATGCGGAAGCAGAAAGGGGCCGACCCGGAGCACAACGACTGGGTCTTCGTCGAATACACGCGCGAAGGCGCGAACGAGCGGTTCTCGGAGCTCGCCCGCGGCACCGTCTGCTGGAGCTGCCACGTCGGCGCCGCCGACTCCGACTACGTCTTCACGGCCGACTGACTACTCGTCGACGCGCTCGACGGCGACGATGTCGTCCTCGTCGAACTGGACCTCGCCCGCCTCGCCCCAGCCGACGACGTCGCCGCTGGGCAGGATTGCGACGGGCGCGATCACCGTGCCGTCCCGGAGAAGGAGGCGCGCCTGATACGCGCCGAAAGCGTCCTGCGGCCAGTCCGCCACCTCGGCCATGAGCCAGTCCGGCAGCCGAGGTGGATCGCCCAATTCAGCCGCCGAGCAGCTTCAGCAGGTCTTCCACCTCGAGCATCTCGTAGGACTGGGTGTGCACGCTCCCCCGCGCGCCGAGCGTGATCGAGACCTCGGCGATCACTGAGGCGTTCTCGGCCTCGACGATGTTGACGAAGTCGTACGGCCCGAGGACGAACCACTGGTGCAGCACCTTGACTCCGAGCTCCTCGACGTCTTTGTTCACCTCGGTGACGCGCTCGGGGTTCGCTCGCAAGGTCTGCAGGCCCTGCTCGCTCAGCGTCGACAGCATCAGGTACTTGGGCATCATCCCTCCCGCTCTCCGGTTGGCCGCGCGAGGATACGTGACCGCTGGTCGAAGTAGAGGACGGCGAACCCCAAGAAGAACAGGGGCGCCAGCACGAGCCGGACGAGCACGGCGGCGACGGCGCTGCTCACATCTGCGAGCCCGCCCAGAGCCGCTCCCAGGTAGAAGCCGAGAACGAGGAAGAGAAGGACGAGCGCGGCCGCGACCCCGAGCGCGTGCAGGTACTCGGCCCGCGCAAGCTCGAAGGAGCGGGTGAGCGAGTGCCCGAGCCGATCGAACCAGGTTTCGGCGCCGGGGGCGTCCTCGAGCATCGCGACGGGAATCGAGAACCCCGTCACGGCAAGCCACGCCACGGCGACCACGAGCAGCAGGAGCTGACTCAGCGCGAGCGCGAACGGAAGCGAGACGAGCAACGTGAGGATGAGGAGAATGGGAAGCCGCGCGGTGACCTGGGCCCACGCCTCCCCGAACCCGTCGCCGGCTACAAGTCGCGCGGCCGCCGCATAGGCGGCGGTGAAAACGAGTGCGAAGACGAGGATGTCGACGAGCTCGGGCGTCGCGGCCGTGACGAGCAGCGCGCAGCCGACGAAGGCGCCGAGGCCGAAGGCGGCCCAGATCCGGTCGCCGTAGAGGCGGACTGTCTCGGCGAGGAGCTCACCGAGCTTGAGAGGACGGTCCGGCGGCGACACAGCCGCCGAACATTAGGCCGAGTGAACCCGATCCGGCGTCGTTTTAGCCGCCGCCCCAGTCACAGCTCGGCTGTGCTGTCGACGGCAGGTTGAACGTGTGCTCCTCCAGCGCCGTGCCGTCCGCTTTTTCGAGCCGGACGCCGACAGTGTCGCCTGCCTCCGCCTCTGGCGAAAGGAGGATCGCAATCTGGCAGATGCGGCCGTCCGGCTTGACGTCACAGCTGAGATAGTCAGTCGGGAAATCCTCGAATGCCGGCTCGCAGCCGGTCGTGTGGGCTGCGAAGCCGTCGATGTCCTTTCCTGTTGGAGCGTTGAAGCGCACGTGGTGGAAACCGGCGGCCAGGTACTCATCACATTGGCCCGTGACCTGGACGCCGGGGAACGTGCCGCCCTCGGGGAAGGTGACCGTCGTGAGCGAGACGTCGGGCCCAGCGCTGCAGCTCGGCGGCGGGAGCAGGGTAAGGAGCTCGCTTTTCTCGACGCCGTTGTAGCGCGCGGTGATCGGAACGTGCGTCACATCGCTTACCTCGCTCGTCCCGATCGGGAACGTCGCGCTCGTGGCGCCGGCGGGGACGGCGACGAACTCGGGGACAGTCACGCCCGGACCAGCCTCGAGAAAAACGATCACAGTGGCCGGCGCAGGCGCGTCCAGTGTCACGGTGCCCTGCGCAGACTGGCCGCCGATCACCTCCAACGGGTTGACGGTCAGCGATGACAGTGCCAAACCGACGCACAGCGCGCTGCCGTCTAGCGTGTACTCGGAGATGAGTGGGCCCTGGCGTTCGAAACCCGTCAGGACCATCTGAAGCACGGCAACGTCCAGGCCCGAGACTGAAATCTTCACGTCGACCCAGTACTTGCCTGGTCCGGCGTGGCTGCACTCATACTCCCCGAGCGCGCCCACCTCATCGTCGAAATGCTCGCCGGACAGACTGACCGCTCCTTCGCCCTCCCCCCACGAGGCGTCCGCCAGCGTGGAGGGCCGGCCCTTGAAGTCGGTCACTACCGAGGCCTCGAACTCCCCACCGACGGCCTCAACAACGCTCGGCGGGACGAGGCCGACGCGCCCTCCGCCGTCGAGCATGACGAACGTGGAAAACCGCCTAGTCTTCCCGGTCACGCGAACGCGCTGCCCCTCGAACGCGATCGTCTCATTTGCCAGCTGAGTCCACTTCGCGCGACCTGAGCGGCGCGCAAGGATGAGCTCGGGCAGGCCTTCTGCTTCTGCGAAACCCTTGAACCAGCGGATCACGGTCACGGGCTTCCGGAACCGAAGCCCATGCGGCAGGAACTCGTAAACCTTGCCTTCCACATCCTCCGCATTCCGCTTCAGCTCCTTCGGCCACTTGCTCCGTTTGAGCACGCGGATCGTGATCTTCACGTTCTTCGCGAGCGCACCTTTCGGGACCTCAATGAGGACCTGCCTGTCGGCGCTCCAGATCTTCTTCGCGGGCACCACGGCACTCGCAGCCTCCACGACGACGCCGGCAAGCAGGGCCGCGATACCGAGCACGACTATTCGCCGCATCGGCCGAGATTACTGCGATGAGGGCTCCGTTACAAGACGGCGACCACAACGGCCATCTTGTGACGGGCAGGCGCGTTCGCAAACCTTTTGAGGCCGTAGGGGCCGGACATGTCCGGCCCCTACGTCAGCGGCGGCGCATTATGTTGAGAGGACGATGGCGAAGAAGAGGAAGAGGCTGACGCCTGAGGAGCGCGCCGAGCGCAAGGCTCGCTACGACGCGAATACACGACTGCTCGAGGAGCGCATCGCCTACCACGAGGCCAAGAGCAAGCAAGAGCAGGAAAAATGCCGCGGACGCTGAGCAGTCGCCCGAGCTACCGCTCAGCGACCGAGGAGGATGAGCCGTCGCAGAAGCCGCCGACGGCGGTCGCGTCGCTCGTCCTCCTCCAACCAGCGCGCCTTGAGCCGCTCGTGCATCAGCTTGAACTCCCGGCTGTTGCGAGCCCACTCCGCCTTCTGCGCCTCGTAACGCCGGCGCTCATCAGGAGTCCTCTTCCGATGCATCGTCCTCCTCTCGCGGCTCGAGAAGATCGTCGATCTTGGCGTCGATCTGCATCAGCATCCGAATGATGCCACCGACCGTATCGCGGTCGAGCGGAGCCTCACGACGCCACACGAGGACATCGTCCGCACGGGATCCCGAGCGCGCAAGATGTCCCCATCGGCCTAGGCCGGGGTGGCGGGCTCAACGGCCCCCGCCTTTTCGAAGACGAGCTCGCTGTCGCGGGCGTCGACGAGGATCGTGTCGCCCTTCGCAAAGGTGGAACGCTTGCATCCGACGTCACGAAGGCGGATACTCGGTTGTGGAGGATCCGTCTCATGCGAAGGTTCCTCATCGCGGGCGTGCTGGTCGCCGCTTGCGCGGCGCTCGCCCCGTCTGTCGCCGCGGCCGCTCCTCCGCGCTGGCAGGCCGTCCCCGGCCACGGCGAGGGGTTTCGGGGCGCGTGGGCGGCCGAGCGCGCCTGGCTCTTCAAGGACGGCGCCGGCAACGCTAGTGGCGACGAGATCGAGATCCGCAGTGCGCGGATCGGTGCCGGCCGACTGGGCGGCTGGGTGACGCAGCGACTGCCGGACGCGACCATTTACCTACGCGTCATCGGGAGCACCCTCGTGTACCTACGCCCCGACGGCACCCTTCGTTCGGTGGCTCTCAACCCGGACGGGTCACTCGGCGCACCGGAGCTCGTGCCGGGAGAGAGCGGAGGGCCCGTGCCGTTCTCAGATCACATGGTCCGCCTGCCGGACCGCATCGTCTGGATCGTGGAAGCGCGGGACAGGCGACGGTACGGCTGCTGCACCGCAGCCGGTATCGCCGTCGACTACTCGTCGTTCCTCCCGCCCTCCGTCCGGACCAACGGCCGCCTCGCGCTCGGCAGGGATGCGGGCGGCCACATGTGGTTCACGTGGATCCAGAGCGGCGCCGCAGCCGGCCCGGTGAAGGCGATCGAGCTGGCGACGGACACCCTCCAGCCAATCGGCTCGCCCCAGACGTCGCCGCTTCCGAAGTCCGCGGCGATTGTAGGGATGCCGTGCACGGATAGCTGCTACGTCGTGACGGAGACGGCGCGGGGTAAGGCGTACTCGTGGCGTCCCGGCGCCGCGTCGGCGACGCTCATCCCCACGCCGAGCAGGTCTACACCCGGCTACGCACGCGCCGGAATGCTTGCGGTCGACTCGTTCGGCGGGCGGATGGTGTTCGCGTATTGGGCCGACTCGACAGAACGCGGCGTACGTATACGACTTGCGCGCGGGAACGCACGCGGCGCTCATCCGCGCATCCTGAGGACGATCTACGACCCGAGCAAGCTCGGCCTCAATGTCTTCTCAACCGGTCCACCACGCGGCATCGTCGGCCCGCGCGGGGCGGTCGTCTTCCAGCAGTACGAGAACTTCCGGACCGGCCGGCCCTTCCTCCGAGCGGCGTTTCTCAGGCGGTAGCCGGCTCGGCCACCGAGGCCTTCTCGAAGACGAGCTCACCGTCGCGGGCGTCGACGAGGATCGTGTCGTCCTCGGCGAATTCCCCCTCGAGCAGCCGCTTCGCGAGCTCGTTCTCGACGAGCCGCTGAAGCGCACGCTTCAGAGGCCGCGCGCCGTAGGCCGGATCCCAGCCGGCCTCGGCGAGGTGCTCCTTGGCCGCCGGCGTCAGCTCCACCGAGATGCCCCGCTCGGCCAGCCGCGTGCGAAGCCGCTCGAGCTGGAGCTCGACGATCTCAGCCAGCTGCTCACGGGTGAGCGGCTCGAAGACCACGACCTCGTCGATCCGGTTCAGGAACTCCGGCCGGAAATGATCCCGCAGCTGCTCGGCCGACCGGATGTTCGAGGTCATGATGATCACGGTGTTGCGGAAGTCGACCGTCCGGCCCTGGCCGTCGGTCAGCCGCCCGTCGTCGAGGATCTGCAGGAGCACGTCGAAGACCTCGTTGTGGGCCTTCTCGATCTCGTCGAGGAGGAGGACAGAGTACGGGCGCCGGCGCACGGCCTCGGTCAGCTGTCCCCCCTCGTCGTAGCCGATGTAGCCCGGCGGCGCGCCGATCAGGCGCGCGACGGTGTGGCGCTCCTGGTACTCGGACATGTCGAGCCGCACCATCGCCCGCTCGTCGTCGAACATGAACTCGGCTAGGGCGCGGGCCAGCTCGGTCTTCCCCACGCCGGTCGGCCCGAGGAAGATGAACGACCCGATCGGCCGGTTCGGGTCCTGGAGACCGGTGCGCGCTCGCCGTAGCGCGTTCGCGACGGCCTCGACCGCCTCGTCCTGGCCGACGACGCGCTGGTGCAGCCGCTCCTCCATGTGGATGAGCTTCTCGGTCTCCCCCTCGAGCAGGCGCTCCACCGGAACGCCGGTCCAACGGGCGACGACGGCGGCGATGTCGTCCTCGTCGACCTCCTCCTTGACCATCGGCTCGAAGTCGGCGTGCTGCTCGCGCTCGGCCAGCTCCTTCTCGAGCTGCGGCAGCTCGCCGTAGCGGATCTCGGCGACGCGCTCGAGCTCGCCGTTCCGCTCCGCACGCTCGGCCTCCATCCGCAGCTCGTCGACCTTGGACATGATCTCCTTGACCCGCTCGAGCACCTCCCGCTCCTTCGCCCAACGGGCCGCGAGCTCGTCGCGCTGCGCCTTCGCGTCGGCGAGCTCGCGCTCGACGGGCTCGCGCACTTCCTTCTTCTCTTTGGCCATCGCAGCGAGCTCGATCTCGAGCTGGCGCACCCGCCGTTCGGCTTCGTCGAGCTCCAGCGGTGAGGAGTCGATCTCCATGCGCAGACGCGAGGCGGCCTCGTCGACGAGGTCGATCGCCTTGTCGGGGAGGAAGCGGTCCGAGATGTAGCGGTCGGAGAGGACCGCGGCCGCAACGAGCGCCGCGTCGCGGATGCGCACGCCGTGGTGCGCCTCGTAGCGCTCCTTGAGCCCGCGGAGGATGGCGATGGTGTCCGCAACCGGGGGCTCACCCACGAAGATGGGCTGGAAGCGCCGCTCGAGCGCGGCGTCCTTCTCGATGTGCTTGCGGTACTCGTCGAGCGTCGTCGCGCCGATCGCGCGCAGCTCCCCGCGAGCAAGCATCGGCTTGAGCAGGTTCGCCGCGTCGACGGCACCCTCGGCGGCGCCGGCGCCGACGATCGTGTGCAGCTCGTCGATGAAGAGGATGATCTCGCCCTCGGCCCCCTTGATCTCGTTGAGGACGGCCTTGATCCGCTCCTCGAACTCGCCGCGGTACTTCGAGCCGGCGAGAAGCGCGCCGATGTCGAGCGCCCAGACCCGCTTGCCTTTGAGCCCCTCCGGCACGTCGCCGGCCACGATTCGCTGCGCGAGCCCCTCGACGATCGCTGTCTTACCGACTCCTGGATCGCCGATGAGCACCGGGTTGTTCTTCGTCCGCCGCGAGAGCACCTGCATGACGCGGCGGATCTCGTCGTCGCGGCCGATTACGGGGTCGAGCTTCCCCTGCTCGGCGAGCTCGGTCAGGTCGCGGCCGAACTTCTCCAGGGCCTGGTAGGAGCCCTCCGGATCCTGCGAGGTCACCCGCTGGGAGCCCCGAACCTCCTTGATTCGTTGGAGCAGCTCATCTCGTGGGACAAGATCGAGCGCGAGCAAGAGGTGTTCGACAGAGACGTATTCATCCTCGAGCGCTCGCATCTCTTCCTCGGCCCGGTCCAGAACCTGCGCGAAAGCTGTTGAGGCCCGCGGCTGCTGTTGGGTGCCCTGGACGGCCGGCTTCTGCGCAAGCACAGCTTCAGCTTCTGCGCGCAGCGCAGAAGCTGATTGGACCAGTGTGCGCGGCAGCTCCTGGTCGAGCAGGGCGAGGCAGAGGTGCTCGGGGTAGATCTCAGGATTGCCGCGCCGGCGCGCATCCTCCATCGCGGCGGCGACCGCCTCCTGACTCTTCAGCGTGAGCTTCTGGAAGTCCATGCGCTTCTCTCGGGATGCTTGTCGTCGGGGTCGCGATAGAGCACGATCTCGCGGCGGTACTGCTTGTGCACGTTGCGGATCTCTTCGCGCATCTGCCGCTCCATGCGGTCGAGCCGCGAGCGCAGGCGCTTGAGCTCGTCCTCCATACGCATCACCGTCTCGACGCCGGCGAGGTTGAGCCCGAGCTCGCTCGTCAGCCGCTGGATGAGGCGCAGGCGCTCGAGATCGGCCTCGGAGTAGAGACGCGTCCCGCCCGGCGTGCGGCTCGGGCGGAGCAACCCCTTTGCCTCGTAGATGCGCAGGGTCTGCGGATGCATGCCGACGAGCTCGGCCGCGATGGAGATCGCGTAGCGAGGCCGCTCGTCCATCAGCCCGCGACCTTCCTCAGCTCCTCGAGCAGCTCACGCTCGCGCTTGTTGACCCGCTTGGGCACGTCGATACGGACGCGTGCGAGCACGTCTCCCTTCCCGGCCCCTTTCAGCTTGGGGGCGCCGCGCCCGCGGATCCGGAAGAGCTTGCCCGGCTCTGTGCCGGCCGGGATCTTCAGCGAGACGGCACCGTCGGGCGTCGGCACCTCCACCTCGCCTCCGAGCGCGAGAGTGGAGTAGCCGAGCGGCACGTCGACGACCAGGTCGGAGCCCTTGCGCTCGTAGACCGGGGAAGGAGCAACCCGCGTCGTCACGATCAGGTCGCCCGGCGGGCCGCCGTTCTGGCCGGCCTCGCCCTTGCCCTTGAGGCGGATCTGGGTGCCGTCCTTGACCCCGGCCGGGATCTTCACCGTGTAGCGCTTCGTCCGCCGCTCGCGTCCCGAGCCGCCGCAGTTCCGGCACGGCTTCTCGACGACGGTCCCGTTGCCGCCGCAGCGCGGGCAGGGGGTGGAGAAGGCGAAGAAGCCCTGGTCGTCGGCCGTGACGCCGCGCCCGCGGCAGACGGGGCAGATCTGCGGGGTCGTCCCGGGCTCGGCCCCGGTGCCCTTACACACGGAGCAGGCCGTCTCCAGGTCTACCGGGATCTTGGTCGTCAGGCCCTTGAGCGAGTCCTCGAAGGAGAGGTTCACCTGCACCTCGACGTCCCTCCCTCGGTTTGCCCGGCTGCGCGCCCGCGCGCCCTGGGGGGCGCTTCCACCGAAGATGCCGCCGAGCAGGTCGGAGAGGTCGCCCAGGTCGCCGAGATTGCCGGCCCAGTTGAAGTTGGTGTAGTTGCCGCCGCGCTGCCCGGCGCCGGAGAAGATCCGCGAGCCGATCTGGTCGTACTCCTTGCGCTTCTTCGGGTCGGAGAGGACGTCGTAGGCCTGCTGGACCTCCTTGAAGCGGTCCTCGGCTGCCTTGTCGTCGGGATTGCGATCCGGGTGGTACAGGCGCGCGAGCTTGCGGTAGGCCTTCTTGATCTCCTCCTGCGAGGCGCCTTTCGACACTCCCAGCACCTCGTAGAGATCTCTCACGACGCCTCACCCTGCGAGATGACCACCCGGGCCGGCCGCAGCACGCGGTCGCCGAGGCGGTAGCCCTTCTGCAGCACCTCGATGATCGCGCCCTCGTCCTGCTCGGACGGCTGCGAGAGAAGGGCCTCATGCACGTGCGGGTCGAACTTCCCGTTCGTCTCGATCTCGACGAGCCCCTCCTTGGCAAGCGCCTCCGAGAGCTCGCGGTGGACAAGCCTGAACCCATCGAGTACGGGCGGGGCATGCCCCGCCCCTACAGCTTCTTCGTGCTCCGCCGCAGCCTCGAGCGCGCGCTCGAGGTCATCCAGCGCGGGCAGGAGCTCCTTGGCCAGCCGCTCGTGGGCCCGCGT
>Ga0214472_10007322_pt1 | contig 11551 bp, 9 predicted proteins | sample RVTome_6_FD_207662 | JGI IMG/M metagenome (GOLD analysis project Ga0214472, IMG submission 207662) | Soil microbial communities from uranium-contaminated site in the Upper Colorado River Basin, Wyoming, United States - RVT140D175 | ecosystem: Environmental > Terrestrial > Soil > Contaminated >...
AAAAGTCTTGGCGCGAAATGGCATGACCCAGTTCATCTACCAGGGGATGTCCAGTCCAGGTCGTTGCCAACCCCAGGTCTTCAAAGATGGGTTTCTCGAATTCGAAAAGGACCATGATGTGATCGACCAATGAGGCAATAGTATGAGCGCGCTTTTTTCGCCATGCCCAGACTTGCGGGGAAACATAATAGATAATGGGAATGCCCAGATCTTTCACTGCTTTTGCAAAGCGGAGATTAAAATCAGGTGCATCAATTAACACAATCGCATCGGGTGGATTCTGGCGAACATGATCCACTAATTCTGCAAAGATGCCCTTTAGGCGTTTGAGTTGGCTGAGAACCTCTACAAGTCCCATGACATTAAAGTCGCGAACATGAAATAGTGGGTGCATGCCCTGCGCTGCGAGCTCATCTCCACCTACGCCGTAAACCTCAAGGTCTTGCACCATCCCTCGCAATGATGCAAGCATTCGTGCTCCAAGAAGGTCGCCGCTGGTTTCAGTACTGAGCAGAAATAGTTTTTTTACCAAGGGCTTCGGCATCCTCATTTTCGGCAATCAGGCCCACACTTTAGCACGATGTATCTTCAAATCAGTTGGTAGATTCCGCTGGTGAGCCATGATAAAAAAAGGCCGGCAGATGTTCTGCCAGCCTTTTTGAGTGAATGACCTTTGGGAGAGATTTAGTAGCGGTAGTGGTCAGGCTTGAAAGGGCCATTGATGGGCATACCCAAATAGTCCGCTTGGGTCTTGGTAAGCTTTGTGAGCTTCACATCCAGTTTTGCAAGGTGGAGTCTGGCAACTTCTTCATCCAGAATTTTGGGCAGAACAAATACCCCAATAGAATATTTTTCGCTTTTGCTCCAGAGCTCAATCTGAGCAAGGACCTGGTTCGTGAAACTATTGCTCATTACAAATGAAGGGTGTCCCGTTGCGCATCCAAGGTTTACAAGACGACCTCGTGCGAGGACGATGATTGATTTCCCGTCTGGGAATACGAATTTGTCCACCTGAGGTTTGATGTTAATTTCTTTAATATCGCTGCGGGATTCAAGATACTCAATATCGATTTCACAATCAAAATGGCCAATATTACAAACAATGGCGTTGTCTTTCATTTTGGAAAGGTGCTCGCCTGTAATAACGTTACTGCAACCTGTTGCCGTGACGAAAATATCGGCAGTTTCGACTACGTCATCCACGGTTAAGACGCTGAATCCTTCCATTGCAGCTTGTAAAGCACAAATGGGGTCGATTTCGGTAACAACAACCCGCGCACCAAAATTTTGCATTGCTTGTGCACAGCCCTTACCTACGTCGCCATAACCGCAAACCACAACCTGTTTGCCAGCCACCATCGCGTCAGTTGCTCGCTTGATACCGTCTGCAAGTGATTCGCGGCAGCCGTAGAGGTTGTCGAATTTTGATTTAGTGACAGAGTCGTTTACATTGATGCAAGGCACTTTTAATTCGCCGCGCTCGTGCATTTGGTAGAGGCGGTGGACACCCGTTGTGGTCTCTTCGGAAATCCCCTTAATTCCCTTGAGAAGTTCAGGGTATTTTTTGTGGACAATTGCAGTCAGGTCTCCGCCGTCGTCAAGGATCATGTTGAGGGGGTCGCCATCAGGCCAGAAAATGGTTTGCTCAATGCACCAGTCGTACTCTTCCTCTGTTTCGCCCTTCCAGGCGAAAACGGGAATCCCTGCTTTTGCCATTGCAGCAGCAGCATGGTCTTGAGTGCTGTAGATGTTGCAGGAAGACCAGCGCACCGTTGCGCCGAGAGCAGTGAGGGTTTCCATTAATACCGCTGTTTGGACTGTCATGTGAAGGCAACCGGCAATGCGCGCGCCCGCAAGAGGTTTGGATTTTCCATACTTTTCGCGAAGGGCCATTAAACCTGGCATTTCTTTTTCGGCAATTTCGATTTCCATCCGGCCAAAATCGGCAAGGGACAGGTCTTTTACTTTAAAGTCTTGAGTAGTGGTACTCATAGTTAAACTCTCCATCACTAAGTTGGGTTGGCCGGCATGAAAACCGGAGTTCATGTCAGATGTGGATTCGAAGAAGGGGGCCGATCAGATTAACTGAGGTCTGAAACCCGGTCCGTTTTTTCCCATGGGAGACCTGCGCGTCCGAAATGACCGTAGGCAGCAGTCTGCCGAAAGATGGGTTTGCGGAGCCCTAGGGATTCGATAATTCCCTTTGGTGTGAGGTCAAAATGCTTGGTAACGAGGGCAACGAGTTCTTCATCGGGTTTTTTGCCAGTGCCAAATGTGTCAACATAAACGGAAACGGGTTCCTCAACGCCAATGGCATAAGCAAGTTGCAACTCACAGCGCGATGCAAGACCGGCTGCAACAATGTTCTTTGCGACATAACGTGCTGCATATGCAGCTGATCGGTCAACTTTGGTGGAGTCTTTTCCCGAGAATGCACCACCACCATGGCGTGCATATCCACCATAGGTATCGACGATAATCTTTCTGCCGGTTAACCCTGCATCGCCCATTGGGCCGCCAATCACAAATCTTCCCGTGGGGTTAATGTGGAATTTGGTAGTCGCAGAAATCATGGAGGCAGGAATAATGGGCTCGATCACATGCTTGCGGATGTCCTCGCGCAATTGTTCAATTTCTACCTGCTCATCGTGCTGGGAGGAGACGACAATGGCTTCCATGGCAACGGGTTGGTTGTTCTCGTAACGAACCGAGACCTGCGATTTACCATCGGGCCGGAGATAGGGGAGGGTTCCGTCTTTGCGAACTTTAGTAAGTTGTTTTGCCAATTTGTGCGCCATCATAATTGGGAATGGCATCAGTTCGGGAGTCTCCTGGCAGGCATACCCAAACATGAGACCTTGGTCCCCAGCACCCAACCTGTCCACGCCCATGGCAATATCAGGAGATTGCTGATCCATGGCTACCATAACATTGCAGGTGTTTGCATCAAACCCCATCCGCGAGTCCACATACCCAATGTCCCGAACGACGTTACGAGCAATTTTGGGGAAATCGAGAATGGTTTTGGTGGTGATTTCACCACTCATTAAAATCAAGCCTGTATTGAGAAAGGATTCACAGGCAACCCGACTCATCGGATCGTCGGTGAGGGCAGCGTCCAAAACGGCATCACTGATCTGATCGGCAATTTTATCCGGATGACCCTCGGTCACAGATTCCGAAGAAAAAATAAAGCTCATGTGTGAAGCACTCCTAGTCTTAAGAGGTGGTGGTTGGGGAACCCGCCTGATAAAGCGATGCATTTTTTGTTTGGCTGTTGCCAAAATATGAGTAAGGCAAGACGGGCAGGGTCTCCGGCATCGGACTCAATCCGTGGGCCAGGAATTGGATAGATTAACACATCATCCTTGGCTTAATGGCACAGAGAATCCCAATTGATTCGCCAGAGTTTTAACATATTTTGGAGGGCTGACGCGTTGAAAAAATAGAGATTGTGAATAAATGGCGTAGGGTTGGTTATTTTATTTGATCCGTGCATTTTTATTGAGAAAAGTATTAGAGAAAGGTTGTGCAGGCCAAACGAATCGCTCTCCTGGATGATCGTTTTCTAGCTTCAGCACGCCCCTGGGGCAAACTGCGGAACAGACACCGCATCCAACGCATGAGGCGCGTACGATGTTTTGTTGGCGCTGGGCATACCAGCGAACATCAATTCCCATTTCGCAGTAGGTTGAGCAATTGCCGCAAGAAATGCATTGGGCTCCGTTAGTCGTAATCCTGAATCGACTAAAAAACCTCTGCTGAAGACCTAAAATCGCTGCCATTGGACATCCAAATCTGCACCATACACGAGAGCCCATTATGGGGTAAAAGCCTGTTCCGACTACCCCAGAGAAAATAGCACCAATGGCGAAGCCGTACCAAGTTGCGAGGCGACCAGAGGTAGTTGCAAGAAAAGCGGATCCTGAAAACCAATGGTTGGCCCATATCACGGCAGTGGTCAGGAGAATAAATGCAAGCACGCTGTGAATTAAAATGCGCTCAACCTTCCATGCGGTTAGTGATTTATCGCTGTTTTGCCTGAATGGGTCGCCAAGGGTTTCGGCTAATCCACCGCAGCCACAGACCCAGCTACAATACCAGCGTTTGCCAAAGAAATAGGTGAGAAGTGGTGTGAGAATGACAATGGATGCAATGCCCCAAAAGAACATGAAGTAACCAATTTTCCCACTTGAAAGCAGGTCTCCAATATTCCCTGGCCAAAGCTCGTAGTAGCGCAACGGCCAGATGTTAGTCCATTCGAAGTAGGGCTGGTTTAATGCGAGCAGAATATTGGGCAGTGTGAAGGCTATGGCAAACTGAAAAAACATGACCGAACAGGTTCTGATGATTTGATAACGGCTGTGCCGGTACTTGATGATGGCGCGAATCCCCATGATTGAAACAGCCAAAGTGTAGAGGAATCCATAGAGAAACCATTGATCACCATCGCCAACAACGCCATCAGAGAGGGCAGAAGCTCCACTGAGCCAGATTTTTAGTGGATCTACAGCTTTAATGAGACCGGATAGGTAGGTTGGAAAGAAGTAAAGAAGGACGTAGAACCCGGTCATGAATACGGCTAAACCCCATCCAACCAAACCCCTGCGAGTCGCAGAGCCGAACATGATGTAATGGTTCTTGATTCCGGCAGGCTTGTCTTTGAGGAGATCAAGGATAAAGAGTAAAGCTCCCAAAGAAGCCATGGCCAAACCCATTGCTCCTGTTGCAGGTGGCGCACCAAAGTTGACGACAACGGCCAGAAGCAACCCTAAGGAGAATACGCCTACCCCCACTTTTTGAAGAGGTCGCAATGTGTGGGGGTTTGCTTCTGGTAAAAGTTGAAGGCTTTGATCGAATTCACGCATGGTCTACCTCGCGGGTGGGTTTAAGTCTCTTCAGGAAAAAGCTTGGTCTGGCTTTTTTCAAGACAAGTTGTTTATGGTGGATCTTGTTAAAATAAGCGACGATCTGTGGTTCAAAGCTGCGAAACATTTCCGGATCGAAGTTTGCCTCTTTGAGATGGGTTAAAACATATTCAGCAGTTCGTTTCTCGCGAATCCATGCTTCAAAAACTCGATGGCGATACCGAATCCCAAAACTGTTCATTCCTGTGACAGTCAGAGTTGCAGGCTCGAATACTAATCGAAATCCGATGCGCCCATTTTCATGCTCCCAATAAAATGTGGATTTCGGGTTGTCAAAGGAATTAGGTACGAAACCGTAGGTGTGATACTCAATGTCAAAGAATTTTGCGGAGTTAAACCAAATTCCCCGGTCGTAAGCTTGGGATTGTCCGCAAAGGGTGTTGGCAAGGGTCACAGCTTGCATCCTACCCGTATACCAAAGTTGTTCTACCTTGCCTCTTTCTTGGTCCTTTTCGATGATTTCTGCACAATCACCAGCCGCAAAAACATCCGGGACTGAGGTCCGTAGAAAAGAATCTACCAAAATGCCGCGGTTTGTCGGGATACCTGCTTTTTTTGCAAGATCAAGATTGGGACTAACACCAGCCGTGAGGCCAACAATATCACATGGGATTTCTTCCCCTTCATCTGTCACAACAGCTCGGCATTTTCCCTTTTTATCACCCAGGATTTTTTGTAAATTTGTTTCCAGTTTCAGAACTATGTGGTGATCTTCTGTCATGTGGCGCGCCACCATGAGACCTTCCTCTTTGGGTAAAATATTTCCCCAATAGTGTGATTCACGCACCAGAAATGTGGTTTTAATGTGTCGGGTGTTGAGCATTTCTGCTAGCTCAACCCCAATAAGCCCTCCGCCAACAATGACTGCACGCTTGGCGTTTCGGCTGTTTTTTTCGAGCATTTCAAGGTCTTGAAGGCTATATAATCCTTGAACGCCATCCAGATCTTGTCCCGGCCAGCCAAATTTGTTCGGTCGAGAGCCAGTTGCTAACACCAGTTGATTATAGGAAAGCGATCCGCCCTTTTCCAATGTGAGCTTTTTGGTGTTAGGGTCCAGATCACTGACGTAATCATGAACCAGAGAAATTCTGTTCTTTTCCCAAAACCACGGCTCATATGGTTGAGTGTCTTTGAGAGTCATGTGGCCCATGAAAATATACATGAGTGCGGTGCGGGAATAGAAATACCTCGATTCGGAGGATATTACCGTAATCTGGTCGTTGCTTTGTTTTCGGATATGGCGGGCACACGTGATCCCCGTGATTCCGTTGCCAATAATGACAATATGTTTCATGTATCCCATCTCCTTGGATGTTCTGCCATGCAAAATCGGAAAAGAACATGGCGGCACTTGAGGGTGATGCGCCAAAATGGGGCGAAAGTGAGCGAGCCAGGAGAGATCGTGTCACTATGGCATGTGGCCGTCAGGCGGATCAATCAGAGAACGAAGAAAAAGCGTTAGACATTCCCGATCGGTTAAACTCTGGTGTCGCGGAATAGCATTTGCTAATCTCCTGGCTCTGTTTGAAGACTTGAAAATGCGATGGATACCTCTTTTTGGGATGCTGGGGAATTGGAACAAATTGTTTTCACGTTCGCGATTGTAAATTGGAATACATGTGAACTTTTGGATGCCTGCCTGGCCTCTCTGTTGGACCAGGCCCGAAAATATCCCTGCCAGATTCTGGTAGCCGACAACGGTAGCATGGACGCCTCTGTGCAAATGGTCGCGCGAAAATACCCGGAAGTGAGTTTGGTGTGTAACGAGGCAAACCTGGGTTTTGCCAAGGGCCACGAATGTCTGTTTGCTATGAGCAAAGGGCTCTACCACGTTCTGGTTAATAGCGATATTAAGCTAATGCCAGGTTGTTTGGATGCTGTTTACCAAAGGATGGAAACATCACCGCGGATTGGCATTCTTGGACCGCAGATTCTAGGGGAAGATTTCTCCGTTCAACCTAGTTGTCGGCGTTTTCCAACCCTCCGAAGGCAGTGGATAGAGGCCTCGGGATTGAATCGCATTTTTCCCAGAGCGCCGCTGTTCTCCAGCTATCGGATGGGGGATTTTGACCATCGAAGTTCAAGAGAAGTAGACCAAATAATGGGGTCGTTCTTCGTCATTCGCAGAGATTTGATCAAACGTATTGGGCGACTCGATATGGGTTTTTTTATGTACTTTGAGGAAGTGGACTATTGTTTGCGCTGTAAGAAAGAGGGTTTCCAGGTTTTTTTTGAGGCTTCAGCGAGGGTTTGGCATAAAGGTGGTGGTTCTGCATCCATGGTAAAAGTTCTCACAATTCGGAGAACCATGCGTTCGATGCGGAGGTATTTCGAAAAGCACTTTGGCCCTTGGACGCTTTTCCCCATGGTAGGAATCGTGTCTCTTGAACTGGTGACGCACAGTGTGCATGCCCTTTTTTCTGCCAGATCGTTTTTTGCCACTGTGAAAGCTTATTCCCTTGCCTGGTGGGATGTTGTTACAAAAAAGAAGGCAGATTGGTGAAAGTTTTAGCATTAACTAAATATTCAGAAAGAGGCCCCAGCTCTCGGTATCGCTTTCACCAGTATTTGCCATTTTTGCGGGAAGAAGGCTATGAAATAGAGATAAGAAGTTTCTTTTCAGACCTCTACTTAGACAATCTGTTCGACGGCAAAGCAAGTGGCAAGTTTTATTTGGTTAAACAGTATTTGAACAGGTTATCCGCTTGCCTTGCAAGCCGGAGATTTGACATAGTTTGGATAGAGGGAGAGTTGTTCCCGTACTTACCTGGTTGGTTCGAAAAAGCGCTCCACCGGTTGATGCCAGGCTGCCGAATCTACGATTTTGACGATGCAGTTTGGCTGAGATATAACAAAATCCCCTGGCTTCAGAAGAAGTACCTTCAGGTTCTCAAGGAGGCTGCCCATGTTTTTGCAGGGAATGCTTATCTTTGTGATTACGTGGGCAAGGTTCAAACAGAGACGTCGTATTTACCCACCGTTGTGTCTGGAAAAAAATACACTGCTAGAAAAGCCAAGCTTCAGGGAAAGGTAATAGGTTGGATTGGGTCTCCAACCACGGTTTACTTTTTAAAAAACTTGAAACCTGTTTTTGATATTTTGAAAAAAAAGGTTCCCTTTGAGCTTCATGTTGTAGGCGCAGTTCTCGACTGGCCGGACATCCCCATTATCAACAAACCCTGGGACGATGCCACCGAACTAGATCACATATCCACATTCGATATTGGCATAATGCCTCTGGATGATTCAGCCTTCGCAAAAGGGAAGTGCGGTTTAAAGCTCATTCAGTACATGGCGACCGGGGTTCCTGCAGTTGCGTCACCCGTAGGGGTTAATACCTCGTTAATTCAGGAATCTCAGGGGGGATTTCTTGCTGAGACTACCGATGAATGGGTGGATCACCTGACCGCACTTCTGCAATCGCACACGCTGAAGTCCCGGCTGGGGAACCAGGGAAAAACTTGGTGCATGGAGAACTTAACGGTAGAAGTCCAATTCAAAACCCTGCTAGGTGGGTTTAAAAAAGCAGTTGATGGAAGAGCGTAAAAGAGTGATTGGCCTTGATATTGCTCTCCGAACAGTTGGTATCCAGGTTATCTCCCAATCTAAAGCAGAAATTTGATCTGTCTAAGATTGTTTCAGGAAATTGGCTTGGCTATAATGGAGTGTTTGTGCAGGGAAACGCTACTATATGTATCGGCATGAAGATGATGCCCAGGGCGAGTGATCTTTGAATTATTTCCTTCTTTTTATGACGCCCATGATTACAACCCTGCTGTTGGTTCCTCCAATTAAAAAGTTGGCCATTGCTACCGGGGCCATTGATGAACCCGATGAACGCCGGGTTCATACGGGCCGTGTCCCGCGAATGGGTGGACTGGCTATCTTTTTTGGTTTCCTACTCACGTATCTGATTTACTTCAGTGGCTACAGTCAGTACCGCGGAATCTTCATCGGTATGTTTATTGTGGTCATTGTAGGTTTAATTGATGACAGCATTGGACTTGACCCTAAGTTAAAGTTTTTAGGGCAATTGGTCGCTGCTCTTGCCGCAATGGTATTAAGCGATGTCAACATAAGTTTTCTGGGTGGTGTATTGGGCTCTAATTACAACCTCGGTTGGTTGTCTTGGCCGCTGACTCTTTTCTGGATTGTCGGTATCACCAATGCCATTAATTTAAGTGATGGATTGGATGGCCTCGCCAGTGGGATATCTTTAATCGCTTTTACCAGCTTTGGGTTCCTTGCATACCAACGCGATGATGTAGTGATTTTTTCACTCTGCCTCGTTCTCATTGGATGCATTCTTGGCTTTCTGAAATACAACACGCACCCCGCAGAAGTTTTTATGGGTGATTCGGGATCCTTGTTCCTAGGTTACTCGCTTGGAACCTTGTCAATCGCGGGTAATTTCAAATCGTTGACGGCCATGACTTTGATAATTCCTATCCTGGTTTTACTGGTGCCCATAAGTGATACTCTTTGGGCCATTATTCGACGCCTTCGAGAAGGGCGCAGTCCGTTTAGCGCGGATAAGAAGCACTTCCATCACAAACTCCTGAATTATGGAATGGATCAATCTCAAACGGTCTCTGTCATTTATGGGATCTCTGCTGCTTTGAGTATTTGTGCGGTGGCCTTGGCCAACTCTGGATCGCTAAAATTTATGCTGATCCCATTGTTGATTTTCGGAGCAGCCGGATGGCTCGCGCATGTTGTTGGAATGATTGACCTGCGCAAGTTGACTGACGGTACCTCGCACTGGTTTGAAAAATGGTTTCCATTTGAAATCCGAACAACCATTTCAAAAACCAGTATCCGCATGCTTTATGTCGGGGCAGCCATTTACGTGATTATGTTTTTTTTGGGCATTCCGATGCTGCCCAGAAATCATTTGTTTATTGTCTCTACCACAGTTGTCCTTTTCTTGTTTCTCTTTGTTACGCGGGGTGCAAATGGTCAGAGTTTCACCATTTTCAGTCTGTTCTTTCTAGCAGCGGCCATCGTTCTCGTGATCAACGCACTTTTAGCAAATGCACCCCATCTATTTGGATTCCCAATTGCGCTGGTAGAAACATTGGCGAACACCCTGCTTATCCTTGGAGTCCTGGGCAAATTGTTTTTTAAAAAGAAAAAGGAAATTTTCTTAAGCACCCCCCTGGAGTTTTTTATTTTCCTGGTAGTGCTCTCAATAGCCATTGTGCCTGAGAATATCCGTACCCAATTCGATCTGGTGACTAACGTCATGCGGACTTTTTTGCTATTTATGGGATTTAAAATTATTGCACTGACAACCCTAGATAAATTAATAACAAAGGAATCGGCAAGCTCTGAGAAATTACCAGGCTTTAAAGACCCCTCATGGAATAAGGTAGATCTTCAGGCCGATTGACATTTTGGAATTGATGTTCCAAATACTTTGGAATAGTTGGTTGGTAGCGGAAGCTCTCGGGCAGAGCACGATGGATGGCACGCTCACCTGCAAAACCTGCTGAAACCAGGTGGGTAATAGCCGTTGGTGAGTATATGGCTGCTAGCGGTTCTCCAAAAGAGCGACTCTCGAATTTTGGCCAAATAGCTAGGTGCGACTTTTTCTCCCAATGGGAGATGAGCCAAAGGAGAGCCTCCTGCTCAAAAAAATAAAGATCCACCGCCAAAACCAAGACCCATTGGTTTGGAAAGAGCATTTGCAAAGTTACGAAGCCGCCCATGGGGCCATTCATTCCTGCTTGGTCTGCCAGTTGGGGATGAGAATCCCAGGGAGGCGCCATGGGACCTTGCCCCAAAAAGACCGGTGGTTCATTGAGCGTGTTCACCATGAGGTTTGCCAAATGAGTGCCAATGGTTTCTTGGCCTCGACACAAAAGTGTTTTGGGAGCGCCCATTCGGGTGGATTTTCCGCCTATTAGCAATGCTCCCAAGAGTTTGTTTGGGGGGATGATGGTGCTGTGCTTCATCATGGTTTATCCTAATTCTGACGGATTCGGGTGAGGTAAGTGATATGCTTGAGCCCACCATTTTTACAGTTTTTTCAAAGGTGTTCGAATGAAAATGCAACATTTCCTCATTACAGGTGGGAGTTCGGGAATTGGCTTGGCGATAGCCGACACTTTGGTTAAGGATGGCCACACAGTTCACTTGACGGGTCGGAATGCAACAGCACTTGAGCAGGTGATTTCCCGACTTGGGAAGAACGCGCGAATGTATCCCGGAGATGTCTCTTCACTGGAGGATTTGGATCAATTGGTTAAAGCTCTCGGGAAACATACGCAAAAACTGGATGGTCTCGTTCTCAATGCAGCACAATATGGCTTTGAACCCCTGCTAACTTTAACCCCCTCAAGACTGGAGTCCTATTTTCGAGTAAATTGCTGCAGTGTTGTTTGGCTCGTGCAGAAGTTATTGTCCTTCCTAGAGGCTGGAAGCGGAAAAAGTATTGTTTCCATTTCCTCGACACTTGCAACACGTCCTATTTCTGGTACCGCGGGGTATGCTGCCAGCAAGGCTGCTTTAAACTCCTTAACCCAAAGTCTTGCAATTGAGTTGGCGCCAAAAAGAATTCGCTGTAATGCTGTCCTACCAGGGGTTGTAGATACACCCATTCACGAGCCTCAGAACGAGAG
>Ga0214472_10007323_pt1 | contig 11550 bp, 6 predicted proteins | sample RVTome_6_FD_207662 | JGI IMG/M metagenome (GOLD analysis project Ga0214472, IMG submission 207662) | Soil microbial communities from uranium-contaminated site in the Upper Colorado River Basin, Wyoming, United States - RVT140D175 | ecosystem: Environmental > Terrestrial > Soil > Contaminated >...
GTGCATAGGGCAAAAGTGTTTCGCCGCGTTTCGCGCCGGCGTCGGGCGTCGGCATCGGGTTGTGGAACGCGGGTGAAAGCCCGGTCTTCCGTTTTTCTGGTTCGGGCGCCCTTTGATCCCCGTGATGGATTCCGGATTAAATCCGGGAAGACAGGTGGAGTATGGCCGGGAGGATTTTAATCTGCTTGAAACCGCCCAGATCCTCGGCGACCCCTCTCCCGCCGACCACCGCTGACTTCCCGGTCTTGAGCCGGGACCCATCAGCGAAACGAAGGGCATGCAGTCGTCAGGACGGCCGGTTTCAAACAGAACTTCACGGCGCATCCTTGACCGCAATCATGCCCCTTGAGCGGAAAAATCCCATCGCCCTTCTATACGCCGCGACACTCTCCGCCCTTGCCGGCCGCGCAGCGCCGGGGTAACGCTCGTTTCGCACCATTCGCGGGATGCGGTCCGCGCCTGGCATGAACGTGCGCCGATGGCTTGGCCGGCCGCGCCGGCCGGACCCGGCCGGAAACGCTTCGCGATCCGATCGACCGGCCGCCGCACCGTCCCTCGCCGCAAAGGTTCAGTTTTTGCCGCATTCCATGATCCAACCGAAAAACCACATGCCGGGCGGATCGCCGAGCCGAGGCCGGATCGCACCCTGATGCAGAATCCCACTACCCCCGTCCTGAAAGACCTGGTGCTGATCGGCGGCGGCCACAGCCATGTGGCCGTGCTCAGGCGCTTCGCCATGCGGCCGCTCGCCGGCGTGCGGCTGACGCTGATCTGTCCGGAAGCCTATACGCCCTATTCGGGCATGCTGCCGGGGCTCATCGCCGGCCATTACGATTTTGACGAAGCCCATATCGACCTCATGCGTCTCTGCCGGTTCGCCCGCGCACGCTTCATCCGCGCCGCCGTCACCGGGCTGGACCTGGAAAACCAGAAAGCCGTCTGCGCCGGCCGCCCGCCTCTGCCCTACGATCTCCTGTCGATCAATTCCGGCTCGACGCCGGATCCGGCCGGGGTGCCAGGCGCCGAGGGCCGGGTGATCCCGGTCAAGCCGGTCTCGGACTTCCTTGCCCGGTGGGAGGTGCTGAAGCGGCAGGTTCTGGAACGGCCTGGTCTGCGCATCGGCATAATCGGCGGCGGCGCCGGCGGGGTGGAAATGGCGCTGTCGGCGCAATTCGCGCTCGGCGCCCTGCGCGCGGATCGCGGCGCGGGCGCGCCGTCCTTGCACCTGGTCACCAGCGGACCGGAAATTCTGGCCAGCCACAATGCGCGGGTGCGCGCCGCTTTCGACCGGATTCTCGCCGCGCGGAGCATCGATCTTCACACGGGTTTCGAAGTCGAGCGGGTCACCGATACGGGCGTCGAAGCCGGAGGCCGGAGGCTCGATCTGGACGTCATCCTCTGGATAACCGGGGCCGGCGCGCCGGCCTGGATTCGCGAAAGCGGCCTGGCCACCGACGAAGCGGGCTTTGTCGCCGTCGACCGGTATCTGCGCTCGCCATCGCACCCGAACGTTTTCGCCGTCGGCGACGCGGCAACGATGCTGCATGCGCCGCGGCCGAAATCCGGCGTCTTCGCCGTGCGCCAGGGCGGGCCGCTCGCCGACAATCTGCGCCACGCGGCGCAGCAGCGCCCCTTGCGGGCCTATCGGCCGCAAAAGGCCTTTCTCGGACTGATCTCCACCGGCGACAAGACGGCCATCGCCTCGCGCGGCCCCTGGTTCGCCAAGGGCGCCTGGGTCTGGCGCGCCAAGGACTGGATCGACCGGCGCTTCATGGCGCGCTACAACGATCTGCCGGACATGCAGGGCGAAAAACTGGACTCCCGGGAAAGCCTCCCCCTGCCCCCGGAAGCCCAGGCCGCCCTCGGCGATCTCGCCATGCGCTGCGGCGGCTGCGGCGCCAAGGTCGGCGCGCGCACCCTGTCCGACGCCCTGCGGGACCTGGCGCCGCTGCCAGCCCCCGACATTCTCCTCGGTCTCGATGCGCCGGACGATGCGGCCCTGCTGCTGCCGCCTGCCGGCAAGGCGCTGGTGCAGACCGTCGATTCGTTCCGCGCCATGATTGACGACCCCTATCTGTTCGGTCGCATCGCCGCCAATCACAGCCTCGGCGACATCTACGCCATGGGCGGCGAACCGCGCTGGGCCCTGGCGCTGGCGACCCTGCCCGCCGGCCTTGCCGGCAAAACCGGCGCGACGCTTTCCCAGATGATGACCGGCGCGCTCGAGGTTCTGAACGAGGCCGGCTGCTCGCTGGTCGGCGGCCATACCGGCGAAGCCCTCGAACTCAGTCTGGGGTTCTCGGTAACCGGGCTGATCGATCCGGACCGGGCGCTGCGCAAAGCGGGCGCCGCGCCGGGCGAGGTCTTGATCCTGACCAAACCGCTCGGGACCGGCACGATCTTCGCCGCCGACATGCGCGCCAAGGCAGAGGCCCGCTGGGTCGAGGCGGCAATCGCGCTCGCCCTGCAATCGAACCGCGAAGCGAGCCGCATCCTGCACGCCCACGGCGCCACGGCCGCAACCGACGTCACCGGTTTCGGCCTTGCCGGTCATCTTTTCGAAATGCTGCAGGCCTCCGGCGTCCATGCCGAGATCGACCTCGAAGCCGTCCCCGCCCTGGCCGGCGCCCTGGCGACCCTCGCCGCCGGCCTGGTCTCCTCGCTGCAGGCTGACAATCGGCAGCGCGAGGAAACCATTGCAGGAGCGCCAAGCCATTCCGACGATCCGCGCTTCGCCCTCCTCTTCGATCCGCAGACCGCCGGCGGCCTGTTGGCGAGCCTGCCCGCGGCGAAGGCCGCCGCCTGCCTGCAGGCGCTGCATGAATCCGGTTACGCCGACGCCTCGCTCATCGGCCGGGCGGTTGCGTCCCCGGCCGAGCCGAAGAGGATCCGGATTGTCTGACGGCATCGCGATGCCCATCGGCACGCGGGAAGAAACCGCTTCAATTCCGCGGCCATCCCATGCCGACTCAAGTCCTGCGAGCGGTTACTGTATTCACATATTTTGGACGTTGCCGCGGTTTTGGAGGGGCTGTGGCAGTCGAGCCTCGGTTCACGCCAACAAAGGCCCCAGCCGACCGGCTGCGCCGCCTACCCTCCACAAATTGATCTACGGAATTCACACATTGTGGAAGCTTGCAGAACTGTGCCTTTGCGAAACGGCGGAAGCAACGCTTTGCATGTGGATCCCGGCTCAAAGGCCGGGAAGGCAGCTTGGTAAAGAGCAAAATTCCAAACGAATTCCGGAGAGGACGACAATCCCGATTTGCAGATCTCGTACCTCCAGCCTGCCTTCCCGGCCTTTGAGCCGGGATCCACCGCAAAGAGACACACCGGTTCAAGCTTATCAAAATCAGGAGACATGTGTGAATCTCCTGACCAGATTCGGGTAGGGATTCGGCGCATCCTCGCCCTTCGGCCGGCGAATTTTCAATCGGGTTTTGCCTGGGATCCCTCCTCATTCGGGCTGCGGGATCCACACATTTCCACAGGTTTTCTAAAATGGCGCGCCCTGAGATCGAAAAACCAGGCGTGAACGAAAGGCGCCGACCACCGAATGCCTTCGTTCGCGAAATCAAAGAAACCCGGCTGGTTCCGATTTCCCGCCCGAACTACCAATAATCCAGAGAATCCACGACGCCTGAGAACGCCTATTCCAGCCCACCGGCGATCTCCACCACCCGCTGTGCCGCGCGGCGCAGGGTTTCCGGCGTCAGGTCGTCGAGCAGGATCGTCTCCAGCGGCGCATCCGTGCGCCGTTTGCGGGACCGGTTATAGACCGCATCGTAATGCTCTTCGATCAGGCGGCAGGCAAAGCCTTCGAAATCGCCCGCATCGGCCAGGCGGCGCCAGGCATCGAGCGTCGCTTTCCCGTGCAACCGCCGCAGATCGTCCAGCGCTTGCGACAAGGCCAGCCGGTCGGCGGTCAGATCGCCATAGGTCTCGACCAGATGGCGGGCGCGAAGCCGCGCATCGGCGCGGATCTCGATTCGCGGCGCCGCTTTCATGGATTTCCACAACCGCGCTGGCACGAAGCAGGATCCGATGCGGCTCGATTCGGCTTCGACCAGGACCGGGCGGGCCGGATCCCATTCCGCGGCCTCGGTGAAAATCAGGGATTCGAACAGTTTCTGGGCCGGTTGCGCCCGTTCCGCAAAGCCGCCGAAGGCCGATCCGCGATGCTCCGCCAGCGCTTCGAGATCGAGCCCTTGCGCCCCGCATTCCGCCGCCAGGTTGAGGATATCGGTCTTGGCGGCGCCGGTCTGGCCGTCGATCAGCAGAATTTTGAACGGTTCGCTGTCGTCGCCAAGCCCGGCAACGACCCGGCGCCGCCATGTCTTGTAGCCGCCGGCGACCACGCCGGCGCGCCAGCCGATCGCCAGGAAAATCGTCGCCATGGCGTTGGAGCGCATGCCGCCGCGCCAGCAATAGATCAGCGGCCGGTAATCCGCCGGCTTGTCTTTCAGGGCATGGGAAAGGTGCTGCGAAATATTCTTCGTCACCAGCGCCGCGCCCATGCGGCGCGCCAGAAACCGAGACTCCTGCACATAGGTGCGGCCGACCTCCGCCCGTTCCTCATTGCTGAGCACCGGCAGGTTTATCGCGCCGGGAATACGATCCTCGGCGAATTCGGCCGGCGAGCGCACGTCGAGGATATCGTCGAAGCGGGCCAGGCCGGCGGGCGACAGGTCGGATATCTCTTCGATGCTGGCCATGGGTTGGAAACGGCTTTCAAGACAATGCCCGGCTTGGCAACGGCGCGGGACTGCCGGACGGCTTCCGCGGCGCGCACCGTCAAAGGTTTGTCGTTGGATGGCGGCGGTGGGCCGTCAATGGCGCAGCCTTACACCATGCCCGCCCGCGGGGACAGTCCTGCACGGCACGCCAAGTCTAACGCCGCAGGCGTTTCGCATTGGCGGTGGTTTTCGCCACGATCGGCGCCAGGGCGTCCGTCAGGATGTGGGCCACGGATTTGCCGCGCATACTTGCCTTGGCGGCCTTTTCGAAACCTTCGGCGAAAGCCGCCTGCTTTTCCGTCCACATCCTGGTCGCCTCCAGCGGCGTCAGCGCCCCGGTCATGGCGAGCGCCGAGCGCGACCAGATGGTTTGAGCGGCGGAAAACAACAATCTTTGCTGATCCAGGGCAAGCAGGAGGAAGCTGACCAGGTCGGCGGATCTGGACGGTTTGCGCATTATGGCTTTCCTTCATCGGGTCTGCTGCATGTGGCGTCGCATTCCACAATAAAAAGGGGAGCGGCACATTTCGCCTGTCGGCGCTTTTTGTGATGGATCAACGCGCCGAACCCTTTTCCACCACCGCCAAACAAACACTTGCATTCACCGGCAGGCAAGCAGACTGTCCGGCCTTCGACGCGACGCCCCGCGCTTCGGCCGATTCGGCCGATCCGGCGCCGCAACAGGACACCCCAATGCAAATCCGGAACATCGGCCTGGCCGGCGCAATGATCGCCGCCGTCTGCCTCTGTGCGACCGCGGCCGGCGCGGGTCCGGAATGCGGCCTGTTTCAATACCGCGCCCGCATCGTCGCGGTCTATGACGGCGACTCGGTCACCGCGGATATCGATCTCGGCTTCAACACCTGGCGGCATGGCGAAAAGCTGCGCCTGTTCGGCATCGACGCCCCGGAAATGCGCGGCGCGAACAAGCCCGCGGCGACCCTGTCCCGGGACCGGCTGCGGCGACGCATTCTCGGCAAGGACGTTATGGTGTGCTCGATCAAGGACAAGACAGGCAAATACGGACGCTATCTTGCCGTTCTTTGGGACGGCGACGACAACGTCAACGACTGGCTGATCCATGAGGGGCTGGCGGTGGCATACAAGTGACGCGCCGCCGCCCGGCGGCGCGTCCGGCTGAAGCTGGCCGGGGCACGCCGACCCGCCCGGCCACGGGGTCGGTCGTCGGCGCCGTCAAAGCTTCAGCGTCCGCAGACGCAGGGCATTGCCGATGACCGACACCGACGACAGGCTCATGGCCGCCGCCGCGATCATCGGCGACAGCAACAGGCCGAAGGCCGGATAGAGAATGCCGGCGGCGACGGGCACGCCGACCACATTGTAGGCGAAGGCGAAGAACAGGTTCTGCTTGATGTTGCGGATCGTCGCGCGGGCCAGAGTGCGCGCCCGCAGGATGGCCATGAGGTCGCCCTTCACCAGGGTGATGCCGGCGCTTTCGACGGCCACATCCGCGCCGGCGCCCATGGCGATGCCGACATCGGCGGCGGCGAGCGCCGGAGCGTCGTTCACCCCGTCACCGGCCATGGCGACGCCAACGCCGCCGGCCTTCAGGCTCTCGATCAGTGCCTGCTTGCCCTCGGGCAGCACGTCGGCCCGGACCTCGTCGATGCCCAGTTGCGCTGCGACCGCGCGGGCGGTGCGTTCGTTGTCGCCGGTGGCCATGATGATTTTCAGGCCGCTTTCATGCAGGCGGCGGATCGCCTCCGCGCTGGTCTGCTTGATCGGATCGGCGACAGCGACCAGTCCGGCCAGTTTGCCGTCAAGCGCCACGAACATGGCGGTCTTGCCCTCGCCGCGCAGCCCGTCGGCCCGCTCCTGCACGGCCTCGACGTCGGCTCCCAGCTCGGCCATCATCGCGGTGTTTCCCAAGCCGACGGCGCGGCCGTTCACGACACCTTTGACACCCTTGCCGGTGATCGCCTCGAAATCCTTCGCATCCGACAGGACGGCGCCGCGTGCCTCGGCGCCTTCGACAATGGCCTCGGCGAGCGGATGTTCGGAACCGCGTTCCAGACTGGCGGCCATCGCCAGAATCTCGGTTTCGTCATGGCCTTCCATCGCCATTACGTCGGTCAGTTTCGGTCTGCCTTCGGTCAGCGTGCCGGTCTTGTCGACCACCAGAATCTCGACCTTGGCGAAACGCTCCAGGGCTTCGGCGTCCTTGATGAGAATGCCGGCCTGGGCGCCGCGCCCGGTGGCGGTCATGATCGACATCGGCGTCGCCAGTCCGAGCGCGCAGGGACAGGCGATGATCAGTACCGAAACCGCCGAGACGATGGCGTAGGCCATGCTCGGTTGCGGCCCGAACACCGCCCACACGACGAAAGACAGCAGCGCGACGATGACCACCACCGGCACGAAATAACCGGCGACCCGGTCGGCCAGGCCCTGGATCGGCGCGCGCGAGCGCTGCGCCTTGGCGACCATTTCGACGATCTGCGACAGCATGGTGTCGGCGCCGACCTTTTCCGCGCGCATGACCAGCGAGCCGTTTTTGTTGAGCGTGCCGCCGGTCACCGGGTCGCCTTCGGTCTTTTCGATCGGCACGGCCTCGCCGGAGATCATGGATTCGTCTACCGCGCTGCGGCCTTCCAGGACAATTCCGTCCACGGGAATGCTGTCGCCGGGCCTGACGCGCAGCCGGTCGCCACTCTTGACCTCCTCAAGCGGCACGTCCTTTTCGCCACCGTCCGCATCGATGCGGCGCGCGGTCTTGGGCGCCAGGTCCAAAAGCGCGCGGATCGCCGAGCCTGTGCGCTCGCGGGCGCGCAGTTCCAGCACCTGGCCGAGAAACACCAGCGCGACGATGACCGACGCCGCTTCGAAATACACGCCGACCGTCCCGTCGTGGCCGCGGAAGGACGGCGGAAACACATCCGGCAGCAGCACGGCGACGACGCTATAGCCATAGGCCGCGCCCACACCAAGCCCGATCAGCGTCCACATATTGGGGCTGCGGTTGAGAACCGAGTTCCAGGCGCGGCGGAAAAACGGAATGGCGGCCCACAGGACCACCGGCGTGGCCAGAACCAGTTCCACCCAGACCACATTGGCTTCGCCGATCCAGGCGCGGAACGGCAGGCCGGCCATGGCTCCCATCGTCAGCACCAGCAACGGCACGGACAAGGCCGCGCTGACCCAGAACCGCCGCATGAAATCCACCAGTTCCGGATTGGGGCCTTCGTCTCCCGCCGCCGCGCCCATGGGCTCGAGCGCCATGCCGCAGATCGGGCAATCCCCCGGCGCGTCCCGGACGATTTCCGGATGCATGGGACAGGTATATTGTGTCCCCGCCGGCATGGATTTCGGTTCGGGGCGGTCGCCGAGATAGTCCTCGGGTGCGGCTTCGAATTTTTCGTGGCAGGATTGCGAACAGAAATAGAACCGCTCGCCTTCGTGCTTGGCCATGAAGCGCGCCGTGGCGCGGTCGACTTTCATGCCGCAGACCGGGTCGGTCGCGCTGACAAAAGCGTCCGGATCGCCCAAAAATTTCGTCCGGCAGTGCGCACTGCAGAAATGATAGATATGGCCGCCCTGCTCCGCAGTCGGTGTATCCGCCGCCGGTTCGACGATCATGCCGCAAACGGGATCGCGGACGATCACGGCCTGCCCGTTCGGCGCATCGCCGGTCCCGGCGTGGTGATGCGTATGGGAAGAATGGTCGTTCATCTCTGTGCTCCGCGCGGTTCGAACCGATGCCTGACCCTGGATATGGGGATTCCAGTAACAGGAAGGTCAAGCCCCTGTTTTTCCGCGCCTGTCGATATCGACGGCCGGGACGGGAGCGCCCTGATCATCGCCGGGCTCGCCGAAGGGACCATTGTTGGATTTTCCGCCTTACGATATACCTTGATATCAAAATGGCTTCGCCACGACCTCGGCATTGCGCGGCAAGCCAAGGACCTGGAGCGCGTTGGCAGAATGGACAGGCCGGACATGATCTCTCACGGGCATGCAACAGGCCGCGCCGCGGGCAGGACGAGGGCGGAGCATTGCGCCGCCGAGACGGTCTAGTGCAGGAGCCCGATCCGAAAGCTGTCCGCGCGCATATCGAAGCGGGCGATTTGATCCTGGCCTATGATCTCCTGAGCCCGGCCATCGCCGACGGCGTTGCCGATCCTCAGCTGCGATATCTTTACGTCCTCGCCCTTGCCCGAATGGGGGCGACGGAAAGCGCGATGGCGCAGTATCAGCAATTGGGCGTCGGAGACATCGAAACCACGGATACCCAGGCGCTTGGCGCCCGGTTGTTGAAGGATCAGGCGTTCGCCTCGCAGCCCGACCAGAGACCGGAGCTCCTGTCGAAGGCGGCCGACGCCTATATGCGCATTCACGAAAACAGCGGAGACGCCTATCCGGCGGTCAATGCCAGCAGCCTGTATTTTCTCGCCGACGAAACCGAACGCGCAGCAAAAATCGCCCGCGACGTGACCGGCTCCACGACCTCGCAGGCGCCTGCTTCCTATTACGACCATGCAACCCTGGCGGAAGCCCATGTCGTGCTCGGCGATTTCGAAGCCGCGCGCCGGGCGTTGATTCACGCAACGGACTGCCCGGACGCCAGCATCGCCGCGCGCGCCGGCACCGGCCGCCAGCTGCTGCGGATTCTGGATCATTGCGGCGTCGAGGCGCCCGTCAAGGACGCCCTACTGGATTGCCTGAAGACGGGAACCAGCCTGCATTTTTGCGGCCGCATGTTTGCCGAAGATGCCGAAATCGAGGAAGAACTCGGCAACCGGATCGAGGCGTTCCTCGCCGCGAACGAGGTGGCCGCGGCCTTCGGCTCGCTGGCCTGCGGGGCGGACATACTCATTGCCGAAAGGCTCATGGACCGCGGCATTCCGGTCTATATCGTCCTGGCGTCGCCCGAAAAAAGCTTTCTGCAGACATCGGTCGCCATCGGCGGCGACGGTTGGGCCGCCCGTTTCAATGCCTGCGTGGAAAAAGCCCGCGATGTGGTTTCCATCGGCGACCCGTTTTATGCAAACGACCCGATCGCCTTCGCCCTGGCCTCCAATGTCGCGATGGGAATGGCGGTCAGCTTCGCCGGCCAGAATGGCTGCGATCTGCACCAATTGGCCATCACCGAGGGAGAGGAAACCGTCGGCGCGGCGGGAACCAATGCCGATATGAAACGCTGGATGGAATCCGGCCGCCCGACCACGACGCTTGCGGCGAAAGGCATAAGACGGCCGAAACCGGCCGACAACACGTTCAGCGACAACCGGGGCGACGGGGCGTTCAACCGGCGCGCCGTTTCCCTGCTGTTTGCCGATTTCGCCGGATTCACCTCCATCTCGGATCAATTCCTTCCGAATCTGTTGACCGACGCATTGAATGCGATGGCAGAGCTGTTCGAAGATTATGCCGACGATGTCGTCATCAAGAACACCTGGGGCGATGCCTGTTTCGTGGCTTTCAAAAGCAACGCCTTCGCCGCCAAAGCTGCGCTGGAGCTGCCCAGAAGGCTGAATATGGGGGAATTCGGCAAATTGGGTCTTCGCTTGCGAGTGTCCCTGCATCACGGCATCGTTCTCGAATTGGAAGACCCGGTCCTGGGAAGAACCAACCTGTTCGGCCGGGAGGTTTCCCGCGCCGCCCGCATCGAGCCGATCACGCCGCCGGGATGCGTCTACGCTTCGCAGCAATTCGTCAGCATCGCGATGAATGATCCCCATAGCCGGATCGACTGCCAGTATGTCGGTAAGGTGCCGCTGGCCAAAAAATACGGCAATGAGCGTCTTTATCTCATCACCGGCTGCAGTCTGGACGATGATCATAAATAGGCGTCAGTTTTTGCAGGTTCGCACACAGACAAGCCATCTCTTGAGAAAACCGCGGAGCAACAGGTCTCTTCGGGTCCGACGCGGCGAATGGCAACCCAAACAGAAGTGGATTTTCCGCCCGAGAGCCGCCATGATGGCGGCCCATCCGGAAGGGTCATCATCACGTGCGGCCGCCGAAACCACGCACGCGAGGGGAACGCATGCGCGAGATCAGGGTTTTCGTTTCGTCGCCGAGCGACGCACAATTCGAGCGGCGGCGCCTCGACCGGGTCGTCGGGCGCCTGAACGGCGAACTGCGCGGCTCCGTCCTGTTGCGGGCCATACGCTGGGAGACCTCGTTCTACAGCGCCCATGAGACCTTCCAGACGCAAATTCCGCCAGCGGACGAATGCGATATCGTGGTCGGAATCCTGCGTCACCGGTTGGGTACGGAATTGCCTCCCGACTTTCCCAGAATGCCTGACGGCAGCGCCTATCCGAGCGGCACCGCCTACGAGGTTCTCAGCGCGATCGAGGCACGCCGCACCAATGAATTGCCGGATGTCTATGTCTTCCGCTATGCCGAGCCGCCGACGGTCGCCCTGGACGACCCGGGAACCCAGACCGTCGTCGCCGAGCAGTGGGAACGGTTGAAGGGTTTCTTCGACCGTTGGTTTCTCTCCTCCGAAGGGCAGTTCAAGGCCGCCTTCCATGTCTTTTCCTCGACCGACGAGTTCGAGGAGAACATCGAGCGGCTCTTGCGGCAATGGATCGTGGAGCACGTCCTCGCCGATCGTTCGGTCACCTGGCCGATCGAGATCAAGGGCTCGCCGTTTCGCGGTCTCGATGCATTCGACGCAGCGCATGCGGGCGTCTTCTTCGGCCGCTCACGCGACATAACCCGCGCCGTCGACGCGCTGAAAGAGGCGCACGAAACCGGCGCCCCCTTCCTGATGATCCTGGGAGCGAGCGGCGCCGGCAAGTCGTCCCTGGCCCGCGCCGGCCTGGTGCCGAGGATCACGGCGGCG
>Ga0214472_10007324_pt1 | contig 11550 bp, 5 predicted proteins | sample RVTome_6_FD_207662 | JGI IMG/M metagenome (GOLD analysis project Ga0214472, IMG submission 207662) | Soil microbial communities from uranium-contaminated site in the Upper Colorado River Basin, Wyoming, United States - RVT140D175 | ecosystem: Environmental > Terrestrial > Soil > Contaminated >...
CGGTGCGATTCACAAACGGCGAGCGTTCCCGCAGACTGAAGCACGCCGCGCGGGTGCCCCATTCTTCGCAACGCGAAGGGTGGGGGACCGACTCCGCCGGGCCTTGTTGAAGGAAGGGCATAATCAGACCATGACAAAGGATTCCATACGATGCCGCTGGCGAATCGGCGTCGTTTCGTACCTCAACGCCAAGCCGCTGGTGGCCGGTCTCGACGGCGTGGTCGAGCTTGTCTTCGATGTTCCTGCGAATTTGCCGGCGTTGCTCGATTCCGGCGTTGTCGACGCCGCTCTGGTGCCCGTGGTCGATCTGCTTCATGAAGATCGATCGTGGCGTGTTTTGTCCGATGCCTGCATCGGGTGTGACGGTGAGACGCTCACCGTGAGGGTGTTTTCCCGCGTATCCCCGGGCGATGTATCTCGGTTACACGTTGACGGCGATTCGCATACGTCGGTCATGCTTGCGAAAATTATCTGGCGAGAAGTCTACGGGCGGCCATTGGAAGTCGTTCCGTTCACCGGTCGTGAAACGGTGAGCGAGTGTGAGGCCATTCTCCTTATCGGCGATAAGGTCGTACAGAATACCTTGATCGAGTATGAGATCGAGACCGATCTGGGTTCCGCCTGGAAATCGCTGACCTCCTTACCATTCGTGTTTGCTGTCTGGGCGACACCGCGCGGCGACGACATGTCGCAGCTCGCCGGGTGGCTCTCGGACGCTCGAGACCGAGGCATGCATTCGGCGGAGATGATTGCGGCTGATTTCGCGCCGGGGTTGGGTTGGCCGGTCGCGCTCGCCAAGCGGTACCTCACGTCGCGACTTTCCTTTACCCTTTCCGGTCGCCACAAGCAGGGCATGAGCCGGTTTCTTGAATTGGCCCGAACCTACGACCTGGTGCCCGCTGGTAAGGAGTTGATCTTCGCATGACAACGGCAACACGATCGGTCGAAGCGGCTCCCGAGGGTTCTATCTCGCGCATTGACGAGAGTGAGGCACTCGATCTTTATAGAGAATGTTCGATTCACGAGTTAGGTCGCCGGGCCCACGAAGTTACCATGCGCTTGCATCCCGAGCCGTATCGCACTTATGTGGTCGATCGAAACATCAATTACGCCAACTTCTGCACGGCCAAATGTATCTTCTGCAACTTCAAAGCCGATCCGCCCGGCATGGACAGCGGCCGCAAGGATTTACCAGAAGGCTATGTCCTTTCGTTCGAGGAGATCGGGCGCAAGATCGAGGAATTGATCGAGATCGGCGGGACGCAGGTTCTAATGCAGGGGGGATTGGTGCCGGCGGAGTTGCTGCCGTTCTCCTGGTACCTCGATCTCATGCGGTTCATCAAACGCCAGTATCCCCGCATTCATACGCACGCTTTCAGCCCGCCGGAGATTCATGCCTTTCACGAGGTTTTCGGCATGCCGGTGCGGGATGTCTTGCTTCGACTGCAAGAGGCCGGTCTCGATACGATCCCCGGCGGGGGCGCTGAGATTCTGGTCGACCGTGTCCGAAGGAGAATCGCCCAGGGTAAAACCACGACGGATCAATACCTGAATGTCATGCGTGAGGCACATAAGATCGGTATGCGCACCAGCATCACCATGATGTTCGGGCATATCGAGACGGTGGAAGAACGCATCGAACACCTGAGTCGGATTCGAGCGCTGCAGGACGAAACTGGCGGATTCACGGCCTACATCAACTGGACCTTCCAACCGGGCGATACGCCACTCGGGCGGGTTGAGCCGTTCCCAGCCGGGTACGCGGGTATGTCGGACGGCAAACATTTGAAGCTAGCCGACGCGAGCGAATATCTGAAGACGACGGCGCTGGCTAGAATCTACCTCGATAACATCGACAACATTCAATCGAGCTGGGTTACGCAGGGTGTTAAAATAGGACAACTGGCCCTGTTCTACGGGGCAAACGACATGGGCTCGGTGATGATGGAGGAGAATGTTGTTTCCGCCGCCGGAACAACGTATCAGCTTACCGAGCAAGAGATAAGGAACGCCATCGCCGATTCCGGATGGGCGCCGAGACAGCGCAACTGTTATTATCAACTCATTAACCCAATGTGAAGTTCTTCGCGGCATAAATGAGGGGGCCAAAAGTTTAGCGAACGTTTCGTCTATTATTATGTAGCTATCGGAACTGGTTGACGTTAGTATGGTGTTGGCTGCGGCGTGGGCTGAAGTTCGTGGCCCGGTATCTCTCATTCTTGCCGGAGGCGAAATGCGCGGGATTCCTACGTAGTAAGGTGGAGAGGATTGAAGGATATGTCGTTCGTAGGGGCGGGAATATACGGGCGGATCGATTTCCCGAGTTTTTCTCATTTCCAATATCTTTTCGCGGCGCGGGGAAGGCGTTTCTTCGGTCGCGACGTTGATCCATGTTTACGAGGGTGCGTCAAGATGCGTTGTCGGGTTGCTACCTAATTATGGAATGGGACGCGATACGGAATAGGGCACGCGCGGATTTGGTCATCAGCACCGAGCGGGGCGACGAGGATATGTTTCTTTGGGAACATTCGTGCCGCGTGGCGCAAAACGCGAATCGAATCTCGATGCTGCCGGAAGTACAATCAGCTCAGCCGGACACGTTGGCGGTGGTCGCCGGCGCGTTGTACCACGATGCGGCGTGGATCGGTCGGATTGCGTCAGGAGAAGTCCAGCGTAACGAAGTACTGACCGCTTCCGTTGCTGATAACCATAGCGAACAAAGCGCGCGGATTTTGGAAGAGAGTTTGTCGCGTCTTCTTCCCGCAGATTCCCTTCAGTGTGCCTCCTATGCGATTCGGACGATTGGCGCTCGTGATAGCGACTCCATTGAGGGACAAATCATCACCGATGCAAACGAGTTGGAGGAGTTTGGAGGCATCTCACTCTGGACCACGATTCGTCGCGGTGTATCAGAAGGTAAGGGCGTCCAGGCCGTGTTGGATATGTGGCGACGTCGCTATGAGTTTCGATTCTGGGAGGCACGACTGAATAAGGCCTTCCGTTTCGACAGCGTCCGAGAAACCGCACGCCGTCGTCTCGAGCTACTAGAGCGGTTCATGGCCGAGCTGGAAGACCAAAACAAGGGGGCTGACATCTAGCGCTCCTATATAGTCATGAATTCCGACTTGGTCATGATCTTCGACCGTCCGGTCTCTGCAAAACGACCCCGCCTATCCTTTTCTCACTGATTCTCCAGTCTCCAAAGCGTTCTCGTAGGATATCACAATAGGTTGTTTTTTTCGAACTTGACGCTTGCTCGGTCTGGTTTTCGGAGGGTAGTGAGTGAGCCGTGGTCATTCTCAGTCCACCTCAGCTTCGTTTTTCGCCGTTGAGCGAGCCGTGATTTGCCTTTTGGGGAGCAATGGTCCTAGTCTCTCACAGGAAGAGATGTCCGCGCGAGGTGGGTGGAGCAGGCTTACCCCATGCTCACTATAACTGGGAGTGGTCCGATAAATTTATTTTCGAGAATGCTATTGAAATGGTGCGGTGAATCTGTTATTCTGGTGGTCACGTGTAGTGGAAGGAGAAGTCGCCCGGGTCTTTTTAGGGTCTTTCCCGATGGGGTTCAGTGGAAAGGCGATCGGCTTGCAAAGGCCGTGGCTGGAGAGCGGATTCGCGGCGACCAGCGCAACGCAACTTCAGTAGTTGTGGTTGTGTAGGTCATAGAATGGGGGTAACACCATGCTGACAAGTTTGCTGGAAGGGAAGCCGGGAGCCGTACATCATTTTCGTGCCTGTCGAGTGATCGCTTGTGTCGCATTTATGGCATTAGGTGTTTCGTTCACGCCTCAAATCGTCCAGGCGCAGACATGTTCTAACGATGCTGATTGTGACGATGGCAATCCTTGTACAGACGATCAATGTCCTTGTTCGTTCGATTGTCCCGCGGAGTGTTGGCACATTTCCACGTGCGACGATGGTCAGTTCTGCAACGGGAACGAATTGTGCTGCGCGATACCGGGCGGCTGTGGCGGCACACCTTTCGGCGTATGCCGACCGGGCGAAGCTGTGGTCTGTTCAGGAGGTCAGTTTTGCAGCAACACGCTTGGCACGTGTGTGGGTTGCGAATTCGACGCCCAATGCGCCGACAACAACGATTGCACGATCGAATCATGCAATCCGAGCACGCATTTGTGCGAGCAAACAAATGCCGATTTGGGTTCGAATTGCGATGACGGTGACGCTTGTACGTTGAATGACACATGCGTTTCGGGTGGGATTTGCGAGGGCGCCGAACTGGATTGTGCGACGTCGGCTCCGGTATGCCAATTCGGAAGGTGCGTCAATGGCGATTGCCAATTTACACCGCTCTCATCTGGAACCTGTAATGATGGTGATGTTTGTACGGCCGTGAGTTCGTGCCAAGACGGTCAGTGCGTGGGCGGAGACGCCAACGGATGCGTGAATCTCGAACTGAAGTTGCCTTTTGGTGCACCCGCGTACAATGTGGGTGATGTGGTCGAAGTTGAATTGTGGGCGAAAGCGAATGGATGTCCCGCGCCTCCGCCGCAGAGCACGTGCACCATTGGAACACAGGATGTCTTGAGCGTCCAGGCGATTGTCGGTTATGATCCGGCTGTGCTTGCGCTAGCGAATCCCAGCGTCATCGGTTCTCCCAATCCCGAAGATCCCTGCAACGATATTGATCCCTGCAATGTGGATTGTGGTTTTGCCAATCTTTATAACTGGGGCAGTTCGCTCTTCCCCAATACTTGCGGCGCGGGCGATCCGATTAATGAGCCGTGTACGGGCGTGCCCTCTCCCGACGGCGATTTCTTATATACTTCGCTTGCACAGATTACATGCAACGGGGGGCCGGCTGAATCAGCATGCGTTTCGACGGCGGGATTACACGTGACAACATTCAAGTTCGTTGCGGTGGGGGCGACGGCCGGAGTCAGTTCCAGTAGCCCCGTTGTACTGGAACAATGCAGCTTGCAATCCCGTACCAAGATCACAGCGGGTGCCGTATCCGGCCTGGATGTCTTGGGCGACCGATTGTCCACATCCGTTGATGTTGGTTGCTCGGCCGGTGAGCAGTGTCCGTTTGGTGTGTGCACCGACGGAGTTTGCTCTGCTTGCCCCGCGCCAATCGTGGAGGCTGTTGGTCCACGATATGTACGTGTGGTTCCGGCGCCTGGTCCTCCCGAAGTGGCCCTATTCGTCGAGGGTTTGGATCCCGATGTGGCTTGTATTTCGGGCTACTTGAAAAGCGACGGTACACTATCGCTTTTGACTGACCTGAATCCTTTTGAGACCTATCTTCCTCCCGGTCCGGGCGGATGGGATACTGTGTTCGCACATGATGAGAGTATGCCGGGCGGGATGACCTACAGCATCCGCGCCGATTGCGATTCTGCAAACCCGGGCACGACCATGTCTGAGGCCGTGACGGCAAAGACGTGGCGCGCCGGTGATACTGACAACAACACGTCTGTGGACATTACGGACGCAGTTAGGGGTGTTGACGGATTTGTCGGACGATACCTGATTATCGCAACAGACGGTGAGCCTTGCTTGAACGATTTAGATTGCGCCACGCGTCGTCCGCACCAATCGTGCGATTTGCCTAGTGGGCTTTGCAACTGGATAACGATTGAGAATGTGGATACATTTGGGTCCGCGACCTGTCAACCCAACGGGCAAGCTGAGATCGTGGATATTCTCAATACGCTGCAGCATTTTCAGGGGATTCCGGACGAATGTAACCCGCGGTGCCCCTAGGGCATTTCGGTCGTGAGGTAGGGCGTTGCCGCAATATCGATTGCCAACGCGAAGGGGTAGAGCCATTTCGGGGGGCTCCGGGGTGGAATTGCAGTTTGGTACTTGGAAGGAAGCTACATGAATGCGCTGAGGTCATACCTGTTTCGGGGTCTGATGGCCCTGGGGGTCATCAGCACTTCCGCGCTCGCGCAATCGGCGACATATATTGTTGAGGCGGTCGCGCCAGCTTCGGGAACGATAAGTCCCGGTCAGACGGTGACGGTCGAAGTGTTCATGGATAATGTGACTGATCTAGCGGCTCCGACGCCGGATCTTGTGGCCGGCTATCAGGTGGTTCTTGAGATTATTCCCGGCGCCGGTGCTACGGGGAGCCTCAGTCTCAATGATCCTGCTGAAGCGAATATCTTTATCGACACCGATCGTCCGGATTGGGTTTATGCGGATTCATCGGGACCGATCGACTTGGCCGTTCCCAATGAGTTGAAAATTGGTGCGCTGGTCTTTTTCGCTCCGTTCCCGGAGGTTGCGTCGCGGAAGTACTGCGGTACTTATACATTCGTGGCCTCGCAGGACGCACTGGGCGATTTTACGGTTCGGTTCAAGCCGGTCGATTCGGCCACTCCCGATATCTTTCCGAACCAGATCATCAACCAAAATAGTATTCAGGTACCGTTTTCGGTTGTCCCTCCGGGTGGATTGACGGTAAGTGTGGTGGATGTGGCGCCGAACGACTCATGTGCCGGGGCGACTCTTCTTTCCGACGGCGTGACGAGCTTCAGTACCGATAACGCCTCGACAGACGGTCCGGGGCATCCGGGAAGTGCGTGTGATCAGGGTGGGACGAACACGATTACAAACGACATTTGGTTCGATTACACGGCGTCGTGTTCGGGCATCTTGACGGCGAGCACGTGTGCGAGTGCCAACTTCGATACGCGTGTGGCGGTTTACGACGGTTGTTCCTGTCCGGCATCGGATGTCAATCTTTTGGCATGTGATGATGACGCGTCGGGTTGTGGTGTGACCTCTCTGGCTTCGGTCAACGGGGTTTTCGAAGGTAACTGCTACAAGATTCGAGTCGGTGGGACCGGGAATGTTGCCGGTGTCGGTAGCCTTACGATGACCTGCATCGGCAACGACCTGTGCGGCAACGCGGATGCGCTTTCTTTAGGGTCGAGTGTTTTGGGTTCTACGCAGGGCACAACGGCGAACGATTTCGTGGCTTTGAATTGCGGTGAGGGGCCGGTCGATTCGCCGGGCGTATGGTATACGGTTGTCGGAACAGGCGATCGAATGCGTGCGACGCTTGCCAGCGCGTCGTTTGATACGCGTTTGACCGTGTATGAAGGATCCTGTGGATCGCCGGTGTGTGTGGGCGACGCGAATAACCCAGGTGCCACACAAGAGTCGGTAACATGGTGCTCGACTTCGGGCGTCGTGTATCGAATTCTGGTCCACGGCGTGGGCGGGGCTACGGGATCGTTTTCGCTCAACGCTACGGGCGTGGGGTGCGGCGACGGAAACGCTTGCACGAATGATACATGCTCCAGTGGTAGTTGTTTCAACACCCCCAACTACGAAGTAGCGACGCAATGTTGCAATCCGTCGAACGGCGCACTGCGCACCATTGACGACTCCAATCCCTGTACGACGGATACCTGTAATACGAACAACGGACTTGTTTCGCACGTGTCGGTGCCCAACGGTCCGAACGCTGAATGTGACGATCGCTCAATCTGCACGCTGGATGAATGTACGGCTGGTGCATGCACGAATGAAGATATCAATGCCATATCTTGTCAGAGTGACCTTGACTGCCCCAGTGGTTTCATCTGTGGTGATGGAACCAACGGCACGGTGGCGGGTTTATGTTTCTGCGATTCCGGTCCGACACTTGATTTGGTGCTGGTCGATGGCGCGTTTGGCGTGGATGCCTGTTACGGCGTGGGCGAGATTGTGCAGGTACTCGTTGAGATGGGTGTCGCCGAAGAGGGTGTCGTCGGGGCGCAGTTCTTCATTTCGTACGATCCGGCTACGCTCGATTTCCTTTCGATTGAACCGGGCATTGACGCCGATCCGACATCGCCGTTTGCTTTCGAGTTCACGGAAACGATCAATGAAACCTCAGGTACCATTGACTACTTGGTAGCCATCAATTTTGGTGAGACTCCCACGTTGGGTCCGGAAACCGTGGCCGTATTGACTTTCGAGGCGCTGGCAGAGTGTGATGCGTTCGTCAACTTCAGAACGGCCGAGCCCAATAAGCTGACGGGTTCGGGCGGGGTGGAAATCTCACCGATTCTCTTCAACGCGCCGCCGCTGAGCATCGACCAGAATCCACCGGTCGTCGCGTCGTGTCCTACGAATGTCACTGTCGGCCCGGACCCCGGTCAGTTAGCTGCCGTGGTGACCTGGGCGGCGCCGGCGGCTTCTGACGCTTGTGATGCCGGGCCTGTGAGTGTCGTCTGTTCGCCCGCGAGTGGTTCCACCTTTCCGGTGGGAACGACGCAGGTGAGTTGTACGGCGATTGATTCATGTGGCTTGGTCGATGATTCATGTTCCTTCAATGTGACCGTGGAACCGCCGGTGCTGTCGATCGATCTAGAGCTTTCCGCATCCATGGCACCGGGTCCGTTCCAGCGATGTATCGAGTTCGATCTGTGGGACTGCGATGGTCCACCCGTCGCGCAACATGTGACTCTAAGTCAAGAGGTCTCCTTCGCCAATGGCGTAGCCAACGCGGTTCAGGTTGCGCTGCCGGGTGGTGCTTGGGAATGTGTTTCGGTGCGTGATCCGTTACACACGTTGAGTAGCACGGCCGCTGATTTTTCGACCGCCGATGGAATAAACTATACGGCGACGGTGCGGGGAGCGCGGGGTTCGGGTGGTCATTGGCTGGTCGGCGGGAACCTGAATGGCGACGATTTTATTGACATTCTCGACTTCGGCGTACTTTTCCCCTTGCATCTCTCCCTTACCAGCGCCAGCACGACGTGTTCGAACCTGGGTCCAGATGGGAACATCAACGGAGATACGCTTGTTGACCTGCTCGATTTGGTCATGTTCGTTGGGAACAGCTTGAAGGGCTCTGAGCCCGCTTGCTGTGGCGCCGGCGCGGTTGCAAGTTCTTCCGGGCCGATCATGTCGATAACAGTCGAAGAGTTGCGGGCCATGGGGCTCGATGCCATGATCGCGGCAGACGTCAATCGTGACGGCGTTTTGGACCAAGAAGATATCGCACTTGTGGCTCAGGGTTATGTTCCGCCGGAGCAAGATCCGCGGCCGCGACGCGTTGAGCAGCCCAAACGAGGAAGACGCTCCGATCGAGTTAAATAGTGCTGTCCGGGTGGGTTCGTGCCCAGGTCCGGTAAGTTCAGGCATTGCGAATAGACGCCGCTGAGTCCGCCGTGACCGGAAAAGTAAACCACCTGACGACGAATAGAAGTGAAAGTGGCTGTGCTGTGATTGAGTTTTAGGCGTCGACTTGGTATAGTGGCTGAATACTTTCAGGGGTGAAAGTGGCAGCGTTTGGTTCTTTGATGATGAGCCAAACGAAAGATGAGAGGGCGAATGGAATACTGGGGTTCTTCAACGATGCGTGCGTGAGACTTGCACCGGTCTTGTTTCGCCATTGTGCGGCATGTGGCTGATGTGCCATTGCGTATCTGAAGAATAGACGCGTGATAGTCGGGCGCATAGCCATTGTAGAATCAGCCGGGTGCCGCTCGGCATGGTGGGCACCTCGGGGAGAGGTTGGCTTAAGAAATGAGCGGGATTGAGGACGGGGGGCATTTCCGTCCGGAAGCCGCGGAGGAACAACGATGAAACGGAAGAAGAGTTCAGCAGGCTGCCATTTATTGGCATTGGTTATGATGGCGGCGGCGACCCCGGTCTTGGCGGTGGACGACCTCAGCTTAAACGTCGATGCCGGGTCGGTGAACGTTCAGCCAGGCGACACGGTGACCGTGACTCTGGACGTGGCCAACCTTTCCGCGGCGATCAACGGCGTCCAGGTGCGGCTGCAATATGATACTTCGTTGATGACCTTGATTGATGTCGCTCCGACCGATCTGGTGGCCGGGGGGTTGATTACGGCTGGTGCCAGTGGGTGGAACGAGGTGACGGAGACCGACACCGCCGGCGACATTGACTGGGCGGCAACGATTAACACCGAATCAACGGCCGCCGATCATACTGTCGCTACGTTGACATTTACTGTGATCGAGGAAGGCGTTTCCACGGTGACGTTTCGTCCCGATGCGAGTCCGTTTTTTACGAAGCTGACGCGGGCGAGTGACAGTGTCGCGATCTTCCCAGTTGTGACGGATTCCGGCACCATCACCAGTAGCTGTGATGACGGTAACGTGTGCACGGTTGATACAGTCGTCGGGGGTCTGTGCGATCACACAGCCGCCGTCTCCGGGACATTGTGTCGAGCCTCAACGGGCGAGTGCGATCCGGAGGAGGTTTGCGACGGCTCTTCAACAGTATGTCCGGGGGATGCCTTCTTAACTGATGGAACGCCCTGCACCGACGATGGTCTTGGGTGTACGGATGATATTTGCGGTAGTGGTACGTGTACCCATCCGACGCAATCCGTGGGTTTTGAATGTCGGGCATCGACTGGCGAATGTGATCCGGCAGAGTTCTGCGATGGGTCTGCAACGGCCTGTCCGGGTGACAGCGTCGTTAATGCCGGAACGCAGTGTACGGACGCAACGCCGGGTGACTGCGACGATGCGCAGTGCGACGGCGCGGGCGCGTGCGATCAGTCCTTTGCAATTGAAAGCTCCGCGTATGTCTGCCGGGCGGCGGCGGATGTTTGCGACGTGGCTGAGCTCTGTGACGGGATTAGCGGCGGTGCGTGCTCTGCGGATGAAGTGGAGCCTTCGACCACGGTGTGCCGCGCTTCGACTGGCGAATGTGATCTACAGGAGACCTGCGACGGGGCCGGTACGGCCTGTCCGGGTGACAGCGTCGTTACCGCCGGAACGCAGTGTACGGACGCAACGCCGGATGACTGCGACGATGCGCAGTGCGACGGCGCGGGCGCGTGCGATCAGTTCTTTGCGTTTGAAAGCGCGGCGTATGTCTGCCGGGCGGCGGTGGATGTTTGCGACGTGGCCGAACTCTGTGACGGGATTAGCGGCGGTGCGTGCTCTGCGGATGAAGTGGAGCCTTCGACCACGGTGTGCCGCGCTTCGACTGGCGAATGTGATCTACAGGAGACCTGCGACGGGGCCGGTACGGCCTGTCCGGGCGACAGTGTCGTCACCGCCGGAACGCAGTGTACGGACGCAACGCCGGATGACTGCGACGATGCGCAGTGCGACGGCGCGGGCGCGTGCGATCAGTCCTTTGCGATTGAAAGCTCCGCGTATGTCTGTCGGGCGGCGGCGGATGTGTGTGACGTGGCTGAGCTCTGTGATGGAGTTAGCGGCGGTGCGTGCTCTGCGGATGAAGTGGGGCCTTCGACCACGGTGTGCCGCGCTTCGACTGGCGAATGCGATCTACAGGAGACCTGCGACGGGGCCGGTACGGCCTGTCCGGGCGACAGCGTCGTCACCGCCGGAACGCAGTGTACGGATGCAACGCCGGATGACTGCGACGATGCGCAGTGCGACGGCGCGGGCGCGTGCGATCAGTTCTTTGCGTTTGAAAGCGCGGCGTATGTCTGCCGGGCGGCGGTGGACGTGTGTGACGTGGCTGAGCTCTGTGATGGAGTTAGCGGCGGTGCGTGCTCTGCGGATGAAGTGGAGCCTTCGACCACGGTGTGCCGCGCTTCGACTGGCGAATGTGATCTACAGGAGACCTGCGACGGGGCCG
>Ga0214472_10007325_pt1 | contig 11549 bp, 15 predicted proteins | sample RVTome_6_FD_207662 | JGI IMG/M metagenome (GOLD analysis project Ga0214472, IMG submission 207662) | Soil microbial communities from uranium-contaminated site in the Upper Colorado River Basin, Wyoming, United States - RVT140D175 | ecosystem: Environmental > Terrestrial > Soil > Contaminated >...
GTATCGATGGAGTCCACCACCGCTTGGGTGCTGTGGTTCGTCGCCGCGATGACCGGCGTGCTGCTGCTGCTCACCTTCGTGCCGGAGCTGGTGCTGTTCGCTCCGCGCGCGCTCGGCTATCTGTGAACAGAAATGACAATCCGGCGGACAGCGGGATAACAGCGGCGGCGAATCTCCCGGTAGGATTTCCCGCCATGGACGTGCTGCTCGTCGACGACCATCCGATCATCCATGAGACGCTGCGGGCGATCGTGCGCTCGGTCTGCTCGGACGCCGAGTTCCACGGCCAGTTCGACTTGGCCGGCGGCCTGTCCCAGGCGCACAGATTGCCCGGGCTCGAGCTGGTGCTGGTCGACCTGGGGCTGCCCGGCTGCTCGGGGATGGAGGCCTTCTTCAAGTTCCGCGACTCGTTCCCGCAAACGCGCGTCGCGGTCATTTCCGCGACCGAGGATCCCGACCGGGTGCTTGCCGCCCTGAATGCAGGCGCGGCGGGATACCTGCCCAAGACCCTGCTGCCGAAGGCAATGGCGGGCGCGATTCGCGTGATTCTGGACGGGGAGGTCTACAGCCCGCTCGGCGCCGGCCCTGGTTGATTCTCCTTTGACCCAGATCAAATCGGCATCGGATCTGCCGGTCCATAAACAGCCGGGATGCAGACCGTCCACGCCGACGTGGCAATCATTGGCGCAGGCGGCGCGGGGTTGCGCGCCGCCATAGAGCTCGCCCAGGGCGCGCCGCAGCTGCGCGTCGCGCTCATCTCGAAGGTCTATCCCATGCGCAGCCACACCTGCGCCGCGGAAGGCGGGGCGGCGGGGGTCATCAAGTCCGACGACAGCCTCGCGTTTCACTTCGACGATACCGTCCACGGCGGGGACTGGCTGTCCGATCAGGATGCGGTCGAGGTCTTCATTGCCGAGGCGCCCCGCGAGCTGGTCCAGCTCGAGCACTGGGGCTGCCCGTGGAGCCGCGAGGCGGACGGCTCGGTGGCGGTGCGCCCGTTCGGCGGCATGAAGAAGCAGCGCACCTGGTTCGCCGCCGACAAGTCGGGCTTCCACATCCTGCACACGCTGTTCCAGACCTCGCTGCGCTTCGATTCGATCCGGCGCTTCGACGAGTACTACGCGACCGAGCTGCTGGTCGACGAGGGGCGCTGCGTCGGGCTGACGGCGATCGAGATGCGCAGCGGCCAGATGTGCCGCTTCGACGCAAGCGCGGTGATCATCGCGGGCGGCGGCGCCGGACGGATGTTCCCGTTCACCACCAACGGCGCGATCAAGACCGGCGACGGCATGGCGCTCGCCTACCGCGCGGGCGTCGCGCTGAAGGACATGGAGTTCGTGCAGTATCACCCGACCGGGCTGCCCAGCACCGGCACCCTGCTGACGGAGGCCTGCCGCGGGGAAGGCGGCGTGCTGCTCAACAGGAACGGCCGGCGCTTCCTGCAGGATTACGGCATGGGCCCGGAGACGCCGCTCGGCAAGCCGGTGCTCAAGACGATGGAGCTCGGCCCACGCGACCGCGTCAGCCAGGCGTTCTGGCAGGAGCAGAAGAAGGGCAACATGGTGCCGACGCAGTGGGGCGAGTGCATGCTGCTCGACATGCGGCACCTGGGCGCGAAAACGATCGACGAGCGCCTGCCGCTCGTGCGTGACATGTCCATCAGCTACATGGGCGTCGATCCGGTGGACGATCCGGTCCCGGTGCGCCCGGTGGTCCATTACATGATGGGCGGCATCCACACCGACATCAAGGCGGCGACCGCGCTGCCAGGGCTGTTCGCGGCGGGCGAATGTGCCTGCGTCAGCATCAACGGCGCCAATCGGCTCGGCTCGAATTCGCTCACCGAATTGCTGGTCTTCGGCCGCCGCGCGGCCCTGAGCGCGATGGAGTGCCTCCAGTCGAACGCGCGCACGGCGGGCGAGGCCGCGCGTGGGGCGCTCGCCGCGGCGGCGCAGGCGCGCCTGCGCGAGCTGATGCAAAGGAGCGGCGGCACCGAGACCGTGGCGGGCTTGCGCAAGGAGATGATGCAGACGATGGAGCAGCATGCCGGCATCTACCGCAGCGGCGAGGGACTCGCCGAAGCCTGCGCCAAGCTCGCCGAGCTGCGCCGCCGCTACCGCGGCGTCGAGCTGCACGACAAGACCAACGTCTACAACACGGATCTGCTGCAGGCGCTCGAGCTGGGCTCGATGCTCGACTGCGCCGAGGCGGTGGTGCAGAGCGCCCTGGCGCGCAAGGAGTCGCGCGGCGCGCACCAGCGGCTCGACTACGTCGAGCGCGACGACCTGCGCTACCTCAAGCATTCCCTTGCCCATTGGCGGGGCGGCGATGCGCCGCGCATCGGCTACCTCGACGTGGTGATCACCCGCTCGCAGCCCGGCGTGCGCGATTACTCAGGGGCACACGCATGACCGAGCTTTACATCTTGCGTTACAACCCTGAAACGGACGGCGAGCCGCGATTCCAGAGCTACGAAGTGCCCTACCGGGAGGACTGGGTTGTCCTCGACGCGCTCAACTACATCAAGGAAAACCTCGACCCGACGCTGAGCTACCGCTGGTCCTGCCACATGGCGGTGTGCGGCAGCTGCGGCATGATGATCAACCGCGAGCCCAAGCTCGCCTGCAAGGCGTTCCTGCGCGACTACCAGGGCGTGATCCGCGTCGAGCCGCTGCGGCACTTCCCGATCGAGCGCGACCTGGTGACGGTGATCGACGACTTCATGGCGAAGCTCTCGCGTGTCCGGCCCTACCTGATCCCGAAGGACGTCAAGGCGCTCGAGGCGGGCGAGTACCGCCAGACGCCGGCAGAGCTCAAGCGCTTCAAGCAGTACAGCATGTGCATCAACTGCATGCTGTGCTATGCGGCGTGTCCGGAATACGGCCTGATCCCCAAGTACATCGGGCCGGCGGCCATCGCGCTCGCGCACCGCTGGAACCAGGATTCGCGCGATGCCGGCCGCGAGGAGCGCCAGGAGGCGCTCGCGGCCAGGGAAGGCGCGTGGGAGTGCTCGTTCGTGGGCGCCTGCTCGGAAGTCTGCCCCGAGCACGTCGACCCGGCGGGCGCGATCCAGCAGGTCAAGATCCGCAGCACCGTGGACTGGTACCAGGAGCACCTGATGCCGTGGCTGAAAAAATGAGCCGCAAGCCCTACGTGCGCGAGATCGGCTCGGAGTGGATCTTCCGCCACCCGCGCTACCTGCGTTACCTGGTGCGCGAACTCAGCTGCCTGTTCATCGGCGGGTACACGCTGCTGATGATCGTGGGCCTGATGCGGCTCTCGCAAGGTCCGGCGGCGTGGGAAGGCTTCCTGCAGGCGCTGCAGGCGCCGGCGAGCCTCGTCTTTCATGTCGTGGCGCTGGCGTTTTCCCTCTATCACTCGGTGACGTGGTTCAACCTCACGCCGAAAGCGTTGCCCATGCCGTTCATCTCGGCGGCGCATTACGCCGGCTGGGCGGCCGTGTCGGCAGCGCTGCTCTACTTTGCCGGGGCGCTCTGATGGCGAAATCGAACAAGCCGCTCGTCTGGGGGCCCTTCGCGGCCGGCGGTACGCTGACCGCGTTCCTCACGCCGGCCCTCATCGCGCTCACGCTGCTCGCTGGGTTCGGCCACGTGCCCGAAGCGCTTTCCTACGAGCCGCTGCACGCCTTCGCCGCCCACTGGCTGGCCAAGGCGGCGCTCGTCGTCGTGATCGGCCTGTCGCTGTGGAGCGCGGCGCACCGCCTGCGCATCACCTGCTACGACCTCGGCGTGCGGGCCGACGCCGCGGTCGCGACGATCGTCTACGCTGGGGCCCTTGCCGGGACCGGGGCGGCGGTGCTTTACTTGTTGCGGATCTAAGGGAGGAGGCCCGCATGAATCCGCCGCCGGTCGCCACGCGCGAAATCGCCCGGGAAGAGCGCTTCAACGCCGTCTGGACCCAGGAGCTGAACGACGTATTCGCCGACGTGGCGCCGTACTACGACCGGGCGAACACCATCGCCAGCCTGGGGCTGTGGGGCTGGTTCCTGCGGCAGTTCATGAATACGGTGGACATCCGGCCCGGCGAGCGCGTGCTCGACGTTTGCGCCGGCACCAATGCGATCGGCATCGCGCTGCTCAAGCGCGAGCCCACGCTCGAGATGCACGCCATCGACCGCAGCGCCGCGATGCAGGACGTCGGCCGGCGCAACGCCGAGGCGCTGGGCCTGCGCATCCGCAGCGTCATCGACGACGTGCACACGCTCCCCTACCCGGACAACACCTTCGACGTGGTCACTCTGCAGTTCGCCTCGCGGCACCTGCGCATCGGGCGCGTGGCGTCCGAGATCCGGCGTGTGCTGCGGCCCGGCGGGCGCTTCTACCACTGCGACATGCTGCGGCCCGGCAACCGCATCGTGGAGCGGCTCTACTACGCGTACCTGCGCTTCTGCCTGTGGTTCACCGGCTTCCTGTTCCGCAGCGGACCTGCGGCGCTCAACTGCAAGGAATACTTCATCCAGGCGCTGCAGATGTTCTACTCCGCGCAGGAGCTGAGCGACATGCTGGAGGACGTGGGCTTTCGCGACGTGACGGCGAAGACGGTGTTCTCGGGCATGCTCGGCTTTCACCGCGCCGTCAAGCCGCCGCCGGCCTGAATCGGGAGAAGGCACTCGCCGCGCTGAACCGCAGGCTCCTCGCCGAGTTCAGCCGGCGCACCATCGCCGCGCTGCGCGAGGCGCTGCCGCTGCAGCTCATGCCGGCGCGGCTGGAGCAGGTGCTGGCGCTGAACCTCGCCAAGGAAGTGCGCAAGGACACGCTGGTCATCCGGGAGTCCGCTGTCCTTGAGAGGGGAGCGCAGGCGGGCTTCCTGTTGACCAGATTGATGGAAAAGACCAAGGACATCGACCGCGACTTCCTGGAGCGAGTGGCGCGCTTTCCGGTCCGCATCGTCGTGCGCTATGAGGAGATCGAGCCGGTGCGCCGGCGGCGCATCGAGCGCCTCTTCGCCGCCGCGCAGCGCGTGCTCGCCGCCTGGGCGCCGGGGCAGGGTGCGCGCGAGGCGCTGTGCGCCGCCTTCCCAGGTGCGCAGCTCGAGACGCTGCTGCACGAGCTGCTCTCGCTCTACGGCGAGGAAACGCTCGCGCTCAGCCGCTCGGTGCGAGTGCCGACGCTGCTCAAGCCGCTGCGCGACGCTGCGGCGCGCCGCCTCGTCGGCGTCATGGATTCCGTGTCGGCGCGCCTGGCGAAGGAAGCCGCGGCGGCGATGAACTTACGGTAAAATTCAACGGTTTGTTGGGGTCCTGGCGATGACGCGCACCCGGCTGGTTGCCGGCAATTGGAAGATGCACGGCGGCCGGGCGGCCAACGCGGCCTTGCTCGACGCCATCGTGCGCGGCGCGGGCGGCGCCAAGGGCGCGGAATGCGCGGTGTGCGTGCCGTATCCCTATCTGCAGCAAGCCTCGGAGCGGCTGGCGGGAACGTCCGTCGCGCTGGGAGCTCAGAACCTGAGCGAGCATCGCGAAGGCGCCTACACCGGCGAGGTCTCGGCCGCCATGCTGGCCGAGTTCGGCTGCAGGTACGTGATCGTCGGGCACTCGGAGCGCCGCCAGCTCTTCAGAGAGAGCGACGAGCAGGTGGCGGCCAAGTTTGCCGCGGCGCGCGCAGGCGGCCTGACGCCGATCCTGTGCGTCGGCGAGACGCTCGAGGAGCGCGAGGCGGGCAGGACCGAAGAAGTGGTGGGGCGGCAGCTGGATGCCGTACTGAAAGTTGGGCCTTTTTCAGAAGCGGTGCTGGCCTACGAGCCGGTGTGGGCGATCGGCACCGGGCGCAACGCCACCCCGGAGCAGGCACGGGCGGTGCATGCGTTCTTGAGGAAGAGGCTCGCGGCCGAGACGCGCATCCTGTACGGGGGCAGCGTCAAGCCCGCGAACGCGGCAGGGTTGTTCGCGATGCCGGACATCGATGGCGGGCTGATCGGCGGCGCTTCGCTGGTCGCCGAGGATTTCATGGCGATCCTGCACGCTGCGGCAGGGTCGAAAGAGGTGACGAGATGAGTGTCTGGACCAACGTTTTTATCGTGATGCACGTGGTGGTGGCGCTGGCGATCATCGGCCTGGTGCTGCTCCAGCACGGCAAGGGCGCGGACATGGGCTCGGGCTTCGGCGGCGGCGCCTCCGGCAGCCTGTTCGGCGCCACCGGCTCGGCGAACTTCCTGTCGCGCGCGACCGCGGTGCTCGCGACGATTTTTTTCCTTCTCAGCCTCGCGCTCGCCTACCTCGCGACCCATCGCGTGCCCGAGCGTGGCGGGGTGATCGATGCCGTCAGGCAGCAGCAGCCGCCGACTGGCAAGCCGGCCGCCGAGGCGCCGAAGCCGGCGCCCGAGGAAGGTTCGAAGGACAAGGCGGTGCCGCAATAATTTTGGGGGATAATTCAAGCATTTGCGCCCACGTGGTGAAATTGGTAGACACGCTAGCTTGAGGGGCTAGTGGCCTAACAAGCCGTAGCAGTTCGAGTCTGCTCGTGGGCACCACACTATGCTCGCAGAATACTTTCCGATCCTGCTGTTCCTGATCGTGGCCCTGGGCGTCGGCGTGGCGCCCATGGTGCTCGGGAAGCTGCTCGCCCCGAACCGCCCCGACCCGGAGAAGCTCTCCCCCTACGAGTGCGGCTTCGAGCCCTTCGAGGACGCGCGCATGAAGTTCGACGTGCGCTACTACCTGGTGGCGATCCTGTTCATCCTGTTCGACCTCGAGATCGCCTTTCTCTTTCCCTGGGCGGTGGTGATCAACGAGATCGGGCTGGCAGGGTTCCTGTCGATGATGCTGTTTCTCGCCATCCTGACTGTCGGCTTCGTCTATGAATGGATGAAAGGCGCCCTGGAATGGGAATAGAAGGCGTTCTGCACGAGGGCTTCGTCACCACCACGGCCGACAAGCTGATCAACTGGACGCGCACCGGATCGCTCTGGCCGATGACCTTCGGCCTCGCCTGCTGCGCCATCGAGATGATGCATGCCGGCGCGGCGCGCTACGACCTCGACCGCTTCGGCGTCGTGTTCCGTCCCAGCCCGAGGCAGTCGGACGTGATGATCGTGGCCGGCACCCTGTGCAACAAGATGGCGCCGGCGCTGCGCAAGGTGTACGACCAGATGGCCGAGCCGCGCTGGGTGATCTCGATGGGCTCGTGCGCCAACGGCGGCGGCTACTACCACTATTCGTACTCCGTGGTGCGCGGCTGCGACCGCATCGTGCCGGTCGACGTGTACGTGCCGGGCTGCCCGCCGACGGCCGAGGCGCTGCTCTACGGCATCGTGCAGCTGCAGAACAAGATCAGGCGCACCAACACCATCGCGCGATAGATGACACCCAAGCTCCAGCGCCTGCACGACGCGGTCGAGAGAATCCTGGGCGTAAAGCCGGTCGAGCGGCTGGACGAGCTGACCGTCGAGGTGAGCGCCGCGGACTACCAGCGCATCTGCCGGACGCTGCGCGATGACCCCGAGCTGCGCTTCGAGCAGCTGATGGACCTGTGCGGGGTCGACTACGCGAGCTACGGCGACCGGCCGCGCAGCCGCGAGCGCTTCGCAGCGGTGGTGCACCTGCTCTCGCAGACGCACAACTGGCGGCTGCGCCTGCGCTGCTTCTGCCCGGACGACGAGATGCCGCTGCTCGACTCGCTGGTGGAGGTCTGGCCGAGCGCCAACTGGTTCGAGCGCGAGGCATTCGACCTGTTCGGCATCGTGTTCGAGGGCCATCCCGACCTGCGCCGCATCCTCACCGACTACGGCTTCGTCGGACACCCGTTCCGCAAGGATTTTCCCCTCTCGGGCCACGTCGAGATGCGCTACGACCCCGAGCAGAAACGCGTGGTCTACCAGCCGGTGAGCATCGACCCGCGCGAGGTCACGCCGCGCATCGTACGCGGCGAGCAGTACGGGCAGGAGCGCTGATGCCCGAGATCCGCAACTACACGCTGAATTTCGGCCCGCAGCATCCGGCCGCGCACGGCGTGCTGCGCCTGGTGCTCGAGCTCGACGGCGAGGTGATCCAGCGCGCCGACCCGCACATCGGCCTGCTGCACCGCGCGACCGAGAAGCTCGCCGAGCACAAGACCTACCTCCAGTCCCTGCCGTACATGGACCGGCTCGACTACGTCTCGATGATGTGCAGCGAGCACGCCTACGTGCGCGCGGTCGAGAAGCTGCTCGGCATCGAGGCGCCGATCCGCGCGCAGTACATCCGCGTCATGTTCGACGAGATCACGCGCATCCTGAACCATCTGCTGTTTCTCGGCACGCAGGCGCTCGACCTGGGCGCGATGACCGTTTTCCTGTACTGCTTCCGCGAGCGCGAGGACCTGCTCGACTGCTACGAGTCGGTTTCCGGCGCGCGCATGCACGCGGCCTACTACCGCCCCGGCGGCGTCTACCGCGACCTGCCCGACAGCATGCCGCAGTACCAGGCCTCGAAATGGAAGAGCGAGGACGACGTCAGGGAGCTGAACCGCAACCGCCAGGGCTCGCTGCTCGACTTCATCGAGGACTTCACCCGGCGCTTCCCGAAGTGCGTGGACGACTACGAGACGCTGCTCACCGACAACCGCATCTGGAAGCAGCGCACGGTCGGGATCGGCGTGGTCGCGCCCGAGCGCGCGCTGGCGCTCGGCTTCAGCGGCGTGATGCTGCGCGGCTCGGGCATCGAGTGGGACCTGCGCAAGAAGCAGCCTTACGCGGCGTACGACAAGGTCGACTTCGACGTCCCGGTCGGCCGCAACGGCGACACCTACGACCGCTACCTGGTGCGCGTCGAGGAGATGCGGCAATCGAACCGCATCGTCAAGCAGTGCGTCGACTGGCTGAGGAGGAACCCCGGGCCGGTGATCGTCGACAACCACAAGGTGGCGCCGCCTTCGCGCGTCGAGATGAAGGGCAGCATGGAGGAGCTGATCCACCACTTCAAGCTCTTCACCGAGGGCATGCACGTGCCCGAAGGCGAGGCCTACGCCGCGGTCGAGCACCCGAAAGGCGAGTTCGGCGTGTACTTCATCTCCGACGGCGCCAACAAGCCCTACCGCATGAAGCTGCGGCCGCCGGCCTTCGCGCACCTCGCCGCGATGAGCGAGCTGGCGAAAGGCCACATGATCGCCGACGCGGTTGCCATCATCGGCACCCTGGACATCGTCTTTGGCGACATCGACAGATGAGCGACAGATCGATGCTTTCCGCCGAGTCATTGAGGAAGATCGACCGCGAGATCGCGAAATACCCGCCCGACCAGAGGCGCTCGGCGGTGATGAGCGCGCTGATCATCGCGCAGGACGAGCAGGGCTGGCTCTCGACCCAGACCATGGACGAGGTCGCCGGCTACCTCGGCATGCCGCCGGTGGCGGTGTACGAGGTGGCGACGTTCTACTCGATGTACGACCTGAAGCGCGTCGGCAAGTACAAGCTCACGATCTGCACCTGCCTGCCCTGCGGCCTGCAGGGCGCGCTGGCGGCCGCCGACCACCTGCGCGAGAAGCTCGGCATCGACTTCAACCAGACCACGCTCGACGGGCGCTTCACGCTGAAGGAGGGCGAGTGCATGGGCGCCTGCGCCATGGCGCCGGTGCTGCTGGTCAACAACAAGAAGATGCACGACACCATGTCCAAGGAAAAACTCGATTCGCTCCTGGAAAGCCTCAAATAATGCTTGATTACGGTCCCGACGCGATCCTGATGAAGGGCCTCGACGGCCGCAACTGGCGGCTGAAGGACTACGAGGCGCGGGACGGATACAAGGCTTTGAAAAAGGTTCTTCAGGAAAAGATCAAGCCTGAAGACATCATCGCCGACATGAAGAAGTCGGCGCTGCGCGGGCGCGGCGGCGCGGGCTTCCCGACCGGGCTCAAGTGGTCGTTCATGCCGCGCGCCTTCCCGGGCGCGAAGTACGTGGTGTGCAACTCCGACGAGGGCGAGCCCGGCACCTGCAAGGACCGCGACCTGCTGCGCTACAACCCCCACGCGGTGATCGAAGGCATGATCATCGCCGGCTACGCGATGACCGCCACCGCCGGCTACAACTACATCCACGGCGAGGTGTGGGAGCTCTACGAGCAGTTCGAAGAGGCGCTCGCCGAGGCGTACGCGGCCGGCTACCTCGGAAGCAACATCCTCGGCTCGCCGTTCAGCTACGAGCTGTACGCCGTGCCCGGCTACGGCGCCTACATCTGCGGCGAGGAGACGGCGCTGCTCGAGTCGCTCGAGGGCAAGAAGGGCCAGCCGCGCTTCAAGCCGCCGTTCCCGGCGAGCTACGGCCTGTACGGCAAGCCCACCACCATCAACAACACCGAGACCTTGGCCGCCGTGCCCTGGATCGTGCGCCACGGCGGCGACGCGTTCCTCGCCCTCGGCAGGCCGAACAACGGCGGCACCAAGCTCTTCTCGGTCACCGGCCACGTCAGCCGGCCGGGCAACTACGAGGTGCGCCTCGGTACGCCCTTCGCCAAGTTGCTCGAGATGGCAGGTGGTGTTCGTAAAGGAAATAAATTGAAAGCCGTCATTCCTGGCGGCTCATCCATGCCCGTCTTGCCCGCGGACCTCATGATGAAGACCGACATGGACTACGACTCGATCGCCAAGGCCGGCTCGATGCTCGGCTCGGGCGCGGTGATCGTGATGGACGACTCGACCTGCATGGTGCGCTCGCTCGAGCGCCTGTCGTACTTCTACTTCGAGGAATCCTGCGGCCAGTGCACGCCCTGCCGCGAGGGCACCGGCTGGCTCTACCGCGTGGTGAACCGCATCGAGAACGGCCTGGGCCGCATGGAGGACCTCGCGCTGCTCGACAACGTCGCCGACAACATCGCCGGGCGCACCATCTGCGCGCTGGGCGACGCCGCGGCGCTGCCGGTGAAGAGCTTCATCAAGCATTTCCGCAGCGAGTTCGTGCACCACATCGAGCACAAGGAATGCCTGTACGGCGCCGTCGAGCCCAAGTGGGGGCGCAGCGGCGCGCACCTGCATTCGCTGCAGCAGGCGGCCTGATGCTCAAGATCAGCGTCGACGGCAGGGAAGTCGAGGTCGCGCACGGCGCGACGGTGATGGACGCCGCGCACAAGCTCGGCGTCTACGTGCCGCACTTCTGCTACCACCGCAAGCTCTCGATCGCCGCCAACTGCCGCATGTGCCTGGTCGAGGTCGAGAAGGCGCCCAAGCCGCTGCCGGCCTGCGCCACGCCGGTCACCGACGGCATGAAGGTCTGGACCCACTCCCCGGCCGCCAAGAGCGCGCAGAACGGCGTGATGGAGTTCCTGCTCATCAACCATCCGCTCGACTGCCCGATCTGCGACCAGGGCGGCGAATGCCAGCTGCAGGACCTCGCGGTGGGCTACGGCCACAGCAACTCGCGCTACACCGAGGAAAAAAGGGTCGTCCTGAGAAAGGAGCTGGGTCCTCTGGTGGCGGCGGAGGAAATGAGCCGCTGCATCCAGTGCACGCGCTGCGTGCGCTTCGGGCAGGAGATCGCCGGGGTGATGGAGCTCGGCCTCTCGGGCCGCGGCGAGAACGCCGAGATCGTCTCCTTCGTCGGCCGGGCGGTCGAGTCCGAGCTC
>Ga0214472_10007326_pt1 | contig 11549 bp, 8 predicted proteins | sample RVTome_6_FD_207662 | JGI IMG/M metagenome (GOLD analysis project Ga0214472, IMG submission 207662) | Soil microbial communities from uranium-contaminated site in the Upper Colorado River Basin, Wyoming, United States - RVT140D175 | ecosystem: Environmental > Terrestrial > Soil > Contaminated >...
CTCAAGCCGCTCGAGGCGATGGCGCAGGGGCGGGTGTTCGTCGCTTCCGACGTCGGTGGCCACAAGGAACTCGTGCGCGACGGCGAGACCGGACGGCTGTTCCGCGCCGGCAGCACCTCGGCGCTGACCGCCGTGGTCGGCGAGATGCTTGCGCAGCGCGGGCGATGGCGCGATTACCGCGCAGCCGGCCGGCGCTTCGTCGAGTCGGAGCGCAACTGGCGCAACAGCGTCGAGGCATACCGCATCCCCTACAGCAGACTGGCACCGGAGATCGCCCAATGAGCGCCCCTGAGCACGATGTGAGACTCTCGCATGATTCCGCCGCACCGGCGGGCGAAGATGGCCGCAATGCGTTCGACCGCTCGTTTCATCTGGCTGTGCTGGTCGCCGCGCTAGTGTTATTGCTGTTCTGGTATCGGGAGACGGTCGGCTCGCTCCTGGCCATCTGGAACCGCTCGGATACCTACGCGCACGGCTTCATCGTTGCGCCGATCTCGTGCTGGCTCATATGGCGAAATCGCGCCCAACTGCGCGGCCTGTCGCTGGCGCCCTCGCTGCCCGGCGCGCTCGCCGCCGCCGCCGCCGGTTTCGCCTGGATGCTCGGCGAACTTGCGAGTGTCGCGAGCGTGTCGCAGTTTGCGCTCGTCGGCATGATCATTGCGCTGGTGTGGGCGATCGCCGGCACCGCAATCGTCCGGGCGCTGGCCTTCCCGCTGGGGTTCCTGTTCTTTTCCGTGCCGTTCGGTGAATTCCTGTTCCCGTGGATGATGGATCGCACGGCGGATTTCGTCGTCTGGGGGCTGCGCCTGTCCGGTGTGCCTGTGTATGCGGAAGGGCGGAGCCTGGTGATTCCGTCCGGCAACTGGGCGATCGTCGAAGGTTGCAGCGGCGTGCGTTACCTGATCGCGTCCGTCGTCGTCGGCAGCCTGTACGCCTATCTGTCCTACCGGTCGCTGCGCCGCCGGCTGATCTTCGTCGGACTCTCGGTGCTCCTGCCGATCCTCGCGAACTGGCTGCGCGCCTACGGCATCGTCATGCTCGCCCACTTCAGCGACAACCGGATCGCGACGGGGGTCGATCATCTAGTCTACGGCTGGGTGTTCTTCGGCGTCGTCATGCTCATGCTGTTCTGGATCGGAGGACGATGGCGCGAGGACGATGTGCCGGTCGCCGCCCCGCCCGCAGCAAGCGCAACGGCAGGCGGCGTGCGTCCGGCTGCTGCCCCGCGGATGGTCGCCGGCTTTCTCTTCGTCGCGCTCGCGGCAGTTTTGGGCTGGAAACCGGCGCTCGGGATGCTCAATGAGCAGGGGCAGCATGGCTCGGTCCGGCTTTCCGCTCTACAGCCTCAGGGAGCGTGGCAGCCGGCGACAGCCGATCGCCTGCCCACGTGGTCGCCGCGCTATTCGGGGATGCGCAGCGAATTGCGTGCGGCGTGGGAGGCCGGCGGGCAGCCCGTCGGGCTCTATATCGCTTACTACCGCGACCAGATGCCGGGCGAGGAACTGATCAATTCCGAGAATCGGGTATTGCAGAGCAAGGATCCGATGTGGACGATGAAGGCCTATGGTGAGCGCGAAGCGCAAGTTGGCGCGCGCAGCGTCAAGGTCGGCAGCATCGAGATGGCGAATGCGGACGGGAGGCTGCTCGTGTGGCATGGCTACTGGATCGGGGGGCGATGGACGACGAACGATTACGTCGCGAAGCTCTATCTCGTGGCCTCGAGGCTCGGCGGCAGCGGTGACGATTCTGCCGCAGTGATGGTTTATGCGCCGTTCGCCGTCGAAGAGCGCGGCAGGGCCGAGGCGGCGCTGGAATCTTTCATGCGCGAAATGGGGCCGGCTGTGGGCGACATGCTGGCGGCCGCGATGGAGCATTAGCATGCGGACCGACAAGGTGCATGTCGTGGTCTTCTCCACACTATTCCCGAACGTCGCCCAGCCCCATGCCGGCTTGTTCATCCGCGAGCGGATGTTCCGGGTCGGTCAATTCCTGCCGCTGACCGTCGTCGCGCCGGTGGCCTGGTTCCCGCTTCAGTTCCTCGTCCGCTGGTGGCGCCCCCATTTTCGTCCGGCGGTGCCCCGTCGCGAGATGCAGAGCGGCGTCGAAGTGATTCATCCGCGATTCCTCAGCTTCCCCGGCTTTTTCAAGAGGCTCGACGGGACTTTCCTGGCGCTTGGCTGTCTGCCCGCGCTGTGGCGGCTGAAGCGCGCCGGACGGCTGGACGTCCTCGACGCGCACTTCGCGTACCCGGACGGCTACGCCGCGACCCTGATCGGACGCTGGCTGCGCACGCCGGTGACGGTCACGTTGCGCGGCACCGAGGTTCGACATGCAGCGACGCCCGCTCTGGCGCGGCGGCTCGGTCGCACGCTCGAGCATGCCGACCGCATCTTTTCCGTCTCCGGATCGCTGCGCGCGCTCGCGCTGCGGCTGGGCGTTGCCGCGGACAAGGTCCGGGTCGTCGGCAATGGTGTCGATACCTGCAGGTTTCATCCACTGCCTCGGCCGCAGGCGCGTGCTGCCCTCGGCATACCCGCTGGCGCGCGGGTGCTGATCTCGGTCGGCGGGCTGACCGAGCGCAAGGGCTTTCACCGCGTGATCGAGCTGCTGCCGGAGTTGCGCAAGCGATTTCCCGGGCTCGTCTATCTGATTGTCGGCGGCGCGAGTGCCGAAGGCGACTGGCGCGCGCGGCTGGAGCAGTCGGTGCAGGAGCTCGGACTGACGGACGCTGTCCGCTTTCTTGGCGTCGTCGAACCGGACGATCTGAAGCTGCCGCTGTCGGCGGCCGATGTCTTCGTGCTCGCGACCCGCAACGAGGGGTGGGCGAACGTGTTCCTCGAGGCGATGGCGTGCGGGCTGCCGGTCGTGACGACCGATGTCGGCGGCAATCGCGAAGTCGTGAGTCGAGCGGAACTGGGAACGGTCGTCGCGTTCGGCGACCGCGCGGCGCTGCTGCGCGCGATCGAAGCCGCATTGGAAAAAGTCTGGGATCGCGACGCGTTGCTCGCGTACGCGCGGGAAAACGAATGGTCGAGGCGCGTCGCCGAGTTGCTCGAGGAATTCGCGGCGCTCGCGCCGGATGCCGCCGCCGCTTCGCCACGGCACGTGAAAGCGGAGGGGCGGGTACATGGTTGAACGCCTGAGCGTCAGTCACGTTCGCGAGCGGCTCGAATACAAGATGCTCGTTGCGTCGAAGTCGGCGTATCAATGGGTGCGGCGCAGTTCGCCGGCGCAGGTGGTTTTCGTCGCCGGGATGCAGCGCTCGGGCACGAACATGCTGATGGACCGCCTGGAGCGCAGCTATCTGACCGACGTGTTCCATGAACGGGATCCGCGCGCATTCGACAATTACCGCATGCGCGAGCGCGCGGTGATCCGGCAGCTGGTGGAGCGCTCCCGTGCGCCGACCTTCGTCAACAAGGCGCTGTGCGAACTCGAACGGCTGAGCGAACTGATGGCGGAGTTTGCGCCGGCAAAGACGGTCTGGATCGTTCGCGACTACCGCGACGCGGTCGGATCAGCGCTGAACTCGTTCGGCAATTTCACGAAGCAGGTCGCGCGCATCGCCGCTGACCGCCATGTTGATGACTGGCGTGCGCGGGGGATGTCGGAATCGACACATGCGATCGTCCGCCGGCTCTGGCACGCGGAAATGAGCGAAGCATCGGCGGCCGCGCTGATCTGGTACTTTCGCAACGTGCTGTTCTTCGAGCAGGGCTTTGATCGTGATCCGAGGGTCAGGCTCGTGTCTTACGAGCAACTCGTGCAGCAGCCGGAGCGGGAGTGCGCTTCGATTTTCGGTTTCCTCGGTGTCCCGTACTCGAAGGAGATCACGCGCGGCGTTTTCGCGAGTTCGATCCGGCACAAACCGGTGTCCGGGATCGAGCCGGCAGTGGCGCAACTGTGCGAGGGTCTCGCGCAGCGGTTCGGTTCCTGCCATGCACTGGATGCCCGGACATGAACGACGTGATGAACGACATGTATACCGCCTTCGTCTCGAAGCTGCTGTTCCCGGCACAGGAACGCGCGAAGCGACACGACACGCTGCGGGTGCGCAGGCAACTCGAGGAGAGCCAGTGGTGGGACCGCTCGCGCATTGAGCGCCTGCAACTCGACCGCCTGCGCGCTCTGCTCGCGCATGCGCAGCGCCACGTTCCATATTATCGCGAGCTTTTTTCCCGCTCGGGATTCGACGCGGACGCCCTCACGGACGTTCGTGACCTCGCGCGCCTGCCGTTCCTCGGCAAGGCCGACATTCGCGCGAATGCGGACGCGCTCAAGTCGGACCAGGCGCGCGATCTCGCCCGCTTCAATACGGGCGGATCGAGCGGCGAGCCGCTGATTTTCTTTATCGGCGGCGAACGGGTGAGTCACGACGTCGCGGCCAAGTGGCGCGCGACGCGCTGGTGGGGCGTGGATATCGGCGACCCGGAAATCGTCGTGTGGGGCTCGCCGATCGAGCTGGGTACCCAGGATCGCATCCGCCAATGGCGCGACGCGCTGATGCGCACTGAACTGCTGCCGGCGTTCGAGATGTCGGAGAGCCGGCTCGATGCGTTCGTCGAGCGCATCCGCAGGCGTCGCCCGAAAATGCTTTTCGGGTATCCGTCGGCGCTGTCGCTGATCGCGCGGCACGCCGAAGCGCGCGGACAACGCATGGACGATCTCGGCGTGAAAGTTGCATTCTGCACGTCGGAGCGGCTCTACGATGAACAGCGCGCGACCCTCGAGCGCGTCTTCTGCTGCCGGGTGGCAGACGGTTACGGCGCGCGCGACGCCGGGTTCATCGCACATCAGTGTCCGTCGGGGGGGATGCATCTCACCGCCGAGGACATCCTCGTCGAGATCGTCGACGCGCAGGGCGGGGCGGTACCGGTCGGGCAGTCGGGCGAGATCGTCGTCACGCATCTGGCGACGCGGGACTTCCCGTTCATCCGCTACCGCACCGGCGACGTCGCGGCGATCGATCCGGCTCCGTGCGCCTGCGGGCGCGGCCTGCCGCTGCTCAAGGAAATCCACGGCCGGGCGACGGACTTCGTCGTCGCGCGCGACGGGACCGTGATGCACGGCCTCGCGCTGATCTACGTCCTGCGCGACCTGCCCGAGGTCGCGGCGTTCAAGATCGTGCAGGAAAACACCGAACTGACCCGCGTGATGGTCGTGCCCGGCGAGGGTTTCGGCAGCCAAACCGAGGACAGGATCCGGCACGGCGTCGGCAGCCGCCTCGGCCAGGGGGTCAGCGTCGAGGTCGAACGCGTGCCCGCCATCCTGCCGGAAAAATCCGGCAAGTATCGTTACGTCGTGAGCCGCGTCGATGTCCAGGGAGTCTCTCAATGCGTGACATAGCGGTAACACTGGCCGTGTTCGGCACGCTGCCGTTCATCCTTTGGCGTCCGTGGATCGGCATTCTGGTATGGACGTGGCTGGGCTTCATGAATCCGCACCGGATGGCGTGGGGGTTCAGCACGACGATGCCGTTCGCGATGATCGTGGCGCTGACGACCCTGATCGCGATGCTGTTCTCGAAAGAGGAAAAGCGCATTCCGTGGGAGCGCGAGACGGTGGTCCTGGTGCTCTTCACCGGGTGGATGTTCATCACGACGATCTTCGCCGTCTACTCCGAGCTGGCATGGCTGCAGTTCGAAAAGGTCATCAAGATCCAGTTGATGATCCTCGTCGCGATGATGCTCATCACGACTCCGCAGCGCCTGAAGCTGCTGGTATGGACGATCGCACTTTCACTGGCGTTCTACGGGGTCAAGGGCGGCATCTTTACGATCGTGCACGGCGGCGTCTTCCGGGTACAGGGGCCGCCCGGGACTTTCATCGGCGGCAACAACGAAATCGGGCTCGCGCTGGCGATGACGATCCCGCTGCTTTATTTCCTCGCGAGGAGCATCGACCGGAAATGGCTGCGTAGCGGAATGTATGCCGCGACGGTCCTCACCGCGCTCGGCGCGATTGGGACGCAGTCGCGCGGCGCATTGCTCGGCATGGCCGCGATGGGCCTGATGTTCTGGCTCAAATCGCGACAGAAAGTCCTCGTTGCGCTGCTCGCTGCAGCGTCGGTCTTCGCCGTCGTGCAGGTCATGCCCGAGGCCTGGTATGAGCGCATGCACACGATCCAGAGCTACGAGGAAGACAAGTCGGCGATGGGGCGCGTCAATGCGTGGTGGATGGCGTTCAACCTTGCGAAGGACCGGCCGCTCGGCGGCGGGTTCGAAACCTTCCAGCAGGGAATGTTCGCGCTCTACGCGCCGAATCCGAGGGACTGGCGCGACGTCCATAGCGTGTATTTCGAGGTGCTCGGAGAGCATGGATTCGTCGGCCTGGGGCTGTTCCTGCTGCTCGCGGTCTTTACGTGGCGCTCGGCGGGCGCTGTGGCGCACGCGGTGAGGACAGTCCCGGAACGCGCCTGGATGGGAGATCTGGCCAAGATGGTCCAGGTCAGCCTGATCGCCTACCTCTCGGCCGGCGCCTTTCTCGGCATGGCGTATTTCGACTATTACTACAACCTGATGCTGATCGTCGTGATCACGAAGGCGATTCTGCGCCGGGAGGGGGTGCTCGGCGACGCGAAGGTCAGGCGAGCGGGGGACGCATCGCCGGCGCCGGGACGCTCCACGCCTATCGGCCCCGTGCCCGATCGTTCTGCTGCAGCCAGAGCTCGAGCTGGGTGAGTACCCAGATCATGACGCCATAATAAGTCGCATGACTGCTCGAATGTTCCCGCCACAGGCGTTGCAGATAATCCGGGCGCACGATGCCGCGTTCCCGGAGGCTCCCGAGCGCCTGCCTCGCCTGCGTCTGCAGCGGCTCGCTGGTGCCGAGCCAAAGCCCGAACGGCAGGCCGAACCCGTGCTTGGACTTCGCGATCGTCTCGCCCGGCAGAAAATCGCGCAGCGCGTCCTTGAAGAACACCCGCAGCCTGTTGCCACTCACCTTCTGCGCGACGCGCAGCGTGCCGGAGAATTCGACCAGATCGTCGTCGAGGAACGGGTAACGCACATCGATGCCTGCCAGTTCGCACACCCGGCCGACCTTGCGCAGGTCATTGTCGGCGAGCGTGAACTTGTGATCGAGGTGCATCATCCGGTCCACCGGGTCTTCCGACTCCGTCCTCGAATAGGCTTCCCGCATCAGATCGAGCGGCCTTTCGGTATCCACCGCGGCGAGGAACTCGGGTTCGAGGATCTCGTCGAGCGGGTCCCGGTGCAGGAAATTATAGGTCTCGAGGCGGTCGGGCAGCGGGATTCTCGCCTGGCGCACATAGCTCTGAGCCTTGCGCACCGGCAGCAGCGATGCCCCGCGCGGGAAGTTGAGCACGACCGGTTCGATCAGGCGGCGCAGCGCGGGCCCGAGCGCCTGATAGTGTTCGAATATCCCCTGCTTCGCGTAGCGCACGTTGCCGCCGAAGAATTCGTCGCCGCCGTCGCCGGCGAGCAACACCTCGACGCCATGTTCCCGCGCGAGCCGGGCGCAGAAGTATGTCGGTACCGCCGACGCATTGCCGAACGGTTCGTCATAGGCGGCGGCAATCAGCGGCACGGCCTCGGCGACGTGCTCCGGGGTCACGTAGAATTCTTGGGCCTTGGCGCGGAAGTGCCGCGCGGTGACGCGTGCATACTCCAGCTCGTCGAAGCCCTCCGCGTCGAAGCCGATCGAAAAGGTGCGTGCAGGGCGACCGCTGATTTCGCCGAGCAGTCCGGTCACCGTCGAGCTGTCGGTGCCGCCGGAAAGGAATGCACCGGTCGGCCGCTCATCGATCTGGCGTCGCACGGATTGCCGCAGCAGGTCCCTGAAGGATTCTTCCTGTGCAGTCGCGGATGCTCCGGCTGCGGGTTTGAAGCGCATTGCCCAGTAGAAGTCGCGCGCCGCGTGGTGCGAGGTCGCGACAAGCCGTTGCGCCGGCAGCAGCTTCTCGATGCCGGCGAATGCCGTACCGGGGCTCGGTACCATGTGGCAGTAGAGATAGTCATAAAGCGCCTGGTGGCTCACCCGCGCACCGACAGCCGGGTGCCATGCGACGGAGCGCGCGCTGGTCGAAAAGACCAGCAGCGAACCGACGCATGCGAAACACATGCGCTCCACCCCCGCCCGGTCTACCGCCAGCACGACGCGCCCCTGAGCGAAGTCGATCAGCACCAGCGCGAAGCTCCCGAACAGGTCTGCGAGCATGCGATCGCCGTGCTCGCGGTAACGAGCAATCGCGGCGGCCGCGTGGCCGCGGTCGTTCGCGAGCGCCGCCGTCGCGTGCTCGCCCCAGCGTGGCCGGCCGAGGATGGCGACGGCGCACTGCGCCGTGGCGTCGTGTTCGATCCAGCTCGCCGTCGGACCCGCCGCGATCCGGCTTGCGCCAGGCAGATCCAGCACGCGAGCCGGCTTGACGGTGCCTTCGGCGCCGAACATCGCTTCCAGCGCCTCGGGCGCGATGTCGTTTCCGCCCCCGAGGTTTGCCCATCCGCACAGAATTCGGTGGGTTTTCATCGCTTCGGATCCTCCAGGTTGATTGGGGCCGCTGCAATGGTAGCCGATGATATGCGAGGAAAGTGCGGCGCGACTCGCGCTGCCTGCTTGCGCGCGCGTGCGGGGAGGGCGGCATGATCGCGAAAGACGGCCGTGGCGCGGGCTGTGGAGCAACCCGGCGATGAGTACGGTTCTGACCTTGCTGCTGCTGTGGGTCGTCGTTTCGGCCGGCCTGCTCACGGCGATGCATGGACGGTTGCTGCGGGCCCTATGGCGCGAGCCGGTGCTGACGCGGCCGGTCGTGATCGTCGAGAGCGACGACTGGGGTCCGGGGCCTGCCGCAGACGCCGGGATCCTGCGCGCGATCGCCGCCATTCTCGATGCAATCCGCGACCGATCCGACCGGCCGGCGGTGATGACGCTCGGCATCGTGCTCGGCGTGCCCGACGGATCAGCGATCCTCGCCGCGAACGGGAAAATCTACGTGCGGCGCAGCCTCGCCGAAGCCGAATTCGCGCCGATCGTCGCAGCGATTCGGGACGGCTGCGTGAAAGGCGTTTTCGCATTGCAGCGGCACGGTCTGGAGCATCTCTGGCCGGCGGCGCTGCTCGCGCGCCTGGCCGGGGACGCGGCGATACGCGAATGGCTCGCCGACCCGTCGGCACGCAGCGAAGCGCTGCCGGCGGCGCTGCAGAGCCGCTGGGTCGATTCGGCGCGCCTGCCCAGCACGCCGCTTGCGCCGCCGGCGATCGACGCCGCGGTGCGTGAGGAGGCCGCGCTTTTCGAGCGGATCTTCGGCGAGCTGCCGCAGGTCGTGGTGCCGAACACCTTCGTCTGGGACGATGCGGTCGAGTGCGCGTGGGCGGCCCATGGCGTGCGCTGCGTCGTGACGCCCGGCTGCCGCTACGAGGGGCGCGATGCGGCCGGAGCTCTCGAGCCGCCGACCCGCCGCACGCTGAATGGCGAGCGCGGTGTCGGCGGGCTGCGCTACGTGGTGCGCAACGATTATTTCGAGCCGATTCGCGGGCACCGCGCGGAGCGGGTGTGGCAGGCGGTAGCGGCACGGACGGCGCAGGGTCGGCCGACGTTGCTGGAGACGCATCGGGAGAGCTTCATCGCGCCGCCCGAGCCCGCGCGAGCGGCGCTGATCGAACTCGAGCGTGCATTGCGCGGCGCAGTCGCGCGCCACCCGGACCTGTGCTTCATGCGCACGGCCGAACTCGTCGGCCAGTTCGACGACGCCGCGTCGCCGCTGCTCGCGCGCGCGCTGCCGATCCGCCTGCGTGCCTGGCTGTGCCGCCTGCAGGCGGAGCCGCGGTGCGTGCGACTGCTGAAGGCAACCGGCCTGGCCTGGCCGCTGCGGTCTGCCGGGTGGCTGCTCGGCACGCTGACGCGGAACGGGGCGATGTCGCCACGACTTGCTAGACTTCATTGATTCCCTTGAGCGAGTGCACCGGTCGATGACTCAACGCTACCTCGTGATCACCGAACTGTTCCTGCCTACCAAGGGCGGTACGGCCGTGTGGTTCGATGAAGTCTATCGGCGTCTCGGCGGCAAGGAGATCCATATCGTCACCGCCGCGGTGCCGGGCGCCGCGGCACATGATGCCGCGCATCCGAACAGCGTGCATCGCCTCGATCTGCGCCGCGTCACCTGGCTGCGACCGGAATCGCTCGCGATGTACGTCAAGCTCTTCGTCCGCTCGCTGGCGCTGGCGCTATGCCATCGCTTCGACGCCGTCCACGCCGGCCGGGCGCTGCCCGAGGGGCTGGTGGCCTGGCTGGTCGCGCGACTCACAGGCCGCCCGGTCGCGATCTATGCGCATGGCGAGGAACTGACCGGTTGGGGGCGCGGAAACAAATACCGGGCGATGTGCTTCGCGCTGCGCCACGCCGACCGGGTCATCGCGAACAGCGGCTTTACGCATCAGACGCTGGTCGGCATGGGGGTCGAGGCGCGGCGGATATCGGTCATCCATCCCGGCGTCGACACGGGCCGCTTCCGTCCCGGGCTGCCGTCCCAGGATTTGCGCAGCGGCCTGGGCCTGTCGCCGGACGCGAAGCTGCTGTTGTCGGTGGGGCGCCTGCAGCGGCGCAAGGGCTTCGATACCGTGATCCGCTGCCTGCCGGAACTCGTCGCGGCCGGGCTCGACGTACATTACGCGATCATCGGAATCGGCGAGGACGACGACTATCTCGCCGGTCTCGCGCAGCAGTCAGGCGTCGGCGATCGCGTGCATCGCCTCGGCCACGTGCCGCTCGAGGACCTGCCACGCTGGTACAACGCGTGCGACCTGTTCGTCCTCGCGAATCGCGATATTGGCGGCGATACCGAGGGTTTCGGCATCGTCTTCATCGAGGCTGCGGCCTGCGGCAAGGCCGTCGTCGCGGGGCGGGCGGGCGGAACCGGCTCTGCGGTGCTGGAGGACGTCACCGGCTTGCGCATCGATGGCGACTCGCAGATGGCGGTCGCCGCGGCGCTGGCGGCCATCCTGCGTGACGAAGGGCGACGCGCGGCACTGGGCGCTTCGGGGCTTGCGCGTGCGCGCGAGTCTCTGAGCTGGGATGCGGTCGCGGCCCGTACGCTGGCCATGGGGCGGAACGAAAGCTGAGGAGAATGCAATGAAACGCTTGTTGATCGCGGGCCTCGTCATCTGCCCCTTGTCCGTATGGGCTGTAGAGCAATTCTCACCCACGCCTGCCGAAGTGAGAATGCTGCCGCCGTTCTGCGCCGACCGGCTCGAAAAGGGGTCGAGCGGGAAAAACGTCGCCTCGGCCGCGCAACTCGGCATCAAGAACTATCTGCATATGCATCATTACTGCTTCGCGGTGAATTTCGTCAATCGCGCGCGGCGTGCGCGGGACCAGAAAGCGCGGCTGTATGACTTGGGGCTCGCCAAGAACAATTACAACTACGTCATCAAAGCGACCGAACCCCGGTTCTGGATGCGTCCGCAGATTTACGTCGAACTCGGCAAGGTCCACCTGCAGCTGAAGGAGGCCGGCGACGCGGTACGCCTGTTCAACGAGGCGATCGCGTTCAACCCCGCCTACGAGCCGGCCTATCAGGCGTTGATCGCCCT
>Ga0214472_10007327_pt1 | contig 11546 bp, 10 predicted proteins | sample RVTome_6_FD_207662 | JGI IMG/M metagenome (GOLD analysis project Ga0214472, IMG submission 207662) | Soil microbial communities from uranium-contaminated site in the Upper Colorado River Basin, Wyoming, United States - RVT140D175 | ecosystem: Environmental > Terrestrial > Soil > Contaminated >...
TCATGTGCGACACGCCCGCAGCGCGCGCGATGTCCTCGACCGTCGTCGCGTCGTACCCACGGGACTCAAAGAGGTCGAGCGCGGCGGCGGCGAGGCGCTCGCGGGTCGCTGTGCGTCGCGTCATACCCCAAATGTTAGTCACTAACATCAGGGGGCACAAGAGGGCCGACGCGGAGTCGAGTGGCTGTGCTCCCGTAGCCTGGGGGCGTGATCCCCACGGACGCACTAGCGGCCGTCGTCCCGCGCCTACGCGCCGACCGGCTTACGGCCGTGCGCGTGCTGGCTGCGGTCCTCGTGTCTGGATCGGCCGTGCTGCTCTTCGCTGTCCACGTCCGACCACTGGCGTACATCCCGCTTGTGGCGGGCGTCGCCGTCGGCTATGCAGTCGATCGACGGCTGGGGCGTGACCTTGGCGTCATCGCCTTCGGCCAGGTCATCATCTCGACGATCTCGCTCAAGGCCGACCTGTCCAACGCGGGGATGACGCGGTTCGGCGTGGTTCTGTCCCTCGCCGTCCTCGTTCCATGGCTGCTGTCGCGCTTCGCGTTCCGCGACGGCGCGATCGTGTTTCCCATGCGCACGGGCCGACGCTGGAATCGCATCCAGTGGGCCTATATGGGCTTCGTCTTGATCGTCGGCTACCTCATCCTGCCCTTCTACTTCATCGGCTCCGGCGCCTACCGCAACTGGCCCGACCTGGCGGGAGCCAGCGACATCGGCCGTCTGTTCGTCGGGGTCAACGGCGTGGGCATCTGGGACGAGTTGTTCTTCGTCTGCGTCGTCTTCGCGCTGCTCAGGTCTCACTTTCCCCTGTGGCTCGCCAACCTGTTGCAGGCCACGGTCTTCGTGTCGTTCTTGTGGGAGTTGGGATATCGCGAATGGGGGCCCGCGCTCACCATTCCCTTCGCCCTGATCCAGGGATGGCTCTTCTCGCGCACCAAGTCCCTGTCCTACGTGGTCGCAGTGCACCTGCTGTTCGACGCCGTCGTCTTCGCGGTGCTGGTGCACGCGCACCACCCGGACCTGTTCCACGTCTTTGTGACCGCACCCGCACTGACGGGCTGAGACATGGCCAGGGCGCGCCCCGGGCCAGCGGCTGGCATCGGGGCCGCGATAAGGCACCATAGAGCCATGACCGACTCCATTCGAGTGACGGGCGGAGCGCCGCTTCGCGGCGAAATACACGTCCGCGGCGCCAAGAACTTCGTCTCCAAGGCCATGGTCGCCGCGCTGTTGGGCTCCACGCCGTCGATGCTCCGCAACACCCCGGAGATTCGTGACGTCACCGTGGTGTCCGCCCTGCTGCGCCTGCACGGCGTCGTCGTCGACTACGACGTGGATGCGGGAACGCTTGCGCTCGACACGTCGACGCTCATAGCCGCCGACGCAGAGCACATCGCACAGCACGCGGGCTCGTCGCGCATCCCGATCCTCCTGTGCGGACCGCTGCTGCACCGGCTCGGCGAGGCGGTCATCCCTGACCTCGGCGGGTGCCGCATCGGCGACCGCCCCATCGACTTCCACCTCGAGATCCTGCAAAAATTCGGTGCGGTCGTCACCGAGCGCGAGGACGGGCTGCACCTGAGTGCCCCCAACGGGCTCCATGGCATCAAGCACACGTTGTCGTACCCCTCGGTGGGCGCAACGGAGCAACTTCTGTTGACGGCCGTGATGGCCGACGGAATCACCCGGTTGGAAAACGCCGCCGTCGAGCCGGAGATCAAAGACCTCATTGATGTGCTCCAGAAGATGGGCGCGATCATCTCGGTCGACACGGATCGCTCGCTCACCATCGAGGGCGTCAGGTCCATGCACGGGTTTGACCACACCGCTCTCGCTGACCGGATCGAGGTGGGGTCGTGGGCGTGCGCGGCGCTCGCGACAGGAGGCGACATCTTCGTCGAGGGCGCGCAGCAGCGCACCATGGGTGCCTTTCTGAACGTGTTCCGCAAGGTTGGCGGCGAGTTCGAGGTGGGGCCCGAGGGGATTCGCTTCTTTCACCCCGGCGGCGACCTCAAGCCGATCGCGCTGCAGACGGACGTGCATCCGGGCTTCATGACGGACTGGCAACAGCCGCTCGTTGTCGCACTCACGCAGGCGAAGGGTCTCAGCATCGTGCACGAGACCGTGTACGAGCAACGGTTCGGTTTCACGACCGCGCTCATCGCCATGGGCGCCCAGGTCCAGCTGTTCCGAGAGTGTCTTGGAGATCGCACCTGCCGCTTCGGTCAGCGCAATTTCAAACACAGCGCTGTGATCTCGGGACCCACACCGCTCACGGCTGCCGACATCGAGGTTCCCGATCTTCGCGGTGGCTTCAGCCACCTGATTGCGGCGCTTGCGGCCGAAGGAACCTCGACCGTCAGTGGCATAGGCATCATCGACCGCGGGTACGAGAACTTCCGCGGAAAGCTCGCGGCCCTCGGCGCCACCGTCGAGTAGATCGATGCCCACCGAACTTTCGCGGGGGTACCGTTGCGTCGCCGCGCTGGTGCGTGGCCTCATGTGGTGCGTGAGTGTCAAGGACTGGCGTGGCGCCGAGAACCTCCCGGAAGACGGAGGCTTCATCGCCGTGTCGAACCACGTGACATACGCCGACCCGCTGACCTTCGCTCACTACCTGTACAACAACGGCCACCCCCCGCGGTTCCTCGCAAAGTCGCCGCTGTTTGACCTTCCGGTGATCGGCCGCATCCTCAAGATCGGGGACCAGATTCCGGTCTATCGCGGCACCAAGTTCGCGAAGGATGCGGTTCGTGACGGCGTCGCGGTTCTCGAGCGCGGCGACATCATCGCGATGTTCCCCGAGGGAACCCTGACTCGGGATCCCAACCTGTGGCCCATGGTGGCGCGCACTGGCGTCGCCCGGATGGCACTTGAGACCGGCGCACCCGTCGTACCGGTGGCCCAGTGGGGCGCGCATCGGCTGCTCGCGCGGTACGGCAAGATCCCCCGCCCGTGTCCCCGAAAGCGCGTCACGATGGTTGCGGGCCCGCCGATCGACCTCGACGACTTCCGTGGCAGAGCCATCGATACCGAGGTCCTGCGCGGCGCGACCGATCGCATCATGGCTACGCTGACAACCATGGTCGAAGACATTCGCGGAGAGGGTGCGCCCCGCCACCCCTACGACATGCGCGCCGAAGGCGGCGACGCATGACGCGCGCCGCCGTCGTAGGCGCAGGCGCGTGGGGCACCACCTTCGCCTCGGTGCTGGCCGATGCTGGGTCCGACGTGACCCTGTGGGGCCGTGATGAAGCTGTGGTGCGGGATGTCCAGGAGTTCGGACGCAATGAGCGGGCGCTGCCGGGGCTCACTCTCGCGGCGGGCATTCGGGGAACAACCGACGCCGCCGAAGCGCTACACGACGCGAGCATCGTCGCCGTCGCCGTACCGGCCCAGCGAGCGAGGGAGATCGTCGCCCCCTTGCGGGATCTGATCCCGCCCGACGCCGTGGTCGTCTCCCTCATGAAGGGCATCGAGGTCGGCTCGCACGCCCGCATGTCCGAGGTGTTGATGGATGTACTCGGGCTCGGCCGCGACCGCGTGGCCGTCGTATCGGGCCCCAACCTTGCCCGCGAGATCGCTCTGCGCCAGCCGACGGCGACCGTCGTTGCCTCCGCCTCGCACGACACAGCCGCGATCGTCGCCGAGGCCACCGCGTCGGGCTACTTCCGGCCGTACACGAACAGCGACGTCGTCGGAGTCGAATTGAGCGGCGCGTACAAGAACGTCATCGCCGTCAGCGTCGGCATCGCCGACGGGCTCGGCTTCGGCCACAACACCACAGCCACCGTCATTACGCGAGGGCTCGCCGAGATCACCCGGCTCGGCCTCGCGCTCGGCGCGCGAATGGAGACGTTTTCGGGGCTCGCGGGCATGGGCGACCTGATCGCGACCTGCGCGTCTCCGTTGAGCCGCAATCACATGCTCGGCTCCCATATCGGGGCGGGGTTGTCGCTCGATGACGCGATCGCACGGACGGGAGGCACCGCGGAGGGCGTGAAGACCTCGCTCTCCATCAGGGAGCTCGCCGTCGCGGTAGGCGTCGATGTCCCGATCTGCGAGGCGGTGATCGCAATGCTCGCCGGCGATCTCCCGCTCGAAGACGTGCTGGGTACCCTCCTGAGCCGCCCCCGCAAGGCAGAGGTGGACTAGGTGGGTGCGGAGCGGCCGACGGTGGCGGTCCTTTTCGGCGGACGCTCTTCCGAGCATGGCGTGTCGTGCGTGACCGCCGGCGGCGTGCTCGCCGCCATCGATCGCGCTGAGTGGGACGTGGTCGCCGTCGGCATCACGCCAGAGGGTCGGTGGACCATCGCGAGCGCGGAGGCCTCCGACTGGGCCATTCGCGACGGCGAGATGCCGACGGTGTCGACCGCCAGCCACACCGTGATCCCTCCGCGCGACGCATCGGACCCGGTGTGGCGTGTGGTGGGCGACGACGGTTCGGTGAGGGACCTCGGCGCAATCGACGTGGTCTTCCCCGTTCTCCACGGGCCGTGGGGTGAGGACGGCACGGTCCAGGGCGTGCTCGAACTCGTGGACGTCAAGTTTGTGGGCGCGGGGGTGCTGGCCTCCGCCGTCGGCATGGACAAGCAGTTCATGCGCGCGGCGTTCCGCGAGGCAGGGCTGCCGATGACTCCCGCGGTGGTGCTTCACCCGGGGGATGACCCTCAGGACCGCTACGAAGAAATCGAGGCGCTCGGGTTGCCCCTCTTCGTGAAGCCGGCGCGTGCCGGGTCATCCATGGGCATCACCCGGGTGGACGATCCCGCGCTGCTGGTCGCCGCAATCGCCGACGCCGCGAAGCACGATCCCAAGGTGCTGATCGAGCGCGGGGTCGTGGGCAGGGAGATCGAGACGGCGGTGCTCGTCACGTCCGACGGTCCACAGGCGTCGCTGCCGGGCGAGATTGTCACCGGCGGCGATCACGACTTCTACGACTTCGAAGCGAAATACCTCGACGAGGGCAACGTGCAACTGTTGTGCCCCGCGGACCTGTCCGATGCGGTGTCGGACGTCGTGCGGGCGATCGCGTTGCGGGCGTTCCGGGCCGTCGGAGCCGAGTCGCTCGCCCGCGTCGACTGTTTCGTCTCGGATGACGGCACCGTGACGGTCAACGAGATCAACACGATGCCGGGATTCACCCCAACGAGCATGTACCCGCGCATGTGGAGCGCCACCGGAGTCGACTACCCGGCACTGGTCGCCACGTTGCTCACGACCGCGCTCGAGCGGTCCGTCGGGCTGCGGTAGGGGGCCGGTACGCTTGAAGTGTGAGTCCCACTCTTCATGATGTCGCCCGCGTCGCGGGAGTGTCGTTCAAGACCGTGTCAAACGTCATCAATGATCACCCGCATGTCGCGCCCACGACGCGAGAGAAGGTCTTGCGCGCTATCGCGGAAGTGGGGTACCGCCCCAATCACACCGCCAGGAGTCTCCGCTCGGGTAAGACGGGCGCCATCGGTCTTGCCGTGCCGGAACTGAGCCTCAACTATTTCGCGGAGCTCGCTGACGAGGTCATCACCGTGGCAGAAGACATGGGCGTGGTGGTGCTCATTGAGCAGACCGGAGGCGATCGCGATCGTGAGCTTGAGGCGTTGGCGGGCGCGCGCCGGCAGATGACGGACGGCCTGCTGTTCTCGCCCCTCGGCCTGGGCAACGATGATGCCGCGCTGCTTAACGTCGGTTTCCCCTTGGTGCTCCTGGGAGAGCGCATTTTCGACGGCCCGGTCGACCACGTGACGATGGAGAACGTCGACGCTGCACGTGCCGCAACCAGTTACTTGCTGGACCGCGGGCGTCGGCGCATCGCGGTGGTAGGGGCGCACGAGGGTGAGGTCATCGGCTCTGCGGGCCTGCGACTTGAAGGTTACCGCGCCGAACTCGAGTGCCGGGGACTCCCATACGACGAGAGGCTCATCGTCGACGCAGGACCCTGGCATCGACTCCACGGCGCCGAGGCCATGCGACAACTCCTTGATCGGGGTGTCGACTTTGACGCGGTGTTCGCGTTCAATGACGAACTCGCGCTCGGAGCATTACGAGTGTTGCGCGAGAGGGAGATTGATGTGCCCGGTGCCGTGGCCATCATCGGATTTGACGACATCGACGAAGCCCAGTACTCCTTGCCGAGTCTCACGACGATCGATCCGGGTCGTCGCGAGATCGCGCGTCTCGCGGTTGAGCGCCTTTTGTGGCGCATCGATGGCGAGCAGGGCAATCCGGAACGACGCGAAATTCGCTCCTCGTACCGGGTCGTCGAACGCGAATCCGCCTGAGCGCGACCCGCGAGCGTTTCCTCTTGACAGGCTCCGCGCCACCTGCGACTATGAGGGCGTTACAACGTTGTAAACGACGTGGAGCCGATACGGCGCGAGACGCTCCGGACGCAGACAAAGCAGTCGCGCACAGAAAAAGGATTCCCACCATGACCCGAAAGACGTCCCTTGCCTTCGCGGCGGCGGGCCTTGCCGCACTCGCTGTCGCAGGTTGCTCGCCAACCGCAACACCAACGGCCACGGCTACCGATCCGAGCGGCTCCCCCAACGCCGAGACCGTGGAGCTCACCTTCTGGCACGGATACACCGAAGCCGACGGCGACGTGCTCAACAAGATCGTCGCCGACTTCAATGCATCCCAGGACGCGATCCAGATCACGACCGAGGTCAACCCGTGGGCGGTCATCGACGACACGTTCCTGCCCGCGCTGGCGGCCGGCACCGGCCCGTCCATCGTCGCGATGCCCGCCGAGCGTTTGCCGGTCTACGCCAACCGCGGCGCATTCGTCGCACTAGACGACTGGTATGCGTCACCCGACAGCAACGCCGCATCTCTCAACCCGGGGGCCGTGCAGATGGTCACCGTGGGTGGAAAGAAGTACGGAGTCCCTACGGGTTTCGTGCCCCTGGCCATGTACTACAACAAGGCGCTCTTCGCCGCGGCGGGAATCACCGCGCCGCCGACGACATGGGACGAATGGGTCTCTGTGGCGAAGAAGCTCACCATCGACGACAACGGGGATGGCACCCCGGAGCAGTACGGGGTGGTCCTGCCCGATCACGCCACTGTCGCCAATGGCCTCTGGCCGTCCCTGTTCTACGGAAACGGCGGCGACATTGTCGCCGACGGGACGACCGCCGTCATCGACTCGCCGGCGAACGCGGACACTTTGCGCTTTTGGCAGGACGCCATCGCTAGCGATCACATCTCTCCGACCGGCGTCGACGGCATTGGCGCCGATGGGGTGTTTTCCAGCGGCAAAGCCGCTATGACCATCGGTGGACCGTGGATGGTGTTCATTGCCGCCGACAACAAGATCGACTACGGCATTGCACCAATTCCTGCCGGTCCCGTGACGCAGGCCGCCTCGGCCATCGGTGTGTCCATGGCGATTACGGACCAGGGCGATCCCGTGAAGGTCGCGGCCGCCAAGAAGTTCTTCTCCTTCTTCTTCAATGAGACGAACACGGTCGCATGGTCCCTGGGCTCAGGCTGGCCGCCCCTGCGCACCGACATCGCGGCGGATGCAGTTGCCGAGAATCCCACCGTTGTTGCCCTCACTGCGCAAGCTTCTCTCGGCCGGCCGTTGCTCCCTGGCGTGGTCAACAGTGTGGACGTGCTCGCCGCGGTCGACGAGCTGACCCAGCGCGCCATGGCGGGCGAAGATATCGCAAAGCTCCTCCAAGAGGCCCAGAGTTCGATTCAGGCGGCTCTAGACGCCAAGTAACGAGCTCACCCGGGCAGCCGGGGTGGCGTCCTCCCGATCGCGAGAGGGCGCCACCCCGATCTTCGCAAGACAAGAGAGACTCACTCTATGACCATCACCGCTCCGCGTCGGCGCCCGTATCGGGCACCCGCGCCGCTCGGGGGACGGGCCCGCGCCCCGCATCGCAGGCGCCCCGGTCTCAAGGCGTCGGTGTTCCTCTTCCCTGCAATCGTGATCCTCGGCGCGTTCGTCGTATGGCCCATGATCTCAGCGCTTCGCCTGTCGTTCACGGACGCCAGCGGGTTCGGTGCGGTCCACTGGGTCGGACTCGAGAACTACGTCCGCGTGCTCTCGGATCCGAAGATCCGTGAGTCCGTGGTGAACACGGTGATCTATACCGCGACATTCACCCCAACAGCGGTGCTTGCAGCTTTGGTGCTTGCACTGCTCGTGAATAACCCCCGCATGCCGTTCGCGTCGTTCTTCCGCACCGCGTTGTTCGTGCCTTTCATGGTTTCGCTTGCAGTTGGGGCGTTCGCGTGGTCGTACCTGATTGATCCGCAGGTGGGGTTGCTCAACTACTGGTTGGGCGCCGTGGGAATCCATCTCGGTAACGTGCTCGAGGACCCGACGCTGGCGCTACCGGCGGTGGCCATGGTCGCGGTGTGGAAGAGCTTTGGGTTCTACTTCGTGATCTTCCTCGCCGGTCTCCAGGACATCCCACGCTCGCTGTATGAGGCGGCGACGGTGGACGGGGCGAACTGGTGGAACCGCTTCCGCTTCATCACGGTGCCGATGCTGTCAAACACATTCGCGTTCGTGCTCGTCTTCGCAGTGATCGCGGCGCTCCAGGCGTTCGACCAGATCTACGTCATGACCGGGGGCGGGCCGTACGGACACACGCAGACCATCGTGATGGAGATCTACGAATCCGGTTTCCGGCGGCTTGAGTTGGGCTTCGCATCGGCGCTCTCCTATGTGCTCCTCATTGCGACGCTTCTCCTTAGCCTCATACAGTTCGCGTTCTTCAGCCGCCGCGAGCGTGATCTTTCATGACTGCCGCCACGGGCCGACGCCTCCACCCAGCGACCATCGGCGGGTTTGTGAGCCTAGTCGTCGTGACCGCCCTCGCGCTGCTGCCGATCGCGATCATTGTGTTTACCGCGTTCAAGCCGGTGGCGAATTCTGTGCTCTTTGCGGGGGGAGTGACCCTCTTTGCGCTCGTCTTTGACTCTCTGGCGGCGTATGCCCTCGCCCGCATCGACTTCCGTGGGCGGCGCGTGCTCCTCGTCGCAATTATCGCCACGCTCATGATTCCATTTCAGGCCACCCTGGTGCCCGTGTACCAACTCGTGAGCAACCTCGGGTGGGTGAACACATTTGCGGGTCTGATCGCGCCACGCGCCGCCGACGCGTTCGGGATCTTCTTCTTGCGACAATTTTTCCTGGCGATCCCGCGGGAACTCGACTCCGCGGCGCGAATCGACGGCGCGGGGGAGTTCCGGATCTATCGGTCCATAGTGCTGCCGAACGCGATTCCCGCGCTGATGACGCTGGGGGTCTTCATCTTCGTGAACAACTGGAATGACCTTCTTTGGCCGCTCGTGTTCACAACCGAACAGTCGATGGGCACTCTCACGTCTGGTCTCACTTTGCTGACCGGGCCGGGTGGAATCATCCCCTACGGCGTGATGATGGCCGGATCACTCGTCGCGGTGGTGCCGCTCGTCATTGGCTTCCTGTTTGTGCAGCGCCGCTTCATCGAGTCCATCGCGACGACGGGGCTAAAGTGACCGCGCCGTGGTACAGCGACGGCGGTCTCCACTTTGGGGTCGGCATCGAGGATACCTTTGTGCCGCAATCGCGCCCCGGTGAGCGGGCCATCGACGAGTACACCCTCACCGAACACGATGTCCGCTGGCACGACGACCTCGCACTTGCGCATGCGGCCGGTGCGACCTTCGTGCGCTGGGGCATTCCGTGGTACCAGATCGCTCCCGAGCGAGGTACATGGAAGTGGGACTGGGTTGACGCAGTCATGGCACGCTTCGGCGAACTCGACTTGCGTCCCATTGTCGACCTCTTGCACTACGGCACCCCACTGTGGCTTGAGCGCGAATTCGACAACCCAGACTTTCCGGAGCACTTTGCCGAGTTTGGTGCTCGCGTCGCCGAGCGCTACACGGATGTCGCCAACGACTACACGCCGATCAACGAGCCGATGATCCACGCGCTCTTTTGTGGGGACTATGCCTACTGGCCCCCGTACCTGAGCGGCGACGACGGACTCGTGCGCATGTCGCTCCAGCTTGCCCGAGGGTTCGTCGGAGTCCAGCGCGCAATCGCCGACGTGGCGAGCAACGATGTCGCGTTCGTCCATGTCGACGCGGGGATGCGGTACGAGGGCGACGTTGAGGCGCCGGAGCACCGCGAACTGGCCGCGAGATTGCGTCAGCAGGTGTGGCTCGTTGAGGATCTCGTGACCGGGCGCGTCGGACCCGACCATCCGCTCGCCACATTTCTCACGTCGCACGGCGCCAATGACGCGGATCTCGCGATGTTTCAAGTGAGGCCCGTCGAGCCGGACGTCGTCGGCGTCAACTACTACCCGCGTCACTCGACCGAGATCTTCGAGCGGGGCGTCAGCCACCGTGGCGGCTTCGCAGACCCGCGGCCGACCCGTGACGACGGCGTCACTGGCCTCTTGGAGCTTCTCGACGACGCACAATCCCGTTATGGCAAGCCCGTCATGGTCTCCGAGACCTGCGTCACGGCGTCCGTCGCGATACGCGAGGCCTGGATGACGGACTCGATCGCCGCACTCGCGGCCGCCCGCGGGGCCGGTGCGGAGATCGTGGGCTACACGTGGTGGCCGCTCTTCGATATGTACGAGTGGACCTACAGGCACTCCGCGGCCCCGCGCGAGGACCACCGGTTGAGGATGGGCCTGTGGGAGCTTGCGGAAGGGGCGGGAGGTCTGGAGCGAGTAAAGACGCCGCTCGTCGACGCGTTCCACCGCCACGCCACCAGCGATCGTCATCGCCCCAAGATCCGGTCGATCCCCAAAGCATCCGCCCCACGAGACAAGGAGTGACCGAGTGTTCACCGCACGCGCGCGCGTCGACCGAGACGCCCCCATCGGAGCCATCGACCGGAGATTGTTCGGCTCATTCGTCGAGCACCTCGGACGTTGCGTCTACGACGGGATCTACGAACCCGGCCACCCAACCGCAGACAGTGAGGGTTTCCGCTCGGACGTCCTCGACCTCGTCGGCGAGCTTGGAGTCACGACGGTGCGCTACCCGGGCGGGAACTTTGTCTCCGGCTTTCGATGGGAAGACAGTGTCGGCCCTCGTGAAGCTCGCCCGCGCCGTGTCGACCTCGCGTGGCACTCGCTGGAGACGAACGCCGTCGGTCTCGACGAGTTCGCGCGGTGGTGCAACAAGGCCGGCCTCGAACTCATGCTCGCCGTCAATCTCGGAACTCGTGGAGTGCAAGAGGCGGTCGATCTGTTCGAGTACTCGAACATCCGCGGTGGGACCGCGCTGAGCAATCAGCGGATCGAGAACGGGGCGCCGGAGCCTTACGCGGTGCGGATGTGGTGCCTCGGCAACGAGATGGACGGCCCGTGGCAACTGGGTCATCGCAGCGCGGATGCGTACGGCGCACTCGCGGCGATGACGGCACGTGCCCTGAAACAGTTTGACGCCGATGTCGAACTTGTCGCTTGCGGCAGCTCGAGCAGAGCGATGCCTACCTTCGGTGCGTGGGAGCGTGCCGTGCTCGAACACTGCTTCGACGATGTCGAATTCATCTCGTGTCACGCGTATTACAGCCA
>Ga0214472_10007328_pt1 | contig 11545 bp, 16 predicted proteins | sample RVTome_6_FD_207662 | JGI IMG/M metagenome (GOLD analysis project Ga0214472, IMG submission 207662) | Soil microbial communities from uranium-contaminated site in the Upper Colorado River Basin, Wyoming, United States - RVT140D175 | ecosystem: Environmental > Terrestrial > Soil > Contaminated >...
GGTTCGAATCCCGTTAGCGCTATTCTCCGAGCCCCGGCCCCATCGTCTAACGGTTAGGACACCACTCTTTCAAGGTGGTAATAGGGGTTCGATTCCCCTTGGGGCTATTGTGTTTGGTGGGGATGTAGCGCGCCGCTAGCTCAATTGGCAGAGCAACTGACTCTTAATCAGTAGGTTGAAGGTTCGATTCCTTCGCGGCGCATCGGACGCATTCTCAAGCGGCATACGACCGAGACGAAGATGATCTACACCGCCTGTGCGTCGGGCGCGTAGAAGGACGGCGGGCGCCTGCTCTCCGCGTTTTCCGGCCCCCTCTCGTGCCGTGGTGATTCGTTGAGGAGAGTGGCCCGGGGCTACCGTTGAGGCGACATCCTGCCGGGGAGGTTGTGGGTGTCCGCCGCCCGTTCGCAGTCCAATCCGAAACTGCTGCAGCAACTGCGATCCAAGCTCCGCCTGGGTCACTATAGCCCGCGGACCGTGCAGGCCGCTCTCGACCCAGGCCCAGGCGCTGTCGGCCTTGCTGTTCCTGTACCGGGAGGTACTCGCGCGTCCGCTCGGCGACCTGGGCCGGCTGGTCCGAGCGCCTGCGCCGAGCCGGCTGCCGGTGGTGCTGACCCGGGGCGAGGTGGCGCGCGTGTTGGGCGAGCTCCGCGGCGTATCCTGGCTGATCGCCGTGCTCCTGTATGGTGGCTGGTTGCGGATTGGGGAGGCGGTTTCGCTGCGGGTCAAGGATCTCGATTTGGAGCGGGGTGAGATCAGGATCCGGCGCGGGAAGGGCCAGAAGGACCGAGTGACCGTTCTTCCGGGGGCCGCGATCGGTCCGCTCCGTGAGCACCTGGGCCTGGTGTGGCGGCTTCGCCGGCGCGATCTCGCGGGTGGCGCGGGGCGGGTCGAGCTCCCTGGCGCCTTGGCTGCCAAGTATCCTCGCGCCGCGGCCGAGTGGCCCTGGCAGTGGGTGTTTCCGGCGGCGCGGGTCTATCGTGATCGGGTGAGTGGCGAGCGGTGTCGTCATCATCGCCATCCCAGCGCGGTGCAGCGGGCAGTGGCGTCCGCGGTCCGCCGGGCCGGCCTGTCGAAGCGGGCCAGCTGCCACACCCTTCGGCACTCGTTCGCGGCCCGGCCAAGACGGCACGCGGGTGGCCATTGGCCAGACGCGCGGGGGGCGGTACCTTCGAGTCATCTACGTTGCGGACCCGGAGCCGGACAGCGTGTTCTGTCTCACTGCGTACGACCTGAGCCCCAAGGCGCTGCATGCCCGGCGTCGCCGACGCCGGAAGAAGCCATGAGCCAATCTCGTTTTCCTGAAGGCTGGGACGCCGCGCGCGTGCAGCGCGTGCTGCAGCACTATGAGCAGCAGACTGACGAAGAAGCCGTCGCCGAGGATGAAGCGGCGTACGAGCCGCCAACACATACCGCGATGGAAGTCCCGGTCGATCTCGTTCCCACCGTGCGAGAGTTGATCGCGAAGCGTCGGGCGAGCTGACTCGCGCGCGACGGCAAACAACACGTTGCTGCTGGCAAACGCAGATGATTTCGGATGGCGCGCGCTGCGCGCGCGCTTTGTTGAAAGCGTTTGCAGCAGAACGTGAGCCGTTTAGCTGTCCAGCTACGCAGCTCCCCACTTGCCGGTGATTGCCACTCAACGCATCTTACTGGTAAGTCAATCCAGGAGCTACCATGAGTGAAACTGCGACGACGACCCTCTCCTCGAAGGGGCAGGTCGTGATTCCTGAAGAGATTCGCAATCGACTCGGCCTGAAAGCCGGCACCCAGTTTGTCGTCCTCGGCGATGGGGATGTCGTCATATTCAAGACGCTGGAGGCTCCCTCCCGTGACGAATTCGCGAAGCTGGTCCGCGAAGCACGATTAGCCGCCAAGCGCTCGGGAATGAAGCCGGCAGATGTGTCGAAGGCAGTGGCCAAGGTTCGCCGATCCAAGTGAGAGTGATCCTCGACACCAATGTGTTGGTTTCGGGGATCTTCTTTGGCGGTGTGCCGGGCCAGATTGTTGATGCTTGGTCTGAGCACCTGCTGGCGCTGGTACTCACGCCCGACATCCTCGAGGAGTACGCGCGTGTTGGCCACGGAATGGCGGCGCGATATCCAGGCGGCCGTAAGTGATGGTGCGAGAGCCTAGCAGCCTCGATCTGCAGCGATGGGGTACGCCGCGTCATAACAAGCTGTTGAACCTGACGCGGGGACGCAGGCAGCGCGCGAGTGCTCAGCAGGCCGCCCGCGCAGGTTAACAGCAGAGCCGTTATATAGCGCTCTACCGTTCGTGGCTCGATCGCGACAGAGGACGTTATTCGGCCGCGGAGGGATCATGCATCAACGGCGGCACCATTCGAAGTATATCGTTCCGCTTGGCCTCTTGGCGGCCCTCAGTGTGGGCTGTGAAGAGTCGACATCGATCCGAGTCGGTCCCAGCGCCGTCGTGGATGTGGATGTGGCGAATCGCGCACCCGTGGAGGCGCATCTCGCGATCCACCCGAACGACCTGAATCACCTGCTCGGTGCCGCTATGATGAGCGCCATCACGGCCGACACGCCGGAGATGCTGTCGCGGCTCAGTTGTGGCTCCTTCGTGTCTCGCGATGACGGTCGCACGTGGGACGACCATGAGTTCCCCGTTTCGCGGTGCTTCGATCCGTACGTGACGATTCTTCCCAACGGACGTGCGATCTTCTCGGCCTTCGTTGGCCCCGCCAGCGCGCTCGTTGTGTTCACCTCCGAGGACGGCGGGATCACGTGGAGTGAGGTTCCGGATACGTTCGGCCTGCGGCACGACCGTCCCACGAGCACTATCGCCCGAGGTCGAGGAAGCCCCGACGGGATACTCTACCTCGTGTCGAGTCAATACGTAGGAGACACGCCGCGGCGGCGGGTGGTGTACGTGGCTCGGTCAGCGGACGGCGGGCGGGCGTTCGAGCCACCTGTCCATCTGGAGCCCAGTCCGCTGGACCACTTCGCCGAGGGTGCGGTTGTCCTTCCGGATGACACGTTGGTCGTCGCATACACCGAATCGACGGACTCTGCCGGGGACTACCTGCCCCGCCGGCGGGCATGGGTCCTCAGGTCGTTCGACGGCGGCAGTACGTTCACACAGCCCGAATTCGTTACAGACGCGTGCGGCCCTCCGTACCGGCTGTCGTGGCTCGCGGCCGACCTGTCGGACGGTCCGTTCAAGAACCGTCTATACTTTGTTTGCAACCTGCCGGGTGAGTCGGGCGTGGTGGTCACCCATTCGACGGCAGACGGCGGAAGCTGGAGCGATCCCGTACAGGTCCACGCGTCGCCGGCCGACACGCTCGTCCTGCGCAAGGTCATGGCCATCGCCGTGAGTGGGGCCGGGGTCGTGAGCGTAGCCTGGGTCGATGCCCGGCACGCGCCTCCCGATCGCGAGTGCTATGATGTCTACTTTGCCGCCTCGCTCGACGGAGGTGAGAGCTTCCTGCCGGATCAACGCGTTACGGAGTCGACTTCGTGTCCGAGCGAAGCCGCGAACGGAGCCATCGGGCGCATTTTCGTTCAGAGTGGTGGCGACTACATCGGGATGGTGGCGGATCCGGACGGGCGTTTTCGCCTGTTCTGGTCCGATGCCCGCGACGAAAAGTTTCACCTGAGGACGGGTTGGGTGGCCGTCGTCGGCGATGTCAGATCCCCGAACTGAGCGCCGGCGGCTCGGAGTCAACTTTGAAGTGCAACACTGAGCGTCAGGGGACATAGCACTCCTCCGGGGTTCGGTAGGCGAGGCGCTTGCGAGGCCGCCGGTTCAGTTTGGTGGCAATGCGATTGCAGTCGTGTTGGGTCAGGTGAGCCATGCTCGCGCCTTTCGGCAGGTACTGGCGGAGCAGGCCGTTGGTGTTCTCGTTGGTCGCGCGTTCCCAGGCGTGATGCGGCGTGGCGAAGTAGAAGCGGGTGGCGATCCGGCGCTCGAGGGCCGCGTAGCTGTGGAACTCGGTGCCATTGTCCACGGTGAGCGTGCGGACGCACCGGGGCTGGGCGCGGATCAGGCGGTGCGCCCGCTGGTTTACGTTGGCCCCGGTGCGTCGCTCTAGCTTGCCGACGGCAACGAAGCCGGACTTGCGTTCGACCAGTGTGAGCACGCAGGGGCCGGCCTGGCCGCGCCGAGCATGGTGTCGCCTTCCCAATGCCCGAAGCGCGATCGCGTCTCGGCGGCCGCTGGCCGGGCCGTGATCGGACGCTTCCCAGCGAGCCGCCCCCGGCTGTCATAGGCCCCATAGCGTTTGCGGCACTGCTTCCGAGCGCCCCTGAGATGGGAATGCAGTCGACCGCCCGTGCGCTTGTCCTCCCAGATGTAGCGGTAGATCGTCTCGTGACTGATCGCGAGCAGCCGGTGGCGCCGCAACCACCCGGCGATCTGCTCGGGGCTCCAGTCCTCGCGGATCAGTGCCTCGACACGCGCCTAGTCGGCCTGCGTGAACTGCGTGTTCCGGCGCGAGCCGGAGCGGCGTCCCCGGGCATACCAGTCCGCCAGCTGCGGGCGGTACGTGCCGTCGCTGTTCGAGTGGTTGCGGTGGAATTCGCGAATGATCGTGCTCCGATGCCGCCCCACGACCCGGGCGGGATGGTGGTCGGCGACAGGCCATGCTGCCGCAGCAGGCCGAGCGTGTATCTTTCGGCGAAGGTGATCTGGCGATAGTTCATGGTCGGCTTCCCTCTCTTGCTGGAGAACGGAAGCATACCCTATCCCAGGTCACCTTTCTCTTGCGGGGCCATGTTGCACTTAGTTTATGAATCCGCGCTCTCTACGAGACGTTGCACCTGACGGTCCGCTGCGCGGCCCGCAGGTGAACGCCGAGGCGTTATACCGCATCTCTGAGGGCCGATCGTTCGGGTGGGGCTCGAAGTAGACGCCGAGTTGCCCCAGGCGCCCCCGCCGCCATACCCTTCAGGCCGGTCTCAATTGGGGGGTAGAGTGACACCGACGACGCGCGAGCGGGTGATGGACGTGATCAAGACTCTTCCGGCGGAGACCTCCGTCGAGGAAGCGATGGAACGGCTTTATTTCCTCGCTGATATCGAGGAGGGGCTGCGCCAGGTCGAGCAAGGGCAGGTGCTCTCGCACGAGGACGCCAAGCGACGGTTGCTAGGCCCGCAATGACCCGAGTTGTCTGGACGCTCCGCGCCGTCCAGAACGTCGAGGCGATCCGAGATCACGTTGCCAGCAACTCGCCGCGCTACGCCGCCCTCCACGCTGAACGCCTATTCCAAGCGGTGGACCGGCTGCGTCAGTTTCCCGAGTCTGGCCGCATGGTGCCCGAACTACAGCAGCCGGACCTCCGCGAGGTGATCATTGGGTCGTACCGGGTTGTCTATCTGGTCGGGCCGGGCATTGTCCACGTTCTGACGGTCTTTCACGGTGCACGCCTTTTCCCGCTGCCTATGGATGCGGTATAACCAGCAAATGCAGCAGCCGCGCGCGCCCATGATGCGCCTTCGGGCAAGCGCGCTCGCAGCTGATTTGCATTGCGTTGGGCTGCAGTACGTGCATCATCTCCCGTTGAGAGATGTCTAGGTGACATCGAACCCACCTGACTACTACTCCATGGCGGGCTACTACGCTCGGCAAGCTGACGAGTTCCTACAGGCCTACTTCGTCCTCGGCGTGAACGGCGTCCGCCTGAACGCGCGCTACTTCGTGATGGCCCATTGTCTCGAACTGGCATTCAAGGCGAGCCTGGCAAGCCGATCCGCTCCAATCAAGTACGCGACCCATGACCTCGAGGCCCTCGAGCGGGAGCTCGAGGCGCGCGGAGATGCCGAACTGGCGGAACTCCGACCCAATGCGGCTGCCAGGGAAGCCTTCGCCCGCCTATTCAGTCGGACGACCGACAACTTCATCGTGCAGGACTGGCTCGATCATCGCGACTCACTCGAGATCCTGCTGTGCTATGAGCATACGGCCGATCTGAAGTATGGCATCGCTAAGGGCGGCCAATACCTCTCGGTCGTCACGACTTCTTCGACAATGATGAACACCCGATTCCTAAGATACGTCGCAGTCGCCCGACGCCACTTTCCGGACCAGGGCGCTTCGGGCCGCGACATCGTTAACTTCGTGGCCAGCATGGAGGCGCAGTTCCCGACGCATTTCGGCGGGGCCGGGGCAATCATCAAATAGCTATCGAGCGCGCTGCCGGGACGCCTGATCCACACGCCACGCCTACCGCGCTTGCAGCCCAACAAAGCATTTGCAGCGGACGGGCGCTACGGAGTGCCGTTTGACAAGTCGCGGCCGCGCCCCGATGTTGATTTTGGCGATGGCGCGGCCGCCCGGTTCCGTGCGCGGCGCCCGCCGCTGAATGCTAGCCGTTTGCCCGCCATGGTCAAAGACGGAGCGACACATGCTGCCTAACCAGGAAATGAGCTGCGAAGCGCGGCGCGGTTCGCAATGCCGAGTTCAGCGACGTTAGACCACCCTCCCCAACGAGCTAGAGCAAAAGTCGACTCGGATCTGCGCAATGAAGCACTCATCACTGGCTACAGTCGCTCTCTGCATCCTCACGGTCCTTCCGCTGCCAGCGATAGGACAGGAGGCCCCGGAGCCTACTCAGGTTGTCATCCTCGGCGTGAACCATTCTGCACAGCTTCTAGCAGAGAAACAACGTCCCAGCCTTTTCCGCGCATTCTTCAAACGCGTCGAGCCAGACGCCATCGCTGTGGAGCGCGACCCTCAGGCGTTTGGCCGGAACGATTTCTACGAATTCACCTACGAGGTTCAAGACCTTGCCCTCCCCTGGGCCCGCGAGCACGGGCTCCCCGTTTACCCGATTGACTGGGTCCCTCCGACCGAGGACCAGCGGCTCCTCTTCGGTGTGGACCTGGAAGCGGCGCCGTTCATCCGGCCGACTACGGGATTCGGTGGCTTCTTGTCGTTCTCGGACTCTACCACGCACTCGCAGGCCCTCTTCTACGCTGATGCCGAGGGTGCCGCCGAGGGTTCCCTCACATGGGCGGACACACCTGCGGAGAACGCATCCTTTGACGCGGCTCGGCGGCTCTTCCTATACCGGACATTCCTCCAAGCCCGCCGCATCTCCCGTGCAGCGTCGAACCACCGCGGCGGCACCCTCCTCATCCTCGTGGGCTCAATGCACAAGCCTGATCTCGATCGCATCCTATCTGGCTATCCCGACATCAAGCTTGTGCAGCCATCCCGCTACGGGGCCCCCACGGAGGAGGAAGCGAGGGCGCAGGAGCGGTCGGAGGGCGCCTACGCCATCGCCACGTTCAACCTTCTCGGCGTCCAGTCCCGCACTGGCCTTGTGGACTACGAGTACGTTCATCGCCTGGTTCAACGTTTGGAAAGAGCGATAGGGCTGACTGCGGAAACTCGCCTCTTTCAGACGCGGCTCGGCGTACTCACGGGTGAAATCACGGCGGAACAAGCCGCCCGGCAGTACCAGCACATTCGTGACGTGGTGGAACCCGAAGCAGCATTCACCTGGACGGGAGTGCAGAACCGCTCCCGACTCGACTCGTTTTTCGATCCGTTCGGGAACTTGACGGTTAAGCAGCGCGCGACTCTGGAGAATGCGCGAGAGATGTATAAGATGGGCCGCGCAGAGGAAGCCGATGCGCTGCGCGAGGAACTGGCGGCAGCGCTATCTGCTCAGACATCGGCCCAACTTCACGCCTATTGGCAAGAACACGTCCGCGAGGCGCGATGACTGTCGGCGTTTTAACCCGCCATTGAAGCTGACGGTCGCCTGCGTCGCTCGCAGCCTATTGGCAAGCCGTATGCCGGCAGCACCGATGCAATCCGCAAGGCAGGAGAGTTCATGGCGCTCATCCCGACGCTTCGCTGCCGCAACATGTGGACGTCGCTCGCCTTCTACACCGGTGTCCTCGATTTCGAGCGCGTGGACGGCGATGACGAGCTGGACGACCCTTCCTTCAGCGTTCTTGCCCGCGATGGCGACCACCTCTTCCTCTCCAGCCATCGCGGCGATGGGGTCTTCGGCACCGTGGTCGCCGTCACGACCAACGACATTGACGAGCTGTTTCGGAGATTCCGGGCGCGCGGCCTTCACACACCGGGGAATCCGGACGCACCACAGCACGTCCATGAAGGCCCGATCGATCAGACGTGGGGGACGCGGGAGTTCTACGTCGAGGACCCTGACGGGAACACGCTCCGGTTCACCCAGGGTTGAAGGCGCAGCGAGCCTCCGCGATCATGCGGCCGAGGATACGCCAAGGTCGCGTCTACCGAGCGGGCCGGTGACTGGCTCCCAGCGCCGAGGCTGCCGTTTAGCATCGCGCTGCAGCTGCCGAACCGGCCGGCGCTCCGTGTATGATTGGGTCACGCTCTGTCCGCCTCGCAACTGAGTGTGGCGTTATGCTCCTCGGAGAGTTGCTCGCAGAGCCTATTAATGCCATACGACTGGGAGCGCCAGCGTTATCAAATGTCTCGACCCATACTCGTTGAAGCTCCGTTGTCGCGGCAACCCACAGAGTCGCTTCGTATGCATGTGCGTCCCACGCTGATTCTTATCGCGGGACTTGCTGTTGTCCCCGCCTGCTCAACTTGGGATTCGTATCCAGTGGTCGAGGAAATACCCGCCGATTTCGATGAAAACCGCGTTCTCGTCCGACCTGTCACGCAATCCGGCGACACGCTGGTCTTCTACACGGATACGGGTGGGGGCATGAACATGCTCTACGCACCTGCCGCGGATCGTCTCGGCGTTCAGCGGATCCAAGTCGTGTTGGACACCGACACGATGTTCACGGCCGAATGGCCCACCTGGAGCTCGGGCCAAGGAATACCGACGCCTCGGGATACTACCGGTCCATTCGGCAGTCGTCTCCTCATCATTCCGTTCGGACCCGAGGCGGCGCGCGTTCACGATTCCACTGATGCTGGCTTTCTGGGCCGACTGTGGTTCGCCGACCGCGTATGGACCTTCGACTATCCTGCGCGCCGACTGTTGCTTCACTCAGCGGCGAGCCCACGGCGTCCCGAATCAGCAAAGAGCGTGGTCCTCGGCTTTCAACTGGATTCCGCAGGCCATCGCACGACACATTTCCCGCGCATCGGCATTGAGGTCGACGGGGATTCGCTCGACCTTCTGTTCGACACGGGAGCTACGACCGATCTCACCGACAGTGCCCTCGCAGTTATCGGTGATAACCGTCCGGGGCGTCGTGCAGGCAGCTTCATCTCAGGCGCGGTATTCGATCGCTGGCGCACCGAGAACCCGCAATGGCAGGTAATCGAACGAGCGACTGAGTCCGGGGCAGATCTAATCGAAGTGCCGGAGGTTGTCATAGCCGGGCAGCGCGTCGGGCCCGTGTGGTTCGAGCGGCGCAGCGTCGGCACCTTCGAAGACTACATGTCGCGGTGGATGGATCAGCCCATCGTCGGAGCACTGGGCGGCAATGCACTCGGCTTCTTCCGCGTGACCATCGATTATCCCAACGCACTCGCGGTCTTCGTGCGCCCTACGTCGTAAGCACGGACGACCAACAATCCGCGAACCGGCAGGTCAAGCGCCACCGACGAGATGAAGACACCGATTAGCGAGCACTGGAGGAGCCTGAAACCCGGTCAGGCATGGACCTTCATCGGGTTGGCTCTGCTTCTGGAACTCCCGGTGCGATGGATCGTCCGGCCGGACATGCCATTCCTGCGCCCGGGGAACCTCTGGTTCAGCCTCCCGCTCCGGATTGCGATCGAGCTTGGTTTCGTCTTCGTGGTCATCGCCGGGGGCCTGATCGTACGAGCGCGACCGGCCACATGGGGTCTTGCCCTGCGAAGATGGACGCGGTGGGAATGGATCGCATTCGCCACGATCGCCGCGATCGAACTCACGATAGTCATTTTAGTCGCCGGCGGTCGATGGCCTCGCCTCGCAGATACGGGGTTCTTGGGATTGGGGCTCTGGTGGGCATTCAGCGAATTCTGGTTCGGCTTCAATCAGGAGTGGGTGTTTCGGGGGCCTCTCATGAGCGGGTTGATGCGGCTCACGACACCTGCCTCGGCGATTGTACTCAACACCCTGGTGTTTGTCGCCGGTCCGCTCCACGGGCCCGGCTTGTGGCGAATGCTACCCCGGGATCCGACCGGCGCGACCTGGATGCTCGCGGGCGTGGTGGCGACCGGTCTCTTCTTCTCGTGGCTTCGCTACCGGACTGACAACGTCGTTCTCTGTGGCGTGCTCCATGGCCTGGTGAACGGGTTTCTCAATGGAGCCGGTTTGGCGACGAGAGCATTTCTATAAACACGAAGGGAGACAGAATGCACTGGCTCGGGTGGTTTGTCGTCGTGCTGGCATTTGTCGAGGCAGGCTGGCTTGCGTTCGACGGGGCGCATGCTCTCGTCACCGGCAACTACGTGACACCAAAGTCGGGCCAGTACGCGGGCCAGCTCGGGCCGTGGGCTAAGATCGTCTCGGCTGTCGGGATCGAACCGGCGTCAACCCTGATGAAGGGGATTCACCTCGGACTGGGACTCGCGTGGCTCGTGGTCATGGTCTGTTTTGCCATCCGCCTCCCGTGGGCCTGGTCGGGCATGCTCGCCTGCGCGATACTTGGTCTGTGGTATCTGCCGTTCGGAACGCTCTTGAGCATTGGTCAAGTAGTCCTGCTTCTTCTCCCCGCCGTGCGAGCTGCAGGATAGCAACATGACTACTAGAGCAGTCCTCCGTGGCTCGACTCAATTGGCAAGTCTCGCTCTCACGACGGCGTTAGCCCTATCCTGTGGTGGGGATCCGACGCTCCAGGTCCTCTACGGAGGCACGGTCCCCGTAGAAGGGTTGACGGTGACGGTGAGCCAGGGTGGGCGAACGTTCACTGTCAATGGCAGGGATTTTACAACCGACGCAGGACTCGGAATACTACACTCCATTCCCAAGCAGTTGGCACGCACAGGTCCCACCCAGGTTCTGATCCGACTAGCCAACCCCGAGTCGACGCCCGTCGCTGAGGGTTCGCTCACATTTGATGCCGCTCCTGGAACACCACACCAGATGACCCTTGTGTACCTATCAACGCGTCCACTGTGTGTACCCTCATGCCCGCCGAACGGCGTTTTCCCCTCCCTCGTCCCCGGTTCTCCCGACACACTGTTTGTGGTGCTAGGTAGCTCCAGCTCAGATGGAGGAGTCAGCCGTCGCGCCCCGGAGGAACCCCTGACTGGTTGGAAGGGTCTTGCTGTTCGGGTGGGAAGGCATTAATGACTTTTGTACCTGGCGCGCTGAGGTGGCCTACTCTCCACATCGCGCTGGGTGGCGGCATCGTCGCGGCCGTGGTAATGACATGCTACCTGCCTGCTTTCCCGCGTTATCCAGCCCTCGTAAGGTCGACCGATCCTTGGGGTCTTCCGAATTGATGCGATGCTTCCTGTGTCTGGTGGTGGTCCTTGCAGCGTGCGGCGACCGTGAGAGTACCACAGATCCCGGGCCCACTATCGCCGTGCTGGATTCCATTCTCTTGGCCGAGCCCGATTCGCTCGAGACCTTTCTCCCCCTCCGAACTCACGCAATCACCGCCGACGGCCAGGTCCTGCTCGAAACAGG
>Ga0214472_10007331_pt1 | contig 11543 bp, 8 predicted proteins | sample RVTome_6_FD_207662 | JGI IMG/M metagenome (GOLD analysis project Ga0214472, IMG submission 207662) | Soil microbial communities from uranium-contaminated site in the Upper Colorado River Basin, Wyoming, United States - RVT140D175 | ecosystem: Environmental > Terrestrial > Soil > Contaminated >...
GCGACCCCGGGCAGGAGGGGGAAGGCCGGCACCCCGGAGATGCCGTCCGCCTCGCCGAAGATGGTCGAGGCGAGCGCCACCCGGTAGACGATGATGCCGAAACCCAGGGTGGCCATGGCCAGATAATGACCCTTCAGTTTGAGGACCGGCCCGCCGATCAGATAGGCGATGGCCACGGTGACCAGCACCGCGGCCAGACAGGCGATCCAGGGCTCGACCACCAGCAGTTCGCCGCCGTAGAGATCCGGGCCGGCCGCCAGCCAGCCCAGCCGGTTCAGCAGGACCACCACGCCGTGATCCTGAAAGGGCATCAGGTTGCGGGTGGTCAGCATGGCGGACAGATAACCGCCGATGGCGAAAAAACCGGCATGGCCCAGGGAAATCTGGCCCGCGTAGCCCATGAGCAGACAGAGACCGACGATGACCAGGGAGTAGTAGGCGCTCATGGTGAGCTGGGTCAGATAGTAGGTGGTGGCGGTCCAACTGGTGACCAGTTGCACCGCGATCACCAGGGCCAGGAGTCCGAGCAGGGGCAGGTAACGTTTCATGCTCAGAATTCCTTGAGGCCGGCGGCTTCCTTGCGGCCGAAGAGACCGTGGGGCCGCACGAAGAGGATGACCAGCAGGATGGCGATGGCGATGGCGTCCTTGAAGGCCACGGGCAGAACGCTGATGGAAAAGGCCTCGATCAGCCCCAGCAGCAGCCCGGCGGCCACCGCGGCCAGGCTGTTGCCCAACCCGCCCATGATGGCCACGGTGAATCCCTTGATGGCCATGTCCGGGCCGATATCGTACGAACTGCCGGTGATGGGCGACATGACGCAGCCGGCCAGGGCCCCGAGTCCGGCCGAGAGCATGAAGGAAAGGGTGACCATGTTGCGGGGATTGATGCCGCAGAGGGCCGCGGCCGTGCGATTGGCGGCGCAGGCCTGCATCTTCATGCCGGTGAGGGTGAAACGGAAAAAGAGGCTCAGGAAGAGGACCATTACCGTGCAGACCCCCATGACCCACAGGACCTGGGGCGAAATCCGGGCCCCCAGGATGGCGACGGCGCTCACCTCGTTGCCGGTGAAGTAAGGCAGGGGGCGGAGCGACTCGCCCCAGATGTGCAGGGCCGCCTCGCGGCTCAGAATCGAGATGCCGATGGTGATGATGATCATCCGCAGGACCGAGGGACGGTCCAGCCAGCGGATGAAAACGATTTCGATCAGGGCCCCCACCACCATGGTGATCAGCACGGCCAGAAGGATGGCCAGGGGCAGCGGCATCAGCTTGAGCAGGGAAATGGCGATCATCCCCCCCAGCATGACGAATTCGCCCTGGGCGAAATTGATGATGCCGGTGGTGTTGTAGATGATATTGAAACCGATGGCCACGATGGCATAGAGAATGCCGTAGGTCAGGCCGGCGAAAACATATTGGATGAAGAGTTCGAAGGTCATTGCCGGGCCGTTGTTTTCATTCGCAATTAGCAATTGACAATTAACAATTGACAATTTTTCCAAAACCGGGAACAAACCTCAAAGCAGGAAAAACAATTGCTAATTGTGAATTGTTAATGATGAATTCTTATCGGAAGCAGACGCCGTCATTCCTGTCAGGGGAATGGCGGCGTCTGCCGGGTCGGCCCCGTCAGGGGACCGGTTGGCGGGATTATTTGTTATACGGCACGAACTTGCCGCCCTTCACGGTCCACATGGCAAAGGCCTCGATATCCAGGCCGTTGTGATCCTCGGGCGAGAAGTTGAAGATACCGCCGGTGCCGGCCAGACCCTGCATGTTCTCGATGGCATCGCGGGCCTTGGCCGGGTCGGTGCCGACCTCGACGATGGCCCGTTCGATGATCTTGAAGGCATCGAAGGCATGGCCGCCGAAGGTGGAGACCGGTTCGTTGTAGCGGCTCTCGTAATCGGCCGTGTACTTGATCAGCACCGGTTTCTGGGGATCGCCGTCGGCCAGCAATTCCGGGGCCAGCAACCGGCCGGCCGGAAAGATGATGCCCTCCGAGGCGGCGCCGCTCGCTTCGGCGTATTTGATGTTGCCGTAGCCGTGGCTCTGGAAAAGGGGCACGTCCCAGCCGGCCTGGCGCATGTTCTTGGCCAGGATACCCTGGGCCGGCACGATGGACCAGTTCACCACCGCCTGGATCTCCTTGTTGGCCATGAGCTTGGCCACCACGGCGGAGAGGTCGGTCGCCTTGCTGTCATAGACCTCGGAGGCCAGAATCTCGATACCGAATTCCGGGGCGATGGACTCCAACTGGCCCTTGCCGGCGGCGCCGAAGCCGTCGTTGCCGGAGAGCACGGCGATCCTGGCGATCGAAAGCTCCTTCATGGCGCCGTAGATCTTCTTGACTGCGTCGCTGTCCTTCTGCGGGGTCTTGAAGACGTACTTGGCCACCGGATTGACGATGACCTCGGCCGCGGCGCAGGAGAGCAGGATGGTTTGCCCTTCCTCGGCGATGCTCTTGATCTTCATGGTCTCGCCGCTGGTGGAGGGTCCGATGATCGCGAAGACCCGATCCTCCTCCATGAGCTGCTTGGCGAAGGAGATGGCCTTTTCCGGGCTGCCGCCGGAATCCTTGATGATCAGTTCCACCTGGTTGCCGGCGATCCCCCCCCCGGCGTTGACCTGCTCAACGAGCATCTCCAGGGTCCGGGCCTCCGGGCCGCCCAGAAAGGAAGCCCCGCCGGTCACCGCCAGAATGGCGCCGATCTTGATGTTCTTGGCCTGGGCCGTCATCGGAACGGCGGCCAGCACGACCGTTACGCACAGCGCCGTAATGGCGGACAGTGTCTGCTGCATGAATCGTTTGCTCACTTGCGCTCCTCCTTTTCCCCTTGATTGGTTTGTTTGCCGTACTCCGGCCCACCAAGGCCGGGTTCTTCGCATTTTCAGATGTCGCAGACCTCGGAGCTGGACAGGATACGAAACCGCGTCTGTTGCAGGGCCGCGAGGGCCTTGTCAACGTCGTCGAACCGGAAGATGATGACCGCGTGTTCGCCGCACTTCTGGACAAAGGCGTACATGTATTCCACGTTGATGGCCGCCTTGTCGATCTCCTTCAGCACCGAGGCCAGGCCGCCGGGCCGGTCCGGCACCTCCACGGCCACCACCTCGGTCAACCCCACGGTGAAGCCGCCGTCCTTCAGGACTTCCTTGGCCCTGGCCGTGTCGTTGACAATGAGCCGCAGGATACCGAAATCCGCGGTATCGGCCACCGAGAGGGCCCGGATGTTGACCCCGCCGGCCGCCAGGATGGAGGTGATCTCGGCCAGGCGACCCGACTTGTTTTCCAGGAAAACGGCGATCTGTTCGACTTTCATGGACACCTCCGCTGCAACTGGATATTTTTTTCTTAAACTGGCAAGCTGGCAAGCTGGCAAGCTGGCAAGCTGGCAAGCCTGAAAGCCTGCAAGCTGGCAAGCCTGAAAGCTGGCAAGCTGGCAAGCCTGCAAGCTGGCAAGCCTGCAAGCTGGTAAGCCTACAGCTTGCGGTTATCGATGACTCTCTTGGCCTTGCCCTCGCTGCGTTGGATCGATTTGGGTTCCACCAGCTTCACCTGGCAACTGGTGCCGATGTAATCCTTGATCTCGGCCTGGATGCGTTTGGCGAACTGCTCCAGTTCCTTGATTTCGTCGGAAAAAAGGTGTTCGCTCACCTCCACCTGCACCTCCATGGTGTCCAGGGCCCCCTCGCGATTGACCACGATCTGGTAGTGGGGCTCAACCCCCTCGATGCCCATGAGGACGTTTTCCACCTGGCTGGGGAAGACGTTGACCCCCCGGATGATCAGCATGTCGTCGGTGCGGCCGGTCACCTTGGCCATGCGGCAGAAGGTGCGGCCGCAGATGCAGGGCTCGGGGTCGAGCCGGGTGATGTCCTTGGTGCGATAGCGGATGATGGGGAAGGCCTCCTTGGTCAGGGTGGTGAAGACCAGCTCGCCGACCTCGCCCGGCGGCAGGGGGGCGCCCGACACGGGGTCGATGATCTCCGGCAGGAAGTGGTCCTCGAAGATGTGCATGCCCTGCTGGGCCTCGACGCATTCCATGGAAACGCCCGGGCCGATGACCTCGGAGAGGCCGTAGATGTCGATGGCCTTGAGCCCCAGTTTCTTCTCCACCTCCTCCCGCATGTTCTCGCTCCAGGGCTCGGCCCCGAAGATGCCGATCCTGAGAGCCAGATCCCGGTGGTCCACCCCCAGCTCGGCCATGGCCTCGGCCAAGTTCAGGGCGTAGGAAGGGGTGGAGAGCAGCACCGTGGAGCGGAAATCCTTCATGATCAGGATCTGGCGCCGGGTATTGCCGCCGGAGATGGGAATGACCGTGGCCCCCAGTTTCTCGGCGCCGTAATGGGCCCCCAGGCCGCCGGTGAACAGACCGTAGCCGTAGGCGTTGTGCACCATGTCGCCCCGGTGCACCCCGCCGCAGGCCAGGGCCCGGGCCATGACCTCGGCCCAGGTCTCGATATCCCGCCGGGTGTAGCCCACCACCGTGGGTTTGCCGGTGGTGCCGGAGGAGGCGTGCACCCGCACCACCTGTTCCAGGGGCACGGTGAACATGCCGAAGGGATAGTTGTCCCGCAGGTCGTCCTTGGTGGTGAAGGGCAGCTTTTGGAGGTCGGCCAGCCGCTTGATGTGTTCCGGCCGCACCCCGGCCGCCTCCATCTTGGCGCGATAGGGCGGCACCCGGGCGTACACCCGCTCCACCAGAAGTTGCAGCCGTTTAAGCTGCAAGGCCTCCAGGGCCTCCCTGGGCATGGTCTCGTATTCCTCGTTCCAGATCATGGCGACAACCTCTTTCCCATTCGATGTTCGACTTTGAGACTTCAACACCTTGTTCTCGCGCAGAGGCGCAGAGAAAAAAGTTTTATATTTCCCCTGCGTTTACCTCTGCGTCCCTGCATCTCCGCAAGATATCATAATATACCGTATATACCGTTGTTGCCGGTATTCGACGTTGGACGTTCAACGTTGATAGATTCGCAAAAAGTCGTAATGAACCGCGAAGAACGCGAAGGTCGCGAAGCTAACACCATGATTTGTTTAATCTTCTCTTCGCGATCTTCGCGGCCTTCGCGGTGAAAAAATGTTTTTGCGAGTTCATCAACGTTCGATGTTCGACGTTCGTCCTTCAGCTTTCCGCCGCCAGGCGCCTGCCTTCCCGGAAGGCCTTGATATTGACCTCCCGGATGCGCGCCGGCAGACGGCTTTCGATCACCTTGATAAAGGTTTCCTCCGGCACCGGCAGCCAGGTGGAGAGCATTCCCACCAGGACGACATTGGCGGCCCGGGGTTCGCCGATCTCCTTGGCCACCGCAAAGGCATCCACCGCCGTCAGGGCCAGGCCGCGGCTCCGCAGTTGGTCGAGGACGTCGGTGGGATAGCTCATTTTGCCGGTGGCCACGGCCGGCGGCAGGATGGTGTGGGTGTTGACCACCAGCCGGCTCTTTTCATGCATGAAGGGCAGATAACGGCCCGCTTCCAGCATCTCGAAGGCCACCACCAGATCGGCCCGGCCCGGATCGATGAGCGGCGACCAGACCTTAGCGCCGAAGCGCAGATGGGCCACCACCGAGCCGCCGCGCTGGGCCATGCCGTGAACCTCGCTTTTTTTCACGTCCAGGCCGGCGGCCAGGAGGGCATGGGCCGTGATCTCGCTGGCCAGCAGAATACCCTGGCCCCCGACGCCGCAGAAGAGGATGTTGCCTTGGGCGGTCATTATTTCTCCTCCATTATTTCTCTTCCGGGCGGGTCATGCAGCCGAACTTGCAGAGGGCGGTGCACTGGCCGCAGCCGTTGCACAATTCCTCGCTGATCCGGGCGTAGCCTTTTTGTTTTTCCTTGAAGCCCAACTCCCGGGCCTCCTCAGGGGTAAGCGGGGTCCAACTGATGGCCGGGCAACCCATGCCGACGCAGCTCATGCAGCCGCTGCAGGCATCCCGCTCGATGCAATAGGGGAATTTCGGCCGTTTCTTCTCGGCGGGCAAGAGGACGCAGGGGGCCCGGGCGATCACCACCGAGGGTTCCGGCCGGGCGATCTCCCGCTTGAGGATTTTCCGGGTGGCCTTGATATCGTGGGGATCGACGGTGACCACATGTTTCACCCCCACGGCCCGGCAGAGTTGCTCCAGGTCCAGGGCCGGGGCCGCCTCGCCCAGGATGGTGGCGCCGGAGGCGGGATTCTCCTGATGGCCGGTCATGGCGGTGATGCGGTTGTCCAGGATGATGACCGTGGAGGCGCTGTTGTTGTAGACCGTGTTGATCAGGCCGGTGATGCCCGAATGGATGAAGGTGGAATCGCCCAGCACCGCCACCACCTTGCCGGTGCCCTGGTCGCCCAGGGCCTTGAGCATGCCGTGGGCCGCCGAGACGCTGGCGCCCATGCAGATACAGGTGTCCATGGCCGACAGGGGCGGCAGAAAACCCAGGGTATAGCAGCCGATGTCGCCGGAGACAAAGACATCCATCTTGGAAAGGCAGTAAAAGATGCCCCGGTGGGGGCAGCCGGCGCACATGTTGGGCGGCCGGGGCGGCAGCGCCAGGGGCTGGAAGAGCTTGGCCGCGCCGGCGGCACCCGGGGCGATGGCCTGGCGGACGATATAAGGATTGAGCTCGCCCTGTTCGGGAATGAGTTCCTTGCCCCGGCAGGCGATGCCCATGGCCTTTATGTGGATTTCCAGGAAGGGATCGAGTTCCTCCACCACGATGACCTCCTCCACCCCGGCGGCAAAGGAGCGGATCAGGGCGGCGGGCAGCGGATGGACCAGGCCGAGCTTCAGGACCGAGGCCTCGGGAAAGGCCTCCTTGACATAGAGATAGGAGACCCCGGAGGTGACGAAGCCCCGCTTTTTGTCGCCCCACTCGATGCGGTTGCCGCCATAGGTCTCGGCGAATTGCTTGAGCCGGGCGGTCCGTTCGGTGACCACGGCGCGGCGGGCCCGGGCGTTGGCCGGCAGCATCACCAGCTTGGCCGGCATCTTTTGCAGCCCGGGCTCGACCGCGGCCGCCGGCTCCCGGGCCGGCTCCAGCACTCCCTTGACATGGGCGATGCGGGTGGTGATGCGGAAAAGGACCGGGGTGTCGAATTCCTCGCTCAGGGCAAAGGCCTGCTGGAGCATCTCCCGGGCCTCGGCCGGATCGGAGGGCTCCAGCATGGGCAGCTTGGCGGCAAAGGCGTAGTTGCGGTTGTCCTGCTCGTTCTGGGAGCTGTGCATCTCCGGGTCGTCGGCGGTGATGACCACCAGGCCGCCGCGCACCCCGGTATAGGAGGCGGTGAACAGGGGGTCGGCGGCCACGTTCAGCCCCACGTGCTTCATGGTGGCCAGGGCCCGGACCCCGGTGAAGCAGGCGCCGAGGGCCACCTCCAGCCCCACCTTTTCGTTGGGGGCCCACTCGGTGTAGACGTTCTCGTAGGTGGAGAGATTCTCCATGATCTCGGTGGAAGGGGTGCCCGGATAGCCGGAGGCCACCTTCACCCCGGCTTCCCAAGCCCCCAGGGCGATGGCCTCGTTGCCGGACATCCACAATTTCTCGGTAAGCTTCCGTGACACGCTAATCGTCGCCTCCGTTGGGCTGGCGGCACCGGACGCCAACAGCGGCCGGCCGCAAATCATTCGTATTCTTAATTAAGAACCGACAAAACCTACCCTATACCACATAAGCCCGGCAAGTGTTTTTTAAGTCGCGGTCAAGGGTTGCGGCAAAAACCGCCGCCGCGGCGCGCTGAAATTTCAAGTTGAATTTTCCGAAAGCCTCGGGTACGATGGGAACCCCAAACGGGCGATTAACTCAGTGGTTAGAGTGCCACCTTCACACGGTGGAAGTCACAGGTTCGAATCCCGTATCGCCCACCACGGATAATAAAAAAGGGGCCGCGTCGCACGACGCGGCCCCTTTTTTCATGCACGGGGTGCAAGGGAATGCAGGAAATCTATCCGTTGATGTTGATGACCGGGCTGACCGGCGGTTTCGGTCATTGTCTCGGCATGTGCGGGCCGGTGGTGGCCTCCTGTGCCATGACCCTGCCGACCCGGAGCATCGTGCCTCACCTGCTCTATCATGCCGGCCGCCTCACCACCTACATGCTGCTGGGGGGGCTCATGGGGCTGGGGGGATCATTCGGGCAAGGGGTCGGGGTCTCGATCTCCTCCTGGGCCGCTTCCCTGGCCGCTTCCTGCTGCCAGGTCCCGGTCTCGCCGCCCTGGCTGCTGAAAATCCCCCTGATTCTCGCCGGCGGCCTGATCGTTGCCATGGGGCTGAGCACGGCGGGCTTTCTGCCCTTGGACCGCTATCTGGAGAATTGCCTCGCCCGGCTCCCGGGTCTCCGCAACCTCCGGCCCTGGTTTGCCGGCCGGACCGGGGCAAGATATTTTTATCCCATGGGCGCGGCCATGGGATTCATTCCCTGCGGCCTGGTCTACTCGGCCCTGATCGCCACCGCGGGAACCGGGCTGGCCGCGCCGGACCCGCTGGCCGGTCTGGTGAACGGCATGGGGCTCATGCTGCTTTTCGGGGCGGGCACGGCCCTGCCTCTCCTGCTCTTCGGCAAGGTCGCGGTGCTTTTAGGCGCCCGGGTCAGGCAACGGTTTTATCGCCTCTCCGGACTTCTCGTGGTGGTCATGGGGCTGCTCCTCTTGCTCCGGGCCGTGCGGCTATAAAGGTGAACTGTAAACAAAAGGCCCAACTCGTAAACATCGTTTACGGAAAACGCCTCTTTTCGCCCTGAAAACCTCCTCCCGAACCCGGGCCGAAATCTTTCCCGCGATCCCGCATTCCCGCCGCCGGCAAGGCTTCACGGTCCGGCGAACCGGATTTTCCGCTAACATCCATCCTCGTGGCACGGTCATTGCTTAATATGCAGTAAACGATCGCGGGTGCCGCTGAGGCGCCGCGGGCATGTACGCCTCCCCCCCACCCCTGGCGGCGTGCCCATGGCACCGCACCGCGGCATCCGTGATCGGTAGTTTTTCATCTGTAAACAGCGTGGACAAATGAATCTCATCACCCCAAAAAGGAAAAGCACCGAAATCGGCCCGGACGCCCGGCAATGGATACCGTCGTCCTTCAGCAATTTCTTCATGGAGCTGGACCATATCGTCACCGCCTGCCGGAATCCTTTTTCCATGACCCTTTTCCGGGGCCATGCCAATCACGAATGGGTCCCTGATTCCGGATTCGTCAGAAATTTCATCAAGATCGCCTTCGAAGTCTACCGGCACCATCTCCTGTCCGGCGATATCCGCCGCAGCGTCGCCTTTCACAACGCGGTCGCCTCGCTGCTGCTGACCAAATTCGGCCAGCTCCACAACCCCGGGATCGAGACCCGGGCCGGCTGGCCATCCCCGGTGGCCGATCCCTGGCACGAACTCATGGTCGATCTCCGGCGGTACCCTCTCAAGGATGCCCTGCTGCCCGGAAACTTCCTGCTCGAAATGACCACCTCGCGGGATATCGGCCTCTATTTCGCCACCTACGAGGGCATGGGCTCCGACCGTTACATCGGTTCCCTGGACGGCGCCCTCTGCATCTACGATCCGGTGGAGACGGACACCTCCCTGACCCGGCCGGCTACCACCGTCAACGACCTGCTGGAACTGCTCGCCGTGCCGGATTTCCTGGACGGGGACCGCACCTTCCCCCTGCTCTTCCAGCCACCCGGAAGGACGGCGGCGGACCACGACTCGCAACCCGCGCCGGTTTACCTGGCGCAACTGGATTTCCGTTACAACCTGGCGGAAATCTGGGCCGCTTACGAGGAACAGCACAACCAGCAGGTCTTCGTGTCGCTGCTGCTCACGGAAAACACCAAGAAGGGTGTCGCCAACTACCTGGAAACCTCGGGCATCACCGAGGAGATCGCCTATCAATTGCCGGAACCCGTGCACGCGAATCCGGCCGGCTACGAGGATCTGACGATGGACGCCGGCACGGATACGCACCCCTGGGAGCCCGGCCGGGAAACGGCCCAGCCGAACCGCCAGGCCGATAACGGGATTTCCGGCCTCATCGAACGGTTCGGCGACCCCCGTTCCCGGGAACGGCACCAGCCGCCCCAGCGGTCGTCCGCCGCCTCCGACTTTCGTTCCTGGCCGGGCTGAGGGCCTGCAAGCTGGCAAGCTGGCAAGCCTACAAGCCTGTCAATAAATAACCATCACATCTTGCTTGTCTTTTTGCCCCCCCTTCCGCATTACGGCAAGGCTTGCATAACTCGGCTAGGCGCACCGTGCCGTGCCTTGAAGGCGAGCAAAAATCCGGCGCAATATGTAACGGTTATTTCTTTCCATCGTAACTGCTCAGGCTATAGGCTGTAGGTGTTTAGACTGTAGCAACAGAAGGAGACGCCGCAGCGCCGTGCAGGGTGCGGGCCATGGTGTGGCTAACCGCCTACAGTCTACGCTCCGTCGCCAAAGCGGCTATGGCGCGTCGGAGACAGCCTAAACAACCTGAGCAGTTATTTTCCATCAAACTTTGCGTGGTTCGCTCTCGTTCCCACGCTCCGGCGTGGGAACGGGTTTCAGGACGCTCCGGCGTCCTCATCCCTTACCGCTCCGGCGGCGCCGAAGCAAGCCTTGGAGCCGACTGGACGCGGGAGCGTCCCGGTTTACGTTCCCACGCCGGAGCGTGGGAACGAGAATAAAATCGGCTATTCAGGCAGTCCTTTTTCGATCCCGATCCCGATTTCGATCCCGATTTCGATTTCGATTTGGAAAACGTGCAACCCCCATGCCTCTTCCACCAGTTATTGAGAAGTTACGGTTGACCTCTCGTTTACCGTCCCGGGGATTCCCCGGACCGCCCCGCCCCTGGTAAGGGACCCGGCGATCCGGCTGGATCGGACGGAATCCCATGGTCCGGTATTCTTCTTTCTTTCTCCCCGCCTTGTCCCCTTTCCCGGTCGTCGGCCCCCGCATCGTGCCGCGCGGCTCCCCGCAAACCTGTTTCCCGCCGGATCGTAGATGGAAAACCCCGCGAAGCCGTCGCCGCCTCGCCGGTCAGGGGGCTTAGCGGGACGAAGAATGGCGCGACCTGGCGGGCCGGGGCGGCATTAATCTTGCAAATCAGCGGACATGGCCCACGATCACGAACATGACCATGAGCACGAACATGACCATGGCGGCCACCATGGTCACGCCGGTCGTTCTCTGCTGATCAGTTTTCTGATCACCTCGGGCTTCATGGTGATCGAGGCGGTCGGCGGTTGGCTCACCAATTCCCTGGCCCTGCTGGCCGATGCCGGTCACATGCTGACCGATGCCGGGGCCCTGGGGCTCAGCCTTCTGGCCCTGCGGCTGGGGGCCCGGACGCCCACCCGGACCCATACCTTCGGCTTCCGCCGCTTCGAGATCCTGGCGGCCCTGTTCAACGGCCTGGCACTCTGGGCCATTACCGGGGTCATCTTCCGTGAGGCCTTGCACCGCCTGGGCGAACCGCGCCATGTGGAGGCCTCCGGCATGATGGCGGTGGCGGCCATCGGATTGACCGTCAATCTGATTTCCATCGGCCTGCTCCATGGCCACAAGGACGAGAGCCTCAATATCCGCGGC
>Ga0214472_10007332_pt1 | contig 11543 bp, 7 predicted proteins | sample RVTome_6_FD_207662 | JGI IMG/M metagenome (GOLD analysis project Ga0214472, IMG submission 207662) | Soil microbial communities from uranium-contaminated site in the Upper Colorado River Basin, Wyoming, United States - RVT140D175 | ecosystem: Environmental > Terrestrial > Soil > Contaminated >...
GCAGGCCGGCAAACCGAGGGGCATCCGCGGCCGGCTCCGCTTTGCCGGGCTCGCTCACCTGGCTCCACAACACCACGCCGGCGATGCCGGTCACGACCGCAGTGGCGGTCAGCAGCGGCTTGAGCGACCAGTAGTCGAGCATCACGCCGCCCAGCACCGGGCCGGCCAAGGCGCCGCAGGCGATTGCGCTTTCCTGCAGGCCCAGCGAGCGCCCGCGCGAGGTTTCTGCGCTGGTGTGGCCGATGAAGGCGGTGAGGACGACGCCGATCGTGCTCGTCCCCTGCAGCAGGCGGCCGAGCATGAAGCCGTAGACGCTCGGGCTCAGCGCCATCAGCAGCATGCTGGCGATGAAGAGCGCCAGCGAGGCCAGCAGCATGCGGCGATAGCCGAAGCGGTCGCACCACTTGCCGACGGACGGGGCGAAACACAGGGTGCCCACGGCCGGTGCGGCCAGCGCCAAGCTGCTCCAGCGCGCCGCGCCGACGGCATCGACGTCGGTCAGGGTCGCCACGTACAGCGGCATGATGGGCACCAGCACCATCAAGCCGAGCGTGGTCACCGCCTGGCAGGCGAGCAGCAACGCAAGGTTGCGGGAAGGCGGCGGAACGGCGCTCATCCCTTAGCACCGACCGGGGAAGAGCGGGTTGTCCAGGCGCCCCATGGCGCTGGGCATGCCGGTGCCGAAGCTCGCGCGGCCGAGCAGCGGCGCCAGCACCTGCTTGAATGGCCAGCCCGGTTCGTCGAGGAGCAGGCTCTTCGTCGACGCGGCGATCTCATCCGGCAGCGGTACGCGCGCGAGGCAGCCCTCCAGGGCCGTACGGAGGATGCCCCAGCCGTGCGCCTCCTCGCGTCCGTAGCGCTCGGCCAGCGCGGCGATGACGGCGTAGAGGTTCACCTCGATGGCCAGGGTCTGCAGATAGGCCAGCAGCTCGCGCGGCGTGCCGAGCTCCAGGGTGTTGGGGGTGCTGCGGTCGATCGCGTAGTCCGGCGCCTTCACCCCCTGCGCGTGCATCAGCGGCCGGCAGATGCGCACGGTGTCGTGGTCGCGCAGGACGAGCGCGACGATGCGTCGGCCGTGGAAGGCGATCAGCACGTTCTGTCCATGCAGTTCGGGCATGACGCCGTGGGCGAGGCAGCGCAGGCCCAGCTCCAGCAAGGCGCCGGCGAGGTCGGCGAACAGCGCCCAGGCGTCGTCTTCTTGCCCGACGGGACCGAGCAGATGGTCGAACGCAGGCAGCGCGCCGTCGGCACTTACCACCGGGAGGGCCGCCATCGGGATCAGCCTTGCACCGGGCAGCTGCGGGTAACGACGAATCAGGCAGGCGAGCTCGCCCGGTTCGGCTTCGAGCGCATCGCGTTGACGCAATGCCCACCACGGGTTCTCGTCGCATAACAGCAGGTGTGCTGCCAGCCACGCGTCCCGTTCGCGCAGGCTTTCCAGGCAAGCGGCGGCGAGGACCGCGTTATGCAGGTAGCGCGGCGGCAAGGTCCGGACCGCGCCCAAGGCATTGACCGAGAGCGCCAGCTTGAGATGCGTGCCGGGGCGGCCGACGACGGCGAGCGAGCGCAGCGAAGCGGTCGGAATCGCCGCGCCCGGCCCGGCGCCCAGATCGATGCAGCGGGCCCGCTCGGACGGCGCCATCCGCTCGAGTCGCGCCCATTGCCACGGGTGGACCGGCAACCACAGCCAGGCATCGCCACCGGCGCCGCGCGCGCGGGCGGTCGCGGCCAGCCGCGCCCCCTGCGCGGGGTCGAGCAGGATCTCGGCGAGCGGCTGGCCGGCGGTGGCCGTGCCCCGCACCTCGTCCCGCGGCACGCCTACCCAGTGCAGAGGGACGGATGCAGCCGCTTCGGACGCGTAGGCCGAGCCGTCGCTGTCGCCCCAGTCCTTGGCACGCGCAAGGGGGTGAAAAGGGCGGTCCTTCAGGCAACTCAAGGCTTCCCAGCAGAGCAGGTCGTCCGCGGCGGCCGCGAGCCGCGCCAGGATGCTGCGCTCGTGCGCCGCGGCGAATTCGGCCTGGTCCAAGGCGAGCCGGAAGAAGCGGGCGAGGCGGCCCGTCCGCTCGCTCCACCAGTCGGCGCTTTGCAAGGACTCGGCGACCTCGACGGCCGCCAGCGCCACCGCATGCGCGGCGCTGTGCAAGACGGGGCGCCGGTCCGAAACGCGGAATGGGCGCAGCCCCCCGGCCGGGCGGCCGAGCCAACGCAGCACCCGGGCCGGGCCGAGGACCACTTCCAGGACCGCCTCGTCGTCTGCCGGCGAGAGCAGGCGGCAATGGCTGCGGAATCCGTAGAGATCCTCCAGCCATAGCGCGTCGACGAGATCCTGGAGCAGGGGACGCTCATGGGGATGAGGCGGCATGGTCGGCATGCGGCTCAGCCGTAAAGCGGCAAGCGGGTGCCGACGCCGCGCGCGTGCGCCAGCCGATAGAAATGCCGCGCGCAGACGAGGTCGTCGAGCGCCATCCCCATCGGATTGAGGAGGATGATCTCGTCGTCGCGTTCGCGGCCCGGCCGCTCGCCGATGACGATCTCGCCCAACTCGGCATGCAGGCGTTCGCGGCTGAAGCGGCCTTCCAGCACCAGCTGGTTGATGATCTTCTTCTCGCGGTTGGACTGGTCCCAGTCGTCCACCACGACCTTGTCGGCCTTTTCATAGACCTCCTTGTGCACGTCCATGATGGAGACGTTGCTGACGAAGGCGCCGGCTTTGAGCCAGTCGAAGGGCAGGTAAGGCGAATCGGCCACCGTGCAGGTGACGACGACGTCGCCCGCGCGCACCGCGGTTTCCGCCGAGGCGGCGCGCAGCATGGCGACTTCCGGGAAGCCTTCCTTCAGCGTGCGCGACAAGCCCTCGGCGGCGGACGGCGAGAGATCGAACAGATGGACACGTTCGATCGAGGGAAACTGCTCGAGCAAGGTTTGCATCTGCATGCGCGCGATCGGGCCGCAGCCGATGCAGGCGACGTCGGTGAAGCCGCGGCGCGCCAGATGACCGGTGGCCACGGCGGTGATTGCGGCAGTGCGCATGCCGCTGATCAACCCGCCTTCCATGATCGCGATCGGGTAGTTGGTCTGCGCGTCGTTCAGCACCACCACCGCGCTGGCGCGCTCGAGGCCGAAGCGGCCCGGATTGTGCTGGCGGCTGCCGATCCACTTCAGGCCCGCCACCGCATCGTCGCCACCGAGATAGCACGGCATGGCGATGATGCGGTCGGCGATGTGGTCGGCGCCCGGCCAGCGCAGATAGGGCTTGAGCGGCTGCACGTAGGCGCCGCGGGCGTGCGCGGCCAGCCCTTCGGCGATGGCGTCGACGTAGGGCTGCGAATGGCCGCCGCCCAATGCAATCAGATCGCCGCGGCTGAGGTAGAGCAGGCTGGGGGAGTTCGATGTATCGGTCATGCGGCGTGTCCAACAGTCAAGTTGAGGGAGGTTTCCGAGTGGCGTGCCAGGTGGCGGTCTCTCATGCGCGACAGCCACTCGTCGTTGTAGACCGTGTCGAGATAGCGCTCGCCGCGATCCGGCAGGATGGTGAGGATGCGGGCGGCATGGTGCAGGCGGGCGGAGAGGCGTTGAATCGCGGCGATCACCGAGCCCGACGAGCCGCCGGCGAAAATGCCTTCGTGCTTGACCAGCTCGCGGCAGGCGACTGCCGATTCGTAATCGTCGACGTGGACGACGTCACCGATCTCCTCGCGCTTCAGCAGCTCCGGCACTCGGCTGGCGCCGATCCCGGGCAGCTCGCGGGGGTAGGGCGGCGCACCGAACAGCACCGATCCGGCGGCATCGACCGCCACGACCTTCAGGTTCGGCCACACCTCGCGCAGCCGCCGGGCGATGCCGTGCAAGGTTCCGGAGGTGCTGACCCCCAGCACCAGGTAGTCCACCGGCCGATCCAGATGGCGCAGGATCTCCTCCCCCTCGCCGTGGTAGTGGCTCTGCCAGTTGCGCTCATTGCCGTACTGGTTGATCCATACCGCGCCGGGCAGCTCGCGCAGCATCTGCTTGACGCGTTCGATGCGGGTTTCCAGATAACCGCCCTGGCGATCCTTCTCGGTGACCAGCTCGATGTTGCCGCCATAGCAGCGGATGATCTCGAGGTTGGTCGGCGAGATCTTGGGATCGACCACCGCGGTAAAGCGAAGTCCGCGCAGCCTGCACACCATGGCCAGGGCGATGGCCAGGTTCCCGGACGAGCTTTCGACGATGTGGGCGTTGGGCGGGATGCTGCCGTCCGCAAGCCCCCGCTCGACGATGTAGCGTGCCGGCCGGTCCTTGACGCTGCCGCCGGGATTGCACATTTCCATCTTGGCCAGGACCTCGCACTGCGAACCCCGGAACAGGCGGGAAAGGCGAATGATGGGGGTACCCCCTACGCCATCGAGAATGCTGTCGAGGATCATGGCGCCTTCCTCCCCGCCATCGAGGCGATGATGAAGGCTCGCGCCGGCAGCTCGGACGACCGGGTTCCGCGAAGAAGCAGGCAAGCGGACAAGGTCGGGCTTGCCGCGCGATGTGCTGAAGACGAACTGGTTGGCATGACACCTCCTGCCAAGTGAAGCCATTGACGACTGGCTGGCTTGGCCTGGGGAGGCTTGGCTGGCTGACGGAAAACGCAGGTGATCGGACGGCAGCGCCGTCCCGGTACCGCAACGAACCGCTCACGCCTCGCCTATCGCACGGAGACGACAGGCGAAGACCTCATACGGGACGGCGATACCCCATCATCGACCCGAAGCGTTCGGCTGGTGGGGCGAAGACGAGTCCGCCGCAGCCGTATGCCGGTTTGGTGGTCAGGCGGAGCACGAATCGTCTCGCACGACGGTGACGAGAATAATAATGATTCGCGTTTGATGTGTCAATGCAGCCGGCGTACCGCAAGGCGATCGCCTATCAGGACACGGTGGCCCGGCGCGAACGGCTCAACTTCGAGCTGGCGCGCCAGTTCGGCTACGGCGGGGCGATCCACGCCTTCAAGAACTACGTGCTGCGGGGTGAGGCGCGCTACAAGCAGGCGTTCGACGCCCAGGTGGCGCGGACCGAGGCGATCCTTGATCAATACCTCGCCCTGCCCGCTCTCGAGGAGGCCGAGCGTGAGGCGCTCGGCGCGTTCGGCGGCGTCGTCGCCGCGTACGTGGAGGGGGCGGGGCGCGTGGCCACGCTGGTGGCGGCAAACGCGGCGGTCGCCGACATCGACCGCTCGGTCAAGGTGGACGACAAGCCCGCGCTGGACGCGCTCGCCCGCCTGCAGGCCGCCGTCGAGGCGCGCACCACCGCCGAATCCGGCGCCCTCGAAGCGGCCGTCGGTGATGCCACGACGCTCATCGGCGGCTTGCTGACGGTGTTGCTGGGAGCGGTGATCTGCGGGGGCTGGGTGCTCTATCGCGGCGTGTTCCGGCAACTGGGCGGCGAACCCGCCGCGGCGGCGCAAGCGATGGGCCGGATCGCCGGCGGTGAGCTGCAGGTGCCCTTGCCGCCGGCGGTGCACGGCGCCAGCCTGATGGCAGGCATGGCGCGGATGCAGGACGGCCTGCGCGCCATGGTGGGCATGGTGGTGGAGCAGGCGGCGGCGGTGCACGGCGCGAGCTCGACGCTCTCCGGCCTCACCGCGCAGATCGGCGCCGCGTCGGCGCAGCAGTCCGACTCGGCGGCGACGATGGCGGCGGCGATGGAGCAGCTCACCGCGAGCATCGCCCAGGTGACCGGCCATGCCGCGGAGGTGAGCGAGCGCTCCCGTCAATCGGGCGACGGTGCACGCGCGGGCGTAAAGCTGATCGAACGGCTCGACGCCGAGATGGACGAGATCGACCGCCTCGCCGGGCAGTCGGCCGCCGCGGTGCAGCAGCTCGACGCCATGTCCGGCCGGATCGCCGCGGTGGTGCACATCATCCGCGAGATCGCCGACCAGACCAACCTGCTCGCGCTCAACGCGGCGATCGAGGCCGCACGCGCCGGCGAGCAGGGGCGCGGCTTCGCGGTGGTGGCCGACGAGGTGCGCAAGCTCGCCGAACGCACCGCGGGATCGACCGGCGAGATCCAGGGCATGATCGAGCAAATGACGGCGCTCACCGCGGACTCCGCCCGCCTCGTCAGCGATCAGACCGTCCAGGTGCGCCGCGGCGGTGCCCTGGCCGACGAGGCGCGCCACGCCATCGCCGCCATCGCCGGCGAGTCCGCCGGCGTGCTTGCCGCGATCGAGGAGATCGCAAACTCGATGCGCGAGCAGTCCGGCGCCAGTGCGCAACTCGCCGTACACGTCGAGGGTGTCGCCGCGATGACGGCCGAGGCCGGCGCGGCGGTGGGCGAAGCATCGGCCGCGGCGCAGACGCTGGGTGGGCTGGCCGAGGCGATGGCCCGGTCGGTGGCACGCTTTCGGCTGTAGCCGGCGGTCCTTCTCCGGGCACGGGCAGCGTGCGCTCCGGACGCGCGCGCCTTGCCCCTTCGGGCGGCCTTCGCCGAAGACGCCGCTGCTGCGCATGTTCCCGATGTTGTAAGGGTCGTCGGCCTGCCGACGACGAATCCTTGCCGGCGCAATCGACCGGCCTCGTCACCGGGCCTGCGCGCTGAAGCGGCGCGCGGCAGGGGCGAGATTCCCGAAGAGAGACATCCCCGGCTTGCGGCCGAGGGAATCGAGAAAATGGAGAACGGCATGAGAACCTTGACGACTTTCAGCACGAAGAGACTCCTGATCGCCGCCGCCGTGGCGCTCGCGCCCGCCGGTTCGGCATTGGCCGCCCAGGATTGTGCGGGCGATCCTTTCGCACCCTACCACCAGGCGTTCTACGCCGACGGGCCGGCCTACGAGTGCAGGGCGGCGCCGGCGCGCGAGGCTGGCGCACGGGGGCCTGCCGGCCCGATCATCGTCGCCGACGACCCCGCAGCCTGCCGCAGGGACCCCCATCGGCGCGTTCAGCAGGCGCTCTGGGCCGACGGACCGTCATACGAGTGCACGGCGGGCAGCAGCGCGCGAGCGGGCGCCCATGGCCCGGCCGGACCACTGATGGAGGAGGAGCGGACCGCGGCGAACGATCCTTTCTACCGCTACGATCAGGCGTTCACGGGCGACTGAGGCTCGGTCGTGCGTCCGCGAAAGCGACGCGGATGGCGCCGGCGAGGGACGCGCCGCACATGGTGCGCCGTCGCCGGCCACACCCTGCAAACCAGTCCTGAATCCGCAAGGCTGATGAACCATCATCGGGCTCGATCACAGGCAGCATTCCGGTACGACATCCACATGGCTGCAACCCAATCGATGACCTGCCACGGAAGTCGCTCCAGCGTGGCCTCCCCGGCGCAGAAGCCCTTCTACGCCGCCAGCGGCCCGTCCCTGCCACGCCTTGCACCGCTGCTGCGCCCTTTTCTCTGCGCCGGGCTGGTCGTGGCCATTGCCGCCGGCTGTGCCTCGCGTCCGGCCAATCCGGACGATCCGCTGGAAGGGTACAACCGCGCCATGTTCGACTTCAACGAGCGTGTGGACAAGGCGGTGATCAAGCCGGTGGCCGTGGCCTACGACGCGGTGGCGCCGTTACCCGTGCGCAGCGGCATCGGCAACTTCTTCGGCAACCTCGGCGATCTGTGGATCAGCGGCAACAACCTGCTCCAGGGCAAGCTCAGCGACGGCCTGTCCGACGTGACGCGGGTCCTGGTCAACTCCACCGTCGGCATTCTCGGCCTCTTCGACGTCGCCACCGAGATCGGGCTCGCCAAGCACGACGAGGACTTCGGCCAGACCCTGGGCCGCTGGGGCGTGGGCGAGGGCCCCTATTTCGTCGCGCCCTTGTTCGGCCCACGCACCATTCGCGATGCCGCGGCACTGCCGCTCGATCTCTATTTCGACAGCGTGTGGGGCGTGAATCACGTTCCCCGCAATGCGCTCACCGCCCTGCGCGTCATCGACACCCGGGCGAGGCTGCTGGGCGTCGATCGCACCCTCGAGGAGGGCACCCTCGACAAGTACGCCTTCGCGCGGGACTTCTACCTTCGGCAACGGCGCTACAAAGTGCATGACGGCCATCCGCCGGCGGACGACGACAGCTTCGACGACACCGACGACACGACCCCGCGCGGTGCGGCGGAGCCACGGTCCGACGCGCCCGGTCGTGAGCGGCGCCAGGGCACCCCCGAGCAGCAGGCGGGGCCTGTCGAAGCATTGAGATAGGCCGGGTTGTGCGCGCACGGGCGAACGCGGAAGTGCCATGCACCGACGGTGGCCGCCGCAGCGCCGCCGTCAGCCGCTGCACCCGCCGTTCGCGAATCGGAGCCAGGCAGCGTGCGAACAAGTCGCCCTTGCTGCTGGCCCGCGGGCTTGGGGCACCTCGCGATGTAAGGGTTCTCGGGCGCCATACGACGAACCCTTGCCGGTGGAATTCGACCGGCCACCTCGCCGGGCTTCCCGGCCGGGATTTGGGGGCGGAAGGAACGCGAGGCACCTGGAGCAGTGGTCTCGGCGGCATACCAGTGCGGCACGCCGGAGCGCGGCGGGGTCGGGGCGCAGGGGCCGGCCGGACCGATGCTGATCGAAGTTCGTGATGCGGGCAGCGACCCGTTCCATCGCTACAACGCGGTATTCACGGGCGACTAGGGCGTGGCCGCGCGATGGGCGGCGCGGTCGGTCGCCCGTCGGCGCGCGGTGCACGAGGGCAGGAAGTCGGGCACCCCTCTTCATCGATCAAGGGGACGAGGACGGACGGGTCCGTTCGCGGGGCGCTCATCGGTCGGGCGACGACCTCAACCGGGCGCGGCATGCGTATTCGGACGGGCGCCGCGCCCAGGCCAGAAGGGGAGAAGGGATGAATATTGCCGTTCGACGCGGATTTCTCGTTGTAACCATCCTCGCCGGTGCGCTGTCCGCCGCCGACGCCGCCGAAGAAGCTGCCGATGAAGCCGCGCGGGTGGGCGTGGTCGCGCAGCCCGCCCCTCGGGCCAACCGCCTGATCGACTCCAACGACCCCTACCTGCTGCAGCACGCGCACAATCCGGTCGACTGGTACCCTTGGAGCCCGGAGGCGCTGGAAAAGGCCAGACGCGAAAACCGGCCGATCTTCGTCTCGGTCGGCTACAGCACCTGCTACTGGTGCCATGTGGCCGAGCGCACGATCTACGCCAATCCGGAGATCGCCAAGTTGATGAACGAGTGGTTCGTCAACATCAAGGTCGACCGCGAGCAGCGCCCCGACCTCGACCGCGTCTACATGCTCGCGACCCAGCTCATCACCGGCCGCGGCGGGTGGCCCAACAACGTGTTCCTGACGCCGGACCTGAAGCCGTTCTACGCCGGGAGCTATTTCCCGCCGGCCGACGACGACTTCGGCCGGCCCGGGTTTCCGACCCTGCTCAAGGCCATCCACGACGCGTGGACCCACCGGCGGGCGGAGGTGGAGGGCCAGGCCGACGCCGTCCATGAAGCGATGCAGGAAGCGATGCGCCACTCTGCCGGCGGAGACGCGGCGCCGGTCGATGCGGCCGCGGGGCGCGCCCGCGCGCGCGACGAGATCCTGCGCGACTTCGACCCCCGCCACGGCGGCCTGGGGCGGGGGGCGACCAAGTTCCCGCGCGAGCCTGCCCTGACCCTGCTCCTGGCGGACTTTCGCCGCACGCGCGACGCCAAGGTGGGCGAGGCGCTCGCCAAGACCCTCGACGCCATGGCCTTCGACGGCATCCGTGACCACCTGGGCGGCGGCTTCCACCGCTACAGCACCGAGCCGACCTGGTCGGTGCCGCATTTCGAGAAGATGCTCTACGACAACGCGCAGCTGCTGTCGGTCTACACCGAGGCGTACGCGCTCACCCGGGCGCCGCTCTATCGCCAGGTCGCGGAGGAGATCGCCGAATACCTGACGCAGCGGATGATGGCGCCGGCGGGTGGCTTCCATGCCGCCGAGGACGCCGACGTGGACGGACGCGAGGGCGCGAGCTACCTGTGGAGCCGCCGGCAGATCGTCACCATCCTGGGCGAGGCCGCCGCGGAGCGTTTCTTGCGCATCTACGGGCTCGCCCCGCTGCCCGAACCGCCGGCCGGCGGCTTGCCCGGCGCCGACGAGGAGGCCGGCGTGCTGCGGGTGCGCCTGCCCCTCGCCGGGACCCTGCGCCGCGCCGGCGCTGGTGACGTTGCCGCGACGCTCGCCGCCCTCGCGCCGGAGCGGGCGAAGCTGCTCGCCGCACGCGCGCGCCGGCCCCAGCCTGCGCGCGACGACAAGATCATCGTGGCGTGGAACGCGATGGCGGTGGCCGCACTCGCGCGCAGCGCGCAGGTGCTCGAGCGCCCGCGCGACCTGGAACTCGCTTCCCGCACCGCCGAGATGCTGTGGGCGCGCGCCTTCGACCCTGCCGGCGGGCGGCTCAGGCACGAGCTCTTCCGCGGCCGGGCGCAGATCGACGCCTATCTCGACGATCATGCCCTGCTCGGCATCGCCTTTCTCGAACTCGCCGGGGCCGGCGGCGAGGCCCTCTGGCGCGAGCGAGCGGCACAACTCGCCGACGTGATGCTCGAGCGCTTCGGCCGCGGCGGCATCCTCGCCACCACGGCGGCCGACGATTTGCTCGTCGCTCCGCGGGACGACGGCGACAGCACCATGCCGTCCGGCACCTCGGCGGCGCTGGAATTACTGCTGCGCCTGGCGGCCCTGACCGGCAGGCAGGACTATGCGGACGGCGCCGCGCGCGTCCTTGCGCAGGTGGGCGGGGCGCTGCGCGAGCGGCCCGGCATGTGGGCGAGCGCGGTCGCCGCCCTCGATCGGCATCCACTGCCGGCCGCGGCCCGGGGCCCGGCCGGGGCGGCGCAGGCGCTCGCCACCGCGGCCGTGGTCCACGCCGAAGGCCGCGCGGAGAGCGCTGGCGACCACGAGGAGATCGTGGTCGCGGTCACGGTCGACGAGGGCTTCCACGTCAACGCCAATCCGGCGAGCTTCGACTACCTGATTCCGACCACCCTCACCATTACCGGTGCGGGCGGCGCGCGCATCGCCTATCCGGCGCCGCGCACGTTCAAGCCGAGCTTCGCGCGCGAGGGGTTGAAGGTGTACGAAGGGACGTTCGAGCTGCGCGCGCGGCTCCCCAAGGGCAGCCTCGGGCAGGCCGAGCCCGCGCGCGCCGCGCTGCGGGTGCAAGCCTGCAACGACGAGGTCTGTCTGCCGCCGGACACCCTGCCGCTCGTCGTCCGCCGCCAGCGCTGAGGAACGCGGCACCGTGCCCCCTGTCTGCGATCATCACGCGATGGCATTCTTCCACATGCAGCGTCGCCTCATCGTCAAGCCATTCGCCGCCTTGGGCGTGCTCGCCGGCGACGGCCGGCGTTTCGCCGACGCCTGGAAGTCCTTCGGCATGCGGGCGAAGCTGCAGCAGGCCGACCAGCTCGGCCGTACGTTGCGCGTTCAGGCGGTGCCCAGCCTTGTCGTCAGCGGCCGCCGTCTGACCCCGATCTCGCTCGCCGGCAGCCACGAGCGCGCGCTGCGGGTTGTCGAGGAACTCATTTTCCGCACCCGCGGCGAGCAGGGCCGGGGTTGTACGGCCGGCATGCACTCCTGGTCCGCCGGCGCTGCGCATCG
>Ga0214472_10007333_pt1 | contig 11542 bp, 10 predicted proteins | sample RVTome_6_FD_207662 | JGI IMG/M metagenome (GOLD analysis project Ga0214472, IMG submission 207662) | Soil microbial communities from uranium-contaminated site in the Upper Colorado River Basin, Wyoming, United States - RVT140D175 | ecosystem: Environmental > Terrestrial > Soil > Contaminated >...
TTCCCAACACTTTGCTCATATGACTCGCAATGCTTGATTGCTCACGCCTGCGCAGCAGATTTCTCGATCTCCGGCCCACCTGCAAGCTCGGCGGTCACGACGTCGCGCTGCTCGGAGGCCGATCTCTTGTGATCGATTATCGAGATTGCGATTGCTGCGATGACAGCAGGAATGGCGATAGCGATGAAATTCATCTCCAGGGGCAGCGCCATGCTGACGAGAATCCCGATCAGGATCGGGGCCAGAATCGCGCCGCCACGCCCAATCGCGAGTGCCCAACCGAGGCCGGTGGAGCGAATTGCCATCGGATAAAACTGACCGGCATAGGCATTTGTCACGATCTGGGTACCTATCGTCGAGGCGCCAGCCAAGCCAACGGTGAGGAACAGAGCGTCCATTGGCAGCCGCTGACCGAGCAGCACTATCGAAACCGCTGCGAGGAGGTACATGGCGATCAAAACGTGCTTGATGCTGTACCGATCAGCCAGCCAGCCACCGCCCACTGCCCCGATCATCGCGCCAAAGTTCAGGACCACAACGAAGGTCAAGGCGGAGCCGAGGCTATAGCCCGCGGTCGCCATCAGCTTGGTGAGCCAGGTGCTCAGCGCATAGACCATGAACAGGGACATGAAGAAGGCTACCCAGAACATCAGCGTGCTGAGGCCGCGCCCCTCGGAAAACAGATGATGAATCGGCGCATTGTCCGACTTGTCCTCGTCAGGCAGAGTAAAGCGATCAGTCGCCGTAAGGCGATAGCTCGGATCCAATCGTGCAACGATGGACTTCAGTTCATCATACCTGCCCTTCCGCAACAGGTAAGGCATTGACTCCGGAAGAGACCGGAAAATGAAAGGAATGAGCAGAACCGGCGCTGCGGCAACAAAGAAAACAGACTGCCAGCCCAGGGTCTCCATGATGCTCTTGCCCAGCAGCGCGGCAAGCATCCCGCCAACCGCATAGCCGCTGAACATCAGCGTAACCAGCGTGGAGCGCATGCGGCGCGGCGCGTATTCGGTCATTTGGGCAACCACGTTGGGCATCACGCCGCCGATCCCGAGCCCAGCCAAAAAGCGCATGACACTGAACGTCACCGGATCGGTCGCCAGGCCGGCCGCTGCCGTGAAGACGCTGAACAGCATGATGCTGATCGCAATCGCCCACCGGCGACCGATGCGGTCGGCGAGTGTCCCCAGGAAGATTGCGCCGAACATCATGCCGAACAAGGCCGAACTCGCCATGAAGCCGGCCTGGGTCGGATTGACGCCCATATCCTTCATTATGGAAGGCATGGTGACGCCGGCGACGGCGAGATCGTATCCGTCGAAAACGATAATCAGTGCACACCAGACAAGTATCAGACCGTGGAAGCGGTTGAATTTGGCCTCATCCGCTATCTTGTGAATGTTGAGCTGACGCATTTGTGTCTCCTCCATCAATGGATGCGCTTCAGTCCTTGCTTCGACCGGAACAAGGCAACTACGCTTAGGGGCTTTCACCCTTCTGTAATTCAGGCACTTCAGGTAACTCTGCGAGGAATTGCTCAGACCTATCCGGCAGTCGTGGCATGCGAAGCTGACGCTTCCTTGAGTAATCCGCCAACCCCACGTTGCGCGAGCGGGACCGATGCGGTCGGGGTCGGATTGTCGTCTGCCAGCTGCCGAACTTGCCCGCCGGACGGTTCGCGCCTCCTGCTACGAAAGGCGCAGAGCCGAAATATTCCGTTTCAGACCGGCACGGAAACCGAGGGCAAGATCAGGCGACCAAACTTGCATGTTCTGTAGCAATTTTGGCCGCTATGGTCTCCCTGAGTTCTCGCTTCAATATTTTTCCGACCGGGCTTACCGGAAACGCAGCAACAACCTCAAGTCGCTCGGGCAACTTGAAACTGGCGATCTTCTTGGCACGCAGAAACTGAATCAGCTCGTCGAACGCAAGCATCTCTCCGGATTTGGTCCGGACAAAGACGCAAGCCTTCTCACCAAAAATCTCGTCAGGCATAGCCACCAGCGACACCTGAAATACTTTGGGATGCTGCAGGATCAGATTTTCAATCTCCTCGCAGCTAATTTTCTCGCCGCCGCGGTTGATAAAGTCCTTCTTGCGTCCCTCGGCAAATACGTATCGCCCCTCCTTTCGCACAATGTCTCCCATGAGATAGAAGCCATCAGCGGTAAATGCGCTACGGTTCACCTCGGGCGCATTGAAGTAGCTTCGAATGGTGTAGGGCCCCCGCGTTGCGAGCTCGCCAGGTTCGCCATCCGGCACCTCGTCTCCGAACTCATCCAGCACCTTGATTTCGTCGTCGTCGCATACTGGAGTGCCCGAACTCTCGAGCACAAGACGCTCCGGATCGTCGATACGCGTCATGTTGATAAGGCCCTCGGCAGTACCGTAGATCTCCTGCGGAAAGCATTTCAGACACTGCAGAACGCGCTTGCGCAGTTCTGGTGCCAGGCGGGCCCCGCCGTTTTGCACCACCTTGAGCGACGACAGATCATATTTCTCGGGAGCGTCTGAATTTAGCCAGTTTGTAATCAGAGGAACTACAGCCGCAATCACGCTTACACGCTCTCGCTCAACCAAATTGAATACTTCATTGGCGTCGCCAGACGGTGCAAGAACGACTGATCCTCCATAGTAAAATGCGCCGAGAATTCCCGGCGAAGCAAGATTGTAGTTATGTCCAAGAGGCAATATCGCCATGAACACGGTATTTTCGTCGAATCCCGCAGCCTTTCCGCACAAGCGCGCATTCAGGACATAGTCATCGTGCGTCCGTGGAATCAATTTTGAGAGGGAAGTAGTACCTCCCGACAGCAGCATGGTCGCGACGTCACCGGGGCTAACCTGAAGTCCTTGGAGGGTGCCGGAAATTCGCTCCGAACTAAGGTCCTCGTCAATCATGCGACTGAGCGAGTGCTGTCCGGCCGCGGGTTCTCCAACGACCAGCACCGATTTCAGACTGGGACAGTCGGCGCGAAGGGCTTCCGCCATCGGCCGATAGTCAAATCGATTGACCTCATCGGGAATCATATATGCGACCGCGCCGGAGGCGTCGATAAAGTGACGCACTTCGGTCTCGCGGTGCGCGCGCAAGGCCATTACGGGAATTGCGCCGATGCGGGTGAGCGCAAGATAGGTGTAGACGAACTCCGGGATATTGGGCAACTGGAGAACAACGCGGTCGTGCCGCCTTAGTCCCGCCTCCACCAGGCGACAGGCCAGGCGCTCGACCGTTTCGCCCAACTGCCGATATGTGATGCGCTGGTTGCCGGCCACCAGAGCTACCTTGGCAGGATGCCGCGCGATGGTTCGGCTTACCATCTCGGCGATTCCGATGTTTTCCCAGTAGCCCTTGGCGCGATAGCGTCGCGCAGCGTCCTCCGACCACGGCGTATACCCGGACAGCATAGTTATCGGTCTCCTCTACGTGCGGCGAAACCGGCTGGTTTCGTCCAGCCCGCACCGTAAGGCGCTGTCCGATGTAACTCAACGCATTGAGCCTATTCCTCGAATTACCGCCGTGAATATCTCGCCTGGAAGCCGCGCGATCATTCGCTGAAGGTCTCGCAAATCAGCGTTCGCAACCACTGGTTGCCCGCCTCCCGGTGGAACTTGGCGTGCCAGAAGAGGTTAATCTGAATCTCGGGCAGGTTGAGCGGATGGGGTACATAGCGCAGCGGAAACGATGAGGCCAAGCGCATCGCGATCCTTGCCGGCACAGTGGCAACGAGATCGGTCTCCTCCAGGATGTAGGGAAGCGCCACGAAGTGCGGTACCCGCAGTCGTACGTTGCGCCGGATGGCGGAGCGCTCGATCAGGTCATCGGTCTTGCCGTGCCCCGTGCCTGCGGAAACCACCACTACATGCTCCGCAGCGGCGAATTCCTCGACGCCGAAGGGAACACCGTCAAAGGGGTGCCCGACGCGAAACAAACAGCAATACCCCTGGCGGAAAAGCCGGCGTTGATAAAAGTCGGTTTTCAGGTCGGGCAGCAGACCAATAGCCAGATCCACCTTACCGTCCTCCATGTCTTCCTTCAGGTTCACCTTGTTGTTTCGCACAGTACTGATGGTCACCCCCGGCGCCACTTTGCCGATGGCCCGCATCAGGGACGGGACAAAGTAGATTTCTCCCACATCAGTCATGGCAATAACAAAGCGCCGGGAACTGGTGTGCGGATCGAAAGTGGAACGCTGGTTCACGGTCTGCCGGATCAAGGCCAGGGCTTCCGCTATTGGCTCGGCCAACTCCTCAGCGTAAGGCGTAGGCTGCATTCCCCCACCGGTGCGGTAAAACAGGTCGTCCCCCAGCAGTCGCCGCAAGCGGTTGAGCGCGCTGCTGACACCAGGCTGCGACAGGTCGAGGGCTTCGGCGGCCGTGGTAACGCGTCGATCGCGCAACAGTTGCAGAAAGACCACCAGCAGATTCAGGTCCAGATCCTTCAGTTCGATTCCCCGCATTATTGTCTCCAGTAATACTGCTTATTAGCAGTTCTATGTTTTGTAATTTTACTCACAGTGCCATGATGCGTCACACAAGCTTTCAGGTCTAGCAGAAAATTAAAAAACACACATTAAAACAAGCACTAATAAAACACAGAAGGACTGAAGGCGGTGAGGCGCATCCAGTATCTGGGCATCTGACGCCGACAGCACCCAAAGGATCTTGATAAGGAGACACCCGATGCTGCCTAAGTACATCGACACCTGGCAGATGACCACACCCGGCCATCTCAAGCGCACGCAAATTTCCATGCCCGAGCTCAATTCCGGTGATGCGGTCGTGAAGATTGCAGGCTGCGGCGTTTGCCATACCGATCTGTCGTACTTCTACATGGGCGTGCCAACCATCCAGGAACCGCCCCTCTCGCTCGGACATGAGATTAGCGGCGTCGTGATCGGAGGCGCCCCCTCCATGATCGGCAAGGAAGTCGTGGTTCCGGCCGTAATTCCCTGCGGCGAATGCGAACTTTGTCGGAGCGGCCGAGGCAATCGCTGCCTGTCGCAACGCATGCCGGGTTACTCCATGGGCATTTACGGCGGGTTCTCGAGCCACATCGTGATTCCCGCGAAATATCTCTGTGTCGTCGAAAACCGCGGCGACATTCCCCTGGAGCATCTGTCGGTAGTCGCAGATGCGGTCACCACGCCGTATCAGGCTGCGCTGCGCGCAAGACTGCAGCCAGGCGACCGGGTAATCGTGATCGGTGCGGCCGGCGGGGTCGGTTCCTTCATGACGCAGGTCGCCAAGGGCATGGGCTGCGCGGCTGTCGTCGGGATCGACATCAATGATGCAAAGCTGCAGATGATGAAGGGCTACGGCGCCGACTTCACCATCAACCCAAGGGGCGTCACCCCAAAAGACATAAAGGGATTGCTCAACGACTACTGCACGGAGCAGGGCCTGCCATCGGCTCATGGCTGGAAGATCTTCGAAGTGACGGGGACCAAGGCGGGCCAGGAGCTGGCGTTGGCACTCCTCTCCTTCACCGGCACCCTGGTCGTGGTCGGTTACGGCACCGACAAGACCACGTACATGCTCTCGCGCCTGATGGCGTTCGACGCAGAGATCATCGGCACGTGGGGTTGCCCACCGGAGAAATATCCCGACGTACTCAAAATGTGTCTAGACGGACGCATCGCACTTGCGCCGTTCGTCGAAGAGCGCCCAATGAGCGAAATCACCCATGTATTCGAGCAGGCGCATCACGGCGAACTCAGCAAGCGCGTCATTCTGACACCCGACTTCTAGGAGGAGACATATGAAACCCGGTGAACAAGAACTACCGTACCTATTCCAGCAAGGGCAATTCGGTCGATTCAAAATCAAGAATCGCATCAAATATGGCGCGTGCTGCGTCTCCAACTACAACACGCGCGACGGCTTCATCACCGAACGCGAGTTGGCGCGGGTGAAGGTCATCGCCAATACCGGCTGCGGCATCATCACGAATCAGGGGGCGTATCCCGATCCGTTGGGCGAGGGCAAGGCCTACTTCCGGCAGGTAGCCATTTACGACGACAAGTTCCTGCCCCAGTTCGAAAAAATCGCCGGCTATATCAAGGAACAAGGAGCCATGGCGATCCAGCAGATCCTGCATGCAGGACGCTATGGTGGCATCGACCTGGGTTACTGCGTCCAGCCCTCTGACGTGCCGCAGACGCTGCCGCACTTCCGACCGCCCAAGATCATGACCAAAGAGGAGATCCGCGACTGCGTGCGCCAGCACGCCGACGCAGCGAAACGCTGCATCCGCGCAGGCTTCGACGGCACCGAAATCACCAGCTTCATGGGATACCTGCTGGCCAACTTCAACTCGCGCTTCACCAACCAGCGCACCGATGAATACGGCGGGTCCATCGAGAACCGCGGCCGATTCATGCGCGAGCTGATCGACGGCATCAAGCAGGCGACCCCGGACAATCCGTTGATCGTGCGTCTCAACGGTGCCGAACTCATGGACAAGTGGGGCGGCAACAGCGAAGACGAATGCTTCGAGCTGATGCAGCAGGCGGTGGACTGCGGCGTTGACATGATCAGCGTTACCGTCGGCTGGCAGGAGGCACCGGAGTCCTCGATCGGCCGCGACATCCCGCCGGGGTACTGGAACTACCTCTCCGAGCGTGCGAAAAAGCTGTTCCCGAACACGCTGATCACGTTCGGCAATCGCCTTCCCGACCCGCGCATGGCCAACGACTGCATCCGCGACGGTGTTTTCGACTTCTGGGAAGTCTGTCGGCCGCTTCTTGCGGACCCGGAGATGATTCACAAGGCCGCCGAAGGCCGACTGGATGAGGTTCGCCGTTGTGTGGGCTCACTCAACTGCTTGTCGCGCCTGTTCCGCGATCTGCCTTACACGTGCACCATGAATCCGGCACTGGGGCACGAAGTCGAGCCCGAGTATCACGTCACCGCCGCGACCGTGAAGAAGAAGATCATGGTGATCGGCTCGGGCCCGGCCGGCATGGAGTGCGCGATCACGGCGGCCAAGCGAGGGCACGAGGTCACCGTGTTCGAGAAGGCAGATCGCATCGGTGGCAATCTCTACGCTTACGCCAACAACGATCTGGCGCGCCCCGACGACCTGCACTCGATCATCCGCCACTATGAGGCGGTCGCGAAGAGAGTCGGTGTCGAGATCCGGCTCAACACCGAGGTCCACGCCAAGTTCATGCGCAGCGTCCTGCATCAATACGACGTTTGCGTGGTTGCCGCGGGCGCCATCACGGATCGTGATGCCGTCCGTACGGTCGAGGGGCATGAGCTGATGGTCGATGCACTGGACGTCGCTCACGGGCGGGCAACAACGGGCCAGCGTGTCGTGGTGATCGGCGGGGGCAAGATCGGGCTGACCGTGGGCGAGTTCTTGCGCAAGAACGGCGCCGAGGTCACGGTCGTCGAACAGGAAAAACGCATCGCCGGCGACATCAAACCGTCATTCAAGTGGCGCCACGCGTCGTGGGTGGATGAACTGGGCATCCGCTGCCTGACGAGTAGCCGACCGACACGCATTACGCCCGAGGGGGTAAACGTCGTCAACGACAAGGGCGAGGAGACATTTCTTCCTGCAGATACAGTGCTCCTCGCTGCATCGCGCAAACCGGCTCATGCACTGCTCCATGAGTTCGAGTGGATGATCGACGAGTTGCATGGCGTTGGCGATGCGGTGATTCCGCGAGGACTGGAGCAGGCGATCCAGGAAGGCTTCCGGCTGGGCGTACGGATATGAGTACCGCGGCGCTTCCTGATCCTCAAGGGTGGCGGGCCGCCGCGGCGGCCCGGGTCGAGCTGTTCCAGACGCTTGATGCCGGTTGCCGCATCGGTTTCATCGCCCGCTCGTCACCCGCGCAGATGCTTGTCTGGGAAGCCGGCGCAAGTGGCACCGATGTTCAGGTTGCGCCGTTCCCCGGTTACGGCAATTCGGGATTAGACCTCCTGCTCGCCGCCAATGACGACGCAATGGGTGACATTGTCGAAGCCGCCCGGGGCCCCTTGTTCGACGTCCTGCGTGCCGGAATCCGCTCCGGCTCGGTCGTGTGCTACATGCTGCGCCGGCGCTGCGACCTTGAAGCCCGAGGTTATGAAGAACTGCTCGAAGCCCTTGGCTTCGCATTCATGGGGGCCTGTCGATGATTTTTACCAATCCAAGAGGCGCCCCCGAACTCGCGTGCGATCACTGCGGCTGCCGCTGGGTCGACCGCGTCAAGGGCTCCTGCTACGAGTGCGGCGCGCCGGTGCCCGCCGAGGCGCAGGCTGAATTTGTACGCGCTCTGGCGGCATTTAGCGCCGGTCGGCAGCAGGCGCGTGAAAGAGAGGAACTCGTGAGTGACCGAGGCCGCAACGGCGAACCAATGGAGTCATGACACATGCCCCTCAAATACCTTCGCAGGGACAACGAACTCAAGGATCACCGTCTGCTGGATGACCGACATTTCGGCACATCCGCCCCCTCCGTGCTTTACGAGAAGAAGCCGATCAAGGACGCAGCCGGCACACCTGTCGATGGACTGTACTCGGCCTGGGTATCCATCAACAATCCCGACCGATTCAATGCCTGCACGACGGAAATGCTCAAGGGGGTGATTGCCGGCTTTCAACAGGCCTCCTCAGACCGCTCGGTAGTGGCCGTCGTGTTCACGGGTGTTGGCGAAAAGGCCTTCTGCACTGGCGGGAATGTCGGGGATTTCGCCGCCTACTACTCCCGCCGCCCGCAGGAGTACGGCACGTACATGGACCTCTTCAACACCATGGTCGATAACGTGCTCAACTGCCAGAAGCCGGTGATTTGCCGAGTGAATGGTGCCCGTGTCGCCGGCGGCCAGGAGGTCGGCCTCGCCTGCGATCTCACCGTCACATCCGATCTTGCCGTGTTCGGACAGGCGAGCCCGCGACATGGATCTGCCCCGCTGGGGGGAACGACCGATTTCTTGCCGTGGTTCGTGTCGATCGAAGACGCCACCTACAACTGCGTTTCCTGCGAGACATGGAGCGCCTACAAGATGAAGGCCAAGAATCTGGTCACCAAAGTCGTGCCGGTGCTCCGGAAGGACGGGCAATGGGTGAGGAATCCGCTGGTCCGCACCGATACCTACATCGACGACGGAGAAATCGTCTACGGTGAGCCGGCGCTGCCCGAGCAACTGAAGGCAGGGAAGGAACTGCTCGCCCAATGCACGACCGACTTCTCCAGGCTCGATGCCGCGGTCGATGAATTGCTCTGGAAGTTCACCAATCTGTTCCCGCATTGCCTGATGAAGTCGATCGATGGCATCCGCGGCAAGAAGAAATTCTTTTGGGACCAGATGAAATCCGTCAACCGCCACTGGTTGGCGACGAATATCAACAGCGATGCCTGGTTAGGCTTCAGTGCCATGGACTCAAAGAAGATCACCGGCACCGACACCATCGACTTCATCAAATATCGGCAGCTCATTGCTCAGGGCGCAGTGTTTGACGATAACTTTGCAGCACAGGTTCTTGGGGTGCCCAAAGCCTGAGTACCACCCAATTTGCGGGAGCAAGGCGAATGATACCGAAGCACATTGATACGTGGCAGATGACAAGACCTGGCGAATTGCTGCGCACTCAGGTCCCAATGCCGGAGCTTCGGCCGGGCGATGCGGTTATCAAGATCAGCGGCTGCGGGGTCTGTCACACCGATCTGTCCTACTTTTACATGGGCGTGCCAACCATCCAGGAGCCGCCCCTGTCATTGGGCCACGAGGTAAGCGGGATCGTGATCGGTGGGGACCCTGCCATGATTGGCAAGGAAGTGATCGTGCCGGCCGTGATTCCTTGCGGAGAATGCGAGCTTTGTTCGAGCGGCCGCAGCAACCGTTGTCTGTCCCAACAGATGCCAGGCTACTCGATGGGCATCTACGGTGGCTTCTCTAGCCACATCGTTGTCCCGGCGAAGTTCCTGTGCCCTGTCGAAGACCGCGGAAATATTCCCCTCTCCCACCTCTGCGCGGTGGCGGATGCCGTGACCACCCCGTATCAGGCGGCCCTGCGCGCCAGATTGCAGCCCGGCGATCTGGCCATTGTCATCGGTGCGACGGGTGGGATCGGTTCGTTCATGACACAGGTCGCCAAGTCAATGGGGTGTCGTGCGGTTATCGGCATCGGCCGCAACGAAGAAAAATTGGTGACGATGCAAAGTTACGGCGCGGATTTCACGATCAATCTTAATGGTTTGAGTCCCAAGGACGTCAAAGACCAAGTCCGGCAATTCTGCAACGACAACGGACTGTGCTCGACGCACGGATGGAAAATCTTCGAAGCCACCGGTACGAAAGACGGGCAGGAGCTGGCGTTATCGCTGCTTTCCTATACGGGCACGCTGGTGGTGCTCGGCTATGGTACAGACAAGACAACCTACATGTTGTCCCGCCTTATGGCATTCGATGCGGAAATTATCGGCACGTGGGGCTGCCCCCCGGAAAAATACCCGGAAGTGCTCGAGATGTGCGTTGACGGACGCGTCTCGCTGGAACCCTTCGTCGAAGAACGACCGATGAGCGAAATCACTCATGTCTTCGAGCAAGCTCATCTCGGCGAGCTTAGGAAGCGGGTCATTCTTATTCCCGATTTTTAGCCTCTTGAAACATGTGCGGGCGAGGGCCCCTCCGCCGGAACGGCGGCAGCGATCGGCAACGGCGCTCGGCGCCCGCCAAGTCTTAAGCACTATCGCCGCTCGCGCGGCGCGGCTCGTTCCCGTCGAGCCAAGCCGCGCCCGGGACCGGGTCTCGATGCCCGCGACGAACATCCTTTTTCCCGACGGCCGTTCAGTGCGTCGTTTCCCGTTGGGTCGCCCGGGCGATCCAGCGTTGCAGGCGCGCCATATAGCTGAGGTACGCCTTGTCGCTGGCCTCACTGGGGCTCGCGGCCGGCGTCGGGTCCCTTGCCGCCTCGACCTTCGTCGTCAGAGTCGTGTCTAGGCGCCTTTGCTCCGCATCGGAGCGCTTTTCCACCATCCTGTAGCACATGGTCGCTGCTCCTTTGAGCGTAGGGTGCAGCGGCGCGAAATGCGCCCCTTCACCCTTAACGTTGACCGCCGGGGAGGGGTCGAGTTGCGCGCGGAGCGGGGCTCGCAGTCCTGCGCCGACTCGGGCAGGATGCGCAGACGCGCCGGCTCTTAAGGCAACAAGCGCCGACAAACGGGTGGAATCGCTTTCGGCAGAACCAGCGGGGTCAGCGCGTAAAGTAGGGCCGCGGTGAGAAGGACGCCAGTGAAACCGATCTCCATTGCGAGCAGCGGTGCCGCGACCGCACTCGCCACCGAGGCGCAGCCGTTGACGCCCCACGCCCAAGGCAATAGCTGCGGCGCCTCCGCACCGAGCCGGGCGAGACCCAGCGGAAACGGCATGCCCATCGCGAAGGCCAGCGGCGCCAGCAGGATCAGGCCGCCGAGCGCCCGCCACGGGACGGCGAGGCTGTTCATGCCGGCGAACACTGCCGGCAGGAGCGTGACGTACAGCACCACCGTCACGACGATCACGGCGACGGCCCAGCGCAGCCCCCACCAGGCCCGGCCGGAGGA